>Ga0207711_10000286_pt1 | contig 53862 bp, 77 predicted proteins | sample KBSS34metaG_FD_184401 | JGI IMG/M metagenome (GOLD analysis project Ga0207711, IMG submission 184401) | Switchgrass rhizosphere microbial communities from Kellogg Biological Station, Michigan, USA - KBS S3-4 metaG (SPAdes) (version 2) | ecosystem: Host-associated > Plants > Roots > Rhizosphere... | reverse complement strand
AAAGAGCATGTTCTTGAGGATCCGCTCATCGTTGGCGAAAAGCGCGTGATACGTGCTGAGCCCAATCTCCCCGCACTTGAGCGCATACTGGAAAGTTTCGGCCGCGGGATTGCGCTTATCCCAAATGTCGTACTCGCCAGCCAGTTGCACAGCCAGGGGCTCTTTTACCAGTCGATCAATAAACTCCTGCTTTTTGGGCAATCCTCCGCCGATGTTCCGGATGCTGTAGTTGAGAAACCATTGCCAAGCCAACCGGCACGCGGCAACTCCGTCGATCCGATAGCCAGGGATGCCCGTTGGGTGTGAGGCGATCGACGTCGCATGATGATCGATCCAAATGAACCTTTCCCAATTAAATCCCGGCAGATCGGAGGCATCGAAGCCAAAAGTCTTATCCAATGGGAGATCCATCACGTAAACCCGATCTGAGTCAACGATCTGCGAAAGAGTTAGAAACTCATTTGGAAAGTCCCATCCGATAAACTCAACCTCAGGCGGAGGCGAGCCAGGGCTATAGCGATCGATGAGCAGGAAATGCCGTGCGATCTCGCGGCAGAAAATGCCATCAGCGTCTGCGGAGTGGTGAATTACGGTGATCTTCATTGGGTTGTAGTGATTGCTCGAGCCGGATAACGATTTCTGCCGGGAGCGTTCTTTTGTTGCGCTTAGCTTCATCCTCTAACCGGTTGGCCAACTCGATCGGGAGTCTCGGGAAGTAGAAGCCGCTTTTAAGTTTCTTGTTGCGAGTTGCCATGGCGCGCATACTACAAAGCCGTAGCTATACCGCAATAAGATAATTCAACATGATTAAATACGGGCTTTCCTGGCCAGATAACTACACAGCCGTAAACGTGGAAATCGATATGATCCGCGCTGGCGGCAAGATTGAGCGCGGCGGCAAGAGCTACGGCGAGGGGCTCTTTCATCATTACCGGTGCATGTTCAATCTGCTCTGGCCGGAGGATGATCATCACCGTTGGAGTGATCTCTGCCTCAAGCGCAAGACCGAGCATGAGATCGTGATCATGATGGGCAGCGGCGACTCCAATAAAACCTACATCAGTTCCAAATACGTCCTCTGCAATTGGTGGGTTCTTCCATTCAATACCCTCTGGATCATTTCGAGCACAGAGTTGCGCGGCGCAGAGCTCCGGAATTGGGGCGCAATCAAAGGGCTTTTCAATCGTGCTCGAGAGCGGTTCCCATGGCTGCCGGGAGTGGTCCTCGAGTCAAAGACGTGCATAACTCCCGACGTCATCTCAGAGGGTGGCGTTGCTGGGCGGCTCCTCACCAAAGGGATCATCTTTGTCCCCTGCAAAAAGGGCGGCCAATGGGTGGGCATGGGCGCTTATGCCGGCGTGAAACCGCCCAAGGGCGGCCGCCTGGGCCATTTCGGGGATGAGGTGAGCTTCATGCATCCCAATTTCCTCAATGCTTACGCGAATTGGTACGGGAAAAACTTTGAGGCGATTTTGGACGGCAACCCTACGGACCTTGACGATCCGTTGTGCACGGCCGCAAAACCGATCGGCGGCTGGGAGGCGTGGAAAGACAACGGCAAAACGCAGGAATGGTTAAGCACCTTTTACAATGCTTGGGTGATCGCTTTGGATGGGCGCGACTCACCCAACATGGATCAACCCAAGAACCTGCCGCCTCGCTACCCCTATCTCATTCACTGGAAAAAGCATGAGGCAGTCCTCCGGCTCCATGGTCCGGACCATCCCCTTTACTGGCAGCAATGCGTAGGCAAGCCGCTCCCCGGCACGGAGAAATTCAGAATCATCCCGCACTCCCTGCCAGAGACAAGCGGCGCGTACGATCAGGTTGTATGGGAAGGATCGGACATAACCGATATTGTCTCGCTGGATGCCGCTTACGGTGGCGAGGGTGGCGATCGCTGTATTCTCACGCACTTGCGTTTCGGCCGCGATATCGAGGGGCGCGACGTGATCGAGGTGAAAGCTCAGCCAACCGTCCCCGTCGCAGTTCAGACCGGAGGCGATCGAGTTGAAAAGCAGATCGCCAAATTCTGTAGATCCTATTGCGAGGGTTACAAGATCCCTCCCTCGAGCTTCTACTTCGACGGCCGGTCAACCCTGGCAGTTACCTTTGCTCAGGTGTGGTCTGCGGAAGTCAATGTGGTGGACTTCGGAGGGCCAGCCACCAAGCGGCCGGTTTCGCAGGATGAATTTGTTATCGACAAGGACACAGGCGAAAAGCGGCTCAAACGCTGCGATGAGCATTACTCCAAATTCGTTACGGAGCTTTGGTTTTCCATCTACTACCTGATGATCGGCCGGCAGATTCGCAACCTGCCAAAGGATTGCGCCACGGAGCTCCGGAGGCGGATCTGGCGTTTGGTTTCCAAGAGCCGAATTGAGGCAGAGACAAAGAAGGAAATGAAAGAGCGCCTCACGGAGAGCCCTGATATGGCTGATTCGCTGGTGACGGGTGTTGAGGGAGCGAGGCGGCAAGGTTTCCTGATCGCAATCCTCAAAGATGTAACGGCGCAAAAGCAGGAGGATGACGATTGGCTCGAACAAGAACTTGCTAAGCATCGGGAATTTATGCAAAAGACAGAGCTTAAGTCGCGAAAATGAAATCACTCCCGCTCCCAAACTCAGTCCTCCCGGCAAAGCTTTACGTGATTTTAGACGGCTCCGGTAAAGTCGTGGATGAGGTAACCGCGAGCAACTCCTGGCAGGCGCTTCAGACAGCCAGTGAGCGCGCCAAGGATCCAACCAAGTGCCGCACTGCAATCCTCAAACCCAAGCCCTAAGTTATGGATCAACCTTTCTCTCGTAGCACGTTTCCAAATGGCGGCTGGCAATTCCTGCAGCCTCAAACCATGTGGAAAGCTCCGACTCCGATCGCGAGCACCTTTACGCAGACTGTAGAGCTCATTATCAAGCATCGGATGAAAAATCCGGCGATCGTCGCGCAGCACGGGCTCTCCCTGGATCCGGTTGCAGTGGGCAACGAGCTCGAGGCTTACAATCTCCAGCGCCTGGGGCTGCAGTTACCTCCGGCGAGCCCATCGGCCGGACAAGTTGTCGTGCCTCTGGCAACCTCCTGCTGCGGTCACTGATTTATGCAGACATTTAATCGATCAGTTTTCCCAAATGGCGGCTGGCAATTTTACCAGAGCCAAAGCAAATGGAGTGCGCCCAATCCCAAGGGCAATACTTTCGATCGGCAGGTGGCAGAGATTATCGAGCATCGGAAAAGAAATCCCGCGATGCTGATTCAGCACAAGCTTTCCATCGATCCGGCCGTAGTGGGCAACGAGCTCGAGAGCTTCAACCGTGCGCGCCTGGGCATCCCGGCGATCCAGCCAGCGCGCCAGGAGATCCCCCCTCCGGAAAGCTCCCCGCTTCTTTCGGTACCGGTACGCGACGCGATTTCAGCCGTGAAAAAGATTGCGGCCGGAGCGGCGCTGCTCATGGAATGGGAAGAGAGCGGCTTGCCTCCAGAGCCTGCAGCGGTTTCAGAATCCAGGGCGGCAATCTGCGCCGTCTGTCCCAAGAACGAAAAGGGCAAGAGCCTCACGGAGCTCTTCACGGTCCCGGCCGCAAACCGGATCAAAGAGAAACTGAAGCGCTTGCATGAAATGGATCTCAAAACCTCGAAGGACGCGGAGCTAAACGTCTGCAGCGCCTGCCTTTGTCCCCTCAAGCTCAAGGTGCATACCCCTATGAGCCTGATCCAGAAACGTCTCAAACCGGAACAGCGCGCAGAGCTCGATCCCAAATGCTGGATCCTGGCGTGATCCATGTTGTTTATATCGCGGTTTCTGGCGGCCCTCTCACTCACGATTACTGCGCTCGCTTCGTTGGGAGTTACCTCGCCAACCCTCCCGGCGCGACTAACCGCGTAATTGTGGTCTGCAACGGCGGCGCGCTCCCGCTCGAAACGCAGATGCTTTTCCTCCCGCTCAACGCCACCTTTCTCCTCCGCAGCAACGATCCGTCCTGGGATATCGGCGGTTACATGGACGCGGCGCTGCAGTTTCAGGGAAAGTTTCTCTTTTGCTGCGGCGAGACGGTTTATTTTCACCGCGAGGGCTGGCTTGCCAGGATGGCTGAGGCTTGGGAGAAATACGGCAACGGTATGTATGGCTCTTTCTCGAGCAACCTTGTCCGGACGCACCTCAACACAACAGCGTTTGCCTGTGATTCCGCCTCGCTCCTGAGCTACCCGCGGCCGATGAGTCGCGCTGATCGCTACAATTTCGAGCACGGCTCAGACGCGCTCTGGCGTCGACTTCATCAGCACGGCAAACCGGTTAAGCTGGTAACGTGGAACGGAGTTTGGGAGCCGGTTCACTGGCGCTTGCCCATGGATATCATGTGGCGCGGCAATCAGAGTAACTGCCTGAGCTTCTGCTCGCATACTGATCGCTATCGCGCAGCCACTCCGGTGATTCAACGTCAATGGTCTGCCTGGGCTGATGGTCCTTACCGCTTATGAGAATCGCAGTCGTTTACATTTTCCCAGTTTTCGAGGGGGCGTTTTTCGATAACGCCTGCCGGTTCATCGCCACTTACAACGAGAATCCAGCCGGGATGGAGCACCAGCTTATTTTTGTTTCCAACGGCGGCAAGCCAACCCTCGAAATGCGCGGCTTGGCGGAATCCTGCGCGCATCCGGTTGAATGGTTCGAGCACGATAACAGCGGCCACGATTTAGGCGCTTTCCAAGCGGCCGCTCGAGCGATCCCCTGTGATATGATGCTTTTTTTGGGAAACAGCGCGTACCTGCGCCGGCCGCAGTGGCTCTCGAGGATGGCTGAGGTATTTCACAAATACGGGAGCGCGGCGATCTACGGCAGCACGGCCAACTGCGGCGATGCCAGAGTGAATGTCTTTCCCCATCTCCGGACCACGGGCTTTTGGATGGCTCCGATGATCATGAACATGTACCCGTTCAAGGTCACGCGGCCAGAGCAACGCTACCCTGCAGAGCACGGAGCCAACTGTATTACGGAATGGGCCAGAGCTCAGGGTTACCCCGCAATCATGGCTACCTGGGAGGCTGAGTCAGAGTGGCCAAATTGGGATGGGATGCCGGGAGGTTTTCACCGCGAACAGCAACAAGGCTTGCTTGTTGGCGATCGGTTAACTGCTCCGCCCTACTATCCGCACCCATGAAAGCTCCGACAACATTGACCCACGGATTTAACCGGAGAAAAGCGAGGCACCCTATTTACGATGTTTGGGCCAATATGCTCCGCAGGTGTCAAAATCCGCGGCATCCTTATTACAATTATTACGGAGGCAGAGGGATCACTGTGTGCCAGAGGTGGCAGCGCTTTCTCAGCTTTGCTGAGGATATGCTTTCGAGCTACAAAAGAGGCTTAACTCTCGAGCGAATAGACAACGGCAAGGGCTATTCAAAAGGCAACTGCCGATGGGCAACGAGGCGAGAGCAGATGCTTAACACGCGACGCACTAGAATGATCGAGCACAACGGTCAAAAAATGTGCATAGCGGATTGGGCAAAGAAACTCAATTTGTGCCATAGCGCGCTCCGGACAAGGATAGAGCTCCATGGCATAACCGTAGCCCTAACCAAAGAAAAACACTGTCATGCGCATTAGTATTTTTTATCACACTTTGTTCTATCTTGGCACGCCTCCGACACTGCGGCCGATGGCAGTCGATATCATTGCGGAGCAGGTAACCGAAATGGAGCGAACCGGACTTATCGCCGCGGCTGATGAGCTCTTTGTCGGAGTCAACGGAGGCGAGGAGAGCGAGGACATTGCAAAAATGCTCCTGCCTTCGAAAGCGAAGCTCTCTTTTCACGGGCTCAAGTCGCGAGCGGAAAACCTAACGATCGTCATGCTCGAGCGATGGGCCAAAGCCAACCCAAATTGGGCGATCCTTTATCTTCACGCCAAGGGCAGTTCCCATGAGCACGGGAGCCCTTACGGCCAAAACGTCTCGGGCCCCTGGCGGCGCGCTATGATGTTCGACTTGGTAACCAACTGGCGCGCCTGCGTCGCGGACCTTGAAGCGGGAGCGGAAATGGTCTGCTCACACTTCATGCGCAATATGGCCGATGGCAGTCAACACATACCGGCCGGCAATTTCCTGTGGACTACTTCGAACTTTGTTCGCACTCTCCCGTCCATCTTCATGCGTGAACGGATCAAAGTCTCAGGTATCGATGCTCTCGAAAGCAGATTCGAGGCTGAGGTTTATTGGGGCAACGGTCCAAGGCTGCCGATGGTGAAGGAGTGGCGGCCCAATGGCGGAGGCGGCTGTCCGTAATGAGTCCAGAGCTCGAGGCGGCTTACGCAGAGGCGGCTCTGCCGTTCATCGATGGCGCGATAACAAAGGAAATTATCGGGCTTCGCTCCTGGCGCTACTTTCTCGAGGTAAATTCCGCGTGTAACCTCAAATGCCCCACTTGCACCAAGGGGAATAAAGCTGGGTACGAGCATCAGACCGGGATCATGGAGCCGGAACTGATGGGCAAGATTATCGACAAGATCGCCAGCGAAAATCCCAAAGCGATCGTTTTTCTCTACGGCAATTCGGAGCCCTTTTTGCACCCTCGTTTGCCGGAGTGCATCGCAGCCGTCAAAGCTCGAGGACTGCGCTGCGAGCTCTCCACCAATCTCAACTACGTTCAGCGCCTGGATGAGACTCTGGCCGCCAAGCCTGATTTCATGATCGTCTCGCTCTCCGGCTTCACGCAGGAGGTTTACGAGAAAGGGCACGCTGGCGGCGATATCGAAAAGGTTAAGGCGAACATGATTTTGCTGGGCGAGGCAAACGCCAGAGCGGCTCAGCGCGTGCAAATCTCCGTCAATTACCACATTTACAAAGACAATGTGGCGGATCTCGAGCTCATGAAGGCTTTTGCGGCTCAGTGCGGGATCGAGCTCTTTACAAGCACGGCCAGGGCAATCTCAATGGAAAATGCGATCCAGTATTGCCGGGAAAAGGACGCGGAGGCTACTCCGTTTGAGGTTCAGCCCCTCCGGCCGGATTGGAATCTTGCTTTGCCTCCTGTCTCCGCGCAGTGGCGGGACACAATGGATCGGCTGAGGATCCCTCCGACGCAGGCGAGGGATATGTACGCGCAAATCCCGCTCCGCTCAGCTTGTCCGGTTGGAGCAGGAGGCATGTTTACGTTCATCCGGCACGATGGTAAGACGTCGCTGTGCGCCTGCGTGGCAGACCGGCGCATCTCTCTCACGGATTATTTGGAAACGACTCCGGAGCAAATGATCGAGCAGCGCACAGGGCACGCCATTTGCCAGCAATGCACCAAGTACCGACTCAACCTTTACTTTCACATCGTAGATCGCCAGAAATGGGAATGATGAAAACCTTGGATGAGATCGCGATCAGGCACGGCACGGACAAAGCCACGCAGTTTACGCGCACTCATGCCCAACCCAAGGCTTACACGTTGCATTATGAGAAATTCTTCACGCCGCTCCGGCACACTCCGGTAAAGCTGGTTGAGATTGGAGTTGGCGGAGGGGAATCGGTTCGCACTTGGCTGGATTACTTCGATGCCGCTTGGGTGATCGGGATCGACAATGTTAGCGGGACTAACGAGTGGAACACTCCAAAGCAGTTCGGGGCAGGTATGGAGCAGTTCGATCGTTACGGGTTCATGGCCGCAGACCAAACGGATCCGGTTTTTTGGGCGTGCTTCACGGCTGACGTTAAGCAAACCATCGATATCGCGATCGACGATGGCTCACATGAGCCAAGGGCGGTTCAAATCTCTTTTGCCGGTTTGTGGCCACTGATCAAGCCGGGAGGGCTCTACTGTATTGAGGACTTGGGGTGCGGTTTCACAAGTCCTGGCTGTCAGACTCATTGGGAGTGGCTGGCGACCTACCTCGCGCCTCTGATGACCGGAGGGCTGATGGATCTCGATTCGATTTACGTTGCCCCTCAACTCGCAATAATCCGAAAGAAAGGCTGAACCGTGTACACCATTCACAATCGCTGCCGTGCCTGCAACTTTGGCCCTCCTATTCTCCCTGGCGGAACAAAAGCCGGAGCCAACGCCGATCGCCTCCTGCCTGCTTTCAGCCTTGGGGTTCAGCCACTCGCTAACGATTTCTGCCAGGACGCAGAGGAGCGAGCCGGTTTTGCGCCGCTCGAGATTCTTCTCTGCCCTCAATGCGGTTTGGCGCAGTTGAGCGTAGTTGTCGACCCTGGGATCCTTTACGCCAAGGATTATCCCTACGTAACCAGCAAGAGTGACACCATGCGGCAACATTTTGAGCTCTTGTGGAATGACTGCAGCGCGCAAGCCTCCTGCAAAACCGTCCTCGAGATTGGCAGCAATGACGGCGATTTCTTGAATTACTGTCGCAGCCACGGCGCAGAAGCTGTGATCGGTATCGAGCCGGCATCAAATCTGGCGGCAGCGGCCGAAAAGCAGGGCATCCGGACGATCCGCGATTTCTTCAACCCCGTCTCAGCCGCGATGGCGAGCCAAGCGATGCCCAAAGTGGGGATGATCTTTGCCCGTCACGTCTTTTGCCACGTACCAGACTGGCAAGCCTTCATGGCCAACTTGCAACTCCTGGCTGGGCCAGAGACGCTGATTTGTATCGAGGTGCCTTACGTGATGGATCAACTCAAGGCGATTAGTTTTGACCAGATTTATCACGAGCACTGCAGCTATCTCTCCATCCGAGCGATCAAAGCCCTGCTCAACGGCGGCCCATTCTGCCTCAAGGATCTCAAGCACTACACCATTCACGGCGGCGCGATTCTGCTCATGATCCAGCGCCGGAGCCCTGAGATAAAGGCCAGCCAAACGGTCCTCGAGTACCTTGACGCGGAGAGCGCCACTCAAAAAAGCTGGCAGGAATTTGCGGAGAAAAGCTCCGACGCGATCGAGAAGCTCAAAGGCTTGATCAAACAACTGCGCAAAGAAGGAAAGCGCGTTGTGGGCTTTGGAGCTTCCGCCAAGAGCACCGTTTGGATTAACGCCATGGGGCTCTCCCGCGCTGATCTGTCCTGCGTCTACGATTGCACTCCTTCAAAGTGGTATCGGTACATTCCCGGCACGGATATCCCGATCGTCAACCAGGGCGGCTTTTACGTCGACGATCCGGAGTATGCCGTCATCTTCGCTTGGAATTTCGCGCAGGAAATAATGGATAAGAACCGAAAATGGATGGAGGGCGGCGGCTCCTTCATTGTCCCCATCCCTGAGGCGAAAATCTATCGCGCTGAGGCTTGCTCCTGCAGCGTTTAGTCTTGCAGTGCTCACCGCAAGGGTTTATTGCCCACGGTGAATGAGCACCGCGAAAGAAGTAACGGATCGTTGGGATAACGCCTCCCTCGTAAATCAGCAAGTTTGGGATTGGCGCTTAGCCGATCTGCCTCGCGGAGAAAATCGCACCATTTTGGATCGCCTTTACAACGGGGATCCGCCCTTCGATGAGGCGCTCGCGGAAGAGAATCAGGTAGAGATCAACCGCAATAACCTCGAGGGCCCTAACCTCCTGGGCAACGCTCGCCGGCAGTGGAACTCCGCAATGCTCAAGTCTGGTAATTTCTTCAATATCGCCGTTCACCGCGGAGCACGGAACATGCGGCGCGAGTACGGGCACACCATCACCAAGCACATCAATCGAGTACTTCGAAAGAGTATGCCTTACAAAGAGCAGCGGCGGCAGACCGGCGCGGCCGTCATGCTCCATGGCATCGGGCCCACCCATTGGGACACTCGCCGCGGCATGGTCCCCGATGTAGTTCCGATCTCGAGCGTAATGGTGCCAAGTGAAACGCTGGTATCCGGCGCGAACATCGATCGCTTTGCCATTTTCCGAGAATACACCCCGGCTCAGCTTTACACCCTCACGCACGGTCCAAAAAAGGATCCTGGCTGGCAGATGGATACGGTTATGAGCCAATGGGATTACGTGCGCCAGATGACGCAGAAACAGCCAAACGCGACGGCTTACCAGTACATGCCGGAGCGGATCGAGGAGCTCGCCAAGCAGGATTTGGGATTTTGGGGCTCTGATGCTGTGCCCACGATCGATTGCTGGGACTTTTACTTTCGCGGAGCCAAGGACACAGACGGTTGGTACCGGCGGATCATCCTTGATTGGGGAGTTACTCAGGAAAATTACAAGCAATACCCTGCAGGCGGGAAACCTCCGGAAAAGCCGGACAATAGCAGTTTCCTTTACACCTCCGGCGATCGGCGCTTTGCCAACTCGCTCAACGAGATCATCCACTTCAACTTTGGCGACTGCTCCGCGGTTACTCCGTTTCGGTACCATTCAGTTCGCTCCCTGGGCTGGATGCTTTGGGGTGTGTGCGATCTCGAAAACCGGTTGCACTGCAAATTCAATGAGGCAATTTTTGAGCAACTCCTCTGGTTCTTCCGAGTCGCCGGCAATGCCGATATGACGCGCATCAAAAAGGCGCTGTTCAATCACATGGGCGTAATCCCGGCCGGAGTGGCCATGGTCAAGAATGATGAGCGCTACAAGCCCGATGCCGCGTTGATCGAGATGGCTTTCAACCGCAATCAATCTGCAATGCAGCGCTTTTCCTCGAGCTTCACGCAGGACGGAGGCAAAAACGAAAAGGAGATGACGGCAACTGAAACCATGGCCAGGGTTAACACCGTCAATCAGCTTGTCTCAGGCATGATGCAACTGGCTTACGAATACGAGGAGGCTAAGGATTACGAGATTTGTCGGCGCGCCTGTATCCGCACGCTCCCCGATCCCATGGCCAAAGCTTTTCAGCGCGCCTGCCTCGAGGACGGAGTGCCGGAGGAGATTTTGGACGTCGATTGCTGGGAGCTCACTGAGGAGCGCACGCTTGGCTCTGGAAACAAGCAAATCGAAATGGCTCAGGTTCAGTTCCTGCAGCAACTTCGGCCGAAACTCGGGCCCGATGCGCAGCGCAAAGTTGACCACATTTCGATCGAGTCCGCTTTGGACGATGCCGCGATCGCTGAAGATCTGGCTCCGCTCGAGGGGCAAACCAAAGTCAGCAGTTCTATGCATGACGCGATGCTCTCTACTGAGCGGCTCATGCGGGGGCTCATATTTGTGCCCTCCCCTGACATGGTGTACGAAGATTATGTGAAAGTCTGGTTAGCGGACCTTACACAGATGGTTCAAGGGGCTGTGGAATCCGGAGGGATGGCATCTCTGGCCGATATCATTGGCTGGCAGACCATGGATCGCACGATTGAGTCTTTCCTGCAGATCATGGACTCCGACGAAGAGCAGGCAGACAAGGTGCGCGGTTACCGGCAGCAACTCTCCGAGCAAATGAACGAGGTAAAAGCCTTTGTCCAGCGCCTGCAGCAACAGATGAAGGCGCAACAGACTAACGGAGGTAACGGCAACGGCGAGGCGCAAGCTGCAGTGGCGGCAGAGCAGGCTAAAACCATGGCTGAGATACAGGCAAACCAAGCCCTGGCGGCGCAGAAGCTCAAAAACGCTGAGGCGAGCCATGCGCAAAAGACGGCTCAAAGGCAGGTTCAGTTTGAGATGGATCAGCAGCGCGAAGATCGCAGGACTAACGCTGAGATCCGCCGAAAAGCCGATCAACACGCCCTCGATATCACTGCCGGCCGAATCAAAACGCTTGATCAGGCGACGGAAGAGGAGCAAGCATAAGCCGAAATGCTCCCGATCTAGCGTTACATGAACCAACCCGTAAGACTTCCCGCTCTTCCGGAATATCCGCCTCTGGCGACTCCTGCAGCGACTCCGAAACCGACGCCACCGGTTAAGCGAGCTCCGCGGCCGCGCAAGCCAGTGAGGGATAACCGGAAAATAAAATTCTACTGATATGCAAAACGCTCTTGAAACTTTCCGCCAGGGCCATTACCGCAAACCTTTCGAAGATATAACCGGAACAGCCGCCTTTAAGGCCGCCTGCGATTACGCCCTGCTCGCTTTCGTCGAACAGTTACCGGACGCCACCGGGGATCCCAACATGCTTTGGGCGACTCACTCTCAAACTGTAGGCGCACGCCGCGTACTCGAGATCCTCCGCAGTCTCCATTTGGACGAAGAACCTCAAAAACCGCTCCGCACTCCAACGCTAAAACCGCCTCAATAAAAATATGCCAGCAAACGCTCCCTCGGCTCCGGCCGCTCCCGCCAAACCTGTAGCCGCGCCAAAACCAGCGCCAGCGCCGAAACCGGCCGCGGCCACTCCTGCTCCGGCCGCTCAGCCAAAGCCAGCGCCCAAGGCAGCGCCGAAACCGGCCGCACCTGAGCGACCAGCGATCCAGCCAAAGCACGAAGTTGACGGCGATTGGCTCAATACCGTTGGCAAAGAGCTCGAGGACTTGGATGCAACCGGAAAAGTCACTCGCCCTGCGCCGAAACCCAAAGCCAAGCCCAAGGCAGAGGTTCCGGACGCTCCGGACGCTCCGGACGCACCTGCAGAAGAGGAAACACAGACTGAGATCCAGCCTCCGGACGCTCCGGACGCTCCCGAGACACCCGCGCCAGAGGTTCCGGAAGAGGCAGATCTCAAAACCAACGCCGGTTTGCGCAAAGCTTTCGATCGCGCTCAGCTAAAGATCAAAAACGAGCTCGAGCCGGAGCTCACCAAGGCGCGCACGCGCATTAAAGAGCTCGAGAGCCGGGAGCCGGAAGAGGTTACCCCGCTGCGCGAGAAGCTCACCGCGATCGAGAAGCGCAATCAGGAGCTCGAAAATGAGATTGAGTACGTGAATTACTCCTCGAGCAAAGAGTTTCAGGAGAAATACGCGCAGCCTTATCTCAATGCCTGGAATCGAGCGCTTAACGATGTTCAGCAACTCACGGTAGAGACTGAAAACGGCGAGACGCGGCAAGCCACTGAGGAGGATTTGCTTTACATCTCGAGGCTCAAGCTGGGCGAGGCGATAACGCAGGCTGACGCCATGTTCGGCCGCGGCGCGCCAACCATTCTCCGGCATCGCGAGCTCATCCGTGAACTGGCGGAGGCTCAAGACAATGCTCTCAGGACTGCCAAGGACAAAGGCGGGGAGCGCCTCAAAGCACAGCAGGCGCAATCGCAGCAACAGACGGAGAAAATGCGAAAAATGTGGACGCAGACCAATCAGGCGCTCGCTGAGAAATACAAAACATGGTTTGCTCCGGAAGAGGGAGATCAGGAGGGCAACGCGCTCCTCGATAAAGGCCGGAAGCTGGCCGATCGCATGTTTAGCCCAACGGAAGAGACGCGGCCGAAAACGCCAGAGGAGGCAGTGCGATTGCACGCGCTCATTTACAACAAGGCGGCCAATCACGATCGCCTCGCGCTCCGGCTCAAAAAAGCCTCCGCTCGAGTTGCTGAGCTCGAGGAATCCTTGAAGCAATACGAGGAGAGCGAACCGCATGGCGGCCGTCCTGGCGCTGGCGGCCGTCCGAGCTCCGCCACTTCTGCAGCCAACGAGTACGAATCTGAGATCGATGCTCTCTCAGCCAAGGGCCCGAGACGGTGAAATACGCAAACCTCACGGCCGCGCAGCTTGCCAAACTCATCAAGCGCCGGCCGATGCAAGATCACGCGGCCGCCCACGTTTGGGCGGAGCGCATCGAATCTGATAAGCAGCGTTGCGCGCTCCCAAAAAAAGAACAGCGAAAGTTAGGCTTACTCCCTCCCGTCAATGGAAACTCAAAGAACCATCCGGCCGCTCTCGTGCCAATGCCTGTTGCAGATCTTGCCGCATCGGGAAACGACTGACTCAGGGCTGTTTCTGCCGGATATCGCGCACGATCGGCAGAGGGGTGACAAAGAGAAACCGGCTCATGCTCTGGTGATCGCCGTTGGGCCTTGGCGCAAAGCCAAAAACGGATATTCGATCCTCCCTGAGATTAAGCCTGGAGACAAAGTTTTGGTGTCGTTTTACGCCGGGCAGAAGCTCACTCGTTCAATCGGATCCCACCTGCGCCTGTGCTCCATCGATGACGTCCTTGCCGTCCTGCAGCCTCAGACCAAAGCGGAAAGGTTGGACGCAAATCGGGAGGCGATCCTCGATGCCGTTTTTGCGCCGCTTGAAAAATAGCTCTTGACCCTCTCACCCTCCCGAGAGTATTGGTTCCCGCGATCAGTGAATTGCGCGAGCCCCGGTCACTCGCAAGTCCAGTGCGACTCAGGACTCTAAAAAAGCAGCCGCTAAGCTCCCACCGGGAGTCACCCGCCTGATAGGACGGAGAGTTAAGCAAACGTCCGTTAACCTTTAACGTCCGATCAAAATTTTAGTTTTATGGCACTCAGTTGCAAACAGTTCACGGATTACCTGAGCCGGAAGTCCGAACACCTTGACGATAATATCATCCTTTCGATGCACCCGATCGACACTTGGATCGGGCACGTTTCGATCGGCCGCTTTGCGGCAGAGGATGGCGTTGAACACACTTTCGATCGTTTCGAGAATGTTTTCCCTGATCTCCGCGGAGCCTGGGAGGACGTTTCGGCCGGCAGTTGCATTGGCCAGCCTTGCGACCCGTCGACCACAAAGATCGGCTTGGGCTTCACCCGAGACAGCTACAAGCTGCAGCGCAAGTCCTACGAAACTGATCTCTTCTGTTTCGACCAGATTCTTTCCGCCGATCGCGCCAAACAGCAGTTTGCCCACGTCATCAGGGTTAACCGGCGCGCCTCTTCGCTGATCACCTCGCACCGGTTCCGGACGGAGGCGATTCGCATCGCCAAATACAAATGGGCGACGGCCAACAATACGCTGGTTCCCATTACTGCGACCTGGGATAGCACCATGACCTTTTTGACGGTTTCAACTTTGCCAACCAGCAAGATCACCGCTCGCCACCTGCAACGGCGCGTCCAGCCTCAGATCCGCGAAGGCGCGCTCTCTGAGGACATCAATCGTTCCGTTCAACCCATGCTCGAGTTTGTAACCGATATGGATGAAGTCTGGAACATGGTTGAGGGCAACCCCGAGCTAACCGATCACTGGCGCTTCACGGACTTTGCTGACGCTGAGAAGTACCACAAATACGGATGGGTTGGGAAGCTGGGCAACTATGGTTTGCGCGCTGATTGGACTTCGCTCCGGTTCAACGTGTATTCGCAGAATGCGGACGGCACTACGACCCTGCAGATCGTCTACCCGTACACCAATGTTTCGGCCACGGAAGGCATTAAAGAAGTTGTGAATAACGACTACGATAACGCCTATATCCAAGTCGACTTCATTTGGCACCGCAAAGCGATGACGTCCATGGTGCAGGACACCACGTCGATCAATCCGGAGATGCCTTTCGCCATGCGCGACTTTGCCGGAAAGTGGCAATTCGTGATGGATAACCTTACCTGTGGCACGGACGTAAACGGCAACCCGATCGCCGTGAACAACGAGCGCCGCAACAAGGGCAAATTCATCGCTGATTGGCGCTTTGCCACTCAGGCGGAATATCCTGAGCTCGCAGAAGCATTTTTCCACCTGCGCGAGCCGGCTTGCGTTGTGGACGTGCCCACCTGTAGCAGCGGCTCATACCCTGCGCAGAGCTACTCGAGCGCAAATGCTACCTGCCCCTCGAGCTCTACGGTCCTCACCTTTACGCCAGTGGCCAGCGGCTCCGGCGACTATGATATTCCGCAGGATTCGATCCTGTGCAACGGGTTGAACATATTCAATCCGCGCATCTACGGCGTAAGCACCCTGGCGCTGCTCGTTGCCTCGCTAAACACCAATCTCTCAGCAATGGGAACTTGGGCTGTCGCCAGCGCGACTACGATCACCCTCACCGGGGCGGTTTGCACCTCCGTCAATATCCCCTGGACGGTTGACTAAACACTTTCCCCACTTGCTGGCGGTAAGAGCGTGCCAGTGAGTGGGGAATGTTGGGTTGGAGTGGCGCGGCTCCCCTAACTCGGGAAGTGGGGGAGCCGCATCCCCTCTCGAAAGTAAATCCTTATGAAAGACACAGAGACGATGGACGAAGGGATGGACTCGCTTTATGGCGACGAAAAACCGGCCGCTAAAAGCAGCACCCCCGAAACGATCGACGAAAAGGAGCGGGAGGAAAACGCCGATACGGATATTCTCAAAACTGCGGTCCTTCAAACGGGCCCTGATGACAAAGTTGAGCCAGGGGATACGCGCACGGTCAAGGTTCTGGAAGTCTACGGCGAGACTTGCAAAGTCATGTGCGCGCCCAAAGAAAAGGAAACCCCTGAGGAGGAGGCGAGCCCCAACGAAGAAATCGATTCTATGAGCGCCGCTCACGATGAAGCGGGAGGCGCGCAGTATTAGTGCCAGTTAATCCGAAAATCTGAGACATAAAATATGAGCTTAGCAAATTGTAACCTGAGCACACTGCAGACGGCCGCGAAGTGCTACGACTGTCTGAGCGCCACTGAAAAGCAGGCGCTAAAAGTGCGGTTCATGGCGGAGTTGTACAAAAAAGTTAGCGGCGTAGACCTGACAAACATCAATACCCTCAAGCGCACCGTTGCTTGCATCGGGTGCGAGCCAGATTTCACCCTGGGCTCAATGGAGGTGGCGCTGTGGAAGAATGCGGCGGAAGTCGCCGGAGTTTCCATCCCGGCTACCATCCAGGCGCAGCGCGCCTTGATCTCCTGCGTCCCTTGCGGAGAGCAGAAATGGGCTCGAGCGGCAGAGGTTTATCTGCTCTGCCAACTCAGCCGGCGCACCATCAGCTAAGGTTAGCCCATGGCTACCTGCTCGCCTCAGGCTTTGCCTCGAGAGTCGACGTGCTTTCACTGCATTCCCCCGCTTGAAAAGCACGTCCTCAAACTCTATTTGCTGAACCTGCAGGCAGGCACATTCACGGCGCGGCAACTCTCCGTAGGGGCTACGCCTTTCCGGCCGATCTCAGGGCATCTCGCCCTGGCGGCCAAGGTTTACCTGTTGACTGTGATCAACGGGCTTTCCTTGTCCCCGAGCGCCCTCGAGGCGAGCGCCGCCTGTTACCAGTGCATCCCGAACAGCGCTCGCCTTGACGTCGAAACCTATCTCCTGGCCGTCAATGCTGGCGGCTCCCTCAATCCGGCGACACTGACCGGCCAGATCGGCCCTTACAAATCGCTGTTTCCGATTCGTGATCAAGTTGAGCTTTACCTGCTCAACATTTTGGCTGGCACTCTCTCAATCGCGGCGATCATGGCTGGCGCGAAATGCCTTACCTGCCTGAGCACCGGCCGCCTCGAGGAGATTTACATCAAGCTCCTGTGCATGGGCACTGGCGGAACTGGTTGCGTAGACGTTGCCGCCTCTCTGGTGCCTGTGATCACGGGTATTTATGACCCTGACTTGCATACGCTGATCGCTCTGAACATCGTTTTTCCTAAGGTGTGCTGCTCGCCAAGCGGATACCGGATCATCGCGCAAAACGGGCTCACGCTGCAGACCGGCACAATTTCGGCCGCGCACGCAGGGGAAACCAATTACACGCTGCTCAATGTCGACGTGACTGGGATCCTGCTCCCTTACACTAGCCTGACCGTTAAGCAGGTTTGCTCCGGAGGGACACTCAGCGGCGGATCAAATAGCGTCGACTTTGACGAGCCTCTGGATCCTGTTGTGGTGGATTGGGCGGCGCGAGTAGTGATCAACGGCGGAGCCGCACCCTCCGTCAATAGCAAGTACGCATCCAACACCTTTATAGGCGCGCTGAGGACGGCCGGGATCTTCAGCAAGATGAAAACGATCAACATGGTTGCTCCGGACAACCTGATCGCCGCAGAGACTCCGCTCATAGTTGGCCCTGGCCTTGATCCCTGGCCCGATGTTGGCGCATCAAATTTTGTCGCTGCGGATCTCTCCCTTTACGGGCTGGCTTGCGACGGCACCAAGGCGCTCAATACCGGAGTTGGCGGCACTCAATTGAGCCTCGCCAGCGCAGGACTGACAATCGTTGCCTCGATACTCGATCCTAATCCGACCCTCACGCTGCGGTACGATATGGGCTATCTGAATGCGGCCGCGCAAGAGTATATGTTTGTGGCGGCAGATCAGAACTCGGGCGGCGTAGTTGGGCACGCAGGCGGCTCGAGTTTCAGCAGCGGTTTGATCACCAACACCGGAGCGGCTGACTCTTTTGCGGGTTACGTCTCTTACAATCGCACCTCAGTCGTGAGGGCGGATCTGTATTGGGCAAATAATGACGTTGCCCACTCCTCGATCGGGAACAACACCAACAATCAGACTCTCGGGCTCAGCGCAGCGCCGATTTATTTCGGAGCCGTGCGCGACTCAGCCGGAGGGGCAATCCCGTACTACAGCAAGAACACACTCTCTTTTGCCGCGGTTCATGACGGGTTGACGGCCGCGGAGTCACTGGCCTTTTTCAATGCGGTTAATGCTCTCCGAACAAGTTTCGGCGGAGGCTGGGGGGACATTGGCGATTCTTACGTTGGCAGTTGGTCAAACCGGATCGTAGCGGCCGGAGGCGTGACGCCAGGGGCAGCCAGCAAGAGCGCCGTTCACACCTTGGCCACGGACCTTTGGTCTGCAGGTATCATCAGAAAGATTTTGCACGCTATCCCGTTGGTTTCTGACAGCCTGATCGCGGCCATTACCCCGATCTTTTACAACGGGGTAGGAAATGCCTCCTGGGCCAATACCAATTTCATCCTCGCAGATCTCACAGCCAACGGGCTCCTGGGAGCAGCTACCAAATTTCTCAATACTGGCTTTATCCCCAATGCTTCCGGCGCTGGCTTAACCGATGGCAGCGCCGGCTTGATCGTTTACACGCACACAAACAATGCAGTTGGGGTGCAGCATGAGATCGGAGTTTATTGGGCTGCCTTCCAATCCTTCTTTGGGTTGCTCACGGATTACAATGCCGGCAACACAGAGGGCGCAGCCTGGATGTACAGCGGAAACGACAATATCAGCACGGTCACCCCTGCCAGCTTGACCGGTTATTACGCTTTCCAGCGCACGACAACCTCACGCGCTGACATTTACTTTGCGCGATCGAACGTGGCGCACTCCTCGATCGCCAACTCAGTTGGGCTGATCGGAGGCACGGCTGCAGACAAAGCCCTTTTCGCTTTTGGTGCCAATAACAACGGCGGAGGCGTTACCGGCGAATCACTCAAGCGCCTCTCGTTCATCGCGATCACCACGGGGCTTTCATCAGCAGAATCAGCTTTGGCTTACACCGCGATTCAAGCTTTCCGGACGGCGCTGGGCGGAGGAGCAGTCTGATTTCACTTATCGTGAATCTTATGCCATTCCTCACCATAAAATCTTGGAGGCGGACTACGCATTCCCTTTCGTCCCTGATCGGCATTGTTTTCGATTACAGTACCAAGCCAGAGATGGGCAGGATTTATGCACGCCGCGCAATCCCGCGACGGTCGACAATCGTGAAGGACGCATTTGCCTTCTGGAATCTCCCCGAAATGAATAAGCCAACTGGCGCGATGCGCTTTGATCATCCCCGGAAATCTAAAGCCCCTCGAGATCTGGCCGTAGCCTTTTCCATTTTTAGAGCCAGTCCAGAGCCAGCAATGATCGGTTTTGTTAACAAATTTCCAGAACCTCTCTACGAAGTTTTCAGAAAGCCCGTGCGCCGCCAAAATCGGATTGGGATGAGGAAAGCCTTTGCCTCGAATGCTCTTGCGCCTGAAATGAGTGCGTTTAGGATGGTTTTGCATAAGTCAGATAGTTTGATTTGTGCCACGCTCCGAACTGTTTCAGCAGTGTCGGGGCATTTCCATTTTCAGGAATCCGTCTTTGCAGGTCAAGGCGTATAGGGTCATTGCCTTAGGAGCAAATAATCAGAATGAGCGTAAAATTCGAGAATGACTCAGTGGCACAACGAAATGCTGACGCTGATCTTTTGGCTCCGGCTGGGGGCTATCGTGATCACTGCGTTCTTCATCGTATTCCCGTAAGGTTCCCTTACTCTTGCGCTCATGGCTACTGAGCGTACAAGAGAACTGAGGGAGTGGGCGACTTTCGCTCTGTCTCTCCTGACCCTGATTGGCATCCCTTGCGGCTTGCTGATTCTGCGCAACAGCCGTCTCGAAACCCGAGAGGAGATGCGCCTTGGCTACGTCTCGATCGAGGTGTATCACAATGACCTTGCTCGCCGGGATGCTGAGATTGCGCGGCGCGATGCCGATAACGCAGTAATCAGCGCCAAAATCGATCGCCTTACCATCTCCGTAGCGAGGCTCACAGACGCGGTTAAGCTCAAGGATCCCCCATGAGCATCCTGGCGGCCGCGCTCCTCATAGGTGCGGTTGCGCTCTGGCTGCTCGATATCGGGATCGCTGCGTGGAAAACCGTTAATGAAAGATTTAATGAGAGCAACCTCCGCGGGGATCATCGCTTACCGGATAGCGATACTGTACGGCTGCCTTTTCTCCGCCAACTCCCTCCTAGATGCGTTCATAATCGGATTTCTGAACGTGAGTTGGAGCCAGTTGGACACAACGAGCAAGGCGCTTTTGATAGCGGCGATTGCCAAAAATTGGACAAGCACGATGCTCGCTTACTGCTCCAAAGCAGTCGCTAACGCGGCTCGAGGGAGGCTCCCGATGGCTTTGGACACTGGCGACACCCGGGAATTTTCCTTGCGGCAAACGACAATCACGGCGCAGACTCCGGCAGAAACGGCAAAAACATGAAAAATTTCAAACTGTCCAGATTACTCATTCCCTTCAGTGGCGCGATCACTGGAATCGCCTTTGGCTGGCTCATTGCCTCCTGCATTCTCCCATTGTTTACCGGCTGTGCGACACTGGATCCCAACGCCGATCCGTTTGTGGTCCGCACTGAGCAGGTTCAAAAGCAGGCTGATGCTACCTTTGATTTCCTCCTGGGCGTGGACAACGCCGATCGCGGTTTCTGGCGCACCAATGCACCCGCCTTTCACAATTTCTGCGAGTACCTCCGCACGCCGATCCCGGTATCGCCAACGCACAACTCGCCGCGAATCCTGGCGATTGAGCGCAACGTGCAAGATCTCAAGGTTCAGTACAAAGACAACCGGAGCGCCGGCAACTCCAACCTGCTCTATCAAATAAGCTCTGAACTGAGGCTCTTGGTCCTGCAGGGCAACTCATGGTCTAACATCGTTTCAACTCCTAACCGCTAATTGTTTATGGAAGCTGCAGGCTTAATCCAAATTGGACTCCAAGTGCTCCCGTTGGTGACAACCGGAGTTACTGAGTTTATTGCATGGCTCGAGGCTCTACGCACCAACCTGAGACAATCGGGAGAATGGACTGCGGAGCAGGATGCCGCTTTTACCGCAGCGCTCGCGGCGAAAGAAAACGATCCCCGTTACCAGCAAGACACGCCACCCGCCTAATTGCTTCCCGGCAACGAGAATGACGCATGGCAAAAACTACCGTCCTGACGGATGGTTCCTTTGATTTTAGTGGCGGAGTCGATTCGAGCCTCGTAACTACGATTCGATCAGACGTGATTCCGCACGGGCTCAGGCGGGATCAACTCGCTTGGCTCATCAATGGAGTTGTTCGCGATGGCACGATCAGCCAGCGCACCGGAATAGTTCAATTAATCCCCCGAATCACTCCAGACGGGCTTTACCAGGGCGGAATCATGTACGATCCAGTGGCGGCCAACCCCTGGCTGCTCGTAATGATTTCGGGGCACATTTACCAAGTCCTGCTCGAGGCTCCGTTCACCGTTACTGATCTCTCCGTGAAGTTCGGCCAGTTCCATCCGGCCGGAGTCGACCAAGGCTTCTTTGTCCAAGCCGAACAGTTTGTAGTGATCCAGGCTGGCGACGGCACAACCCTCCCGATCATCTATGACGGAGTGGGGTTGCGGCGCAGCAACGGGATCCTGGGCGTAGGCAACATGAATAACGAGCTCCCGGCCGCGTTCATGATGGTCTATTACGCTCAACGCATTTGGTACGCGCAGGGCAGATCCTACAGCGCTGGCGATATCGTTGGCGGCCCATCAGGAACACCGGCTTACAACCGGCTCGATTCAGTTGTTCACGTTACGGAGAATCCCCTGGCAGTTGGCGGAGATGGTTTCCGGATCCCGACTACGGCCGGGACAATCCGCGCACTGGCCTATTCTGCCAACCTCGATACGGCTTTAGGCCAGGGCCCTCTTTACATCTTCACGCGCAAGCAGGTTTATGCGCTCTCTGTGCCGGTCACTCGAGCGGACTGGATTGCGGCCAATTCCGCCAATCAGCCACTGCAGACCGTTGCGCAGTTCAACAATGGAGCCGTGAGCGATCGGGGAATAACGCACGTCAACGGCGATTTGTTTTACCAGTCGCTGGATCCGGCGATCCGCTCTTTCTTCCTGGCACTCCGTTACTTCAAGCAGTGGGGCAACAAGAGCGCCTCGAACAATATCAAGAGGGCTCTGCAGGCTACCAATCGGGCCCTTATGCGGTTTTCCAGCGGCATCTATTTCGATAACCGGATGCTGCAGCTAATCCTCCCCGAGCAAAGTACTCGAGGCGTCATTCATAAATGCATCGCGGCGCTGGATTTCGAGATCATCTCTTCCCTGCAGGATGACCCGGGAGATCAGCCGGCTTGGGATGGAGTTTTTGACGGGCTGGATCACCTGCAGGTTTTTGCCGGCGATTTCGGAGGGCTCGAGCGAGCTTTTTCCGTGAACGTCTCGAGAGTCGATCAGTCAATCGAAGTTTGGGAGCTCACGACAACCTCACGCACGGATTTTACGCCGGTCATCGGGAGTGAGGAGCGCCGCGTATCGTGGATAGTCGAAACGCCTGCCTTTACCTGGGGCAAAGAGTTTGAGCTTAAGGAGCTCGTTGGCGGAGAGATTTGGGTAGATAAGATTTTTGGCACTGTGCTCCTCTCCGTAGATTACCGGGAGGACGCTGATCCGTGCTGGCACAAATGGATCGAAAATCAAGTTTGCGTGGCGCGCAACTGCCAGGAGGATTTGAGCAACCCCAATTGCTACCCTCCGCCCAACTATCGGGAGGGTTACAAATGGACCGTGACGCTCCCGAAACCGGCTCCGGTTTGCTCTCCCGGCCAGAATCGGCCGTCAACGGTTGCCTACCAGCATCAAATCAGGCTCACGATCAAAGGCTGGATGCGGATCCGCGGGATTGTGCTGTATTCTGAGCTCAAAGAGAAATCGCTCTACGAGGGGCTAAACTGCGCTCAATGATATGCCGATCATCCCCTGTCAGACTAAGATTACCTGTGAAGGGATCGACACCCCGTTTAGTAATTTCTCCTCTGAAGCTCCGGACCTGTTCGATTTCCGCGCCTTTGCCTGGACGTTTTGGAATCCCAACTTTCCCCTGCCACCGGATTTGACCGGCCGGGATACTGGCGATCTGCCGATTTATTGGGCGGAGGGCTGCCAAACGGTTTGTGTCTCGCTCACCTCGCAGGAGGAGGCAAACGTCTGTGCGCGCAGGCAGTCTTACCTCTGCGGCCGGAGCAACGAGGGCGGAGATGGAGTGATACCGGCGCTCTTTTCCAATGCGGCTCAGACTTGCTCAGCCATTTGCGCCAGCGGCGCGCCTTTCAGTTACACGGTTCCGGCCGGATGGTTTACGACAACCTCTCAGAGCCTCTCTGATCAGATTGCCAGGACTTACGCGTGCGCGATCGCCAATGCGCAGATGATCTGTCTCTCGAACCTGTCCCAAGGGTGTCGAAACGTGGCGTATGCGGAGTTTATTGCGGTCACCAGGGGCACGGGCCCTTTTGTTTTCACCCTGATCGGAGGCACGCTGCCGCCTGGGCTAACGCTGGCGCAGTTCGATTCAACGAGCGCCCTGCTCTCCGGCACTCCGACAACGGCCGGCAACTTCACTTTTCAGGTTAGAGCGCGCAACTCTTCCGGCCAGCAAACGGCCAGGACTTACACGGTGGCGATCCTGGGAATCACAAACTTTGCCTCTGCGCCAACGGTCACGAAGGGATCCGCTTACAGTTTCCAGCTTGCAGCCAGTGGCGGCACACCTCCGTATGTGTTCAGTGTGGCGGCCGGAGCGCTCCCTGCAGGGCTCACTCTGAGCGCGACTGGCCTTATTTCGGGCACGCCGACAACGGCGGGTACCAGTAGCTTTGTTTTGGAGATTCACGACGCAACTACAGGCGGCGCTCGCTGCCAGTTGGTGGCGTCGCTGGTGACGCAAAATAACGCAGTCTGCCCAACCGTCCTGACAAGCTTCGCAGTGGGCTCCGGCCGCCTTGCTGCTTATGCGCCGCTCACCGGGGAGATCCTTCATCCCAACAAGATTTACGCGACGGACAATACCGCGAATCAGTTCAGATACTATGACGCTGATAGCGTGACGCTTTTAGGCACGATACCTTTCGGAGGCGTAGGCTGGTCACCTCAGAGCGCGGCCTATGCTCCTGGCACGGATAAGCTCTTCATGACCGTCGACGATTTTGGGCTTGGCTCTTGGTATATCCAGATCGTAAACACTGCAACAAACGTCCTGGGCGCAACCATCGTTGACGGCGCGAGCGGCGCTTTGTTTGGCTATTACGGGATGCGATATGTGAGCCCCCTTAGCAAAGTACTCATGCTGGGCAGCAGTGGCGGGAGCGCAGACACAGACGCTTTGGAGCTCAATCCCGCAACCAACGCTTTTACCCGATTTTCGGTAACGGTTGCCCCTGGCGGCCCATCCATTGAGATCGCTACGGAGCTCGATTACTGCCCTGATAATGGCCGGTACTATGTGGGCACGTACGTTAATGACAACCTGCGCAGCTTTCTCCGGAGCTTCAATGCCACAACCCATGTTCAGCAATCGGCAGTAGATTTCGGCACTGATCGGATCGTGGGCGTTTGCTGGATAGCAGATGTTACCCGCCTGTACGTTTTCACCCGCAACACCGGCAGCGGCCTTGCAAAAGTTCACGTCTACAACGTGACTACGGACACGGTTGAAACGGTGATCAGCCTGGGAAATTTCTCGCTCTCAACCTCCTCCCGTTACTGGCCTAACAAGGGCGTTTTGGCTCTGCCCTGCGGCGACACAAAGATCCATTTCGTTGATCCAGTTGCCAATACTGAGCTCTGCTCTCTGGCTCAAACTACCAACGTCGATTCTTTCGCCATTGCCGGGGATAACCTCTGGATCTCAGGATTTGGCGCTGCAGCGATGAACGTCTATCACTGAGTTTTAGTTGCCAAACCAAGCGAAAGAGGAGTAATAGACCGATATGCCGAACCGCCCCACTGCAGGACTCGCCAGGAATAGTTCACTTCCCGGCGTGATCGGGCTCTGCGCGGCGGATATCTCCCGGGTGTTCGCTTTCATCAATGAGGCTCAAGAAAAGCTGGTTACTGATCCCCTGACTCCGGATGAGGGATGGTGGGGAGGCTCTGCAGTCATGGCCTTTACGGTTGTGCCGTCCAACGGTCACGCCTATATCATCACGCCTCGAGAGGTGGCGCGGCCAGTGGCCTTTGACGTCTGTAACCGGCCGATCGGAATGCGCAACCAGCTTTGGGAGTACCTCGAATTTGGCACCGGCTTGCATCCTCGAGGCTGCGGCGCTAACTGCCAGAGCGGGTGTACTGGAAGCACGCAAGCTTTCGAGCGGGATCCGGTTCCGTGCCTTAACCCCGTGCCCACTGTGCCTCAGGTTATCCGGCTCTACTTCACCAACGCGGCCGATGCCGGCCGGAGAGTGGCGATCGGTGGCACCGATCAAAACGGGATGCCCATTTATGGAGTCGACCCGCTCACGCAGACGGCGACTCCTGGCGAGGTGATCTATCTGGCTGGGCCATTTGCTGACTCCTCTAACCTGATCGTCCCAACCAGCTTTACGAAAGAGGTAACGCTTGGGCAGGTTCAATTTTTCACTGTCGACTCGAGCGGTAATCAAACGCTGCTGAGCACGATGCAGCCGGGAGAGACTACAGCCAGCTATCGCCGGTACTTATTGGACGGATTGCCGCAAACTTGCTGCAACACTCCGGCCGGCAGTGTGCAGGTTTCAGCCTTTTGCCGGCTCGATTTTATCCCGGTCCAAAACGATCAGGATCCTCTTTTGATTCAGAGCATCCCGGCTCTGATCGAAGAATGCCAGAGCATCCGTTATTCTCGGATGGATGCCAGCCAAGCTCCGGCCCTCGAGAAAAAACACCACGATAAAGCGCTCTCACTTCTTAACGGCCAGTTGGATCACTACCAGGGAAAGATAACGCCAGCCGTGCGCGTCTCCCTCTTTGGCAGTGACCGGCTCCGGCCGCAACCGATTTAGAGCGCCATGCCAGCTACTTATACGCAGCCAACGGGTTTTCAGGGTGAACCTCAGGGCCCCTCGAGCCTGCCGGGATATACTGCCCCGCGAGTCAATTATTCTACGCCGCGATCTGCTTTCGATGTTTCGACGCCAGCCGGAGTGAGCGCAGTAACGCAGTACATCAATCAGCTTAACCGCCAGAGCCAGCAAGCAGCGTTGCGCGCCAGGATCCCGGGAGCTCAGGGGCTCGAGGAGCAGAGTACGAACATGATCCGCCAGGAGTTAGCTGGCCAGATACCGTCTGATGTTCTTTACCGGTTAGGGCAGGCAGCCTCAGAGCGCGGCGCGAGGACTGGCCAGGGAGCCGGAGGGCAAAACGAAATGGCTGCTTACCTGCAGGCGCTGGGCTTGACCAGCATCGGGCAACAGCGCCAGGGCCAAACCGATTTGACGGCCGCTTACGGCCGAAACCCCGCGGCTCCTCTCTTTGATCCTACGACTCAGTTAATCACGCCTTACCAGCAAGGCAGCTTGCACCTGCAGGCGCAGGAGGCAGAGGATCGCACGCGGTTACAGCAGGAGCAGCTTGCAGTTGAGCGCGCCAGAATCGCGGCCGGAGCCGATGCTGCAGCCTCGAGGTATGCATCAGCTTCCGGAGGCGGAGGCGCTGGCGGCCGGCCCTCTGGCACCAGTTTTCATCCGTCCATGGAAGGCTTTGGGGGTGAGTTTGTGGCTTACTCTCCCAACGCCAACACGCAACTCGGGCTCACGATCCCGACTGAGCCTTACGGAATCAATTCTTGGTGGCAGCCGAACTACGCCAACCAGACGGGCACGGGTACCGGCAGTTACTACGCCGGGAGCGCAAGCGGGTACCAGCAGCGCGGCGATCTTGAGAATGACTTTTGGGATCCGTTGCTCTCGGGCACGACTACCGGCGACGGTTACGGAGGGCTCCCTGGCAACGATTTCGTTTCAAACGGGTTTGTCGGCAGCAATGCCGGCCCTGTCGACATACAGCCGAACATTGAGGGCGAATTTTTCGGAGGCTAACCCATGGACGAAGAAAACGAGCAGGATTTACCCGATTACTCTCCGGAGGAGGGTCAAGATGAACGAGAGCCGGCGATGTTGCCCACGCCTGCTCCCGCCCCCGCGGCTGCTCAACTAAGCGCGCCTGTCATAGCGCGAGCGGCCGCCCCTTCTCCGATTGCCCCGGGCGGCGCTGGCACTGCTGTGTACTCCCCCGAGCAGCAGGCTAGCGCCGCTTTCTGGCGCAAGATGAATTATGAGTTGCAGGGGCAACCCCTGGCAGAGGCTGAGCAAGCGCTTTCGGCCGCGCTCAAGTTTCAGGCGATCCGCGGATATCAAAAGGATCTGGAAAACGGCAAGAGCCCCGGCGAGGCGCTCTCGCGCTGGGCCCCAATGATGTTCACGGCTCCAAAGTCCTCAAACCTGGGCAACGCGGCATCGATGGTGCGCGCTACCCGTGCGCCTGCGCCCATGGTCCGGACGGCCGGAGGGCAGATTTTTCAGATTCCGCCAGGAGGTGGCGCAGCAACGGCCCTGACTCCGGCTCCGGTTCGCCCTCCGCGCACGGATCCTTTCGCCCTCGCAGAGTTTGAGCTCAAGCTTAAGCAGATTGAGAAGCTGCAAGCGGATCTCGATGTAGAACCGGCCGGCAAAGGCCGCCAAGATATTTTGAAGCGGATCGACGTAGCTCAGCGCGAGGCAGCGGCTCTCCGCCCAAGCCCTGCAGCTACGGCTCCAACTGCTCCGGCCGCTCCTGCAGGCGGAGGGAATGAAGTGTTACGGTTGACAAAGAGCGGCCGAAAGGCTGTCTTTGACTCCGCAACAAAGAAATTCCTCCGTTATGCCCAATGATACGCCTCCGACCTGGGAAGAAACTCAAGAGCTTGCCGATACTGCGCCGCCCTCCTGGGAGGATACCTCTGAGTACGTAGAGCCCCCCGCTCCGCTCCGGCCGCAACGGGTTCGCTCTGCCATAAACCAGACGATTCAAGCGGTTTATCGGCCGCTCGATCTGCTCACAAATCCGGCCGTAGTCGCCGGTTCACAGATGGGCCAGGAGCGCGCCAAGCGAGCCAGGGAGGCGCAGATGGGTGTAGTTGCTCCCGGCTCTTTCTTCCCCGTCCCTCAGCCGCTCGCAGAGCCCACTCCGGAGGACAAAGCTGCCGGAATGGATTTGGTGCGATCGATTACTTCCGTGCCTGGGCGAGTACTGGCAGCCGGAGCTCGCACCGTGCGCGACGTGCTTAGCCCTTCAACTTACCTGCCGGAGGATATGAAAGCGCCTCCGCCTTTTGTGATTAACACTCGAGGCGAGCAGCCGGAGCTCCGCCAGATGACGCGAGCGGAAGAGGCAGCGCGGGATCCCCTGCAGGGCCCTCGAGCGCTCATCCCGGTTCGAGGCACGCAGCTTGAGCCGGAGGGGAGCGAAGGCGCACAACTGCTCTCAGGACTGAGCACGCCGGACAATATCGGGATCATCGCGGCCGGAGGTGCAAGCAAGATTGCCGGCATGGCGCTGCTCTTCAGCATGGCCCCCGGCATCTATGAGGACGTGAAGCGGATCGCCTCGAGTGATGTTTCCCTCGAGCAGAAACGCCAATCGATCAACAATTTGCTGATCCCTCTTGTCCTGGGAGCGAAAGGCGCTTACGAGCGGCCGATCCCTGAGGCTCCTCAGGTTTCGGGCCCTCCGGCATTGGGTTCGATGCTGCAGATACCGGAGGGAGCGCGGCCGCCAGTGGCGAGAGCGGCCGAACTGGTAGGGCCGCCTGTGCCCGGGCGTGCTAAGTTCTTGCGGCCGGAGGTTCCTGGCACGGCCGCGGAGCCGTATGAGACGGCACTTGCGACCATTCGAAAGGCCAATGCCAGGACTCGAAAGCAGATTCAAGCGCTATTCCCTGAGCGGCGCTTGAAAAACGAGGAGGCTGCAGATCTCCGTGATGCTGCTTGGGGTGCACAACCTCAGCCAGAGCCTCCGGCTGCTCCTCCCAAATGGGAGCAAACAGAGCCCGTCACGCGTACGCCAGAAGATCGCGCAGCGATGGGGCACGCGCAGGAAATTGACGCGGCCGCCGAAAGGCAAGCCAGCCCGACTCAAGAGCCTCCGCTCCCTGAGGAGCCAACCGGTACAACTGTGCCCAACCCTCCGGCTCCGCCCACGCCTGCCGGAGAGGGCGCTGTAAAAAGTGTGCCCACGCCTCCGGCTGACGTCGATTACACCGATCTCGAGCAGGCAAACAAACTCAGCGGCCAGGAACTGGTTGATCTGGTTCGCAGCAAAGGCTCCGGAATAACGGAGGCATCCTATGAGTTGGGCGCAAAGCTCACGCCTGAAACCAGGGCCAAAGCGCGCCAGTACGAAGAGGCTGCCAATGCCGAAACAATGGCTGTGCTCCAAGAGGCTCAGAAACTGGCACCTCGCAGCCTCGAGCGGCTCAAAGCCTCTGAGGGCGCTTTCGCAATGCAGCAAAAGAAGCAGCTTTTCAATGAGGCTGGCCGGTTCTATGACGCAATACAGGACGTCAAGAACGGTAAGGATCTCGCGCAGGCTGCAGTTGAGCATGGAGTAAAGGAAACGGACCTGCGCAGGGTGGCAGAAGCGGCTCCGGCTGAGGCGGCCGCGACGCTCGCGCCCAAGCCAGGAATGACGCGGCTCTATCACGGTGAAGGAGCCGCGGAGGGCGCTGGCGCTGGCGGAGGTTGGTTTACGGAAAATCCGGAGTACGCGGCGCAGTTCGGAAAAGTTACTTTTGTCGACGTGCCCAAAGAGGTTGCCGATGCGGCGCGCCAAGCGGCTCGAAATACCGGTACTGGAGGCCCTCATTTCATCCTCCCTGATGAATACGTAAAGCAGGCTCAGCCAATGGCGACGCAGCCAGGGCCCAAGACGTTTGACGTTACTCCGGAAGAGCCGCCCAAGCCCAACGCTTACAAGGTGGAATTTTTGCACAGCAGCGGGGAATGGTTACCAGAGATCACTCCCTCAACTCTCGCAGAGGCGCGCAAAGAAGCAGCGCGGCGCTTTAAAAGTGGCGTACAGATTTGGCGCATCCGGCCATATTACGGAGAAATTTCCGAGAGCTCCGGCCCGATGGGCTCAGAGCGAGTCATTAAAAGGGCGATCGAAAACCCTCCAGAGGACACTAGCGAACAACTCGCAGCACAAAAGTCAGACTTTCAAGAGCAGCTTAAAAAGACTGAGGGCATTCTAGCCAAAGCCAAGCGGGAGGGTTACTCAGGTGAAGCCATCAAGCATTGGGAGGATCACGCCGCCAAACTCCGTGAGCTCATCGGGGAGGAGACGGCTCCGGTTGTGGAAACTCCGGCCGCTCCGGCTGGCCCTGATCCGCTCGATAGGGTTACGCTCGCCATGCTGCCACTCAAGCAGTGGATGAAGGTAACCAAAACTGATCAGCTTCCAACGGGTTACGAGTTTACCATGATGGCAAAGCGCCTGGGAGTGAAGCGCGATCGCAAAGCTGTCCTCGAGGCACTCCACAACGAGAAACGCCTGCGCGAAATCTTCAAGCCTTTCGAGCAACCCAAAGCGGCCGCTCCGGCTGAAGAGCTCCCTAAGCATCAAACCGTACGGGATGAGCAGCCAGAGAAACAGACTCAGGGCAACTATGTGGCGGAATGGCTGCAAAAATATCCCGAGGGTACCAAGCTGCCCAATGGTTTGATCTCAACTGAGCAATTCTGGAAAGAGGCTCACCATGACACGATCGAAAACATTCTGAGAGGCAGGCTCACCGGGATAAAGGCGAGCGCTGTTTCGCCGCAGGCTCTGCAGTCCTACCCTGATCTTTTGGCTCTCGCGAAAAAGAAAGGCGTGTCCATTCCTGCTCCCTCAACTGAGGTGCCAAAAATGGACAAGGCGGAGTTTGAGGCTGCCAGGGATGCCTATAGCGCGGATAAGTTTCCGACGATCCGAAAGCCATTTGCGAAAAACGGGAAGCTTTACACGGTTGGATCGGTTTCTGGCCCTGCCGGTAAAGGTGTTATCGAGGCTCACGAATTGACGGAAGTTGCTCCGGAAACGCCCATAACAAAGAAAGACTTTTCGACTGGAAAGCGAGGCTATGAGGGCGAGGTAGTCTCGTACAAAGGCAAGAAATACAAGCTGGGCCCAATGGAAACTTTCGAGGAGGCTCCGGCTGAAGCTTCCACCAAAGTTGTAGGACCGGAAACGAAACCGGCTGAGCCTGAGGCGACTCCGGTGCAAGCGGCCGAAAAAGAGCTTTACGACGCTGATCAGTTCACCTCGCAGGCTGCCTCCGCCGCGGAGAAAGCAACTGTTGCCTGGGCAACTCATGTTGAGGACGTCGTAAAACCTCTCAAAGAGAAGATCCGCCAGATACAGGCGGAAGTCTCGCGCATGGAGTATGACGCGAACCGCACCAAAATAACCGGCAAGAATAAGCTCACCAAAAAGGCATTCCTCGAGCTTCACGGAGTTGCTTCCATCGATGAGGCTCAGGCTCTCTACAAAAAGAAGAATGCCGATTGGGCAGATCTCGAGAAGCAACTCGAGGAGGCAGAGGCGAAACGCAAAGAGCTCGAGGCTGCCAAAGAGCGCCGCTCTAAAGAATGGTCTGCAGCGGCAACCCGAGCAGGCGAACTGCGCCGCAAGGTCTATCCGGACGTGAAGCAAGGCGACGTTGGCGGCCAGCCTCTCGGCCCTGAGGCGATCGGCCCTGGCTCCGCAGCGCGTCTCGAGTTTGAGGGCCCTGAGTTTGAGCCTCCGGATCCTGGCGCTATTGGGCTCAGTGCTGGTTCCCCGTTCTACAACCGGCTCAAGGCTAAGTATCAGCACTTTTACCAGGGCATCAGCCAGCTATTCAAGCGCAGCGCTGACAAACAAATCCTGATGCAACTGGCCAATGCGGCTGACAATCTGCCGCGCCTCGCTGGGCATCGCGCCGGCCAAGGTATCAGGGAGCGCACCTCCGCCCCTGATCGCAGCGCCCTTACCTTTGTCATGCAGGCGCTCAAAATGTCCGGAGAGGGGCTCTCTGCCGAATCTGCGGAGCGCCTGGGAGAGCTCGAGTTTGCCGGGGATCCTGGCGCTTACCTGCGCACCAAGGCAACCGATATGGAAACCCTGGCGCAGCAGTTTCTCCATGAGGGCAAAAAGCTCAATGCGGAGGCTGCCATTGCGGCCGCTAAGGCGATGCGCTTTGCGATTCGCAACTTTGCGAGGCTCCGGCCGCTCGCGGATACCGTGCGCGCTCAGTTCGATAAGCAGTTTGAGCGTGAGGGAAGAGCCGGAATCTCAACCGACTACGAGAATTGGCACGTACCGCAGCGGCATGACTTGGATCTGATGACGTCCTCAGACCGGCCGATCGTCCTGGGCCATTCCCGCGCCGCCGGTACCGCAACCGGTTTCAAGAAAGCCAAGGTGTATGAGGATTACGCGACGGCGATCGAGAATGGGTTTGTGCCTCGCTCCCTCGATATCGCGGATCTGCTCGAGCACAGGGTTAACCAGGGAGAGCGCTTGGTGCAGCGTAAGGCGCTCTTTGACCGGCTCCGAGCCATGACAGACCCTGTGGACGGTAAAAGCCTCGCGCAGCCTATCCCGCGGCGTAGCATACCCCGGCCGGATGGAACTGTTGACGTGCAAGAGCACATTCCCCTTGGGTATCAGCCTTTCGAAGTGATTCCCGGGTACCGGATGGCTATCCATGAGGGCTACGGCCGGCTGATGCGCGCCTTAACAGGCACCTCTCAGCTTGCAGAATCGGCCGCCGTTGGCGCGCTGCAGGACATTGCCGGCATTGAAAAGCATATTTCCTTGGCTTTAGACACCTTTCACGCCTCGAGGACCATGCAGGCGGAGCTCTCGCTCACCGGCAAACTCTCCGTTGGCGCTCGCCAGCGCCTGGGCAGAGCCCTTGTCGAATACAATCTTGGCGACCTGCAGGCGGCCGTAAGTAACGGTTCCATAACGCAGGAAATGGCCGATTACATCAAAACTCCCCGCCCAATCGAGGTTGGCGGCCGTACGATAAGGTTATCGCCTCACGCCTTGGTCCAACTTGGTGCCAGGGAGGGCTTGAATCTGGCGCGCTTTAACGATGCCCTTTACCGGGATTGGATCCGCGAGTTTCCCGTGAGCGGCAAGGTGAATAAATGGGTGTTCGACAAGCTGACTCGCTCCGCGATCACTCACGGCTTTCTTGCTGAGTTTGAGAGGGTTGCGAAGCAAAACCCGCAACTCAATGCGACGCAGGTAGCGCGCAAGGTGGCGAGTGACGTCAATGTGCTCTTTGGCAACCTGCAGAAAGAGAGCATTTTCCGCAATCCATCGGTTAAATCCATCCTGCAAGTCCTATTCCTGGCTCCGAATTGGGTTGAGGCGCTGGTACGCCGGGAGGGGAGGGCCCTGAAACAGGTTGCGGAAATCCCCGTGCAAATCGCAAAGGGGCAACCTGTCCATTTTGGCACCGCCGCCAAGGGCATCGGCTCAGGACTGGCCGCTTACTTCGTTGGCACTCAGTTGCTGAACCTGATCACCCGGGGACACCTCACTTTCAGCAACGAGGAGAAAGGCCACAAGTTGGATGCCTGGATCCCCGACGTCACGGGCAAAACCAAGGGCTATTTCATCTCGCCGCTCTCAGTATTCGGAGAGGTAACCCATGATATCCTTAGGTACGCCAGGGAGAAACCGGACCTATGGGCGGCCGTCAACCAGATCGGCTCAAACAAAATGGGCAACCTGGGCAGGCTCCTCGAGGTGATGATCTCCGGCCGGGATCCGGCCAATAACGAAAAGCTCATCGGTACTGGCAGGCGCGCAATCACGGCCGCAACCCAACTCGTACCGGTACCGATCTCCCTCTCACAAGCCGGGAGGGCAGTGGGCTCGAAAGTGCTCCCGGGAGTCATCCCTCCGGCCGCTCCTGGCAGTGTTCAGCGCCAGATAGTGGCCAGCGCTGGCTTTAAGACTGAGCCGGCCGGGACTGCGCAGCGCCAGATTTACGCTCTGGCTGATGAATGGAAGAGTAAGAGCTCGAGCGCAAAGCTGCGTGCTGAAGTTGAGCGCCGGTTGAAAGAGGACTTTGGGCCCTCCGATTACGCGGATCTCCGCGGCGCTCTCCTGCGTGATGACCTGGGAGCGGCGCGCAGAGCTTTCGATGAGCTCCGGAAAACCAAAGAGGCACAGGTAATTAACCGCGCTCTGCGGCATCCTCACCCCTTCACCGGGAGCGCCGCCAGCGAGCGGAGCTTTATCCGATCGCTCTCCGACCATGACAAAGCGCTGTATAAAGAGGCGCTCGAGGAGAGGAAACAGCTTTACAGCCGGTACCGGCAGATGCTTAATCGGCCGGAGTAAAGTTATGCCAGCCAAATCTCAAAGACAGCAGAGGTTCATGGGCATGTGCGCCCACTCTCCCGGCAAAGCCAACAAGAAATGTCCTCCGCAGAAAGTTGCGGAGGAGTTTGCTCACAAACCTCCTGGCGGGTATCAGCCGCTCAAGGGGAAGCGGAAAAAGCGGATAGTGCCGCGGCCGGATCGTCATGGGTTCTATTGATTAGATCGGCGGTTTCGGCGTACGTCTCCCATTCAATTAGCCAGCCATGAAAGGGCAGGCTATGAACAGTTGAAAAGAATCCGATCATCTCCGGCCAATCCTTAAATCCGTCTCGCACCGCCAACCAATCGAGTCGCCTCGCGTTTCGAATTATTCGGCCGGAGAGAATCGGGAGGGTCACAATCCCGGCTTTGAAAGGTGTAAGCCTCACAAAAAACTGCGTGATCGTGATTGGCGTAACGCGCACACAAAACCGATCCCCAAGCCAGCGGCAATTCTTTGTCCTCATCCCGGTATAGCGCCTGATTTTCTCTCCTGGCTTGGGCAGCCGGCCGTCTTTCCTGGGAGCTCTGATCGTGCTCAGTTTGGTATCCATGAGCAGCGCATCAGCAAAGCGATCCTTAAAGCCGTAGGTCATCATAACGGGAGTTGCTGTTGCCCCACCTTTACGACCTTGCGCAGGACTTGAGCGCTCGCGCCACTATCGTTTTTCCTGCGCTCCCCCGTTGGCTCGAGCTCGCCCATTTTTCTGAGCTCACTGCAGCGCGGCCGGACATTGGCCGGAGTATCCTCGATACGCCACGCGATCTCATCGGGAGTGAAATTACCCTGATCGTATTCCGCTCTCACCTTGCGCCGGATCGTCTCAAACTTTTTCTCCCCCTGCTCTGCAGCCTCTTGACTGGTTGCGCCCTTTTGTTTGTAGCCAGGGCCCTCCGGATATTCGTTGCTCATTAGTTCATCCTCTTTTTGTGCCCACTGGCGTTTTCCCATTCAACCCTGAGCTCTGAGGTGTCGCACCAATGCCCCCATTTCGCGTTGTCCCTCATTACTTCGTCCGGAGGCTGAGGCTCAATCAGTTTGTAGCGCGCTATCACGTAGAAGCCACTCGCGGCCGGTTTGGATGCCCTGATATGGCAGAAGGAGGGCCCACCGTCTGAGAGATCCATTTTGTAAGCGTAGAGCTTTTCTCCTGGCCGCGGCTCATCGCTGAGCTCGTTAAGCGCATCGAACTTGCCGCCCTCCTCAGTAACCCTCAGCAAATAGGGAGCGCGTTTTAGCATCAGCCTTTGGCCGGCTGCAGGACCATCATTAAAGCCTGTCATGGGAAGTGAATTGATTTTGTGAACTGGCGGATCCGGCGAACCATCGCCGCACCCAAACTGAAATTGTACTCGAGCTCTGCCGCCGTGCTGTTGTGCGTGAACAGGCACGGCCGCTTTGCCGTCATGCGCTTGTCCAGTAGCGCGAAAAAGATTTTCTCCTGCGGACGCGTGAGGGCCAGCTTGTCCATATCGTCAAAGCCCACAACGTCAATCCTGGCCAGCTTGCGCACCCATTCCGCCCGATGGTAGTTGCGCGCCTCAAGCTCATGCATGAAATCTGCAGGACTGAATACCTTGCAGCGACGGCCGGAGAAATGGAGCCGGTTGACGATCAGAAACAGCGTGCGGGTTTTGCCGCTATTGGGGATCCCCCAAAGGTTTAGCCCCTGGCCGTCATAGAAGCGCCATGCGAGCGCCGCCAGGGACTTCTCGAGGCAGGGCAGCTTTGCTAACTCAGTATCCTTGAAGAGCGGAGGGCAGATGTTATTCCATTCCGATGCCAGCTTAATCTTACGCAGGCGCTCACTGCGCTCTGCGTCCTGCTTGGCTGTGCACTCCTGGCAGGTAACGCCAAAGCCCACATTGCCGGCCGTGAGAGTGGGCTCAAATTCGACGTTGGTACCGCAGAGCCTGCAGGGTGCGCAGATCATTGAAAGAGGAAATGCCCATCCTGGCTTGCTCCTATCGGGAGCGGCGCTTGTGGTGCACTCATGATTTCCGTTAAACCTAAGGACTTAATTTAGGAACGGGCACTCTATGAACGCGCCAGGATGAGCAAAGTGATTTTCAGACTTGATCGATTTTTACGATTGTGCCGGTTCGCCCATCAGTGATCAGGGCTTGGGCGTATCGCCACCGGATCCGCTTATCCCCGTCATCGACTCCGAGGGTTGCGGCGATTGCGTCTCGCAGGGGTTTGCAGCCAGCAGCGAGGTTATCATCGTCAAACTCTTTGTATCCAAGCCTGATGATAGTAACGACTGCGACCACCTCAGTCGCGCCGTTTTGCCGTGACTTACGCTTACTGTCCAGTGCGCGTGTTTGGTTACGTTGTAACTGGGTACATCCCACGGTACCCATACGCAGAATGTCAGCTTGGGATCCCTTAACCGCGATTGCTTGCGCGATGAGCATTTGATTGCTGGGAGCTTGGCCGGCTTTTGTTTTTCGGAGCTCATCAAGAGTGAATTTCATTGCTCAGGACCATACAACTTTTTTGCCCCTGACAACCTCAGGGAGCTCTTTGGCTGCAGGAACAGGTACCGGCGCGCCGGTTGCCACTGTCTCAGGCAGCGGGTTAGGCACGGGATCAAACCCTTTGAGCGCCGCCTCTTTAATCGCAGCAACGGCCGCTTTCTGTTGCTCGAGAGTCGCCTTAGTTCCTGGCTCCGCTCCCGGCTGAGACGGGAAATGCTGGTTTACCCATTGCCAGTACTGCACCAGCGGCCGAAAACCGTACTCGTAGGTACCATCTTCGTCTACGTGCTCGCAGACCACAAAGGCACCCTCTTCGACCGTCGAAATGTACATGTTAGCGCAAACGATCGGCTTGTCTCCGTCCAGCTTCAGCGCCTTGCGGTAGGCGGCAAGTTGCAACCGATGCTCGAGCCAAGCGCCTTTCTTTGGATCAGGGAGCCGCTTTGTGCTCTTGATATCCCAAAGCCGATAAATGTCCGTGCAATCCTGAAAGAGATCGTAACAGCCGGCAAACCCTGGCCCCACAATGCACTTTTCCACCTCGATCACTGTGCCGTATTCCTCGAGCTTGGTGATCGCCGGGAGGATCCATTTTTCAACGCTTCCATCCATCGGCGTACCGGCAAAGTAATTTGCGATCTCATCATGGATCTGCGTGCCTCTGTCCCGGGCGATCGCCCCCTCCTGATCTTGCACTTTCTCAACCTGCAGGATCCGTTTGGCAAAGGCATCGTCTTTCTCCCCTGGCTGCCGGGGACTGGTAAGCACAGCCAAGCAGGCTTGCTCGATCATCCAGTTCACCAGCGCCTCTTTGTGCAAGACTTTGAGGATGGTAGTCACGGACGGGAGCAGGTTGCGTGCTCGAGCATCAGCCAGATTAACCGGCCGCGGCCGGCCAGTGGACTTGCCGATCACATCGTAACAAGGCTCTCCGGCCAGGGTATACCAATGAGAATCTTTGCGCTCCTGCAGGCGCGCTGCAGTTGCGCCAGGAGGAGCCGGGGGAACAATTCGGGGTGGAATTTCACTCATAACTTTTTCTTTTTCGGTTTTGATTTTCGTTTGTACACTTTGAGGATCGTAGCTACGGATGCCAGGAGGTTGCGTGTCCCGTCGACGTTGCTCAGGTGATAAATCTCGCGGAGCTCGCTATCGAGCATCTCGTCACGGGATTGCGTCTAATCTCGAAACCAGTTGCGCCACTCTTCCGCTCTTCTCTAAGTCTCTGGAGAGGGAAGCGTTGATCAGTCGCTCGTTAAGTTTAGCCTGATTTTCGCTTCGCTGTTTGAACATGACGTCAACGCCATGCTGGGAGCCAAAGCGCAAGTACCACAATTCCACGCCAGGACAAAAAACAGCGCGAGCGAATTTCATTTATTTAACTGTTTTTGGAACTCTGCAGAGGCTGCCCAATCGCGCATGAGCCCGATCTGGCCCCATTGCACGGAAGAGAGCTCGAATTTCGGACGGGTAGCAAGCTCGCGGATAAATTCGGCAACTGCGCGCTGCCGATAGGCAACCGGCCAGCGCTGAACACCATCGTACCGCCCTCCTGGCAGTTGCATAGTTGCTGGCGCTGTATGGTTCCAAATCATCCGGAGTGAATTGAAAAGGTGCGAGGTGCCCATTTGGTCAACCGGGATTTTCTGCCCCGTTTGGGTCAACCAGACAAACACCTCCGCAGCCTGAGTGCTCATATCCGGATCCCGATGCTGCCACCGGGAACTTTCACGCGATAGTAGTACATCCTCAGGAGCGTATAATCGAACACGCCGAAAAGGATCGTGACGGTGAGTAACCCGCAAGCGAAGGCTTTCGCCGCGGCTGTGAGTCTGTCTTTGTTTGTTACCATAAAAAGGATGCTCATTTTACTTTGTGGCATTTGATTGAGTGGCCCACCTTAAAGCCCCATTCCCATTCAAACGCTTTTTTGTTTGGAACGATGGATCTCCATTTCCGCTTTGCTTTTGCGTGACTGGAAAACACACCGCAAATTTGGTTTCCTGCGTCCTGATCGTGGCTCATTAGAACGTAGACGGATAGAGGCTTGTCCATAGCTCAAAACGGTACGTCATCCTCAGCGCCGCTCATTGCCTCCGGAGAGGAGATCTCGCGCTCCCTGGATCCGGCTGGCAGATCGTGCTCATCCCGATCCGGATCGGGTTCATCCTCAGGATTTGTGAACTTATAGTGAGTACCAGCTTCATCCAGCATGGCGCGAAACTTCTTATCCCGGGCCAGATTTTCCGGCCTTGTCTGCCTCTGGTTGCCATCCCGATCTTCCCATGTTGGCGACGGTTTGAAGTTGGCCCAAAAGCCGAACAAAACCCCTTTATCGACCTTGGCTAACTGCTCCCCTACGTGCACGCCAAACGGTATCGGGAAACTCCGCCATGGCGCATCAGGCGCATCAGGATCCGGGTTTTCATCTCGAGGCACCTCGATAGGCTTTTCTGCCGGTTTGGCTGGCTCTGGCGCTTTAGAGGCCGGGAGCTCTGGCTGTTTAGCCTCCTTTTTCGGCGCTGGCTTAGGCTCCTCCGGCTTGAGCTCGTTTGGCCAAAACTCAGGCACGGCCGCGATCTCCCCGTTATCAAAGGCAACGATCGCTTTATTGATCAGGAACATTTGACGGGTACTGGCCGGCACAAACTTTAGGGGTAAGTGCTCGAGCGTTTCAGTTGGCAACAAGCATCCCACCGTCCGAAAGTACTCGAGAGCGCGACCATCAAGCTTTCCGGCTTTGAGCGAGTTAATCATCTTCGTCCTGCCTGCCTCACTCGGATACAGGGGAGCCTTGGCAGCGGCCGGAGCGGCTGCAGGCGGCGCTTGCTGCTGAGCAGGCGATTGCCTCCTGGGAGTGGCCCTCTGTTGCTTAGCGGCTGCCGGAGGATGGTCTGCAACCATTTCCTCCGCAGGTGTCGCCTCGTATCCAGCCAGGGTCATTACAAAGCCAAGCGGCATCCGTAGGCATTTGGCTGTTGCTCGAGTCTGCGCCATGCTCCGCAGGGCGAAAGAATCACGGTTGGCCCAATTTCGCTCAGAGCGTAGGCAGAGCGCCTCCGCAGCGCCAATGATCGAGCCGTCTCTTGTGCGCGCCTCAACTCGAGCCTCCCAACCTCCCTCAACCTCTTTGGTCCAGACCGTTACCGGGAAAACCCCCAACATGGTACCGAGCAGCGTCCATGCCTCACAGCGCGGATACTCCTTTCCAGAGATATTCGAGATCAACTTCTGACTTTTGATCACGTCCTTTAGGGCAACGGCAACCTGCGTTGCTTTCTGGATCACTACGGCCGGTTCAGTTGTGCCGAATAGCCCAACGTCCTGCTGAGGACGGAGCGCCAGGGCTTGAGTCTGCTGAGGTTTGTTACTGTCCGAAATCACTTCGACGTCTAAAGCTGTGTTGTTCATATCAGTCTAAAACCCTTTCTTTACGGATCATCCTTTGAGTGCGGCGGATCACGGCCGCGGTTTCGATCGGAACTACGGTTAATTGCGCGATAGTTGGCTCTGCGAGCCGCATTTGCTCATCGAAAACGAAGAGCTCGCCGCATTTCATGCACAAGGAAAAGTCTCCTGGCCGCGGCCGATTCTGATGGTTACCAACTGCCTCAGACGCGGAATCCCATTCGTAACCGCAGACGTTACACTTGCCCAACGGGAGCGGTTTGCCGGCTGCGTCCAGCATCTCGAGAGGTTTAGGATCCATAGCTGAGCCCCTTTTTGAAAACGCATTTGACGCGCCTGATTTGTGGCGACGCATTTTCAACCCGATCGTAAAAGGCGTGCCAATCGTCCTTGGTCATATCGCAGGAAAGTTTCACCTGCAGGAACAACGCAGGGTTAGCGCGCAGCAGCTCCCCTGGCGGGATCCTCCGTATTGATAAAGGCAGCCTGAGCAGCGGCGTTAAGCGCATAAGCTTTTCTCCTCCCTCTGCGGCCGCGCCTTGCGGATCCGCCACTCATGCCCACCAAAGCCACTAAACCGGATCCATCCTTCAGCGATTTCCTCCGGCGAACATCGTCCACTCACCCCGAGGTAGCGCACATCGCACCCGCAACCCCATCCCTGGCCGTCAACCGAAAACATGGCCGAATCTGGCCCATTAGCCTCAAGGGTAATTTCCTTGATCGTAGTTATCGCGCCTCCGGAGTCTGGATCCAAGTCCTGCAGTTCACCTCCGATCCAACTCGGATCGAGGACAAACTTGCTCCAGAGCGGGTAAGCGCGGCCGTGAATTTTAATAGGCTCCGCCTCCTGTCCATTGGGAAGAGTGATCATGCCTCCTCCTTCTTTACTTCCGGCAACCCCTGCAGCTTTTTTGTCTCAGCCTCAATTTGCTTTTCGAGCGCTACGATCTCTTTCCTTAGAGCTCCAATCCGACCAATGAGCAGATCGTTGAACTGGTTTCGGGGGTAGACATTGCGCGAGTAGAGCTTTTCCCTGCCCTCGCCTTTGAGGTTGACCCAAGCGCACTTATCATCAGTTAAGCTCGTTAACTCTCCCTGGCGAAAGTCATCGCCACAATATCGCCCTGTACACCAGCAATCGATCCGCTTGAAAGTCGGCTTTTTATCGATGCGCTTTTTGGCCAAGGCCAGCGAAGGCGCAACGCGCTCCTTCCCGTCATAAGTGAACTCCCATTGATTGCCTTTTTCGGAGTAGGCGATCTCAACTCCTTTGTACTTTTCGGTTATCATGATTTGTCCTTAGGTTTGTTTGTCGAAAGTGTATCCGGCGATCTTCGTGGCAGCCTCGAGTGAGGCGAGCAGCACAGCAAAGTCTGTATTGTGGTCATGGCGCAGCACCCAACACAGCACCCCACCAACGGCCGCCAGTCGCTGCAGGTGGCTCTCTGGTAGCCCCAAATCGCATTCTTTCAGAATGATCCCCGCGAGCAGATCGTGAGCGCGCTGGATCTCGCTGGCCGGCCGCATCGGAACTACTGGCCCCGTTGTCATAAGCTGGTATTGAAAAGGACGTTGAGGACTGCGGCCGCCATGGTTTCCCGCTCACTGACACTCATTGGCCCGATCTCTTTTCCTGGCTCCGAATAGCGCGCACTGTCCACCTTGGCGATCGCTGCTTCAAGCTCAGCGAAAACGCGAGCCGTAAACTCAGGGATGCTCACAAGGTGCACCCTGATCACTTCCTCAGCGGCTCCGATAGTATCGGGGATGGTTTTGGGTTGCTGCAGCGCCGCCTCTGCCACCTCCAAGGCACGGCCAGGAGCGCCCATCCGGATCCAGTGGCAAACCTCTTCCCATGGCGGCGCACCTATGGCGGCCGTATCAGTAGCGCGGATCCAAGTGCATACATCGCCCCAAGTGGGCTCTGGCTCTGGCTGCTGCGATGGTTCTTGCTGCGCGGGTTCTATTGGATCGGCTGGCGCGAGGGCTCTCGGGTTTATCAGGCACCGGCTCACGCGCTCATACTCCTCAGGCGCGTCAAGCTGGCAGTAATCAGTGAGACAAACAGGGCAAGTCAGTGCGGGAAGTTTGGACATAGGCGCGATGGGTCTGGATTGTTGCGAGGGTTCTTTTAGCGCCAGCCAACCGGAGGGTTTCCTGTGCGCTTCATTTTCGATTGCTGCGAGGGTTCCGGAAATCGGATTTTGCGCGGCCGGCCAGGGCCGCCAAGCGAGGGCGTTTTATTCCAATTCGGGCTTTTGCACTTGGGGCAAACTTTCGGATCGTTTACTTGGGGAGTCCAAAGCCAATGGCAACGCAGGCAAGTCAACCGGGGCAAAACTACGGCCGCTTGCTGGCCGTTTTTAGGCGAGTCTTTCATTTGTCCGTAAAATTTACACCATGCACCAAGGGGAATGCAATCCGTAATTCTACAAGGTAGTAAAAAATATCTTGTAAGTCCATTCCACCTGTGATTTACTGAGCTCCTCAGGCTTGAAGAGCCGCACGAAGCGGATCGGAAAAGCCCGAGCGCCGCCAGGGCGATTCTGGCAGACAGTAAAAACGGACAACAGTATGCAAAACACTCCTTCGTCAGTAAACCTCATGGAAGCTCACCAACAATGGGCGAACCGTCCTGCAGATCAGCGCTTTGAAACCCTGGCCGCTCTGCGTGATTCAGTGGCAGCGCGCCGCCTGCGCTCTCGCTCCGTCGACATTGATTGCGGCCGCACGGAAGTTAAAGACACGGACGGGCTTCTAACGATCAACGGCACGATCACTCCCTGTGAGCCCACTCATTGGAGTTTCGGCCAACTCTCTGCCCTCGTAAAAGCTCCGGCTGGATACCTCCGCACGCTCCCGAACGATCTGGTAGTGCGCAACCTCAACCATGGCTTGCAGGAGAGCGGCCGGGAAACCGTCAAGTTTATGACGGTTGCCAACGAGGACGGGGGACTAAACCGCCTGCAGGCAGTAACGAGCACAACGTACGGCCGGATGGGATGCCGATTGCGTGGACGCGGTTGCGCGCATCCAAGAGCGAACCGGCAACCGGTTCTTTAACCCGAAAGCCTACGTTGACGGCACAGAAAAACCCTCCGGCCTTTACGCGTCCGATCGAGACGTGTTCATGTTCATGATCGACGGTGGCAGCTTCCTTGACGCTGGCCCTCGCGCTCAGCTTCACCGCGGGTTCATTTGCTGGAATAGCGAAGTCGGAGCCAGGACTTTCGGGCTAATGACTTTCCTTCACAATGGCGTCTGCGGAAACCATATCATTTGGGGTGCAACGGACGTCAACAAGGTTGTGATCCGACACACAGAGGGAGGGCCGATCCGGTTCGACAACGAAGCGGCTCCCGCCCTGCTCGAGTACTGCAATCGGAGCGCCTCTGCAGATATGGGCGCGATTAAAAAAGCACAGTCTCAACTCCTGCCGATCGCAGACAAAAAGATCACGGTTGAGGATCTGGTTAAATTCACTTCCAAGGCTGCCAAGTTTACGCGCTCAGAGCTCAGCAGCGCGATTGACTTCGCGAAAGCGGAGGAGGGGGAGTGCAAGACTGTTTGGCAGCTTGTCCAGGGTCTAACCGCCTACGCTCGCGGGTTTGATTTCGTGGACGCTCGTTTGGATCTCGAAACCAGAGCAGGCAAGATCCTTTCCCTGGCTGATGCCGTGGCCGCGGTGTAATCCCGCGCCGCCTCTCCCCTGCAGGGCACGCGGTGCAGGGGGGAGTAGGCACGCGATAACCTAAGGACACAAAATGAATGATTGGAGAAAATTAGCAGCCTTGGCGCACGAAGCGCTTTTAGACTGCAAACGCGCAACGGAGCGCGGGAGCCAACCTCCCTCAGCACGGCTGGAGCTCGTTAGAGACTACTCAACTCCCGCTATCGTCGCCCTGCAAAACGCTTTCAAGGCAGAGCGGAAAGTAGAGCGCGAAATTAAGCGCGCCATTTGGGCTAGCAACGCAGCGCTTATTACCACCGCGCCTGATCTACTGGAAGCTTGCGAGCTTCTTTGCCCTCTCACGCATTACGACTCTTGCGAGGGGCTAAATTTCCACCCTGTGGAACGTGAATCACATTGCACTTGCGGTGCCGCCAAAGCTCGATCCGCAATCGCCAAAGCCAAAGGCCAGGAGGAAAAGCCGTGAGAAACTTTGGACACACTCGCGCCGTAAAGGATGAGGCAGGCAATGTGATCGAGCTCAAAGATTCTCCGGCCAGGGCGGTTACGGTTTCCGAACTAGGGCGCACCTTTGGAGCCGATCACGACAAGCGCTTAGTTGTCTCGCTCGACAAGGGCGACTTGATCACTGTGCGGCCGGCCAGGACGCGCCGCAGCCTGCAAATCAAAGCCTGCGATCTTTGGTTCTACCTCCTGCGTTGTGAGGCGAACAAAAGCCAGCTTGAGCGCGCCAGGGAAAGGAAAGCGCGCAAAGCTGAGCGGCTCGCCAGGGAGCGCCAGGAGCGAGCAGAGCGCCGCCTATTCCGCGGAGGTGCCAAGTGAGCACCTGCTATCTTGCGGAAGTTAAAGACTGCGCGCACCGGCGCAAAACCTTTGTGGAAGTGGGCCAGCGCTGGCTCTGTCTGGATTGCAGCGCTACCCGTTGCCCTGGCTCTGAGCTCTGGCTGCGAGTCGAAACAGCGCCGCAACTCTCTCCGCGCTTCATTATCGGCCGCTCTTGCACCAATGGCTTCACCACATTCGCAGACGGCGATTTATTCGAGCATTCCGGCCGGCTTTACAAGCTCTGCTCTTCCGGGTACGGGTGGACGTTGCGGCCGCTCATCCTTGGCACCAATCGCGCCAACTACGGCGAACACCTTGACGGATGGTTAGACCTGCCCTCCGCAATGGCTGTAATCGTGAAGCTAAACCAAGCGGCCGCGGACGCTGAGCCGCTGCCAGAGCTCCCCTGGCACGAAGCATCTGCCCTCCGTTGCAAGCAGTGCAAAACCCCGTACGTGAAGCATTCAACTTGTGGCTGCCAGTACTGCCCCGCTTGCTGGCTCTTCTGCCCTCGCTGCGGAGGGAAGCGCCGGCCAAAGGAGGGCGACATTTGCCCCGATTGCGGAGTGCGGCCGCTCGACAAGGACGGTTGGTGCAGCAAATGCGGTTACCCGGACAACGGACCAAAGGAGCCGCGGCCGTGAACCTCATCGAATCCTTTGGCGCTTGCCTCATCTTTGCCATCCTCTTCGCTGGTATCATCGGCGCGCCTGCAGCCGTTATCCCCATCGCCCTCCTCCTCCTGGCCCTCTCCCTCTCCGACCTGCTGTGAACCTCTCCGCCCTCCTCCTCACTCTCCTGGCTGAGCTCCTTCTCCTGGCTCTCAACCTCTGGCACCGCAACCAATGAGCACCCCAAAATTCCAACCAGGAGACAAGGTGAGCCTGCGCAACGATCAAGGCTGCGTTTTCCCCGGCAAAACCATTCTCAGCGTTACCCAATGGGAGGGCTATTCTGACTTTCGGTATTTCATCACCCCCACTGATTGCCCTTGGTACCCGCCGCGGGAAGATCAGCTAACTCCGGAGGGCAAATGAGCACCCCTCCTGCAGTCTCGCGCCGCGGCCGTAAAATCATCCTGGCTCTCACCCCTCTGCAGGTAGAAGCCCTCTACCAGCTTTGCGGCCAAGCTAACGCAGACGGCGATCACGAATCCTGGCTGCGTGGCGCTTGCGCCCCTCCCTCTGAGATCCGCGCCTGCCGCCAAGCCATGGCCCTTGTCCACTCCGCCCAAGCCATCGCCTGCAGACTCCTCCGCCCTTAGCCCTGCAGCCGGCCAATTTCCCGGCCAGGGCCAATCCCCCCAATTTCGCTCTAGGATGCCCCAGGACGATTTAGGGGGTATCCACACCCCATCCTTGACGTCAAAGCGCCGGAGCCGTCAAGCTGTGCACGCCATGCCAGCAAATCTTCCCTCCTCAGACCCTCAAAACACCCCCAAACGCACAACCCGCACTTGGACCCGCGAGCAAGCCCTCTCCTGGGGTGCGCTTGGCCGTCAACGTCGCCTCGAAAATATCGCCAAACGTGCTGAGCTCTCCGCCTTAGCCAAATCCATCAGGCGCTCTCACGACTTCCCCCACACCTTGCAAGTCCTCCTGGCAAGAGCCTATGTCGCTTTCTCCCAACTCTCCCCTGGCTCCCCTGCTGCTGAGCGCTTGTCTCGAACCATCTTCAACCTCGAACAAATCAGACGCATCCACACCAAGGGCACCAAGGGCAATGACACTCCTCCTGCAGTTGCACAATCTGGCCCTCTTGGGATTGCTGAGCAGGAGCCGCTGCCGGCCAACCCTTCACCGGTACCGGATGCACCTCCCGAAAGCGATCCAGACTCATCCCTTCCAGAGATGTCTCCGGACCTGTAACGAGGTTACCCGATCCCCTTAAAATTCGAGTGCGAAGCACCCCGATCCATTCTCTCCCTCCTCCGTACTCCGGGAGCTCATGCCAGGAGAGCTTTGATCGTACGCCTCCGGCGAGGAGTCGTGTTTAAGGGGAATGGGTGCCATGGTTCCAAAAGGAATCTCTTTTTCCACCAGGGTCGACCGTGGGGGCACCCACCCCGGGCACCCCCGCGGAGGCGCACGCGGTTTTGTTATACCCCTTGTGGTAGGCCCCTATTTTCCCAATTTTGGGAATGTTCCATGTGGAAACGGGGGAGGCGAAATTTGCGGAAAGCGCGTTAGTACTCTGTATCTGTATCTGTATCTGTATCCGTCATCGTCTGCGGGAATGTCCTCTTTTTGTCTGGACAGAGTGTCCTGACAAGTTCCAGACTACGTGTCAACGATATATGAAAAGCAGAGGATTTGTGATGTTGTGGAGTGCGATTTTGGATTCGAGCGTATGGGATACGCCGCCAGAAACGAGGCTGACTTGGATAACGATGTTGCTGTTGAAGGATGCGGAAGGGTTTGTGAGGGGGACGGTGGAGACGATAAGGAGGAGGGCGAATTTGCCAGCGGAGCGGGTTCTAGAAGCTGTCCAGACATTGAGTGAGCCGGATGCGAGCAGTCATACGCCGGATGAGGAGGGGAGGAGGATTCGGGCGGTGCCTGGGGGATGGTTTGTGATCAACCATGAGCAGTATCGATTTTCGACGGAGGCGAGGCGGGAGTTTTGGCGGGAGCAGAAGAGGAAACAGAGGGAGAAGGAGGAGGCGAAAAAGAAGCCGCGGAAGAGTGCGGGGCAGGTGAGGGCGGAGAGTGATGGGAGGGAGCGGCGGTTTGTGGAGGCTGAGAGGAATGGGAATGAGGAGTTAGCGGGATTGATCGCGGCGGAGGGGTTGCCGGAAGCGCCGGTGGTGGTGACCAGTGCGCCGCCTGAGGAGGATTTGCCAGGGCCCGAGTATCAGGGGAGCGATGAGGAGCCGCTCGCATGAGCAAAAAGCTTTCGGAGTGTGAGAAGGGGTACCGGCGCTGGCTCGCGCCGGATCGGCCTACACAGGGTGCGCACTTTCCCTTTCATCGCAAGTGCTCAAATCCCGGGTGCCGAAAAATGCTTTGGAAGCGCTCGCCGGACCATGTTTCCTATTGCTCGAAAAAGTGTCGAAAACACGCTGAGCGCAAAGTCAAAAACCAAACCAAATGAACTGCGATAAAATTATGACGGCAGCACAGAGAGAAGCCAGGGATAAGGCTTACGACATTTTAGGCGAGCAATTTGATCATGTGCTCATCGCCTTAAGCTTCGAAACCGATCAAGGTTGCGTGCAGGTCAACTACTGGAAAGGCGGCTACATTCCAGCTTTGGGCTTGGCCACCTACGCCCAAAATTGGATCTTAACCAAAACTGAACCATTGGAAGAAAAAAATTACTAACGTGAACATCAACGAACATCCGATCTATAAAGCGATCTACGAACTGTGCCTGGAAATCGAGAAGCTCCCAGGCTCCGAGCAGCAAACGAAGGTTGTAACGATGGCCGGGGCATTAGAACACCCAGCCCGACAACTCATTGAGGAGAAAGACAAACTGTTCTCGCAGTGCATCGAGAAGAATGAATGGTCCGAGCATCTCGCTAAACAAATCTGTGAAATGGAGGACGCCTTGGGGTTTAAGCAGGACTGCATGGACAGAGAAACCGGCGCATTTGTCCCGACAATGGGGCCATGGAAAGAGCGGGTGCGCGATCTAATAGCCAAAGAGGGCCAGCTTGGCGATGTGCTTAACGAACGCAACAATCTTCGCGATATAGTTCTAAGCATCCGAGACATCACCGGTCAAGGACTTCGCGAAATAAGACAGGCTGCGCGGCGGCAAGTTCCGGCTGGCTTAGGCTACTGCCCCAACTGCGGCTGGTGCCATGCTGCAAACGATGAGTGCGTTAAGACAAGGAACGATTCCGAGCATCCAATAAACAAGGCTTTCGATGATCTTTGCTTAGCTGTCCGCGAGCTTACGGGGGGCAGACCAGAGAGCAAGGTCATGGACGTTTACAGAGCGAAGAGCGCGATTGAGCGAGAAGTGATGAAGGTGCTCGCAGCACTTCGAGCCGGGGAACGGAAACAGGACGGATGAGATAAAGAAATGAGCGCGAACAAAGTTTTGGAGAGAGCGAAAAATGCAGCTCAAAAATACTTGGATCGGGCACCTGATCCAATGCCAAAAGCAGAGGCGATTAGTGCCTGCGCCTTGGTTCTTGTTCAGGTTGAAGAAGAGCTCTACAAATTGAAATCCGAAATCGAGACGCTTAAGGAATCTCGGGCCGTCGCCGTCGATTGTGAGCAAACCAGCCGCAATGAGGCTAACCGGCTGCGTGGCGAACTTGATGAATCACGGGGCAGGTTGCTTAAAGCGGAAAGCACCCTCGAAAGACTCAACTACCGACACTGCGACATTGCTGCTTGCGCTTGTGACGGCTACCATTTTTGGCCGCCTGCGAAACTCACCGATCGTCAGCACTTGGATCATCACTGCGGAGAAAATCCGGAAAAGATCTATGAGTGAAAAAACAGAACCTCAAACGCTACCTGATCCTGTCATCCAAAGCCTTAAGTTGTGGATGGCGGAAGTAACGAGCTTGCTCTGTCACCAGCCAGAGATCCCCCTGTCGCACAAAACCGATTTGTGCAGCGCGCTGACTGATTTCGACAGGGCGCTCGCCTTCTATACCGGTAAAGCTAGAGTCGACCAGAGCCAATGAAAGAGGAGCAGATTCGTTCGATGGGGGAGATCCAAGAGGCAGTTCGGGAGAAATTCAATCCGGAGTGGCGGCAGCAACTGGCGATGCACCTCGAGATGTTCGCTGGGCCAGGGACTCCGGTTGAACAACTGATGGCTTCGAAGCGCGCAGGGCGGGAAGCGCGACGGCGGCGCAAGCTTTAGGGCTTTTTGCGGCGTCGCTTTTTGGGAGGGTGTTGGGCGAAGTATTTGGCGGGATCGATGAAAGCGATAGAGCCGGATCCTGGCTCGCGTTTCCAGACAATGAGGATGTACTCGCCGGTGGCGAATTTGGCCGGCACAGGCTGAAGGGCCATGAGCATCGGCACGTCCATTTCGGCAAAGCGCCTCTGCAGGTTAACCATGCTCGAGGTAGCAAAGTCTCCGATCACGCGATCGCATTTTCCGTCGAAGCGCGAAGTCCAATATCCGTTCATGGAGTAGAGTAGGCCATGGCTATAAACGCATTTACGATTCTGGTTGTGATCAGTCTGCTCCTGGCAGTGGGTTCGATGATCCGTCCTCAGTGGCCTTTGCTGGCTGTGGCGGTGTTGCTCCTGGCAGTGGCGCTACTCATTGGGGGGAAGTGATTTTAGCGTAACCTCGCAGCGCAGATCATTTTCTCAATCTGCAAAAGCGCCTCATCTAGTCGATCGCAGCGCCGCCTTTGATCGGCTGCCCACTTTACGAGCGCAACGCTGGCGCAGTTGTGGGCATTGAGGGTAGTGAAATCCAATTTGCACCCGAGCACCTCCTCGATCCCGGTTTTCCATTTTTCATCCCTGGCGCTTGCCTCCTTAACCGCGAGCCCGAGATCATGGCGGCAAGCCTCAAGCTGTGCAGTCGTTTCATTCCAGCTTTTCCTATCCTCCTCGAGCTCTTTTTGGAGGCGTCGTAAATTTGCGCGCAGCCGGCCGTTGTCCTCCTCGAGCACTTTGTATAATTCTCGCTCGCGATCGAGATTTTTTTGCAGGTTTGCGAGCTCCTCATTAAGGACTTTGTTTTGGTGGCGCTCGAGCCCTAACACTGCAGACTCGCCCTGGCATTCCTTAAGGGTGTCCTCGATAAACTTGGCCAGGGATCGAGCGTGAGCCTCACTGACAAAAAAATCTCTGGCGTATTCCAAGGGCGTTTTCATTTATTTCCGATCTGGTCTGACTTTGGGGTTTTCCTCTTCAAATTCCGTGAGCATTGCCAGGACTTGGAAGAGGTTTTCTTGGCGCATTATGGTGTAGCGCAGGAACATGATCCCGCACCTGCAGCGCTCGCAGAATGGGCCCCCATGGTTCACCCTGGCCGCGTTTCCGATGCCGCTCGCCTCGCACTTTTTGTGAGTGTCATGGCACGGGATTTTCGCTTTGCAGGTTTCGCACAAGTGCCAGTGGTCTACTGACTCCTCACTGAGTGGCTCCGTGATCATTCTGGTGCTCCTCTCTCTCCATCGTTGCAGCCGTCAAATTCAAGCCCTGGCTGCTTATGGATTACCTCTTCCAGTTGCTGCAGGCAGAAGCGGCTCACAGGTTCAGCGCGGTACTCTTCAACCATCTTGAGCGCGATCTCCTCACTCACTGGTGAGATGCAATAGATCGCTTCCGGCCGGTAAAAGCGCGTGAAAGCTTTTTCGGTTTTCACCTCCGGCACGTCGACGCGCAGGAAAGCGCCTCCGGCGATCACTGTTTCAGTGCATTTGCCGATGATCCGGTTGTGTCCGAATAATTCGACAAGGCACCATTCTTCAAACTTTGCTACAGGTTCATTGGGTGTTTGGGTCATAACGAGTGGTATTTACGAGTTTAAGGATGCGAGCGGGGATCTTGTAACGGCGCTCAGAGCCGGAGCTCGAGCCGGCTGGCGCTTTGGGTTTCGGCCAGCAATGCCAGCGCATACAATCTCCGCACTGCCAGGAGATGAGGGATGAGGTGCACATCGAGCCCAAAAACTTGTCCAGTGCTTTCTTGCTGAGGAAGGCCGGGAGGTTCGCCACCTCGCAGATCGGCGCGCCTCCTGGCCAGCGTGCGGGAGCGAGACTCATGGCTTACGGATCCTGGCCGGTATCACATGATACCCGGGAGTGACGTAGGTTGCCTCCTCAGAAAAGGGGCTCTCAAACCCTTGCAGGTTGTAAGCCGTGACGGCAAAAAAATACGCTGTGTTGGTGTGGAGCCCGAGCAAGTCCCAAGTCAAGGCAGCGCTGCAGTCGACCGAATTGGTATAAGCGCGCTGGCCGCACCCCCAATAAAGCCGATACCCGTCCGTGCCTGGAGTTGGACTTGGATCCCATGCCAGCCTTACTCCTGGCTCCTCCCAAACGCGGTAAAACGCTGGCGGCGGTTCGCGCACGACGTAAACGCGCAGGTTGGTGTTGGTCACCTCTGACCAGCTAAACAGGTTGGGCGAGTTGAAAACGTGCACGGGCCCTGCGTTAGTCCACTCGAGCAGCAGGCTCAGAGTCTTTGCCTCCTCTGCCAGGGCGGCGCGAGGTTTGTATTTCACTTTTGGCGGGAGCGGCACAGCCGGCGTTCGAGTCGCCGGCCGTGCGCAACCGAAAAGCAAAATCAGGCTAATCAGAGCCAGATTCTTCATTCTCTTCCCCGGGTTCGACTTTGACGGTACGGACCTTGGCATGATTTTTACCTTTTTTGAGGAGCAACTCTTGATCCCCGAAACGGTAGCGCTCGATCCCTTTCTCCGCCATGAGATCGAGCATTTTGGTTTCGATTGCTCCCAACTCCTCCGCGAGCTCGCTCTTCTTGTCGCGGATATCGATGAACTTGTAACCCAAGGTTTCGAGCGCTTTGATTTTTGGCAGGCTCACTCCCGGCGAATTTCCGAGATCGAGATCCTGAGACTGTGGACGGGCCATTAACTATCCTTTCTGTTTTGAGGTTTATTGGTTGAAGTGACTGCAGGGAAATTATCGGCGTCGATCCGGAGGCACAAAAGGCAAGCCAACAAATTTGAAAATGTCCTCCTCGCTATAGACTGGCCAATGCTGGCGCTCCCTGGAATTTACAAACCCAGATCCATACGCCTCGAGGTTCCAGCCTTTCCTTTTGGCCAGGGTCGCAACCTTGATATTCAGCATTTTCGGGCCAGTCCTGATAAAGAGCGTCATAAACCAGTTGCTCTCAGTCGTGAAAAAGAAATCGACGGGGATCCCGCTATTGGTGTGCACAGCCAGCTTATTTTTCTCTCCCCACATTTCGCTTCCGGACGAATTACGCCGCCTCCAAAGCGTGCTCCATTGGATCATTCGATCGAGCTCCTTGGCGGTGTGATCAACGGCGGTTTTCTTGTCCCCGAACAGATCGTCATCGCGAAGCTCGATCTTAGGGATGATCACAAACTCGATATCGGAAACGAATCTCAAGCCGCGGCGCAGGGAGCCAGCAACCTTGAGGCGCATAGCGTGAGGCTGCAGCGCCGTGTAGAGCTCCTTTGCCACCTCGAGCGCTGTCTCGCGAGGGAACTTGCCTTTGCTCATGACTCAGTGCTTTCCGGCAATGCCTTGAAGCCTCCGGCTCTCATCGCCTCAAACAAAGTTTGTTTGCCGTCCCAAGCGTAGGGAAGGAAAACCTGCAGCGCCTCCGCCTGTTTCATTTCCACCATGGACACTTGCACGTCAATCCAGTCCTGTACCAGTTTCCAAGCTGTTCGCTCCGCCTGCTCGAAGAGCGTTTTCTTGGCTGCCTCTCGAGGCTGCCGGTGCGTCGCGCAGTAGTGCCGCCAGAGCGCCTCATAACAGGCGTGCACATTGGCCGGGAGCCGAATCGGGATCGATCGCTTGCCGTCCGGAATGTTGAATATAATGGAAATGATCGAGGAGTTTGGACCGTAGGTTTTAGTTATGTGCGTCGCGCCAATGGCCGCGAGCTTCCACTCGATCCGGCTGATCGTTGTCTCTTTGGCGATCCCTGAGGTGTAATTTTTGATGTTCACAGCGGGAAGGGCAAAGTTTTGCAGGTGAAACCGCACGCGCCTTTGTGCCCTCCGCCTCCGTGCTTGGCGGCAATCTTCGAAAGATCCAGATCGGTTTTGTGCTTGGCGTGATAGAGGCTCACATTCCATTGCCGGCCGTCCCAACAAAAGCCCATGAGGGCATCATGGCCAGTTGCCTCAATATCGCGGCTCGCGAAAAATATCGAATTGAAGCGCGCAGAATTGATGCAAAGGAAATTGAGCTCCTCCCATTTCATCAGAAAGCTCCTGGCCCTGCAGGTGTC
>Ga0207711_10000284_pt1 | contig 54200 bp, 56 predicted proteins | sample KBSS34metaG_FD_184401 | JGI IMG/M metagenome (GOLD analysis project Ga0207711, IMG submission 184401) | Switchgrass rhizosphere microbial communities from Kellogg Biological Station, Michigan, USA - KBS S3-4 metaG (SPAdes) (version 2) | ecosystem: Host-associated > Plants > Roots > Rhizosphere... | reverse complement strand
TCGGCATGCACCTGGCCCGGCAGGAGCTCTCGATCGTCCTGGAGCAGTTCCTGACCGAGTTGCCGCCGTTCCGGCTGGCGCCGGGTGCCAAGCCGCACTGGCACACCAACGGCAACGTCTGGGGCCTGGACCGCCTGGACCTGGTCTTCGAGCAGTAGCCCGGCCTACTGCCAGACATCGACAACGGTGCGGCCCATGGTGCCCCCGGCGGCCAGCGCCTGCAGGGCTGCTGCGGCGTCGGCCATCGGCACGATCCCGCCGACCAGCGGCACCAGGCGGCGCTCGGCGCAGAGCCGGCCGATCTCGACCATGGCCTGCTGCACCCGCTCGGGCTCGCGCGCGACGGGCAGCTCGCGCAGCACCAGCGCCTGCTCCGGGCCGCTCAGGGACTCCACCCGCCAGGCCTGCATCGTGTTCAGCGCCATCACTCCCCCAGCTCGGTGACGAGCTGCGAGGCCAGTGAGCCGATCTCCATCTCGCCGATCGAGGCCATGTGCCGCGACCAGTAGGCCTCGGCACCGCGGCCGTCCCCCTTGGCGATCAGGTCGACGAGCCGCTGGTGCGCCTTGACGCTGCGCTGCTGCCAGTCGACCGGGTCCTGGGCACTCTGCGTCGCCCGGCCGAACGCCCGGCCGGTGATGTACTGCAGGCTCTCGGTGACGACCGCCATGGTCGCGTTGCCGCCCAGGTCCACCAGCACAGAGTGGAAGCTCCACGCCGCCTCGGCGAAGCCGCGCGAGTCACCGACCTGCGCCTGTTCCTGCTCGATGATCGCCCGGAGCCTGGCGACGCCGACCTCCGTCACGTTCTCGGCCGCGAGGCGGGCTGCCACCGGCTCGTAGACCATGCGGAACCGGTAGACGTCCGCGTAGGTCGCGCCGCGCAACTGCAGCTGGATCGCCACCGCGCCCGCGGCCACCCATACGTCGGGGCGGCTGACGACCGGACCACGGTGCGAACCGCGCCGCACCACGATGAGGTTCTGGGCCTCCAGCAGGCGCAGCGCCTCGCGCAGGGTGGGACGCGAGACGTCGAACTGCTCCATCAGCATCGCCTCACCGAGCAGCGACTCGCCGGGCTTCAGCTCACCGCCGAGGATTCGCGCGCGGAGGTCGGCGGCGATTACCTCGGCGAGTTTGGGCGTGCGGTGCCGCTTGAGCGGTGGTGCGACGCGACGTTCGCTCGCCGGCTCGGTAGGCGGGACCGGTGACGCCATCGCTACTCCAAGGACTGGGGAGGTGCAGCAAGGTTAACTCAGTCATACAGCTTTGCTCGCTGCTTCTAAATAGACAACTGAATGTAGGATGAGATCATGAGCCTCGACCGGGCGATCCGCGGCGGCCTCGTCCTGCCCGCGGTGTGCGCCCCGATGTACACCGTGTCCGGCCCCGAACTCGTCCGGGAGGCGTGCGCGAACGGCGTGCTCGGCGCGCTGCCGTACAGCAATGCCGGCGACGACGCGACGTTCGCCGGCTGGCTCGCCGAGATCGACGACGCCCTGGCCGCGGTGGCAGAGCGGGAGCCCGGCAGGCGGATCGCGCCGCTGGCGGTGAACATGCGCATGCAGTTGCCCGCCGACGTGCTCGAGACGAACCTGAAGCTCTGCGAGCGGCACGGGGTGCGCATCATCATCACGGCGGGGGGCGATCCGAGCGAGATGGCTGCCCGGGTCCACGACCACGGCATGCTGATCTGGCACGACGTCACGTCCCTGCGGTTCGCCGAGAAGGCCATCGCCGCCGGGGCGGACGGGCTGACCTGCATCGGGGCGGGTGGCGGCGGGCACTCGGGCCCGATCGGGCATCTCGTGCTCGTGCCGAAGATCCGCCGCATGTTCGACGGCACGCTGACGATGGCCGGCTCGATCTCGACAGGAGCCGCTATCCGGGCCGCCGAGATCCTCGGCGCCGACCTGGCCTACATGGGGACTCGCTTCATCGCGACCAGGGAGTCGCGTGCCGCCGACGCATACAAGCGGCTGATCGTCGAGAACACGTCCGCGGATCTGCGCTTCACCCGCGATATCGCCGGAGTCGCAGCGAACTGGATGGTCGAGTCGATGCGCCTGGCGGGTCTGGACCCGGAGAACCTGTCCACGCCGGCCGGCCACGGGCACTCCTACGGCCATCTGCCCCGGACAGCCCGCCCCTGGAAGACCGTGTGGTCGGCGGGACAGGGCATCGACCTCATCGACGACGTGCCCGGTGTGGCAGAGCTGGTCCGCAGGCTGCGCGCCGAGTACGTGCAGGCCTGCCGTGTTCCCGACATGGCCGACGTCGCGGCCCTGTGACGACCGGGAACGGCGTCAGAAGGCGGCGAGGAACCTCAGTCTGCCCCTCGAGTCTCGCGGGGTAGCCCCAGCACCCGCTCGGCGATGGTGTTGCGCTGGATCTCGGCGGTGCCAGTGCCGATCGTGGCAGCCCGGCTGCGCAGGTAGTTCGCGACCCAACGGCCACCCTGGACGCCGCCCGAGGCGCGGTCCATCAGCAGCGCGTCCGGGCCGAGCAGTTCCAGGACGGTTTCGTACAGCTCCTGCTCGAGCAGCGCCTGGTAGAGCCGGGAGGTGGACGAGCCGCCGCCCGGCTCCCCCGTGCGCCGGATCTGCTCGATCGTGCGGGCGGCGGAGAGCTGCATGATGCGGAACTTGATCTCCAGGGCGGCGATGCGGTCGCGGGCCACCTCGTCGGCGAAGGTTCCGCGTTCCTTCAGCAGTGCGACCACCTCGTCGAAGACGCGCCGGAACAGGGCGGCCTGGCTCAGCGCGCGCGTGGCGCGCTCGTGGCCCAGGCTCACGCGGGCGATCGCCCAGCCCTGGTTCTCCTCGCCGACCCGGTTGGCCACCGGAACCGTGACGTCGTCGAAGAAGATCTCGCAGAAGTGCTGGCCGCCGGACATGTCCTTGATCGGCCGGATCGTGATGCCGGGCAGGTCCAGGGGCAGGAGCAGGTAGGTGATGCCGGCCGAGCGGGACTGCTGCGTACCGGTGCGCACCAGCGCGAAGAGCCAGTCGGCCACGTCGGCGTTGCTGCTCCAGACCTTCTGCCCGTTGAGCACGTAGTCCTCGGCCACGCGGCGCGCGCTCGTCCGCAGCGCCGGCAGGTCCGAGCCGGCACCGGGCTCGGAGAAGCCCTGCGCCCAGACCGTGTCGCCGCGCATCATCGGCGCCAGGAAGCGCTGCTTCTGCTCGGGAGTGCCGTAGGCGATCAGGGTCGGCCCGGCGATGCTCGGCCCGTTGCCGGGGTGCGCCGGCACGCGGGCCCGCGCGATTTCGGAGTAGTACGCGATCTGGCGATCCAGATCCAGGTCCATACCGCCGAACTCGGCGGGCCAGCCCGGTCCGGCGAAGCCGGCATCGAACAGTCGCTGCGCCCAGGCGCGCTGCCACGCGAAGTGCTCCTGCCGGCTGCCCTTGGGCGGGCGGCCCGGGTGGTGGGCGCCGAGCCACGCACGGAGGCGCTCGCCGAACTGCTCGACCGTCTCGGTGCTGGCCAGGGTCTCGGTCATCGCTGCTCCCATCGCCCTCAGATGCCCATGGCCGCGGCCACGACCCGGCGCTGCTCGCGGGGCGTGCCGTAGAGCAGCTGGTCCGCCCGGGCCCGGCGCAGGTGCAGGTGGGCGTCGTGCTCCCAGGTGAAGCCGATGCCGCCGTGCAGCTGGACGTTCTCCTGAGCGAGGTGCACATAGGTGTCGGCGCACCAGGCGGCCGCCGCCGCGGCGGTGGCGTGCAGGGTGGCCAGGCCGTCCCCGGCGAAGGCCGCCGCGACGCGTTCGCATGCGTCGTCGGCGATCGAGCGGGCAGCCTCCAGCGAGGTCAGCATGTCGGCGCAGCGGTGCTTCAAGGCCTGGAACGATCCGATGGGGACGCCGAACTGCTCGCGGGTCTTGAGGTAGTCGACGATCATGTCGAGGCAGCGCGCGGCGCCGCCGACCTGCTCGCAGGCGACGGCGACCAGTTGAGCCGACACGGCCAGTTCCAGTCCGAGCCAGGGCCTGGTGATCGACCCTCGGCCGAGCAGAGTGGCCGGTGCGCCGTCGAAATCGACGGCAGCGATCGGGCGAAGCGGGTCGAGCGCAGTCAGCGGGCGGACGGTCACGCCGCCGGCATCGAGACGGACGGCGAGCAGCTCACCGCCGGCTTCCGTGTCGGCGCGGACGACAGCGAGGTGGGCGTGCACGCCGTCCGGGACGTGCGGCGCGTTCCCGCTGACGAACCAGGCACCGCCCCGTTCCTCGGCGCGCAGTGCTGCTCCCGTCAGCACCGCCGTGGCCACCGTGTCGCCGGCGGCCAGCTCCGGGAGCAGCGCGCGCCGGGCCGGTAGGTCGCCGAGCGCCAGCACGGCGCAGGCCGCCACGGCGGTCGGCAGGAACGGCACCGGCGCCAGGGTCGCCCCGAACTCCTGCAGCACCACGCCCAGTTCGCCGAACGTATACCCGGCGCCGCCGAACTCCTCCGGAATCGCGATACCGGTCAGGCTGAGGTCCCGGGTCAGGGTGTGCCACGCGTCCCGGTCGTAGCCGCCCCCGGCCTCCAGCACAGCACGGACCCGGGCGGGTGGCAGCGCTCCAGTCAGGAAGCTGCGGGCGGTTGCCCGCAGCGCCTCGACCTCGTCGTCGGAGGCACGCATCCGCTCTCCTCTCGCTCCTCCAAAAAGTTTATATAGTCATCTGTTTCTGGCGCCACGGCACTGCCGAGTCGCGCGAAGTCCAGGTCGGACAGCTCGATCCAGGCCGCGTCGATGTTGGCATCGAGATGGGCCAGGCTCGTGGTTCCAGGGATGGGGAGCATCACCGGCGAGCGCCGCAACAGCCAGGCCAGGGACACCTGCTGCACGGAGACGTGGTGCCGTGCCGCGATCTCTGCGGCGATGCGTATCCGGGCCTCGTCCCGCAGGATCGGATGCCAGGGCAGGAAGGCGATCCCCCGTTCCTCACAGGCCCGCAGCACCGACTCGTTGTCCCGGTCGCCGGCGTTGTAGCGGTTCTGCACCGAGACGACGGGTGTGACGGTGAGGGCTTCGGCGAGTTGCGCCGCGGTGACGTTCGACAGGCCGATGTGCCGGATCTTGCCTTCGCGTCGCAGGTCGACGAGCGCGCCGACGCTGTCCAGGAACGGCACGTTCGGATCGGGCGTGTGCAGCTGGTAAACGTCGATCGTCTCCACGCCCAACCGGGTCAGGCTTCTCGCGCACTCGGAACGCAGCTCGTCCGGATGCGCGCTCGCCGGCAGCCGCTTCTCCCCCGGGTTGAGCCGCCTCGTCTCGTAGCCGGCCTTCGTGGCGATGACGACCTCGGACGGGTACGGGCGCAGGGCATCGGCGATGAGCTGTTCGGACCTGCCCAGGCCATAGATGTTCGCCGTGTCGATGAAGTTGATCCCCCGATTGACCGCGTGCCGGACGAGCTGCTTGGCAAGCTCCGGGTCGCGCGTGCCTTCGGCGTTGCGAGCGGTGGCCAGGTTCAGGGTGCCGAAGCCCAGCCGCTGGACCCGCAGGTCACCGAGGAGCACCGTGCCTCCCGGCGTCTCGTCTAGATCCGACATCTCCGACATCTCCGACATCTCCATGATCGGCCTCACCAGTTCTGCACAGAAACAAAAATAGTTTAATAAGATAACTAAGCTTCAGTCCGCGTCCATAGTGTTACTACCTTCCGCGGCGGCGGCCGTCACGGTGCGAAGAGCGCGGCCAGAGCGGGTGCGACGTCGCGGTAGCTGTGCACCGGCGCCAGGCGACCGCGTCCGAACCGGGCGAGATCGCGCGCCAGCTCCGCGTCGTGCTCCCCCGAGGTGTCCAGCAGGATGTCGAGCCGGGGCAGCCGCGCGGCGGCCGGCCGGGGGTCAGGACCGGCGTTGTGTACGCAGTCCGAGAGAAGCAGCACCCGGGCCTCACGGGGCCGCGCCTGGGCGAGCTGGCGCTGGGCCACCTGGAGCGGAAAGGCGACATTCGTCAGTCCGCGCGCAGGAATCCGGAGCAGGGTGTCGAAGATCCGGCCCGGAGCGTGGGGCAGGCCCAGCGGCTGCACGACTGCGGCGTCGGACCAGAACGCGACGACACCCACGTCGTCCCGCGAGAACTCCGCGGTGAGTGCGCCGACCGTCGCCGCCGCGGTGCGGACGCGCTCTCCGCGCATGGAGCCGGAGACGTCGACGAGCAGCACGACCGACCGCTTCCTGCGCACCCGTTCCCGGACGTACAGCAACGCGTGTCCGGGCACCGGGTCCTGGGCAAGCGAATCCAGGGTGGCGTCCACGTCCAGTTCGTCGGAGCCACCGCGGTACGGGACGGTGGCGATCTCGCCGCTGCCGCGCTGGCGGTGGTCCCGCCGCGGTCGCGGGATGGCGAGGCGCTCGGCGATCTGCCGCGCCCTCAGCAGAACCTGTGGATCGACCTCGACGTCGCCGGTCGCACCGCCGGCCAGGGCACCGTCGTGGTCCGTGAACTCCGTCGCGCCGCCGGAGCGACCTGGCACCGGCGCCGGTCTGCGTCCCGACGTGGTCGGGCCGCCCGCCCCGGCGCCCGGGGCGTCGAACAGCGTGGGTTCGGCATCGAGGTGCTTCGGCTTGCGGCGCAGCGGCGCCAGGCCCCGGTGACCCGACCCGGGACGCCGCGTCCGCACCGGCGAGTCGACCGCGACCGCTCTTCAACCCGGTGCGGCGACCGCCCGGTCGAGCAGGAAGTGGTCCTGCCAGATCTCGCGGAGCAGCTGCTCGGGGGTGGCCCCGGCCGTCTCGTCGGGATGGATCCGGCCGGAGAGCGCGACAACCATCGCGTCGAACACCGTCGCCGCATAGCGGTCGCGGGTCGGCGCCTTCCCCTCGTACGCGTCCGCACCGGTCACCCGCCCGTCCCCGCCGGTGTCGGCGATCCCGCGCATCGCGACGAGCTCGCCCGCGACGAGGGTGAGGTCGATCGCGCCGCGCACGCTGCTGCCCTGACGGATCGCCGGGTGCTCGCGGGTGGCGCGGGTGAGCGCGACCGCGTCCGCCCGGAGCTGGTCGGCCAGGTCGGCGGGCCGGCCGTCCAGGCCTGCGCGTCTGCGCACGATCTCCAACTCCGCGTCCGCGTCCTGGTAGCCCACGGCCAGCCGGCACATCCGGTCGTGCACGCTGGTGGACAGCCGTGCCGTTCCGACGTTGTCGTACGGGTTCATCGACGCGATGACGCGGAACGTCCCGAGCGCCCTGATCACGCCGGCACGCGGGATCGTCACCTCACGCTCGGCCATGGCCGTGAGCAGTGTGTTGAGCGTGTCTTCCGGGGCGCGGTTGAACTCCTCGATGTAGAGGAAGCCGCCCCTGCGCATGGCGGTCGCCAGCGGGCCGTCCACGAAGTTGTCTGCGCTGTAGTCCTCGCGGAGCACCCGCGACGGGTCGTGATGGCCGAGCAGTTTGCCCGGGGTCAGGTCCGCATTGCCCTCGACCAAGATCAGCGGGATGCCCCACTGCGCCGCGATGGCGCGCAGCAGGGTGCTCTTGGACGTTCCCGGCGGGCCCTCCAGAAGGATGTCCCGCCTCGCCGAGACCGCGGCGAGGATCAGGTCGAGTTCGCGCTCGCGGCCGACGACAGCCTGCGCGACGAGCGCCCGCGTAGCGTCGATGCCGTCACGCGCTGGCTCACTTCCCATTACTGGCCCCGGCCGGCAGCGGCGCGGCGTTCAACTTCTGCGCCAGCACGTCCGGCCGGCCCAGCTCCAGGCGCAGGGCCTCGAGTCGGAAGGCGCCGACGTGCTGGCCGAACTCGTGGGCGAAGCTGCGGGCGCCACCGATCTGCACCACTTCGGGGACGATCGTGGCGGCGGTCTGCTGGGCGTACTGCGCGGCGACGGCGATCGCCCGCGGCGTGCCGGTGTACGCGGCCTCCCGCACGAGCCAGCGGGTCGCCTCGGCGCTCACCGCCAGCTCGGACATGCGGTGGCGCAGCGCCTGCAGCGTCGCGAGCGGCCGGCCGAACTGGACGCGGTTCTTCAAGTGCTCGACGGTGCGGGCGATGGCGGCGGCGGCCAGGCCGGCGACCTCGGCGGAACGGAGGAGCGCGATGGCGCGGTCCCACTCCTGCTCGTCCACCGCTCCCACCGTCCGGGCCCCTGCCGCGTCGATCCGGGCGTACGGGTAGACGAAGCCGGAGCGCACCGGCTCGACGGTCGCGGCGGTCAGGTCGACCACGCGCAAGTCGTCCCCCTGCCCGACGACCGCGAACCGGGCCTGCGCCCCGAACCGCGCCAGGCCGGTGGGGCCGACCGCGGTGACCGGGCCGATGATCATCACGTCGGGCGCGGCCAGGCCGAGCGCGAGCCCCATCGCGTGCGTGGTCGCCGTTCCCGACTCGGCCAGCCGGTCGGCCACTAGAACGCGGTCGAGCAGGTCGAAGGGCTGCGCGGGGTCGACGGTGGCGTACAGCCTGGCGTCGAGATCGGCGTCATGGCCGCCCGTCCGCGAGACATCGAAGGCCCGCTGCACGCCGTGGTCCGCGACGACCGTGTCGACGCGGGCGAGCAGTGCGGCCTGGTCGTCGTTGAGGTCGAAGTCCATGGGGTGTCCTATCGAGCCGATCCGAGCAGGATCCGGGAGATCAGGTTCAGCTGGACCTCGGCGCTGCCGCCGCCGAGGCCGGCGATCATCGAGGTCTTGATCTGGCCGTGCCCGATCGAACCCACGACCAGCGACTCCTCGCCGTCCAGGTCGAGGGCGAGTTCGGCGACGAGCCGTTCACAGCGCACGATCGCCACGCGCGACAGGCTCACCGACAGGTCGTCTGGACGGGCCTTCACCCGGTCGTCGAGGGCTTGGTAGACCAGGATCCGCGCCGCGGCGCAGGCGGCGCGCGCCGAAGCGAGCCGGCTGGCGAAGCCGTCCAGCTGCCACCAGCCCTTCGCCTCCGCCTGCGCCGCGATGCGCTCGCAGACGAGCGCGGCCCGGGCGTACCGCGGACCGCCGATGCGCTCGTGTGCGAGTGCCCGGCGGATCACGTCCCAGCCCTCGTTCTCCTCGCCGAGCCGGTAGGAGGACGGCACCCGCATGTCGGTGAAGGTCAGACGGTTGTACTCGTGGATGTCCAGGACGGACGGGATCACCTCGGCCTGGTAGCCCGGCGTGGTCGTCGGGACCAGGAAGATCGAGATTCCCTGCGTGCCGACCGAGTCGGGGTCGGTACGGGCCAGGATGAAGCAGAACTCGGCCACCTGGGCGTACGAGGTCCAGATCTTCTCGCCGTTGATGATGTAGTCGTCGCCGTCGCGGACGGCGGAGGTATTGAGGGCGGCGAGGTCCGTACCGGCACCGGGTTCCGAGAAGCCCTGGCACCAGGTGACGTCACCGGTGGCGATCCGCTTGAGGTGCTCCTCCTTCTGCTCTGCAGAGCCCGAGCTGAAGATCGCCGGGCCGATCCAGTTCACGTTCATGTACTGCGATCCGCGCGGCTCGCCCGCGGCCCAGAGTTCCTCGCCGGAGATGATGAACTGCCAGGGCGAGGCGTCCGCTCCGCCGTACTCCGACGGCCAGTGCGACACGAACATTCCCCGCTCCGCGAGCGCGCGCGAAAAGCGCCGCGTGAACGACGTGTCCGCGTGCTCGCCTGGGATGAGGGTGGCCCACTCCTCGGGAAGCGCCTCGGCGATGAACCCGCTCAGCTCCGCGCGGAAGGCGAGTTCGGCCTCCGTCCATCCGAACTCCATGGCGGTCCTCCACGAATCAGGGGGTCGACACCGTGCGACTTCATAACTAATTTAGTTAACGAGTTTAGTCAAGTTGACAACGTCCGACCAGCACCGGATCGACGACCCCGGAGGCGTACCATCGACACCGCAGTGGCAGACCCGGTGACCGCGGATCCCCTCCTGCACAGGGTGAAACCCGCTCCTGACCCGCTGACCGAGTTCTTCTGGCAGAGCGGCGCCGATGGCCGGCTCCGCTTCCTCACCTGTGGCGACTGCGGTTATCGCAGCCACCCGGCCGGCTCGGTCTGCGCCCGCTGCCTGAGCACCGACGTGGCGCCGCAGCCGGTCTCCGGTGCCGCGACGGTGTTGGCCGTGACCGTCAACGTCCAGCAGTGGAACGCGGGTCAGGAGCCGTACTGCATCGCGATCGTCGGCATCGACGAGCAGGACGATCTGCGGCTGACCACCAACGTGGTCGACTGCGACCCGTGGTCGGCGCGGATCGGCGATCGTGTGCAGGTGGCGTTCCTGCACCGCCACGGGTACTACTACCCGCTGTTCCGGAAGGTCAAGGCACTCTGATGGCCGAGCGTCGGTACGAGCACGACAGCATCATCACCGGCATCGGCCAGTCCCAGATCGGCCGCCGGCTCGGCCGCTCCGCCCTGGACCTGACGATCGAGGCGTCTCTACGGGCGATCGCCGACGCGGGCCTGACCCGCGCGGACATCGACGGTGTCACGTCCTACCCGGGCGGGGATGCCGCCTCCACGATGGGCTACGGCGGCCCGTCCCCGTACCTCGTCATCGACGGCCTGCGGCTCAACACGACCTGGTACTCCGGTTCGGCCGAGCTGCCCGGCCAGCTCGGCGCGCTCACCCAGGCCGTCATGGCGATCTCCACCGGACTGGCGAAGCATGTCCTCGTCTACCGCACGGTCACCGAGGCCTCCGCCCAGGGCAGCAGCGGCCGCGGCGCCACCTACGACCCCGACGGCTACGCGTCGTTGAACATGGGTGGCTTCCAGACGCCGTTCGGCGCACCGTCGGCGGCGAACTGGCTGGCCATGCTCGCGTCGCGGCACATGCACGAGTACGGCACCACCCGCGAACAGCTCGGGCAGATCCCGATCACCTGCCGCACCAACGCAGGCCGCAACCCGAAGGCGATCTACCGCGATCCGCTGACGATGCCGGACTACCTGGCGGCGCGCATCATCACCTCGCCGCTGTGTCTGTTCGACTGCGACGTGCCGGCGGACGGCTCCATCGCCTTCGTCCTCTCCACCGCCGACTGCGCCGGGGACGCACCGAAGAAGCCCGTCTACATCGAGGCGATCGGCTCGGCGCTGACCCAGCGCTTCTCCTGGGACCAGCAGGTGGATCTCACCGCCATGGCGGCCACCGGCGCGGCCGAGCACATGTGGACGCGCACCTCACTCACGCCTGCTGACGTGGACTTCGTCGAGCTGTACGACGGGTTCAGCATCCTGGCGCTCGCGTGGCTCGAGGCGCTCGGCTTCTGCAAGAAGGGCGAGGCCGGCGGGTTCCTGGAGGGCGGGCAGCGCATCGCCCTGGACGGTGAGCTGCCGCTGAACACCCATGGTGGCCAGCTCTCGGCGGGGCGCACGCACGGTTTCGGGTTCATTCACGAGGCCGTCCTGCAGCTGCGCGGCGAGGCCGAGGGACGCCAGTTGGCGAATCCGAAGGTGGCGGCGATCGGTAACGGTGGTGGACCCATCGCCGGCTCGATGCTGCTCACCGCCGAGCGCGCCTGAGCGGACGCACGCCGTCACTGGTTATAGCTGTAGCCGCCGTTGACCGGATAGGTCTGCCCGGTGATCCATCCGGCGGCGGGGCCGGCCAGGTATGCGACGAGACCGGAGACGTCGTCCGGGGTGCCGAAGCGGCGGATCGTGTAGTTCTTCAGCCGCTGCTCGGCGCGGTCAGGCTCGTCGGCACCCGGCGGCACCACAGTCGCCAGGGAGACGTTGTTCGCGGTGATGCCGTAACGACCGTTCTCTCTGGCCACGGAGCGGGTGAGTCCGGCGGCTGCAGCCTTCGCGGCACCATAGACGGCGAGGGTCGGCTCGCCCACCCGGCCGGCGTCGGAGATGACCGTGACGATGCGCCCCCAGCCGGCCGCGATCATGCCGGGCAGCACCGCGTGCGTGCAGTGCAGCACGCCGTAGAAGTTGACCCCGATCGTCCCGGCCCAGTCGGCCGGATCGGTCTCGACGAAGGGCACGACGCCGCGCCAGCCGGCTGCGCCGGCGTTGCCGGCGTTGTTGACGAGGATGTCGAACGGCCCGTGCGCCGCGACGGCTGCTCGTACGGCAGCGAGGTCGCTGACGTCGAAGGCCCACGCGGTCGCGGTCCCGCCGTCCGCCCGGATCTGCGCGGCCGCGGACCCGGCCCGGTCGGCGAGGTAGTCGTTCACGGCGACGTCGGCTCCCAGCGCGGCGAGCTGCTGCGCGACGGCCCGCCCGACGCCCTGCCCGGCGCCGGTGACCAGGGCCCGCCGGCCGGTCAGGTCGAGCGCGGCGGCCACCGGCGATCCCGCGCCGGCGAGTGTCATGCCTCGACGGCCGGCCAGCCCAGGGCGGCCAGGCCCAGGTACTCGCCGTGGGCGCCGCGCTCAGCGGGCGTGGTGTGCTCGATGAGCTCGATGCGGTTGCCGTCGGGGTCGGTCACGAAGACGATCTTCGTCACGCGGGCAGGCCCATGGATCCTCCGAATGGGTGGACGGGCTCAGAGCAGCTGGGTGGCGGCCCGCTCGGCCAGGCCGGAGATCTCCTCGGCCTTGACCGAGCGGAAGTCCAGCACGACGGTCAGGCAGCCGGCATCCAGGTACGAGTCGACACGGTCGGCCAGGCCGTCCAGGTCCTTCTCCTCCAGCGCCAGCCGCATCGAGGTCGGTACGGGGCGTCCCGCCAGTTCGTCGATCCGCGCGGAGGCGGTGGCCATCTCCTCGAGCGAGATGTCGTGCGGGTGCCACACGTCGGCGTACTTGGCTGCCCGCCGGAGCGCGGGCCCGACGTTGCCGCCCACCCAGATCGGCAGTGGTCGCTGGACCGGGATCGGCTCGAACTCGATGTGCCGGAAGTCGAAGTAGTCGCCGTGGTACTCGACCTCGCCGCCCTTCCAGCACTCGCGGAAGACCTCGATGGCCTCGTTGGTGACCTTGCCGCGGGGTTCGTACCGCTCGGCCATGCCGACCGCGCGGAACTCGACGCGGCTCCAGCCGGTGCCGATACCGAGGTCGACGCGGCCGCCGCTGAAGACGTCGATGGTGGCGACCATCTTGGCGGTGAGGACGGCGTCGCGCATCGGCAGGACGAGCACGCCGGTGCCGAGACGGATGGTGCTCGTGTGCGCCGCCACCCACGTCATGGCGATCAGCGGCTCAAGCCAGTAAGCGCCGTACACACCGGCCATCGCACGCACGCCGACCACGTGGTCGGTGAGCCACACCGACTCGTAGCCCCACTCCTCGGCCCGGGCGGGCAGGACGCCCAGGGTATCGGCACCCCCGGGCTCGTTGTTCGGCACACAGAGGCCGATCGGCCGTCGCGCTGCCATCACTGGTCCCCTTCGGTCACGCCCGTGAGTACTGATCGGTAGAGCTGCTCGTCGTGCCAGGCCGGCGAGCCGAGCAGCAGTTCGTTGGTCTTGGCCCGGCGCAGGTACAGGTGCAGGTCATGCTCCCAGCTGAAGCCGATGCCCCCGTGGATCTGGAGCGCATGCGAGGCCACGAAGCTGGCGGCCCGTCCGACCCACGACTTGGCCACGCTCACCGCCTCGCCTCCGGGTGCGGCATCAGCGTCGAGCGCGTCTGCCGCCTCCCGCGTGGCGACCCGGCACCCCTCGGTCTCGATCAGCATGTCGGCGATGCGGTGCTTGATCGCCTGGAAGCTGCCGATGGGCCTGCCGAACTGCTCGCGCTGGCCGGCATAGGTGATCGTCATGTCCAGCAGGCGCCGGGCGATCCCGCTGCTCTCGGCGCACTGCAGCACGAGGCCGACGTCGAACAGCAGGCCGACCGCGCGCGCGGGCAGGCGGATGTCGCCCGCCGGGACGTCGTCCAGGTGCACCCGGCAGTAGCGGCGGGTGAGGTCCATGGTCGGGACGGTGTCGATCCTGGCCGTCGCGAGCTCGACGACGGCCAGGCCGATCTCTCCCTGGTGCCACACCGGTACGGCGAGGTGGGTGGCACTGGTGGCGTCCGGGACGAACTCGACCGTGCCGATGAGCCGGCCGCCTGCAAGCGCGACCGGGTCGGGGCTGTCGGGGCCAATGCCGCCCCAGGTGAGGATCGCGTCGCCGCGGCCGATCGCCTGCAGCAGGTCACCCACCGGGGCCGAATCGTCGAACCGGCTCAGCACGCACGCGACAGCGAGCGTCTGGGGCAGCAGGCTGGGCTGGCCCGCATAGCCGAGCTCCTCGACCACCGCGGCGACGTCACCGACCGAACCGTCCAGGCCGTCGAGGCGCTCGGGCAGGGCGAGCACCGTCCAGCCGAGGTCGGCGGCGAGCTTCCAGAACGCGGCGTCGAAGCCGGAGTCGGACGCGGCCACCTCGCGGATGTGCGCCGAGCTGCTCTGCTTGGCCAGCACGGTGCGGCAGCCCTCGCCCAGCGCCTGTTCCTGCTCGGTCGGAAGCCTCACTTCGGCAGCCCCAATCCACGCTCGGCGATCACGTTGCGCATGACCTCGTTCGATCCGGCCGAGATGGTGAAGCCGCGTGCCCAGAGGAACGCGTCCTGGAAGTAGCCGCCGTCGACGGCGTCCGGGGAGGGCTCGACCACCACGCCCTGCGGGCCGAAGAACTCCACCGCGGCGGTCGTGATCGCCAGGTTCGTCTCGCTGAAGAGCACCTTCACCACCGGGGCGTCCTGTACTGCCGTCTGCCCGGCGGCGTGCTTGAGGACGTTCTCCAGGCCTAGCAGTTCGACGACCGAGGCCCGCGCGTGCAGCCGGCCAAGCTCGCGCCCCACCCCGGCATCGATCTGCGTGCCCCTGCCCCGCATGTCGTCGACCAGGCGCCGCACCTTCGCCGTGACGCTGTCCTCGCGCAGCGACTGGCCCCGCTCGTGCGCAAGCGCCGCGCGGGCGATCGCCCAGCCCTCGCCGGGCGCTCCGATGATCGCGTCGGCCGGCAGGCGGACGTCGTCGAAGAACACCTCGTTGAAGTCGGCATGCCCCGTGATCTCGGTGAGGGGCCGCACGCTGATGCCCGGCGCGCGCATGTCCACGATGAAGGCGCTCATGCCGGCGTGCTTGGTCACGTCCGGGTCGGTGCGGGCGAGCAGGAAGCCCAAGTCCGCGACGTGCCCGTGGGTTGTCCACACCTTCTGGCCGTTGACGACCCACCCATCGCCGGCACGGACCGCAGTGGTGCGCAGGGCAGCCAGGTCGCTGCCCGCGTCGGGCTCGCTGAACAGCTGGCACCACAGGTCGTCGAAGTGACGGATGCGGGGCAGGTAATGCGCCTTCTGTTGCTCGGTGCCGTGGCCGAACAGCGCCCCGCAGACGAGATTCCACGCGCCGACCGGCCGCGGCAGGTTGGCGTCGGCGAGCTCCTGGTCGACGACGTACTCGCGCAGCGGGTCGTAGCTTCCGGTACCGCCCCACTCCACCGGCCAGTCACTGCCGAGCAGCCCGGCTGCGAAGAGGGACGCACACCAGGCCCGGTAGCGCTCCATCGTCTCGCGCTCGGGGCTCCGGGTGCCGGAGAGCCGCGGCAGGCCCGGATGGTGCGCGGCGACGTGCTCGCGGACCGCCGTTCGGAACTGCTCGAGCTCGGGGCTGAGCTCTATACCGGCCACTTTTCACGCACCCCGCATTGCCCGCGCCGTCATAGCTAACTAAGTTACTGGAAGATGGACCGTCAATCCACCATCCGCCCATGTGCCGGAAGGACAGCCACGATGCCCACCGTGCCGCCCGCCACGCCGCTGCTCCACGAAGCGGACCTTCCGCCGCTGGATGTTGACTCCGAACTGTTCCGCACCGACCAGGCCGCGGCGCTGAGGCAGGCCCGTGCACAGGGCCGCTTCGCCTTCAGCCGCCGTGGCATCGAGGTGCTGCACCACGAGGACGTCCAGGAACTGCTGACGGACGCGCGGCTGGAGACGCAGGACGCCCACGTCTACCGCAAGTACGGCGCCCAGCCGATGCTCTCGTCCTTCGCCGAGCACGGCCTGCTCGTGGCACTGCACGGCGCGAAGCACGACCGCATCCGCCGGGTCTTCCTCGCCTCGTTCCGCGCCCGCATGGTCAACGACGCCAGGCCGATGATGCGCGAGATTGCCCGCAACCTGATCGACGCGTTCCCCGCGGACGGCACGCCCTTCGACTTCGTCAAGGCGTTCACGAACCCGTTCCCGATGCAGGTGCTGTGCAGGCTGATCGGCATCCCGGTCGAGGACATTCCCGCCTTCACGGCGGCGGCCACCAAGCTGCACCTGCTGGCCGCCAGCCCCATCGAGCCCGGCTTCCCCCAGATCGAGCAGGCGCTGCAGACCATGCGCCGCTACGCCCTGGAGCTCGTCGAGCAGCGCACCGCCGAACCGCGGGACGACCTGATCAGCGGCCTGATCACGGCACAGGTTACCGAGGGACGGATCAGCGACGACGAGCTGGCCTGGAACATCGTGAACCTGATCTTCGCCGGTCAGGACACCACCCGCTACCAGCTCGCGTCCGCGCTGCGCTCGGTCGTGGCCGAGGACGGCATGTGGGAGCGCATGGCGGGCGACCAGCATTTCGTGGAAGAGGTGGCGGAGGAGACGCTGCGCGTCCTGCCCGTCGTGAACTTCGTGGTGCGCATCGCGCAGGAGGACTTCGAGTACCGGGGCGTCGCGGTGGCCAAGGGGCGGCGCGTCATCCTGAACTTCAAGTCGGCCTCCCGCGACCCGGAGCACTTCAGTGCGCCCGAGTCGTTCTGCCCCCGCTCGACCGGGCGGCACGCCGAGTCCTACGACGTGCCCTTCGGCCTCGGCGACCACTACTGCCTCGGCGCCGCGCTCGCCCGCGCGGAGATGCAGGAGGCGCTCGGGTTGCTCGCGGCGAGCATCACCGATGTCGACGTCGCCGGCGTGGGCGACCTGACCAATCCGGTCGCGATGCTCTACGGACCGGAGGAGCTCACCATCACCTGCCGGCGCCGGTAGCCTGCCGGCCATGACGCGGGAGACGAGCGATCGCCCTGCCCTGGTCGAGGCGATCCTGCAGCGCCGTCGCGACAGTCGCGACCGGCGGCTGCACTTCGTCGGCCTGGACGGCTCAGCCGAGCACGTCACGCTCGGCGAGTTCCTCGACCAAGCGCTGGCGCTCGCGGCGTCCCTGCGCGCCTACGGTTTGCGCAGCGGCGACGTGGTCGCCGTCCGGGGCGCCAACACCCTGCCGTACAGCCGGGCCGTCGTGGCCTCGCTGCTCGCCGGCCTCACCACCCTCCCGCTCGTCTCGCTGCTCGGCGACGCGGACGTGGAGCAGGTGCTGGCGCTCTCCGAAGCCAGGCTGCTGCTCTCCGAGCGCAGCGGCCAGAAGCGTTCGCTCACAGAGCACCTGGCCGCGCTGGCCAGCGGCGGCTCCCCCGCCGTGGCGCTGCTCGGGGACGGCGCGTCGGTGCCGGGGAGGATCCGGCTGCCCGCCGCCGCGGAGCCGTGGGCCGCCGACCGGTTCCCCGCCGCGCAACCCGCCGCCGCCTTCCTGCTCTACACCTCCGGCACCACCGGCGTGCCCAAGGGCGTGCTGCACGGCTACGACTCGATCATGGCCGAGGTGTACGACTGGTCGACCACCACCGACCTGGCCGACGGCGGCCACGTTCTGCAGCCGTTCCCGCTCGGGCACATCGCGGGCCTGGACGGCCTGCTGGTCAGCGTCTGCCTGGGCCGCGACCTGACCATGGTCTCGGCCTGGGACGCCGCCGTCGTCGCCGACGCCCTCGAGGCCTACGGCGCCACCGCTTCCGGCTCGACGCCCTTCTACGCGAGCACCCTCTTCGACGAGTTCGACCGGCGTGGCACGACCCGCACGTCGCTGGCGACGCTGCAGTCAGGCGGCGGTGTCGTCGGCTCGCACCTGGTGCGGCGGGCGGAGCGGTACGGCATCCGGATGGCCCGCGCGTACGGCTCCACGGAGCATCCGTCCGCCACCGCCTGCCGGTCGTTCGAGAGCCTGGCCGAGCGGGCCGACACCGACGGACGTCCCACGGGCGGCACCGAGGTGCGGATCGTCGACGAATCCGGTACGGACGTGCCCGAGGGCGTCTCCGGCGAGGTGCTGCTGCGTGGCCCGGAGCAGTTCCTGGGCTACCTCGACGCCGGCACGGAGAGTGTCAGCGCCGGGGGCTGGTTCCACACCGGCGACCTCGGGCGCCTCTCCGACGGCCGCCTGACGATCACCGGACGCAAGAAGGACATCATCATCCGCGGCGGCGAGAACATCTCGGTGCTCGAGGTGGAGCGCATCCTCGCCGGGTGCCCGGGCGTCGCTGACGCCGCCGTGGTCGGCGCCCCGGACGAGCGCTACGGCGAGCGGGTGCATGCGTACGTCGTGCGGGCGGCCGGTGGGCCGGCCGTCGACCTCGAGACGGTGCGGGCGCATTTCGCGGCCACCGGCGTCGCCCGGCACAAGACGCCGGAGTGGGTGGGCGAGGTCGACGAACTCCCCCGCAACGCCCTGGGCAAGATTCAACGGCATCGCTTGAATTTCATACCTACCTAGGTTGGCGATGAAATCGTAGCCTGAGCAGGCTCGGCGTTCCGCGCGATCGGAGGAGTCCATGCCTGTGGCAAGTCAACCGGTCAGCGCGACCGTGCAGGTCGTCCGCATCATCGACCGCGGCGAGAAGGACGGGCGCACCGAGGACCCGTCGGGCGCTGACGTGGACTGCGAGCTGCGGGCCTACCTGCCCGAAGGCCTCCGCCTGGCAATCGAGCTGGCCGACGAAGACTGACGCGACTAGCGCGACAGGTCGATGCTGCCGCCCTTGGCGGTGCGGGAGATCAGTCCGAGGTCCAGGCCGAGCTCGCCCGCGACCTCCTCGTAGGCGGCCACGTCCTTGACCAGGTAATGGATCACCTGCTCGCCGTACGCCTCGGGCGAGGGAAAGTCGGCCATGTAGGCCAGGGCGCGCGTTGCGCCGCTGGACGCGCGAAGGACCTCGTAGACCGACTCCAGCGGCACGCCCGCAGCGCGGGCGACGTTGGCGACCTCGAAGGCGATCTGGACGTTCGCGGCGAAGACGGCGTTGTTGATGAGCTTGAGCAGCAGGGCCGAACCCAGCTCACCGGTCCGGAACACCGGGTTTGCGTAGGCACGCACCACCGGCTCCACCCGGTCGACGTCGTTCTTGGCCCCGCCCAGCATCACCGTCAGGCTCGAGCGGCGGATGAGCTCCGGGGTGCCGCTGAACGAGGCGTCGACCACCCCGACGTCCTTGCCGGCCTCGGCGAAGCTCTCGGCGAAGCGCCGCAGGGTGTTGGGCGACCCGGTGGTGTGGGAGGCGAAGACGGCGCCGGGCCGCAGGATCTCGAAGAGCCCGCTTTGCACCTCACCGAACTGGGCGTCGCTGAACAGGCAGGAGAGCACGACCTCGTTCTCGTCCCCGAGGCCGTCGAGCGTGCCGACAGCCCGGGCGCCCACCGCCTCGATCCCGTCCCTCGCCTCGGAGCGGCGCGCATAAGCGCTCACGTCGGCGCCGGCGCGGACGAGCATCTCGATCATCGGCAGGCCGATCTGGCCGGCGCCGATGAAGCCGACCTTGTGGCCCGCCAGCGACGGCACCGTCGAGGTCACGCGGCAGCCGAGCCGAGGTAACGGCGCAGGACCTCGTCCTTGGCCTCCTTGGCCGAGCCGCTCCACACCGACTGGCCGCGGGAGACGACGACACAGTCGTCGGCGAAGGCCAGCGCACGGTGCACGAACTGCTCGATGAGCACGATCGCGACGCCGGCATCGCGCGCCTTGGCCAGCCCCTCGAAGACGGCGTCGACCATCAGTGGCGCCAGGCCGAGCGACATCTCGTCGGCGATGACGAGCTTGGGGTCCAGGATCAGCATGCGAGCCAGCGAGAGCATCTGCTGCTCGCCACCGGAGAGCGTCCCGGCCAGCTGTCGGCGGCGCTGGCCCAGGACGGGGAAGATCCCGTAGCCCTTGTCGATGGCGGCGTTGCGCTCCGCGCGGGGAAGTGCCGCCGCCGCCATGCGCAGGTTCTCCGACACCGTTAGCCCGGTGAAGACGCCGCGGCCCTCGGGCAGGTGCAGCAGCCCGCGGCGGCGGATGTCGTCCGGGCGCTTACGGGTGATGTCCTGCCCGTCGAAGGTGATGGAGCCGCTCCTGGCGTGGATCAGGCCGCTCACGGTCCGGGCGACCGTCGACTTGCCGGCACCGTTCGGGCCGAGCAGGGCCAGGACCCGGCCCCGGCCCACCGACAGCGAGAACTGGGACAGGGCCAGGGCCACGCCGTAGCGGACCTCGACATCCTTGACCTGCAGGATCCTGTCGTCGCCGGTCACGCGCTCGCTCCCACAGTGTCGGTGCCCGGGGCGCGCACCTCGTCGATGTGTTCACCCAGGTACGCCGCCCGCACCTTGGGACTGTCGCGGATCTCCTGCGGCGTCCCCTCCGCGATGAGGTTGCCGAAGTCCAGGACATAGACGTAGTCGGCCATGCCGAGCACCATCTCGACGTCGTGCTCCACCATCAGCAGCGACACGCCGCGGGTGGCCACCGTCTGCTTCAGCACGGCGACGAGCTCGTCGGTCTCGGTCTGGTCCAGGCCCGAGGAGGCCTCGTCCAGCAACAGGAACCGCGGCTCGCGCGCGAACGATCGCGCCAACTCGACGAGCCGGGCCAGACCGAGGGGCAGGCCCATCGCCGGCCGGTGCTGGATGGCCGAGAGGTTCAGGTTGTTGATGATGAGGTCGACGCGCTCGGTCTCGACCTTGGTCGGGCGCCGGAAGCCGCCGCCCGTCCACATGTCGGTCCAGACCCGGCGGGACGTCCGGGCGATCCGGTACGCCAGCGTCACGTGGTCTCGGACGGTCAGTCCGGAGAAGAGCTCCGGATGCTGGAAGGTCCGTGCCATGCCGAGGCCGGCGCGCTGCTGCGGCGCGGCCTTGGTGACGTCGCTGCCGCCGATGAAGACTTGCCCCGCGTTGGGGCGCCGCAGTCCGGACAGGACGCTGAACAGCGTGCTCTTGCCGGCGCCGTTCGGGCCGATGAGCCCGACGATCTTGCCGGCCGGGACGGCGATGCTGACGTCGTTGACGGCGGTCAGGCCGCCGAACTTGACCGTCACGCCCTTCGCCTCGAGGACCGGGAGCGTGTTCTGCGCGTGCGTCATCGCCGTGCCTCCGTGACCATGCGGGCGCCGGTATCGGCGGCCGCTGCGCTAACGTCCGGCGCCAGCGGCCGCGCCGCGTCCGCCTTGAGCACCGCGTCGGTGTCGATGTCGTCGAGCCGCTCCAGGCGGACGTCCACCCTGGTGGCCCCGCCCTTGAAGAGCACCCCGAAGATCAGGTGCATCAACTGGCGGCCGTGCATCGCGACGACCCCGTCCGGGTTCGTCGCCAGGCCGATGGCGCCGAGACCGAACAGCAGGGTCGGCACCTGCAGCCACGTAGCGCCCGAGAGGTGGTCGGCGAACAGGGCGGGCATGAGCGTGAAGCCAAAACCCGCCAGCAGTGCCGCAGTGATGGACCTGACGCCGCTGGTGACGAGCACGGCCAGCCAGACCAGGCCGGCGAAGGTGCTGTAGGTGAACGGGTCGTTGCTCTTGTCGTACATGGTGAGCATCGCGCCGCCGAGGCCGGCCACGAAGGCGGCGATGCCGGCGAGCAGGAGCTTGAGGTAGACGGTCCGCAGCCCCAGCATGCGAGCCGACGTCTCGCTCCACCGCGCGCCGGTCATCGCCAGGCCGGTCGTCGAGCGGCGCAGGTTCCAGATGAACAGGCCGACCACACAGAAGACCGCCAGCGCGAAATACGCGAACCGGAAGTTCGTGGCGGCGAACTCTGGCCGCGCGAACTTCACCCCGCCCATGCCGGGCGCGTACTTCGGGTCCTCGAAGAGGATCTTGTCGATGAGCAGACCGAAGGTGAGGGTCACCAGAGCCACGTACAGGTCGCCGAGCCTGATGGTCAGCGCACCGATCAGCACGCCGACCGGGAGCATCAGCGCAGCGCCGATCAGCCCGGCTACGATCGGGTCGAAGCCGTGGTCGGTGTAGAGCTTGGCCGCGATCAGGCCGCCGCCGCCGGCGAAGGTGATCTGGCAGAGCCAGATCATGCCGCCGTCGCCGGTCACGAGGCTGAAGGACAGGAAGATGATCGCCAGGGCGATGCCGCGGGCGGCCAGACCGAGCCAGTAGTTGCTTCCCTCGAAGATGAACGGCACGAAGAGCATGAAGGCCAGCGGCGCCATGCTGACAAGCTGGCGCGGTGACAGCAGACTGAGCTTGTCCGCGGAGCCCTGCTGGGCAACGCCGGCCGACTCGCCGCCGGCGGGTTTGATCGCCGCGTCCAGCGCCCCGCCGCCGGACGCCTCCTGACTCAGGATCGTGCCCTGGATCATGAAGTAGACGAGGAAGATGACGATGATGAACAGCGGGACGGACTGGTAGATCGCCGTGCTGATGCGGGAGTTCTCCGGCAGCCAGTACTGCAGCAGCGAGGTGAGCACCCCCATCCCGAGCGCGACGATCACGGCGACGCCGATGTTGCGCAGCTTCGCCGCGACGACGGCCGCGAAGGCGCTGGCCATCAGCGAGGTCATCGCGCCGATCTCGATACCGCGGGTGGGTCCGGACATGATGCCGGCCGCTCCGGCGAGCAGGCCGCTGATGCCCCAGACGCCCAGCGCCACCCTGTTCGGGTTGGTGCCCGACAGCGAGGTGAGTGCCTCACTGCTCACCACCGCCCGCACTTTCAGGCCGACGTCGGTGAACTTCATGACCACCGTGCCCGCGAGCACGACGGCGATGAGGAACGCGTAGGTGATGATAGTGTCGAGGTCGATGGCGGTTCCGAGGATCTGCCAGGACTTCACCGGGATGGGCGCCAGGCCCGGCGCAGCGGTGATCGCCGGGTCGCCGAACAGCATGATCGCCAGCGCAGGAAGGGCGACGGATACACCGATGGCGGCGCAGATCTTGACCAGCGTCGCCTTGTTCCGCAGGGATCGGAACACCCCGAGGTACAGGATGACGCCGACGGCCGGTGCCACGACCAGCAGGGCAAGGATCGCTGACGACGCCAGGTTCCACTGGTGGCTCTGGTTGGCCCAGTAGAAGAACCGCGCGACGAAGTAGGCCATCGAGCCGAAGGCGAAGTTCAGAATGCCCGCGGACGCATAGGTGACCACCATGCTGGCGGAGGCTAAGGCGTAGATCGATCCCGCGGCGAGACCGATGATGACATACGACAGCATGCAGCGATCTGCTTTCTGGTAGCGATGAAGAAGGGGCGACGGAGACGGAGCCTGCGCCCTACTGGACGTCCCACACCAGGGGCAGGTTGATCAGCCCGATCTGCCCGCCGTGCTCCCGGATCGGAATCGAGGTGTCGATGCGGAAGTCCGGCACCCGCTCGAGCCAGAGGGTCAGCGCGACGTTGAGCTCCAGGCGCGCGAGGTGGGCGCCGAGGCAGCGGTGCGGTCCCGCACCGAACGCCACGTGCCGGTTTTCCTGGCGGTCGATGATGACCGAGTCCGCGTCCGGGAACTCCTCGGGGTCGCGGTTGGCCGCCACCAGCGGGAGGAAGACCATGTCGCCCGCCTTGAGTTGCTGGCCGGCCAGCTCGACGTCCTGCAGGACCTTGCGGCCCGGCGTGACGAACGAGTAGTAGCGCAGGAACTCCTCCATCGCAGCGGGGATCAGCGACGGATCGTCGAGCAGCCGCTGCCGGTCCTGCGGGTTGCTGGCCAGGTGGTACATCGTGTAGCAGAGCTGGGTCGCGACCGTGTCCAGGCCAGCCATGAACATGAGCAGGCAGAAGGCCAGCAGGTCCTCGTGCGAGATGGGCTCGCCGTCGATCTCCCAGCTCAGCGCCTTGCTGAGGATGTCGTCCTTCGGCGCGGCGCGGCGTTCGCTGATCAGCTTGTCGAAGTAGGCGTGCACGGCCATCGCCGCCTGCATGCCGGCCTCCGAGGCCGAGGAGCCCTGGTGCAGGATCTGGGTCTCCCACACCTGGAACTGGTCGGCGTCCTCGACCGGCAGGCCCATCAGGTCCATGAAGACCTGGTTCGGCAGCTTGAGGGCGACCTCCTGGTTGAACTCGCAGCTGCCCTTGGCCGCGACGGCGTCCATGACGATGGTGAAGCGCTCCCGGATCTTGCCCTCCATCGCCTCGACGGCGCCCGGCGAGAACAGCGGGCCCAGCAGCTTGCGCCACTTGTTGTGCTGGGGCGCGTCGAGCATCTCCGGGATCCAGAAGTACGGCGGGTTCGGCGAGTCCGGGACGACCGCGCTTGAGGAGAACACCTGCGCGTTCTGGTACGCCGCGCGCTGGTCCTCGATGCGGGTGAAGACCCAGAACGGGTTACCGGCCGCCTCGCCGAAGTGGACCGGCGCCTGTGCCTGCAGTTCCTTGATCATCTTGAAGTGCGCGCAGGCCTCGCGGGGCGGCCGCTGCATCAGCTGGTCGAAGTGCACGCTCGGACCGGCTTCACGAAGGTCTACGGACTCGGACACGGCGGTCATGACGGATCCCTTCTGGGCGATGAGCTGTGGCGCGCGACGGCCTTTTCAGGGGTGCGCGAACGTCACAACCGAGGCGAACGTCACAGTAGAACAGTTAGCTAAATAAGACAACAAGTTCCGTAGAAGGCTGGCGCGCCGGCGCGCCAGGGCCTGTACGGCAAGGGAAAACAGCACGGCCCGGACGCCCCGCGGTGTGCGGGACGCCCGGCCGAGACACAGGAAAGTTGCCGCCTGTCAGGTCACCGCGCCCGCGATCTTCAGATCGATGATCTGCTCCTCGGACAGGCCGATCTCGGCCAGGATCTCGTCGGTGTGCTCGGCGAACAGCGGAGCACGCTTGAGGCTCTGCGGCGTCTCGTCGAACTGCACCGGGCTGGTGACGAGTTCCCGCTCCTTGCCGTCGGCATCGGTCACCGTGGCGATCAGGCCGTTGGCGCGCAGCTGCGGATCGTTGGCGATGTCCCACGCCTCTTGCACCGGCGCCCAGGGGCCCTCCATCGTCTCGAAGAGCTTCACCCAGTGGTCGTAGGGCTGCTGGTGGATGGTTGCCGCCAGCTCCTGCACCGCGATCGGCGCGTTGTCCATCAGCTTCTGGGCCGAGTCGAACCGCTCATCGGTGGCGAGCTCCGGCCGGCCGATGAGTTCGACGAAGCCGGGCCAGAAGCGGCCGGGCTGCAGCATCGTCAGCATCACCCAGCGGTCGTCCGAGGTCTTGTAGCTGGCACTGAGCGGGTTCTTCGACCCGACGCTGCGGGGATTGCCGAGCTCGTTCAGCGGCCCGCCGACGACCATCGAGAGGTTGATGGCGAACTGCATCGCCCAGGCCCCGACCCCGAACAGCGAGACGTCCACGACGGACGGCTCCCCCGTCGTGGCCCGCTTGTAGAGCGCGGCCGCGATGCCGCCGGCGATCGTCATGCCGCCGAGGTTGTCGCCGTAGGCACCGGTCGGCATCGCGCAGAGCCCGTCCGAGTCGGACGGCGTCACGTGCGCCGCGCTGCCGGCCCTGGCCCAGAAGGCCGTGGAGTCGTAGCCGCCGCTGTCGGCCTCCGGGCCACGTGCGCCGAAGCCGCTGCCCCGGACGTAGATGATGTCCGGGTTGATGCGGCGGACGTCCTCGAGCTCGATCCCGAACTTGGTGCGCAGCCGGGGCAGGTAATTGGTCAGGAAGACGTCCGCCCCCCGGATCAGCGCCTCGACCACCGCGCGCGACTCGGGCTTGGACAGGTCCAGGCCGATGGAGCGCTTGTTCCGGTTCGGGCCCTCCATGATCGGGAAGAACGAGCTGCCCGGCTCCAGGGCGTTGAGCCCGAGCACGTGGACGATCCCGCGCTGCGCGTCACCGGTCTCGGCAGGCTCGACCTTGATGACCTCGGCGCCCCAGTCGCTCAGGACCGCGGCCGCGGCAGGCACGAAGGTGTACTGCGCGATCTCGAGGATCTTGACGCCTTTCATCGGCTGGGACATGTACTGCTCGCTCTCTTGTCTGTACTGCGGAGGTTCGAGGCGGACGGCAGGTCGGCGGCATGACCTGCGAAGACCCGCGCGGTGCCGAGTTGGACGGTCTCGTCGGAGACGCGCATCAGGCCCTCCTGCATGGTGGTGGCCACCAGCCGGCCGGAGCGGTCGAACATCTGCCCGCGCGAGAGCATGCGACCGGCCCCGCTCCAGCTGCCAGACCTCGAACTCGATGGGCCGGCGCGGATCGCCGCATCGCAGGAACCGCGAGTGCAGCATGTGCACGCCCAGCTCGGGCGTCACGGTGCGTCCGGCGGCGAGCAGCGCCACCGCGATCACCTGGCCACCGAAGACCCGGTCCGGCCGGCCGTCGCCCATCAGCGCACGGAATCGCCATGGCTCGATCCGCTCCAGATCCAGGGCTGCCGCCAGGGAGGATCGGGAAGCTACCATGGTAATTAGCTTACTAATTTTGCTTCGTTGAGCAATGGAGGAGTTCCCCGTGGACGACGTCGTTCTCGTCGAGCACCGCGACGGTGCCGCGATCATCGCCATCAACCGCCCCGAGGCACGCAATGCGGTCAACTGGGCGGTATCGGACGCGGCCACGAAGGCGATCGACGAGCTCGACGAGCGGCCCGACCTCGTCGTCGGCATCATCACGGGCGCCGGAGGGTTCTTCAGCGCCGGCATGGATCTGAAGGCGTTCCTCGCCGGCGAGCAGGTAGCGGACGAGCGGCGCGGCATGCTCGGCTTCACCCGCACGCCGTCCCGCAAGCCGCTGATCGCGGCAGTAGAGGGTCCGGCCCTTGCAGGCGGCTGCGAGATCGCACTCGCCTGCGACCTGATCGTCGCCGCGGAGGACGCCTCGTTCGGCATCCCGGAAGTCAAGCGCGGCCTGGTTGCCGGCGGCGGCGGCCTGCTGCGGCTGCCGCGCCGGATCCCCCAGGCGATCGCGATGGAACTGGCCCTCACGGGTGACCCGATCTCGGCCCCCGACGCCCTGCGCTTCGGCCTGATCAACGCCGTGACACCGAAGGGCGGCGCGCTGGACGGCGCCCTCGTCCTCGCGCGGCGCATCACGGCCAACGGCCCCCTCGCCGTCGCGGCCAGCCGGGAGATCGTCGCGAAGGCCACCGACTGGACGATGGACGAGCAGGCATGGACGGAATCGCAGAAGATCTTCGCGCCGGTCTTCGAGACCGACGACGCCAAGGAGGGCGCCCGTGCCTTCGCCGAGAAGCGCCCTCCCGTCTGGACGGGCCGCTGAGCGACGACGCGAGCAGGATCGGGCGATGAGCAGCGAAGAACCGGATCCGGTCGGGCGCGCCGAGGACGACGACTACGACCTGCTGACCTACGGCGAGGTCGTGGCACGGATCAGCGAGGTGCTCGCCGAGGAGCAGCGGCTCCAGCGGCAGTTGCGTGCCGCGACACCGCCGGACGAGCGGGCGATCGCCGTCCAGCAGACCCGCATCGACACGCTGCTCGCCGGGCGCGAACGGTACGAGCGGCAGCACGAGACCGCGGAGGTCTTCATGAAGCGATTCGGCCTGGCTCCGCGTGCGCCCCGGGCCGTCGAGACACCGGACGAATCGGAAGCGGGGAGTGCGCAATGACGGGACGGGTCCAGGGGAAGGTCGCGCTCATCACGGGCGCGGCACGCGGGCAGGGGCGTTCGCACGCCGTCCGCCTCGCCGAGGAGGGTGCGGACCTTGTCCTTGTCGACGTCTGCGCACCGATCCCGGGTGTCGGCTACGCGCCGGCCACGCCGGAGGATCTGGCCGAGACGGTCCGCCTCGTGGAGAAGACCGGACGGCGGGCATTGCCGTTCCAGCTCGATATCCGGGACCTGGACGCGCTGCGTGACGCGGTGGAGCGGGGAGCCGGCGAGTTCGGCCGTCTCGACGTCGTGGTGGCGAACGCGGGCATCTGCATCCCCGGCCAGTGGCAGGACGTCACGCCCCAGGTCTTCCGCGACACCATCGACGTCAACCTGGTCGGCACCTGGAACACCGTCATGGCAGCTGCACCGCACCTGGTCCGCGGCGGTGGCGGCTCGATAATCCTCACCAGTTCGGTCGCGGGCCTGAAGGGCCTGCCCTTCCTCGTCCCGTACGTCGCGAGCAAGCACGGCGTCACCGGGCTGGCCCGGGCTTTCGCGCACGAACTGGCCAAGGACGGCATCCGCGTCAACAGCGTGCACCCGACCGGCGTCGACACCCCGATGGGAACCGGGGACGGCAGCGGCGCAATCGAGCAGGGGACCGCCGCCAACCCCAGGGTCGGGGCGATGTTCACCAACTCCCTGCCCATCGACGTCACCGAGGCGATCGACATCAGCAACGCGGTGCTGTTCCTCGCCTCCGACGAGTCGCGGCACGTGACCGCTCTCGCCTTGACCGTCGACGCCGGCAACAGCCAGTACTGAGGCCGCACGATGTCCAGCAGCTCTGGGACATCGAGCAGATCAAGCAGCTCAAGGCCCGCTACTTCCGGCTGATGGACACCAAGGACAGCTGCCGACCCACAACGGAACGGTCGCACGCATAGCGGTAAATAGCTCATATAGCATACTGATTATCGCGGGGACGTGGAACGGAGACGGGATGAGCGGGGCCAGCTACGAGGAACGCCAGGCGTTGCGTGAGAGCCTGCGCGCGTTCTTCGCCAGGTACTCCCCGGAGGCCGAGGTGCGGCGGGTGATGGCCACCGAGCTCGGCTACGACCCGGCTCTGTGGCGCCGGATGTCTGACGAGCTGGGCCTGCCCGGCTTCGCCCTACCGGTCGAGTACGGCGGCAGCGGCTTCGGCGTCGGCGAGCTGCAGATCGTCCTGGAGGAGATGGGACGCGCGCTGGTGTGCGCCCCCTTCCTCTCCTCCGCCGTGCTGGCTGCCAACACCCTGCTCGCCGCGGACGACACGGAGGCCTGTGCCGAGCTGCTGCCGGGCATTGCCGACGGCACGCGGATCGCGACCCTCGCGGCGCTGGGCGCGGCCGGCGTGTACGACTCCTCCGACGTCTTCGAGATCGTTTCCGAAGCGACACCCGGCGGCGTGACGCTCACCGGCCACCGCACGTTCGTCCCGGACGCACTCGCCGCCGACCTGTTCCTCGTCACCGCGACCAGCGGCGCCGGACCAGCGCTCTACGCCGTCGAGGCGACCGCACCCGGAGTGCGCCGCTCCGCGCTGGTCACCCTGGACGGGACCCGCAAGCAGGGCAGCGTCGAGTTCGCACAGACGCCCGCCCGACTGATCGGCAGCCCCGGACAGGGCTGGGCCGTGCTGGAGCGTGCGCTGGCGCTCAGCTCGGTCGCCCTGGCCGCCGAGCACGTCGGTGGCGCGCGCCGCGCGCTGGAGATGGCGGTCGAGTACGCGAAGGTACGCGAGCAGTTCGGGCGGGTGATCGGATCCTTCCAGGCGATCAAGCACCGCTGCGTGGAGATCCTGCTCGGCGTCGAAGCGGCGACCTCGACCGTCACCGCCGCGGCGGAGGCGATCGACTCACACAGCGCCGAGTACGACCAGCTCGCCCATCTCGCCCTCGGGCTCGCCGCGGACGCCTACCTGTACGCCGTCACCGAGAACGTCGAGATCCACGGCGGCATCGGCTTCACCTGGGAGTCGGCGGCCCACCTGTATTACAAGCGCGGCGTGACCGGGACCGTCACCCTGGGCTCCCCCGCCGCGAACCGCGCCGCGCTGCTGACCTCGATGGGACGGTGACCCGCATGGCCATCGACAAGGACCTGCTGGAACTGGCCGAGGGCCAGGAGCAACGCGCGTTCGCCGCGGACGCGCTGGCCTTCCTCACCACGCACGCCGCGCGGCGCGCCGAGCAGGCGGTCCGCTGGGGTGTGGGCGAGGAGCGGCTGGCGTTGTTCCACGAGTCCTCAGGCGATCAGGAGCTGGCCGAGGCCGAGGCCGCCCGCGCCTGGCAGCGGGCCCGGTGGGAGGCCGGCTTCGGCTGGATCACCGGGCCGGTCGAGCACGGCGGCCGAGGCCTGCCGGACTCCTTCGACCGGCTGTACCGCATGCTCGAGGGCGCCTTCGACGTCGTCGACATGAGCCCGCTGCGGATCGGCCTGAGCACCGTCCAGTCCGCGATCCGTTACCACGGGACCGCCGAGCAGATCGGCGAGTATGCCGCCTCGCTGATGCGCGGCGACCGCATCGCCTGCCAGCTGTTCTCCGAGCCCGAGGCCGGCTCCGACCTGGCCGGCGTGCGCACCCGCGGCACGCGGGTCGCGGGGGTCTGGCGCCTGGACGGGCAGAAGGTCTGGACGTCCAACGGCAACTTCGCCGACATCGGCCTCGCGCTCGTCCGCACGGACGCCGAGGTCGCCAAGCACAAGGGTCTGACCATGTTCATCGTCCCGATGGACACCCCGGGCATCCTCGTGCGGCCCCTACAGCAGATGACCGGTGGCGCCTCGTTCTGCGAGGTCTTTCTGGACGACGTCGTCGTGCCCGACTCGCTGCGGGTGGGCGAGCCCGGCGGCGGCTGGAAGGTCGCCACCGACACCCTGGCGCACGAGCGACGCGCCACCGGTGACCGGTCGCACGAGATCGTCGCGCGCGCGACCGAACTGCTCTGGCAGCTCGCCGTCCGGTCCGGGCGCGACACCGATCCGCTGATCCGTGACGCCTGGGCGAAGCTTTACACGAACGTGCGCGCCGCCCGTTTCCAGCAGCAGCGGATGCAGGCGACACCGGAGCAGGTCCTCACCGGTGCCGAGCGCGCCATGGACAAGCTGCTGCTGGTCAACAACATGCGTGCCATCGGCCAGCTCGCCCTGGACCTGCTGGGCTCCCGGTTCACCGCCGACACCGGCGAGTGGGGCACGTTCAACTGGAACAAGTGGCTGATGGGCGCGCTCGGCTACCGCATCGCCGGCGGCACCGACGAGGTGCTGCGCGGCATGCTCGGCGAACGCGTCCTCGGCCTGCCCCGGGAGCCGAAGTGAACCGCGTCGTCTGCGTGACCGGCGCCTCGCAGGGCGTCGGATACGAGACCGCCGTCGCGTTCGCCGTCGCGGGTGACACCGTGATCGCGACCTCGCGCGACGCCGCGACGGCCCATCCTGTCCTCGCGCCACACGGCATCGAGGTACACGACCTCGACGTCACCGATCAGGACTCGGTCGACGCCCTGCGGGCGTTCGTCGAGCAGCGGTACGGGCGCTTGGACGTGCTCGTCAACAACGCCGGCCGGGGCTTCCAGGGCACCCTCGAGCAGCTCTCGATGGACGACCTCGGCGACAGTCTCGCGGTGAACTTCCTCGGTGCCGCACGGGTGACCAAGGCCTTCCTGCCGATGATGCGGACAGCCCGCTCCGGCCACATCATCGCGATCTCCAGCATCGGCGGCGCGATCGGGCAGCCGTTCCGCGACGCGTACTGCGCCGCGAAATTCGCCCTGGAGGGGCTGTACGAGTCGTTGCAGCCGGTGGCGGCCCAGTTCGGCGTGCGGGTCTGCCTCGTCGAACCGGGCAAGATCGACTCCGACCACGACGCCCGGGCGCTGCACCTCACCCCCGTCGACGACGAGGAACTCGGCCGCATCGAGCAGCGCTACGAGACAGCGGCCTCGACCGCCCGCCCGCGGCCGCCGACGGAGACCGCCCAGGTGGTGCTGGCCTGCGCCGACGATCCACAGGCGACGCTGCGGCACCAGACCTGCAAGCTCTCCTCGCGCCTGGTGGCCATGAAGCTGGCCGACGCGGATGGCTCGGTGATCACGGCGATGACCGGGTCCTGGTTGGCGCCGGCGCCCTGAGCCCGCGCGTCGCCTGGGGCCTGTCGCCTGACACCACGCACCGTGACCAGACACCGAGCCAAACACCAGGAAGGAATTACTGAGGCGCTGCACTAGCGGCCGGTTCGGCCGGCGCGGAGTCGGAGTCGCTGAGCCTTGCCGGCGAGGTCGCGCAGTGGCGTGTCGGCCCACTCCCAGGTGTCCGGCACCCGGACGGTCGGGAACCACTCGGCCAGCATCCGCTGCAGGTCGTCCTCGGAGATGTCTCGTCCCGCGGTGTCCACGATGGCGTGGACCCGCTCGGCGTCCCCCGCCGGCAGCCCGATGACGACGGCGGAGCGGACGGCCGGGTGCAGTTCGATCGCGCCCTCGATGGGCAGGGGTGCGATGAGCCCGTCCGTCCCGCGGATCATGTCCTTGGCGCGGTCGACGAGGTAGAGGTAGCCGTCCTCGTCCAGGCTGCCCATGTCACCGAAGTTCTCCCAGCCGCCCTCGATCGCCTCGGTCTCGGCGTTGAGGTAGTGGAAGTTGCGTCGGCCGGTCAGGTCGCGTAGGTAGACGAGGCCGACCTCGCCCGGGGCCAGTCGGTTCCCGGCGGCGTCGAAGATCGCGATCTCGCAGCCGTCGGCGGCCCTGCCGACCGAGCCTGGGTGCTCGAGCCATTCCGCACCGTTGATCCAGGTGCTTCCGCGCGAGTCGGTGGCGCCGTAGCTCTCGGCGACCCGCTCGGGGCCGAGCCAGTCGATGAGCGCGCGCTTGGCCCATTCGGCGATGCCGCCGGAGTACTGGGTCACGCAGCGCAGCGCGCTCAGGTCGTGGCGCGCGCGAGCCTGCTCCGGCAGCTTGACGAGCGCGACGAGGACGGGCTGGGTGGCGGCGAGCCAGTCCGCACGGTGTTCGGCCATCAGGCGTAGCAGTTCCTCGGCATCGAACTCGCGCATCAGCACCTGATGACAGCCGATGGCGAGTGCGACGGTGCTGGCGACGAAGCCGGTGCCGTCGCAGAGCGCGAGCGGGACGACGTGCGTCCCGTCGGCCCGCAGGCCGTAATGCCACGGATGGGCGGGGTTCACGATGGCCGGCACGTCGACCGAGATCAGCTTCGAGGGCCCCGTACTGCCGCCGCTGGAGCCGATGCGCAGTCGCGGCGAGACGGGCGCCCGCGGCAGTGGCGCCACGAAGGTGCCCGCGCGAAACAACTCGTCCAGGCCGATCGCCGTGACGCCTGGCCACTGCTCGACATGGTTGGCAGGGAAGCCGAGGGCCACGCCGGCGCCTGAGGCGCGGACCAGCTGTACCAGCTCGTCCCGTCCCTTGCGGGGGTGCAGCGGCACCGGCACCGCGCCGAGGCGCCAGATCGCGAAGAAGCTCATCAGCAGTTCCGCCGAGTTCTCGCCGCTTACCGCGACCAGGTCGCCGTACGCGACACCCGCGCCGGCCAGCCGATGCGCTGCCAGGTCGACCAGCGCGTCGACGTCGCCCCTGCTGAAGGTGCGGCCGGCGTCGGTGATCGCCGGCCGGTCCGGATCCTTCCGGGCGCCGTCGCGCAGGGCCTGCTCCAGCGATACCGCGGGCATCAGTTTCGCTCCTCGAGCAGTGCGAGCACGGTGGACTCGTCGTCGCGTTGGCGGCTTATTGGGTAACTGATTAAACTGTTCAGAGCAGACGTTCCACAAGTGCCAGGAGGTCCCAGTGCGTGCGGTAGTCGGCCAGGTGCTCGCCAGCGCCACAGACAGCACGACCGTCGTCGTGGTGCGCACCCACGGTGAGGACATCGAGATCACCTGCGGTGGCGCTGCCATGGTCGAGGCCAAGTCGAGCGCCGCCGCCGCGGACAAGCAGCCGGCCGACCCCGCCTTCGCCGACGGCACCCTGCTCGGCAAGCGCTACGAGAACGCGGCGGGCACCGTCGAGCTGCTGGCCACCAAGGGCGGCACGAGCTCGCTGGCCATCGACGGCGAGATCCTGAGCATCAAGGCGGCCAAGCCGCTGCCGGCCTCCGACTGAGCGGCCGCGGGCCGGCGTTCCCCTCGTGCCGTTGAACTACAGAGACCCGACCGCATCCTGATCTGGGACGAGTTCCCGCGCACCGAGACCGGCAAGCTGGTGCGCCGCGAGGCCGTCGCCCGCATCACCCGCAACGAGCCGGCGATGGTCTGACCCGTGACCACGCGACTGGACGGGCGCCGGATCACGGTTCGAGCTCAGAAGTCGGTCCCGCCGTCGATGTTGATCACGGCACCGGTCAGGTAGCCGGCCCGTGCCGACAGCAGGAACGCGTACAGCTCGCCGATCTCCCACGGCGCGCCGAGCCGGCCCAGGGCGACGTCCATGTGCCACTCGTCGGCCATCACCTGTTCCAGCAGTCCCTCCCGCGGAACCCCACGCTCGCGGGCCAGTTGCTCGCGCAGCGCGACCAGCTCCCTGGTCTCCACGGCCCCGGGGCAGACGCAGTTGGCGCGCACGCTGTACCGTCCGGCCTCCCGCGCGATCGTCTTGGTGAACGCGGCGACGCCGCTCTTGAGCGTCACGTAGGGCACCCGAGCCGGGTGGTACGCGTGGATCGAGTATGCCGCGGTCGTGACGATCGTGCCGCCGCCTGCTGCGCGCAGGTGTGGCAGCGCGGCTCGAACGCTGCGGACCGTCCCCATCAGCACGTCCTCGAACGAGGTGGTCCACGCCTCGTCGTCCGCTGCGTCGAACGCGCGGTGCGCTACGCGCGCGGTGCCGGTGGTGACCGCAATCCCGTCCAGGCCGCCGAGCAGGCCGACCGCGTCGGCGACCACGGCCTCCCCCCCGCCGGGAGTCCCGACGTCGCCGGCGACGGCCCCGGCACCTCTCCCGAGCCGCTCGGCGGCGGCCGCGGCGCGCCCGGCGTCGCGCCCCGCGACCACGACGCGCGCGCCCTCGGCCGCCAGGACCCCGGCCGTCGCGAATCCCATGCCTGCCGTTCCGCCGACTATCAGGTAGCGACGGTCCCGGACTCCGAGGTCCATCAGATCAGGACCTCGGAGCCGTTGGGGTTCAGCGTCCAGCCGCCCTTGCCGTCGCGCAGCCAGCCGCTGGAGGCCCAGGTGCCACCGTCGACGTTGATCGTCACGCCGGTGACGTAAGAGGACATCGGTGAGCAGAGCCAGACCACGACACCCGCGCACTCGTCCACCAGCCCCTCGCGCCCGAGTGGCACCAGCAGCCCCCAGCTGTCGTCGGTGTCCTCCCAGGCCTCCGGCGTGACAGGGCCGGAAATGTTCGCCCGCATGCCGGGGGTGATGGTGTGGTCGGGGGCTATGCCGTTCACCCGGATGCCGTGCTCGGCCAGCTCGAGGGCGAGGGTGCGGGTGAAGCTGACCATGCCCGCCTTGCAGGCCGCGTAGACGGCATAGCCCGGTGCGGCCCGCATGCCCTCGATGCTGGTCACGTTGACGATCGATCCGCCGTTGCCGAAACCGATCATGAGGTTGGCCGCCTCCTGCGAGGCGACGAGCATCGACAGCAGGTTCATGTCGATGTGCTTGCGCATGCTCCGCTCCGGCTGGGTGACGAACGCGCCGCCGCGCACTCCCCCGGCGTTGTTCACCAGCACGTCCAGGCGCCCGAACACGTCGGCGCATCGCTGGATCGCTGCGCGGAGCGCCTCGGTGTCGAGCACGTCGCACACGATGGCGAGCACGCGATGGCCATATGCGGCAAGGGCATTCTCGGCAGCGGCGCAGCGGTCGGGGTCGACGTCCAGTACCGCGATGTCGGCACCGAACTTCGTCGCGGCCAGGGCCACCCCCAGGCCGATGCCCCCGCCGCCCGCGGTCACGACCACCGCCTTGCCGGTGAGCAGGATGTCTTGCGGGCTGAGTTCGGTGGTGTGGATCGCGCGTGCGCGGGCCATCAGGTCGGCAGGGTTCACGGCTGCTCCGGGATGCGGATGATCGTGTGGGCTCGGCGGTTCGGGATCTTGCGGAACAGGGACTCCTGGGCGAGGCCGGCGACGAGGGCGCCGGACTCGTCGAAGATGCGGCCGGTGTAGTGCGCGCGGCCGAGCGCCACCGACTCACCGGTCACGTCGAGCAACAGCCATGCCGGTCGCGTGGGGCGGTAGAGCCACAGCGCGTGGTCCAGGCTGGTCAGCTGGATGTTCCAGTCGAAGTCGGCGAGCGTGAACGCCCCCGTGCACATGTCCGAGACGTAGGTGATCATGCAGGCGTGCAGGTGCGGATCGTCGTCGGGTAACGGGTCGCTGACGCGTACCCAGACGCGCGTCGGTGACGGCAGCCGCGAGCCGGGCTCGGCGTCACGGAACTCCACCCCCACCGCACGGGTCAGGACGCGTTCGACGCCCGGGGCGTCCGGCGCCGGCGCGTCCGGAGGACGGCTCCGCTGGCGGTCCTGGCCCTCCTCGGGTACGTGGAACGAGCAGGAGAGGTTCAGCAGCACGGCCCCGCCCTGCAGCGCGACCACGCGGCGTGCGGCGTAGGAGCGGCCGTCGCGATCGTTGTGCACGCGGTAGACCACCGGCTGGTTCGGATCGCCGGGACGGACGAAGTAGCCGTGCAGCGAGTTGGCCAGGAACCCGGGGCGGACCGTGCCCGAGGCCGCCCGCAGTGCCTGCGCCATGACCTGCCCGCCATACAGGCCCTGCGGATCGTCGTAGGTCGTGACCGACCGGAACAGCTCGTCGTCGATCCGGTCAAGTTCGAGTAGCTGCGCGAGGGTGGGCGGCGCCGCTGCCGAGGTCAATGCGGAGGGCCGCATGCCCGGGCCAGCTCGACGACGTCGGCGAGCGAGCGGAGCTGGTCGTTCAGGTGGGTGCAGGTCGTGCGCCCGATGAAGCCGGCGCGGACGTCCTCGCGCGCATCCAGCAGGCTCTGGCCCCGCAGCCGCCCGGCGCTCGCCGCGGCCTGCGGGCACTCGGCCCAGGGCAGCACGCGCGGTGTGGCAGCGATCTGCACGACCGTCGCCGTGGCGGGATCGACCGTCGCGTCGACGTCGTACTCGTGCACGATCGTCCGCTGCCCATCGGCCCGCTGGAAGACGTCGCGGAACCAGGCATGGACCTGCACGGTGCCGCCGGGGAGCGGAGCGACGTCCAGCACCCGGTGGCGCCGCATGGCGTTGACCGGCAGGTCGGCGAGCACCGGCCAGCCATCGTCGATCGCGAGCGTCGGGGCGGCGGGTCCGTAGACCGACGGCACCCGGCCCTGCCGGTCGATCCACTGCATCATCGTGCCGTGGGCCTGATAGCCCGCGCAGAGGTCGATCAGCCGGCCGATGCGCTCGGGCCCGAACCGGACCGGCCGCTGGTTCGCGACCAGGGCGTAGCCGGAGATCAACGCCGTGACCGGCACGTCGTCGAGCAACTGGTAGAGCACGCTGCGGCGCGCGAGTTCGTCCGGGACCGCCGCCGCGGCCGCCCGCCGGAAACCGCCGCCGGCCGCCGCGCCGAGCAGCTCCCGCAGGCCGGGCACGTCGGGCGAGGCGCTGATCGTGGTGATCGGGCGCCCTGCTCCGCTGCCCGCGGTGACGTCGAGGCGCGCCTCGGCCAGCGGCTCGGCCGAACCGTCCGGGCGCACGCGGGTCTCACGGCCCGTCCCGCGCAGCACCAGATCGCCGTCCGGCCCGTCCGGGCGCAGGATGTCCACCACGGTGACGCGCCGGACCGAGGCGGCTGCCCGTGGTGGCGTCGTGACCGCGGGCTCGCGCGGGCCGTCGTGCTGTGCCTCGGCGACCGCCGCCTCGGTCACAGATAGAACTTCAGCAGGTCGCGCGCGTTCGTCTCGACGATCATGCGGCACTCGTCGTCCGGAACGTTGATCAGGTTCTCGGCGATGCACTTGCGGCTGTTGGGCCAGTTGGAGTCCGAGTGCGGGTAGTCGACCTCCACGAGGATCTTCTCGACACCGATCTCGTGGCGGTTGTTGATGCCGTGGAAGTCGTCGATGAAGCAGCCCCAGAAGTGCCTCTTGAACAGGTCGGACGGGCGCGTGGTCTTGTCGATGTTCTGGTACCAGCGGTGCCGCTCCCAGGTGTAGTCGATGCGCTCGAGCAGGTAGGGCACCCATCCGATGCCACCCTCGGAGAGCACGAACTTCAGCTTCGGGTGGCGCTGCAGCACGCCGGAGAAGAGCAGGTCGGCGGTGGTCCACCACGAGTTGGTGGCGAAGACCGCGATCGCGACGGCGAAGGGCGCGTGCGGGTCTTCGACGCCCGGGCCGAACGAGAAGCCGGGCACGAAGCTGCCGGAGCCGAAGTGCAGACAGATCGGCAGGTCGGTCGCCTCGAAGGCGTCCCAGAGCGGCTCCCAGTGCGTGGGGTGGTGGAACGAGGGCAGGCCGAGCGGAACGGGCCCGTCCGGGAAGCTGATCGCCTTGGTGCCCTTCTGCGCGAGGCGCTCGACCTCGCGGGCGGCCAGCACCGGGTCCCAGGTGGGTAGCAGGCCCAGCGGGATCAGCCGGTCAGGCGCTGCGGCGCACCACTCGTCGACCTGGAAGTCGTTCCACGCCTTGACGCACTCGAGCGCGAGGTCCTTGTCCTTGGCGCGCTGGAACACACCGCCGGCGAAGCCGGGGAAGGACGGGAAGCTGATCGCGGCGTGCACGCCGTCCAGGTCCATGTCCTTGACCCGCTCGACCGCGTCGTAGCAGCCGGGGATCATGTCGTCGTAGCGGACCGGCTCCATGCCGTAGTCCTTGGGGTCCTTGCCCGCGACGGCATTGAGTCCGATCTGCGGGAAGACCTCGCCGTCGTACTGCCAGACGTGGTGGCCCTTCTCGTCCTCGACGATCTTGGGACCGCGCTCCTTCAGTCGCTCCGGCAGGCGGTCCTGCCACACGTTCGGATGCTCGACGACGTGATCGTCCGTCGAAATGATCTTCATGTCATCCCGCAGCGGCATAGCTGGCCCACCTTCCAATGTCCGGCACCTCAACCTATAACTGAGTTGAGGTTTTGACCAGAGCATAATATCCCAATCAGTTATCTATTTCAGGCTACGGTGGCCCCATGCGCTTCACGGTGCAGTACCCCATCCATCCGGCTGCTGCCCACGCTGCACACGGCTACGCGGCCGAGTTGCTCGAGCCCGGCAGCCTGGCCCGCTTCGCCGCTGCCGCCGAGCGCCTGGGCTTCGACGCGCTCGCCTTCACCGAGCACCCGGCGCCCTCGCAGAAGTGGATCGACGCCGGCGGACACGACAGCCTCGACACGACCACCGTCCTCGCGTTCTGCGCTGCGGCGACGAGCCGGCTCAGGCTGATCCCGTATGCGATGGTGCTGCCGTACCGCAACCCGTTCCTCGCTGCCAAGCAGGTGGCGACGCTAGATCGGGTCTCGGGCGGACGGGCCGTGCTGGCTGCGGCCACGGGCTACCTGCGTTCGGAGTTCGCCGCGCTCGGCGTCGACTTCGAGGACCGCAACGAACTCTTCGACGAGGCGATCGAGGTCATCCACCGGGCGTGGACCGAACGCGGCATCAAGCACGCCGGGCGGCACTTCACCGCGCTGGCGCAGAGCCAGTTGCCCCTGCCGGCCCGTCCCATCCCGGTCTGGGTCGCGGGCAACTCGGCCCGGGCCCGGCAGCGCGCCGCCGAGTTCGGGGCAGGCTGGTGCCCGGTGCAGTACGGCCCGGCGCAGGCCGCCACCACCCGCACTCCCCCGCTGGAGACGGTCGAGGACCTCGGCGCGGCGATCGCCGACCTGCGCCGGCGCACCGCCGGCGCCGGACGCGACCCGGACACGCTGGAAATCCAGGTCGAGTCGGCGGCCTCGGGCGTCCTGCTCACCGGTGGCCCGCTGACCGAGCATGTCGGCCGCCTCGAACGCCTCGCGGAGGTCGGCGTGACCCAGTTCGTGGTGGACACGCCCACCGGCGGCATCGAGGAGGCGCTCGCGGCCTTGGAGCACTACGCGGCCGAGGTCCTGGACCGGTTCAGGGCAGCGGCATGAGGTACGACCCGCGACTGCTCGAGCTGACGAACTACCCGCACGTGCGCGTGCTGGACCTGATGTTCTCGGACATGGACATCCAGCAGCACGTCAACAACGTCGCGATCACCCGCTTGTTCGAGGAGGCGCGCTCGTCGCTGCACCGCCTGGCCGTGCAGGACGAGCCCGGGACCTTCACCTCGATCGTCCTGGCCCGCCTGGAAGTGCACTACCTGCGCGAGATCACCTACCCCGGCCAGGTGGAGATCGCGATCGGGATGGGGCCCAGCGGACGCAGTTCGTTCGACAACGTTGCGGCGCTCTTCCAGGACGGCGAGTGCGCCGCGCTGATGTGGGCCACGCACGCGCGCCGCAACGAGGACCGCTGCGCCGGCCAGGACCTCAGCGAGACCGAGCGCAAGGTGGTCGAGCGCTACCGGGTGCCGGGGTCGTGATCCGTGCCGCGCAGCTGCCCGCGGTTGCGGGCCATGACGGCCTGGCGCCGGTGTTCGAGCCGGCCGTACTCGGGCGGATGGGCGGTGCCGACACGGTCTCGATGGCGAGCGCCTCCGCCAGCGGTGTTCCCGCTGAAGTCGCGTAGATCTGCTTGAGCGCCATGCCGAAGCGCCGCTCGATGTGGGCCTTGATCTGCGTGCCGAGGCCGAGGCTGAACCGTCCGCCCGACCAGCAGCTCAGATCGTTCGCGACGTAGGCGGTGTTCATCGGGTTGCGCGCGAAGGCGACGGCGATGGACGTGCCCACCTCACTCGGCCGACCGCGACCAGAGGTCGCGCTGGTCACTCCGAGCAGTGTTGAGCGTTCCCAAAGGGAAAATCAGGCAACTATGTGTACGCTTACTTTTTCAGAGCGGAGCATACGTGGGAGTTGCATATGACAACGGCAGGGCGGACGTCGCTCACCAGGCAGATCCGAGCGCCCAAGACCGCCGAACTGATCGCCGCGCAGATCCGCGGGCAGATCGTCCGGCGCGAGCTGCTTCCCGGCATGACGCTGCCCACCGAGAGCGAGCTGATGGTACAGCTCGGTGTCTCCCGTCCGACCCTGCGCGAGGCCTACCGCATCCTGGAGACCGAGTCGCTGATCAGCGTGCGGCGCGGTGTCGGTGGCGGCGCCCTGGTGCTGGCGCCGGACATCGGCGTGGGCGCCCGCTACGTGGGGCTGCTCCTGCAGCTCGAGGGTGCCACGATCGCCGACGTCTACGAGGCGCGCACAGCGCTGGAGCCGATCTGCGCCGGGATGATGGCGGCCCGCAAGAACGCCGAGGACCTGCGGCTGCTGATGGAGTGCTGCGACGAGGTCGCCGCCCTGATCGCCAACGGCGACAAGGGCGTGCCGGAGCCGCACTCGTGGTCGCGCACCACGTACCGGTTCCACGAACTGGTCCTGCAGGGCAGCGGCAACAAGACGCTGGCTCTGCAGGGCTGCCTGCTGCAGGAGGTCGTTGCCACCCACTACGAGGCAACCGTCGCGGAGAAGTTCGCCGAGAACAACCGGCCGGCGCGCTTCCGCCGCGTGCTGCTGTCCTTCCGCAAGCTGGCCAACTTCGTCGCCGAGGGCGACCGCGAGGGTGCCCACAAGCACTGGCTCAAGCACATGCAGACGGCGGCGAACACCCTGCTCGGCGACGACATGAAGAACAAGCGGATCGTCGATCTGTTCAACTGACCGGCGGCACACCGGCATGACGGTGACCGCCGGGTGCTCGTCATCCGCATGCAGCGCGAAGCCAAGCGCAACGCCATCGACGCGGAGACGACCGCGGGGCTCGATGCCGCGTTGAACCTGCTCGAGGACGACGCCGAGCTGTGGGCCGGCGTCCTGACCGGCACGTCGACCGTCTTCTCGGCGGCACCGACCTGCGCGACGGTCCGGCGAACCCACGCCCGCGGCGGCGAGTACGGGCTCATGCGGCGCCGCCACTCGACACCGCTGATCGCGGCGGTGGAGGGCGTCGCGTTCGGAGGCGGCTTCGAGCTGGCGTTGGCGTGTGACCTGATCGTCGCGTCGAAGGCCGCTCGCTTCGCGCTGCCGGAGACCCGCCGGGGCGTGGTCGCGACCTCCGGGGCGCTGTTCCGTGCCATGCGGGCGCTGCCCCTGTACGTGGCCAAGGAGCTGCTGATCACCGCGCCGAACTCGACGCCGGGACCGCGCTGCGCTTCGGGCTCGTCAACCGGGTGGCCGAGCCGGGCGCCGCACTGGCCGGCGCGCTTGACCTGACGCAGAGCGTATGCCTCAGCTCGCCCGTGGCGGTGCGGGCGACGCTCGCGGCGATCGACGCGCAGCTCGAGGAGCTGGACGACGCCGGCTGGCGGGCCACCGCCGGTGCCCTTGCCACGATAACCGACTCGGACGACCTGCTCGAGGGCATCGCGTCCCGGCACGGAAGGCGGCGTCACCGCGCGAGCGTAGTCCGACGGCCGTTGACACAGGCCGGACCAACTCTCTAGCTTGCCAACTAATCAGTCAGCTTAGTTAGCCACCAGGAGCGATCGTGCCGATTCGCGTTATCCAGTGGGGCGCCGGCCTCAACGGCCAGTCCTTGATTCGTGCCGTCGCGGCCCATCCCGACCTCGAACTCGTCGGGTGCCGGGTGTGGACCGATCCCAAGGACGGGGTCGACGCCGGCGTGATTGCCGGCATCGAGCCGTTGGGTGTCCTGGCGACCACGGACGCCCAGTCGCTGATCGATCTGGATGCCGACGTCGTGCTCTTCTTACCCGCGATGGCCCCGGACATGTCCGCGACCGACGCCGAAGCCCTCGCCCTGCTGCGATCGGGCAAGAACGTCATCTCCCTGAGCGGGGCCGACTCGATGCCGACCGCCCGGGCCGACGGGTACGGCGAGCGGGTTCAGGCGGCCTGCCAGGACGGCGGCAGCACCTTCCACGCCACCGGCGTCAACCCGGGCTTCATCGCCGAGCGCCTGGCACCGACGCTCACCGGGCTCTGTGCCGACGTGACTGCCGTGACCGTCAGCGAGAGCTACGACTGCAGCAACTCCACGGCCGCCCTGCTGTTCGACACGATGGGGTTCGGCCTGCCCGTCGGCGAATGGTCGGGGGACTCGGCGTTCGGCCAGATGTTCAACCGGGCCTTCGACCAGCTCATCCACAACATGGCCGCCACTTTCGGCGTGGAGCTGAGTGGCGTCGAGTGGACGTGCCGGACCGCCCCCGCCCACCGCGACATCGAGGTCGCCGGGCGGACGGTCGCGACCGGGACGGTCGCCGGCATCACCCAGACGTGGACGGGCGTGCCGAAGGACCCGGACCAGATCCAGGTCGTGAAATCGACCCAGTGGGCGTGCGCCGACGACGTCCCCGGCGTACCGGTCTCGCGGGGGTGGACGGTCAACGTGCGCGGCAAGCCGAATCTGCTGCTCCACCTGGAAAGCGATCCCGAAGACGGCGTGACGTACTACCCGGAGAACATGGTCGGCGCCGGCATCCCGGCGATTCCCGAAGTGCTGGCCGCGCCTCCCGGCATCCTGCACCCGCCGGTCTTCGCGCCCTTCAAGCGCCGGTTCGTGACCTGACCTGAGGTCCCGACGTGAGGAGTATCCGGGCCGGTCAGCTCTCGAACTTGTAGCCGATCGCCTGGTGCAGAGCAGCCTGTCCGGAGCTCAGCGTCACAGACGGGGCGTGCTCGACACGCAGGCCCGGCTCGAAATCCTCGAACCACGGGCCCTCCGCGACGGTAATGCCGGCGCTTGCGTCACAGGGTTAGGCCCCGGCTCATCAGCTGGCCGACAATGACGTTGCGCTGGATCTCGTTCGTGCCCTCGCCGACGATCATCAGCGGAGCGTCGCGGAAGTAGCGCTCGACGTCGTACTCAGTAGAGTAGCCGTAGCCGCCATGGATCCGGACACCGTTGAGCGCGATCTCCATGGCCATCTCGCTCGCGAAGAGCTTGGCCATGCCGGCCTCCATGTCGGCGCGCTCGCCCCGGTCATACAAGTCGGCGGCGAACCGGACGAGCTGCCGGGCCGCGCTGTACTTCGTGGCCATATCCGCAAGGTAGTTGCCAATCGACTGATGCTGCCAGATTGGCTTGCCGAACGTCTCGCGCTCCTGCGCGTACTTCATGGAGTCCTCGAGGGCCGCGCGGGCGACGCCAAGCGCGCGTGACGCCACTTGGATGCGGCCGGTCTCCAGGCCCTTCATGAACTGGCCGAACCCCTTACCCTCGACACCGCCGAGCAGAGCTTCGGCCGGCACACGACAGTCTTCGAAGACGACTTCGCAACTCTCGACGCCCTTGTAGCCGAGCTTGGGCAGGTCGCGCGACACCGTCACGCCGGGTGCCTCACGCGGGACGAGCAGCACACTCATGCCCTTGTGGCGCGGTTCGGCTTCGGGATCGGTCTTCACCAGCACGGCCAGCAGCGCCGAGCGGCGGGCGTTGCTGATCCATGTCTTCGCACCGTTGACGACGTAGCCATCGCCGTCGCGGCGCGCCACCGTGGTGATCGCCTGCAGGTCGGACCCGCCGCCGGGCTCGGTGAGGGCCATGGTTGCGCGGCACTCTCCGGTCGCCATGAGCGGCAGGTACTGCTTTTTCTGCTCGTCCGTACCGTAGGCCACCAGGATCTTGGCGACCACGGTGTGCCCGCCCATGGCCCCGGCCAGGCTCATCCAGCCGCGCGCGATTTCCTCCGTGACGTTGGCGTAGCAGGGCATCGAGACGGGGGCTCCGCCGTACTCCTCCGGCACCGCGAGGCCGTAGATGCCGAGGTGCTTCATCTGCTCGATCAGCTTTTCAGGGTAGGCATTGGCGTGCTCGAGCTCCCGCACCACCGGCAGGACCTCACGCCTGACCCAGTCGCGTACGGCCAGGACGTACTCCTGCTCCTCCGCAGTCAGCTCCGCCACGGACCTCTCCTCCAGCTCACGACGTTCGGCTTATCATCCAACTCAGTTAACTGTAGTGGATCGGAGTCGGATGACCGAGAGAGTGTTGCCGGCGCCCGCGGCGATCGACCTGTCGAAGCTGATCCGGGCGGGCGACACCGTCATCTGGGGGCAGGCCTGTGCCGAGCCGCTGACCCTCACCGGCGCCCTCGCTGCCCAGCAGCACGCCGTGGGGCCGGTCCGGTGCTTCCTGGGTATCGGCGCCGACGGGGGCGTGCGGCTCGGGCCGTCCGAGAGTCTGGGCTTCGTGGCGTACGGCGGCGGCGGGACCACCCGCCGGCTGGACTCCGCCGGCGTACTGGACGTGCTGCCGAGCCGGTACAGCGACCTGCCCAGGCTGTTCGAGACCGGCCGGGTGCCGGTCGACGTGATCTTCGTCCAGCTCACCCCGGGAGATGAACCCGGCACCTACCACTTCGCGCTCGCCGCGGAATACCTGGTCGCCGCCGCCCGGGCCGCGCGCGTGGTGATCGCCGAGATCAACCACGGCGCACCCCACTCCCCCGATTCCCCCGTCCTCGGGGCCGCCGAGATCTCGGCGCTCGTCGAGGCGGACTACGACCCGGCCGAGCTGCCGACCACACCGGCAACGGAGTCGGACCTGGCGATCGCGGCGCATGTTGCCAGCATCGTCCCCGACGGTGCGACACTCCAGATGGGAATCGGCGCGTTGCCCGAGGCGGCCTTGCGCGGGCTGAGCGGACACCGCGACCTGGGCGTGCATTCTGGCGCCCTCGGGGACGCGATCGCCGACTTGATCACGTCCGGCGTGATCACCAATTCGCGCAAGACCCGCGATGCCGGCGTCAGCGTCTGCGGCGTTCTGCTGGGGACGCATCACGTCTTCGACCTGGCGCACGGCAATCCGGCGATCGGGCTCCGCGAGACGTCGTACACGCATGACCCGCGTGTGCTCGCCGGGCAACCGTGCCTGACGACCATCAACGCAGCCGTCGAGATCGACCTGACCGGGCAGATCAACACCGAGGTCGCCGCCGGCCGGTACGTCGGGGCGGCCGGCGGATCGCTCGACTTCGCCCGCGGCGCCTCGCTGTCGCACAACGGCGTCCCGATCACCGTGCTGCGCTCCACGGCCGCGGGCCGGTCCACGATCGTGGCCGACCTCTCCGGGCCGGCGGCGATCCCGCGCAGCGAGGCGGGCTGGGTCGTCACCGAGTTCGGCGCCGTCGACCTGCGCGCACTGACCCTGTCACAGCGCCGCGAACGGCTGCTGTCCGTCGCGCACCCCGACCACCGCGACGCGCTCGCTGCCGTGCCGTCCGGCCCCGGCGAGAGCCGTACCCCCATCACCACCCGATCCCCGAGCGGAAAGCCAGTCAAATGAGAAGAGCAGTCATCGTCAGTCCCGTACGGACAGCCGTCGGCGCGTTCGGCGGCGCCCTGCGCACGGTCCCCGCGGAGGAACTCGCGACCGTCGTGATCAAGGAGGTCGTGGCGCGGACAGGCGTGGACCCGGAACGGATCGACGACGTCGTCTTCGCCCAGTCGTACGCCAACTCCGAGGCGCCGTGCATCGGCCGGTGGGCCGGCCTGAACGCGGGACTGCCGCTGAGCGTGCCGGGCATTCAGCTCGACCGGCGCTGTGGCGGCGGCCTGCAGGCCGTGGTCACCGCCGCTATGCAGGTGCAGACGGGCGCCGCGGACATCGTCGTCGCCGGCGGCGTCGAGAGCATGAGCAACATCGAGCTGTACACGCAGGACGCGCGCTGGGGCACCCGGTCGGGAGGCATCACCCTGCACGACCGGCTCGACCGAGGCCGCATGCGTTCGCAGCCGGAGAGCCGCTTCGGCGTGATCTCGGGGATGATCGAGACCGCCGAGAACCTGGGCGCCGAGTACGGCATCACCCGCGAGCAGGCGGACGAGTACGCCGCCGCGAGCCAGCAGCGCGCCGCGGCAGCCTGGGAGCGCGGTGCCTTCGCCGACGAGATCGTCCCGGTCAAGGTGGCGCAACGCCGCGGAGAGCCGGCCGTGTTCGACCGCGACGAGGGGGTGCGTCCCGACACCACCGTGCAGACCCTCGCGAAGCTGCGCACGATCACGCCGGGCGGCACGGTCACCGCGGGTAATGCCAGCCAGCAGAACGACGCTGCCGCCGCGTGCCTGGTCGTGGCAGAGGAGGTGGCGGACAGCCTTGGCCTGACGCCACTTGGGCATCTGCTCGGCTGGGCGGCCGTCGGCTGCCACCCGGCCACGATGGGCATCGGGCCGGTGGCGGCCGTGGCGAAGTTGTTCGATCGCACCAAGCTGGGTTGGGACGAGATGGATCTGGTCGAGCTGAACGAGGCCTTCGCCACGCAGGTGCTCGCGGTCCTCAAGGGCTGGGGCTGGCACGACGAATCCCGTTTCAACGTCAACGGATCCGGCATCTCCCTGGGACATCCGGTCGGCGCCACCGGCGTGCGGATCATGACCACGCTGCTGCATGAACTGGGCCGCCGCGGCGGGCGGTACGGCCTGGAGACGATGTGCATCGGCGGCGGGCAGGGCATGGCCGCCGTCTTCGAGCGGCTGTGACACCCGGCTCGTACAGCGGTCTCAAGGGCGCGCCGCTTTCCCCGCCGCCACGCCATACTAGACTTAAATAGTTATCGAATTTGACTGATCGAGTGAACGATCGAAGAGCAGGACCACAGGAGGTGGACGGTGACCGACCTCGCGACCGGGGAAGACGCACCGACGGAACCGGAGATCCCGGCGGCGGACGCCGCCGGGGACCGGCAGCCGGAGACGACCGCATCGTTCGGCAAGCTGACCGACGAGGCCTTCGCGCGGGCGCGAAGGCGCCTGGGAGTCCCGCAACCCCTGATCCGCAAGAGCCACAACCACGAGGTGAGCCGTGACAACACGCGTCACTTCACCTACGGCTACGGCGACGACAACCCCCTGTTCTGCGACCCGGACTACGGCAAGAACACCCGCTGGGGAACGCTGATCGCTCCCCCCGGCTTCTGCTACACCATGGGCGAGGACGCCGCCCCGACCCCTGACGCCGAGACCAAGGCCATCCTGAAGGGTGATCCCTTCGCCGGCTTGGGCTCGTATCAGGCGGTGATGGAGTTCGAGTTCTTCCGGCCGCTGGTGCTAGGCGACAGCTGCAAGCTGCTGCTGACCGAGGTGGGTGTGCAGGAGAAGCCCAGCCGCTTCGGTGGCCGCACCGCCCATCTGACGCGCGACTTCCTCTACGCCAACGGCAACGGCGACCCGGTGGCCATCCGGCGCGGCACGTGGATCAACGCCGAACGCTCGGCGACCAAGGCCAGCGGCGCGAAGAAGCCGCAGGTCAAACCCGAGCCCTACACCCCGGAGCAGTTGGCCGAGATCGACGCCTGCTACGAGGCCGAGACCCGGCAGGGTGCGCAGTCCCGCTACTGGGAGGACGTCGCCGTCGGCGACGCGATCCAGCCCCGGGTGAAGGGACCGCTGACGACCACCGACGTCGTGGTCTGGCACATCGGCTGGGGCATGCAGCTCACCCCGCCGGGTGCCTTCGGCATCTCGTACCGGACCCGCAAGAAGGCACCGGGCCTGTACCCGCCGAACCACCTGAACATCCCCGACACCGTGCAGCGGCTGCACTGGGAGCCGGAGCGGGCGCAGGAGCTCGGGCTCGCCACGTCCTACGACTACGGGGCGATGCGCGAAATCTGGCTGACCCACGCGATCACCGACTGGATGGGCGACGACGCGTGGCTGTGGACGCTGCGGTGCGAGCACCGCAGGTTCAACTACATCGGCGACACGACGTGGATCAACGGGACGGTGAGCGCCAAGCGCGTCGACGGCGAGCACCACGTCGTGGACCTCGAGCTGACCTGCACCAACCAGCGGGGTGAGGTCACCACGCCCGGCACGGCGACGGTCATCCTGCCGAGCCGGGAGGCCGGTCCCATGCAGTTGCCCACACCGCCGGCCAACGACCTCGACGGGGTGGTGCAGGCCGAGCTCAAGCGGTTCAGCATCGAGTGACCCTCGCCGTCGATCAGGCGCGTGCGGTGCCGCAGAACTATCCCCGGCACCGCACGGTGCAGCTGCGGAACTCCGACGCGGATCCGGTCGGCGAGGTCGGTCCGCAGGCGATAGCGCGCATCTTCGAGGAGGCGCGCTACCTCGTGCGGCGCTCCATCGACCATCCGCAGGCGCACCATCCGGATCACGGCTTCGTGCTTGCACGGGTGCGTATCGACCTGCTGGCTCCGCTGCACTATCCGGGCGAGGTGGACGTGGGGATCGCCATCGGCGGTGTCGGGCGGACCAGCTTCGACTACGTGTCGGCGATCTTCCAGGATGGGCGGTGCGTCGCTCTCTCGGACGCCACGGTCGCGGTCCGGAACAGGCGGACCGGGACGGGCTGCGTGCTCGAGCCGTCCTTCCACGCGGTCATGGCGCGGGCCGCGCTGGGCAACACCTAGGGGCTCACGCGGGCGACCGCCGGACGAGCACGTCGATGCGGCCGGCCTGGCAGATCTCACCGTGCTGGTTGACCAGCTCGAACTTCCGCTCCACGATGCCGCGGTCCGGCTTGGACCGCGAGGGGCGGACGTCGAGGATCTCGAGCTCCAGGTGCACGGTGTCGCCGATGAACACCGGTGCCGTGAACTTCCAGCCGTCGATGCCGAGCATCGCCATCGCGCTGCCGGAGAAGATGCCCAGCCGGTCGAGCAGGCCGGTGGTGATCGACAGGCCGAGCAGGCCGTAGACGACCCGCTTGCCGTAGACACTCTTCGCGGCGAACTCGACGTCTGTGTGAATCGGGTTGAAGTCGCCGGACAGGCCCGCGAAGGCGACAACGTCGGCCTCGGTGACGGTGCGGGCAGCGGAGACGAACCGCTGCCCGGGGTGCAGGTCGTCGAGGTAGTGGACGCCCTCGCGCCCCGGCGCGGACTGCGCTGTGCTCACGGAATGTCCTTTCCGCATAAGGGGATCAGAGGACGACGGACGACGCGAGGCGATGCTTGATGATCTCCTCCGCCTCGCCCACGATGCGCTCGACGAGAGCGGCGACGGTAGGGACGTCGCGGATCAGGCCCTGGGACATGCCCGCAGTCCAGACTCCCCCGTCGACGTCGCCCTCGGCGTAGACCGACTTGCGGCCTCGGTCACCGGAGGCCAGGTGCGCGATGTCGGCGAACTTCGACTCGGGGCGGGCCGAGACCGCCAGGATTTCCTGGGACACCGCGTTGCGGGCCACGCGGGCGGTGTTGTGGAACTTGCGGTAGACGAGGTCGGTCTGCCGCTCGTCCGCGTCGACGAGGCGCTGTTTGACGTTCGGGTGGATCGGCGCCTCGACGGTGGCCATGAACCGGGTGCCCATGTTGATCGCGTCCGCCCCGAGGGCGAGGGCGGCGGCCAGGCCGCGGCCGTCCGCGAAGCCGCCGCTGGCGATCAGCGGCAGGCCCACCCTGTCGGCCGCGGCCGGGATCAGGACCAGGCCGGGGATGTCGTCCTCGCCCGGGTGCCCCGCACACTCGAATCCGTCGATGCTGATCGCGTCGACGCCCTTGCGCTCGGCCGCCAGTGCGTGCCGGACGGCGACGCACTTGTGCACGACCTTGACGCCCGCCGCGTGGAAGGCGGCCAGGTGCGGCGTCGGGTCGCTGCCGGCCGTCTCGACGACCCTGATGCCCGAATCGATGATCGCCTCGCGGTACTCGTCGTACGGGACGGGCTCGATGGTCGGCAGGATCGTCAGGTTCACCCCGAACGGGCGGTCGGTCATCGTCCGGGTGCGAGCGATCTCCTTGGCCAGGTTCTCGGGCGACCCAGTCGTCAGCGCGGTGAGGAAGCCGAGCGCGCCGGCGTTGGCCACGGCCGCGATCAACTCCGGGGTGCCGACGGCCGTCATCCCGCCGCAGACCAGCGGGTGGTCGTAGCCGAACTCGCGGGTGAACCGGGTGGCCAGCATGCTCAGACCTCCACCAGCAGGGCACCGGCCATTCCGCCGGCGGCGCACATCGCGGCGACGCCGAGGCCACCGCCGCAGCGGCGCAACTCGTAGATCATCGTAGTGAGCATGCGGGCGCCGGATGCGGCGATGGGGTGGCCGAGGCTGCACCCGCTGCCGCTGGTGTTGACCAGCTCATCGTCGATCCCCAGCGCCCGGACGGTCGCGATCGGTACCGAGGCGAAGGCCTCGTTGATCTCCCAAAGGGCGATGTCGTCCACCGTCCGGCCGGCTCGGTCGAGCAGTCGCTGGATGCCGGGGATGACCGCCATGCCGTTGCGGGCCGGCTCGACGCCGACGTTCGCCCAGGCGCGGACGGTGGCCAGCACGTCCAGCCCTTCAGCAGTGGCGAGCTCGTCCGAGGCGAGCGTGAGGGCCGCGCAGGCATCGTTCATGCCGCTGGAGTTGCCCGCGGTGATCGAGAATCCCTCGATCTCCGGGTGCAGCGTCTTCAGGGCGGCGAGGCGCTCCATCGAGGTCTCCCGGCGCGGGTGCTCGTCGATGGCGAAGTCCGTGTGGCTGCCGTCCTTGAGGAGCACGTTGCGCAGCGGGACGATCTCGTCGGCGAAGAGCCCGGCGTCAATGGCCGCCACCGCGCGCTGGTGCGACCGCAGTGCCCACTCGTCTAGATCCTGCCTGGTGAGGCCAGCCTCGACAGCCGTGTTCCAGCCGACGGTGATCGTCATGTCGCGGTTCGGGGCGTCCGGGGTGTCGGGGTGCGACGGCGCCTGCCATGCCTCGTTCCACTCGTCGACGGTGCCCGGGATGCGCTGGCGCATCTGGGGATTCATCGAGAAGGAGTGCACGCCGCCCGCGATGACGGCGCGGTCCATGCCGGCCCGGATCGAGCCGGCCGCGATCTGCACCGAGGTGAGGCTGCCGGCGCAGTGCCGGTTGATCGCCGCCCCCGGGACGTGGACCAGGCCGGCCTCGACGGCGGCGTGGCGGGCGACGTCCGTGCCGCCGTAGATGGCCTCGGCGAGGACGACGTCGTCGATCAGCTCGGGCGCCAGACCGGAGCGGGTCAGCGCCTCGGCGACCACGACACGGGCCATCTCCTCCGGCAGCGTCTCGGTGAGCGAGCCTTTAAACGAGGTTCCGACAGCGGTGCGCACCGCACTGACGACAACGGCTTCAGGCATGGAGTTGAACCTCTTAATATGGGTATATTAGTTAACTGTGGCGAACGTACACGACTCACAGACCAGGAGCCATATCTATGCAGCTTGAGGGAGCAAGTGCCGTCATCACCGGTGGTGGCGGAGGCCTCGGCGCCGGTGCCGCGCGCCGCCTGACCGCAGCGGGGATGAAGGTCGTCATCGCCGACTTCTCCGAGGAGAACGGCAAGCGCCTAGCCGACGAGCTGGGCGAGGCGGCCGTGTTCGTCCAGACGGACGCGACGGACGACGCCTCCCTGCAGGCCGCGATCGACACCGCCGTGGGCCTCGGGCCATTGCGCGTCGCCGTCGCCGCGCACGGTGGTGGCACGGCCGTCAGCCGGATCCTGGATCGCGAGGGAAACCCTTACGCGCTTGACCTGTTCCGCCGCACGGTCGAGGTCTACCTGACCGGCACGTTCAACCTGCTGCGCCTCGCAGCCGCTGCGATGGCCAAGAACGACCCGCTGGAGAGCGGCCAGCGCGGCGTCGTGGTCAACACCGCCAGCATCGCCGCGTTCGAGGGTCAGATCGGGCAGTCGGACTACTCGGCGGCCAAGGGCGGCGTCGTCGGCCTGGGCCTGGCGGCGGCGCGTGACCTCGCGCCGTTCGGCGTGCGCGTCATGACGATCGCGCCCGGCACGTTCTTCACCCCCGCGTTCCGCATGGAGGAGTCGGTGGCGCAGGAGAAGTGGGGCACGCTCGTGCCGAACCCGAAGCGGATGGGACGCGCCGACGAGTACGGCCTGTTGGTGCGGCAGATCGCCGAGAACGACTACCTCAACGGCGAGGTCATCCGCATCGACGGCGCCCAGCGGCTCGCCCCGAAGTGAGCCATGAGCCACCGGCGCCCGTGGCGGGACCGCTGCGGGCGCCGTCACGCGGGGCGCTTGGTGGCGCCGCCGTCGACCAGGATCGTCTGCCCGGTGACGAAGCTCGCCTGGGGTGAGGCGAGGAAGAGCGCGACGTCTGCCAGATCCGCCATCTTTCCCGGGCGGCGGACCGCCTGCGCCGCCACGAGAGAATCCTGCAGACCGGCGCGTTCAGCCTCGCCCATCCACGCCATCGCGGACTCCGAGTCGACCAGCCCGGGAGCGATGCCGTTGACGCGGATGCCGTCCGCGCCGAACTCCGTCGAGAGGCTGAGTGTCAGCGAGTTGAGCGCCAGCTTGGACGCGCCGTAGGCGCCGGTCGGCCCGTACGCGGCCATCGTCGAGTGGTTGATGATGCTGGCGTTCTCCCGGCCCTGCATGAACGGCCGGCAGGCGAGCGCACACGCGAGTGCGCCGAGCACGTTCACCTCGAAGACCGCGCGCCAGCGTCCCAGGGACTCCAGCGTGTACGGCACCTGGGCCTCACCGAGGTGGACGCCGGCGTTGTTCACCAGCACGTCGATGCCGTCCCATGTCTGCGCGGCAGCCGTCACTGCCAGCGCGACCGCGTCGCAGTCGGCGACGTCCATGGCGTGGAAGCTGGCCTGCCCCCCGGCCGCGGTCACCTCGTCCGCGACCCGCTTCGCCGCAGCCCCGTCCAGGTCCGTGACGGCGATCGCGGCACCTTCGGCCGCGAAGCGGTGCGCGTAGTGCCGCCCGATGCCAGCGCCGCCGCCGGTGATGAGCACGACCTTGCCGTCGAACCTTCCGGACGTCACTGCTCTTCCAACCGAACCGGTACCCAGCCGGCGCCGGCCGAGGAGGCGCGGGCGGCCTCGATCACGGCCTGGACCCGCCAGCCGTCCCGGAAGGTCGGCGCACTGCTGGGCCCGCCGCGGAGGGCCGGCAGCCAGTCCTCGAGCATCAGTGCCATGCCGCGGATCATCGTGCTCGCGCCGCGGGACGGCAGGTCGGGCCGGCTGAGCGGCTCTCGAGGCGTTCCACTCCACGGTGACAGCGCGTCGTCCGTGGCGGCTCCGACGGCCAGTTCGTGAGTGCGCCCGCGGGAGGAGGTCAGCACGGCCGTACCCTCCGAACCGAAGACCTCGAAGCGGTAGCCGTGGGTGTGCGCGCCGACCACCGAGGCGCCGATCTCCGCGCGGGCCCCGGAGGCGAGCCGCATGATCAGCGTGGCGGTGTCGTCGGCCGTGACGTCCATTACCGTGCCGTCGGCAAGCGTCACCTTCGGGACGGTGGTGTGCACGTCGGCACAGACCTCGACGGGATCGCCGAACATCGCGCAGACCCAGTCGATGTCGTGCGACAGCATGCCGGCCAGGTAGCCGCCGCCGCGATCCACGTCGTACATCCACGCGGACTGCGGTCGGTGCGTCGGGTGCCAATACCCCGCGCTCTGTGCCATGCGGCTGAAGTACGGCGTGCCGAAGAAGCCCTGCCGGGCGAGATCCCAGACGGGGAGCCGCTCAGGCGTCCAGCGCAGTTCGAAGCAGCTGGCGGTGGCGCGGCCACTGGCCTCGGCGGCGCGCACCATCTCCTGGGCCTGGGCGGCGGTCAGAGCGAGGGGCTTCTCGCAGAGCACGTGCTTGCCCGCGTCCAACGCGGCGAGGGTGATCGGGTGGTGCAGCTCGACGGGCACGGCCACCGAGATCACGTCCAGATCGTCGCGGCGGACGAACTCCTGCCAGTCCGTGGCGGTCTGCGCTACGCCGAGAGATTCCGCCGTCCTGGCAAGGCGTTCCGGGTTGCGCGCGCAGATCGCCG
>Ga0207711_10000282_pt1 | contig 54527 bp, 39 predicted proteins | sample KBSS34metaG_FD_184401 | JGI IMG/M metagenome (GOLD analysis project Ga0207711, IMG submission 184401) | Switchgrass rhizosphere microbial communities from Kellogg Biological Station, Michigan, USA - KBS S3-4 metaG (SPAdes) (version 2) | ecosystem: Host-associated > Plants > Roots > Rhizosphere... | reverse complement strand
GAGGAGGTCGGCCGCGAGTTCGGGGTGACCCGCGAGCGGATCCGCCAGATCGAGTCCAAGACCCTCTCGAAGCTGCGCCACCCGTCCAGGTCCCAGAAGCTCCGCGACTACCTCGAGTAGAAGGCGGCGGGCGCCGTGGGCGCCCGCCGCCCGCTCAGGACCGGCGCTCGGCCCGCTTGTCGGTCAGAATGGCGCGTAGGGCGTCGGCCAGGTCGGGGTACTGGAAGCGGAAGCCCGCGTCCAGGACTGCGCGCGGGATGATCCGCTGCGAGGCGAGGACGCCCTCGTCGGCGAAACCGCCGACGACCGCGCGCAGCGCGAGCCTCGGCACGGGCAGCAGCGCCGGTCGGTGCAGGACCCCGCCCAGGGTCCGAGCGAACTCCGTTCCCGTCACCGGGTTCGGCGCGACCAGATTCACCGGCCCGGCCACCCTCGGCGCCCCGGCCGGTGTCTGCTCGTCGGCCCGCTGCGCGCCGTCGGCCACGAGCAGGAAACGGACGGCGGCCACCCAGTCGGCCAGGGCGATCCACGACAGCCACTGCCGGCCGGACCCGAGCCGGCCGCCGAGCCCGAGCCGGAACAGCGGCAGCTGACGCGCCAGCGCCCCGCCCTCGCGCGCGAGCACGACGCCCGTGCGCAGCAGGCACACCCGCAGGCCCGCGTCGGCCGCGGGGCTCGTCGCCGCCTCCCAGGCGCGGACCACGTCGGCGAGGAATCCCGTGCCCGCGGGCGCCGTCTCGTCGACCGGCTCGCCGGCATGCGGCCCGTACCAGCCCTCCGCACTCGCGGACAGCATTACCGACGGCCTCGCGGCGTGTCCCGCGGCGCCGGCGGCACTCGTCCGCGCCTGTGCCGTGCTCGCGGCCGCGGCGAGCGCGCCGGCCAGCAGGCGGGTGCCGCGGACCCGGCTGTCGAGGATGACGCGGCGGTAGTCGGCGGTCCAGCGGTGGTCTCCGACGCCCGCGCCCGCGAGGTGCACGGCGGCGTCGACGCCGGCGAGGGCCGCGGAGTCGAGCTCGCCGCGGTCCGGATCCCAGCGGATCTCGGCGGGCCCCCGCGGTTCGCGGCGGACGAGGGTGACGACGTCGTGCCCGTCCGCTCGCAGCGCGGGCACCAGCGCCGAGCCGAGCAGTCCGGACGCCCCGGTGACAATGATCCTCACACGTCCATCCTGTCTCACCGAGCGGCGTGTCCGCGTCCGGCAGGCCGGCGGGCCGGCGGGGCAGCGGGGCAGCGGGAAGCCTGCGCCGGGGCCGGCCGGCCGAGGGCGCGTCCGGGTGATCGCGGCGGCCCGCGAAGCTTACGCAGCACACCCGGGCGCCTACCTGCTGTGCATCGATAGCTGTTGTGTGCGCCAGAACACGAACCCCCGTAGCCGAATGCGACTGGTGACGGGACGAGTCCGGGGCTAGGCTTCGGCGTAGCGTCACCTGGCGGTCACCACCGCGAGTCACGCGCTGACATGAGGTAGGCATCCACCCGGGAGTGTCCGCCGCCGTCACGGGCCGGCGACGCCCCACCACCCGCCACGTCCGTTCCCGGTTGACCGATCCGCACACCAGCGAGCCCACGATCCGTACCCGGCCCCGCGCGGCGTTGGTGGGCGACGCGCGGGCCGGCGTGCCGGTGACACCCGGAGCCGGCGGGCTGTACGACCACCGCATCGGGAGGTCAGAACCACTGTGTTCCGCTCCTTGCTGTCCAGCCTGGAAGAACTGACCCTGCTCGTCCTGCCGCACGGCGGTCAGCGCACCGCCCGCCGCAACGCCTGGCGGGCCGCGACCGATCTGCACGTCACCTCCGGCTACCGGTGGGCCGAGGGAGCGGGGGTGCCAGCCGGCGGTCCGGCCGGCCCGATCGGGCCAGTGCCCGCGCGGCCCACGTTCGCCGCCGCCCCGCCGCGCCGGCCGGTCGTCGCGCAGCGCTGACGCCCCGGAAGCTCCGCCGGCTGCCGTGGAGCGCTCATCGCGCCGGCCGTGACCGCGTCGCGAGCGGGAGGCCGTAGGCTCGCGGTCATGGCACTGAGGAAGAAGCCGGCGGCCACCGCGGACGCTCCGGCCAACCCACCGGTACGCGGCTCGAAGGGTCCGGCGAATCCGGGCACCGCCGCGCGTGGGCAGGACGCCGACGGACCGAGTCGGCTCGCGCAGATCCGGCTCGTCTTCAAGGTCACCCGGCAGCGTGACCCGAACGTCGTCTGGCTCATGCTGCTCGGCTTCGTGGTGCCGTTGGTCGTGCTCGTCGTGCTCGGCATCTTCATCGGCCCGATCTGGCTGTGGATCCCGCTGGGCGTGCTGCTGGGCCTGCTCGTCGCCGTCAACCTCTTCAGCCGCCGGGTGCAGCGCAGTGCCTACGCGGAGATGGAGGGCAAGCCAGGGGCCGCCGCCGGCGTCATCGAGCGGATGCGCGGCGACTGGCGGCTCACTCCGGCCGTCCAGGTGAACCGGAACCAGGATGTCGTCCACCGGGTCGTCGGCCGCGCCGGCATCGTGATCATCGCCGAGGGGCGGGGCCGGGGCGCCCGCGACCTGCTCGCCACCGAGATACGCCGGATCCGCCGGGTCGCCGGGGATGTGCCGATCACCGACATCATCGTCGGCACCGGCGAGGGTGAGGTCCCACTGCCGAAGCTGCAGCCGACCCTGATGCGGATGAAACGCACACTTCGCCGCAACCAGGTCGACCAGCTCGACCGGCGGCTGAAGGCCGTCGCAGGCACCGGTCCGTCGCTGCCGATCCCGAAGGGTCCGCTCCCCCGCAACATCCCGCGCGGCGGCCGCCCCCGCTGAGGCGTCCGGGCGCTGGACGCGCCGTCCTGCCTCTCGGACGCTGAGCGTCCTCGTCGCGTGGTGCCGGCCGCACGCCTATGGCCGTGGCCAGTGTGGTGCCGGGCCAAGGACGCGGTTGCGCTGGCGCTGCGCTGAAGGCCCCGTCACCGTCGATGGCTCAGTCGCGCACACCGGTCACCTGCGAGCGTCGGTCCGTCGCGGCGGGCTGGGCGGCCAGCCGGACGGGGGCGGTACCCGCGGCGCGGTCGTGCAGACCGCGCATGTCCCGGTCGACGAGGAACACCGGGATCAGCAGGCCGAGCAGCAGCGTCCGGACAAGGACCGGCCCGAACGTCGCCCGGGCGCCGCTGGGGACGCGGACCACGCCGAAGTGGAACAGCCGCTTGCCCACGGTCTGGCCCAGGAGGCTCACCAGCGCGAGCTCCATCACCAGGAAGATCGCGAGCACGATCAGGCCACGGGCGGAGGAGCCGTAGCTCGCGCCGAACAGGATCGGCACGCCGGCGAGCAGGTTGGCGAGCACCGCGTCGACGACGTACGCCCCGAAGCGGGCGCCGTAGCTGGCCGGCGATCCGGGACCAGACGCAGGCAGGCCCAGCCGGCCCTCCGAGGTGTCGCCCCCGCCGGGCAGACGGGGGCCTTCCAGCCAGCTTCCGAGCTCACGTCGCACGAGCTCAGCCTAATCGCCCGGCGCTTTCCGTCACGAATCCTCCCGGCGGACCCGCGGGATCGCCGGTGCGGGCGGGTGCTCGGGGCGCCGGCCGGTGGCGGCGTCGGCCGCGCCGTGCCGGGCCGGGCCGGGCCGGGCCGGGCCGGGCCGATGGTGACATCACCATGGGCGCTGATGCCACCGACGCACAGCCCACCACTCCATCACTCAGTGTCACGAACATGCATCGGGCAACCGTAACGAAACACGTCCGCCATGCTCGCTTCACACCATGGGGTTACGCACCGCGTCCGGACATGGGTATCCTTCGGCCAGACAGCAGCTCAGGCGGTGGAGGGTGAATGTTCGCGAACGCCGAGGAAGTGCTCCGCTACATCCGGGATGAAAAAGTCGAGTTCATCGACGTGCGATTCTGTGACCTACCGGGAATCATGCAGCACTTCACGATTCCGACGCAGGTCTTCGGGGAGTCCGTCTTCACCGACGGCCTTATGTTCGACGGCTCGTCCATCCGGGGCTTCCAGGCGATTCACGAGTCGGACATGCTACTCCTCCCGGACCCGCGGACCGCCTTTCTCGACCCGTTTCGCGAGCACCCCACGATCGCGATGACGTTCTTCATTCACGACCCCATCACCAAGGAGGAGTACTCCCGCGACCCGCGCAATGTGGCGCGCAAGGCGGAGGCCTACCTTCGTGGTTCCGGAATCGCGGACACGGCCTTCTTCGGCCCCGAGGCCGAGTTCTACATCTTCGACGACATCCGGTACGAGTACACCCCCTACGGCTCCATGCACCGGGTCGACTCGGTCGAGGCGGCCTGGAACAGCGCGCGCAAGGAGGAGGGCGGCAACCTCGGGTACAAGCCGCGCTTCAAGGGCGGCTACTTCCCGGTCCCGCCGACCGACCACTTCACCGACCTGCGCTCGGAGATGGTCAAGACCCTCATCCAGGTCGGCATCACCGTCGAGATGCAGCACCACGAGGTCGGCACGGCCGGCCAGGCGGAGATCGACTTCCGCTTCGACACGCTGCTGAAGACCGCCGACAACCTGATGCTGTACAAGTACGTGATCAAGAACGTCGCCCGGTCGCGCGGCCGCACCGTCACGTTCATGCCCAAGCCGCTCTTCCAGGACAACGGCTCCGGCATGCACTGCCACCAGAGCCTCTGGAAGGACGACAACCCGCTGTTCTACAGCGCGGAGGGCTACGGCGGCCTGTCCGAGACCGCCCGGCACTACATCGGCGGGCTGCTGCACCACGCCCCGGCGCTGCTGGCGTTCACCAACCCGACGACGAACTCCTACCGGCGCCTGGTGCCCGGCTACGAGGCCCCGGTCAACCTGGTCTACTCCGCCCGCAACCGGTCGGCCTGCTGCCGGATCCCGCTGGGCGGGGACTCGCCGAAGGCCAAGCGGATCGAGTTCCGGGTGCCCGACCCGAGCTGCAACCCGTACCTCGCGTTCTCCGCGATGCTGATGGCCGGGCTCGACGGCATCAAGAACAAGATCGAGCCGCCGGACCCCATCGACAAGGACCTCTACGAGCTGCCGCCGGACGAGCTCGCGGCCGTCCCGCAGGTGCCCGGCTCGCTGGAGGCCGTGCTCGAGCACCTCGAGGCGGACAACGAGTTCCTCACCGCTGGCGACGTGTTCACGCCGGACCTGATCGAGACCTGGGTGGACTACAAGCGCGTGCACGAGGTCGACGCCATCCGGCTGCGTCCGCACCCCTTCGAGTTCGACCTGTACTACGACATCTGAGTCGAGACTGGGCGGCGCCGGCATCCGGGAGCGCCCCGGGTGCCGGCAGACGCGCCTAACACGGTTCGATGTCACCGGAAACCGCCGCCCGGCGCCGGACGGGCGGGCCGGGCCCCCGGGCCGCGAAAAGCGCGACAAACGCGCCCGGCGCCGGGGCAAGGACCGGCTCGGGTCACAGCGACGTCACGGCGGGGGCACAGCGGCCGACCGGCGCGACGACATCTCCCGGGTGCCCTGCCGCGCGGCGGCCGCATACACCCGGAAAGCTGTGGCGTGGGGCACGTTTCAGCGGGTTTTCCGGCAGTGTTCCGGGGACAGTAACGGCCGATCCCCCGACCGGCGGTCAACTGCACGCTCTGAGACACAGATTTAACAATCGGGGAACTGATCGGTAACGGGACGCAGTAAGGCTCCAAACGGATCCTTCCGCCAGCGCGACCAGCGGCGGCCCTCCCCCGGCCAGCCTTCCTGTCGCACGTCTATGTCTTGCCGATCACGGGGAGTATGAGTGAGCTATCAGGCCGAGTACATCTGGATCGACGGCACCGAGCCGGAGCCGCTGCTGCGTAGCAAGACGCGGATCGTCAAGGACGGCAAGGAGCCGGAGATCTGGGGCTTCGACGGCTCCAGCACCAACCAGGCGCCTGGGTCCAACTCGGACTGCGTCCTGCGCCCGGTCTACACCTGCCCGGACCCGCTGCGCGGCGGCGACAACATCCTGGTCATGTGCGAGGTGGAGCTGACCGACTTCACCCCGCACCCGACCAACACCCGCGCCAAGGCGCGTGAGCTGGCCGAGAAGTACGCCGACTTCGCCCCGCACTTCGGCATCGAGCAGGAGTACACCTTCTTCCAGAACGGCCGCCCGCTGGGCTGGCCGGCCGCTGGCTTCCCGGAGGCGCAGGGCCCGTACTACTGCGGCGTCGGCGGCGAGAAGATGCCAGGCCGGGACATCGTGGAGAAGCACACCCAGGCGTGCCTCGACGCGGGCCTCTCGATCGAGGGCACCAACGCCGAGGTCATGATGGGCCAGTGGGAGTTCCAGATCGGCGTGCTGCCGGCGCCGGCCATCGGTGACGAGATCTGGGTCGCCCGCTGGCTGCTGCACCGCATCGCCGAGGACTTCGGCGCGTCGGTCTCCTTCGCCGCCAAGCCGATGCCCGGCGACTGGAACGGCGCTGGCGCGCACACCAACTTCTCCACGAAGCAGACGATGGAGAGCTGGGACGCGATCGTCACCTGCTGCGAGGCGCTCGGCACCCGGGTCATGGAGCACGTCACCCACTACGGGTACGGCATCCAGGACCGCCTCACCGGCAAGCACGAGACCGCTCCGTGGAACAAGTTCTCCTGGGGCGACTCGGACCGCGGCGCGTCGATCCGCATCCCGTGGGCCGTCTCGAAGGCCCGCAAGGGCTGGCTCGAGGACCGTCGCCCGAACGCGAACATGGACCCGTACGTCGTCTCCGCGCTGATGATCGACACCACCTGCAGCGCGCTGGCCGGCGACAAGCCGATCCTGTTCGTCCCGTCGCAGGCGGCCGTCGAGCCCGCGACCGTCTGACCGTGTCCTCCGGCGCCGCCGGTCCCCGTCGGGGGCCGGCGGCGCCGTCGTTTTCCCGTCCCTCGCCGCGGCGACGCGCACGGCGCCGACCGGGCCGGGATGCTCGGCGACGGCACCCTCCCGACCGTCGGCTTCGACGACCTGAGGTCCACCAGCAATGAAAGAGCGCCGGTTCATCGGTTCCGAGGCTGTGCCACCACACCCCTAGGGGTGGCTTGGGGTGGGCCGCGGACAAGCGCCGCCCGCCGTGCCGGCCTGACCAGCCGGCCGGGTACAGTCCCGTGGACGTCATGTTCCTCGACCTGATGCTGCCCGGCGTGGACGGCGTGGGGGTCCTCGCGGCGATGAGCGACGACCCGGCGCTGCGCGACGTTCCCGTCATCATCGTCAGCTGGAGCGACTACGCCTCGGAGATCGTCGACCGGGAGCACGGCCGGCGGCGCGGCCGGGAGCGGATCACGATCGGTCCCGCCGTCGCCGTCGTGGCGAAGTCGACCCTGACGCAGCGCACGATCGACGCCGCGCTCGCCCGCGCGCGTGATCGGTCATGACACCGCCGACGGACCGGACCTCCCCGACAAGGCCGGGAAAACCGCGACCGTTCTCGTCGTCGACGATTCGGACAGCAAGCGCTACATCATGGCGAGCTGGCTGCGCCGCGCCGGGTACGCGGTCGTTGAGGCGGCCACCGGCCAGGACGCGCTGAACATCGTCGAACGCGATCCACCGAACCTCGCCGTGCTCGACGTCCACCTTCCCGACATGAGCGGGCTGGCGGTCTGTGCCCGCATCAAGCAGTCCAAGGCGTCGGCCGGCATCCCGGTGCTGCACGTCTCGGCCATCGCCGTCGACGCCGCCGACCGCAGCGTCGGCCTGGACACCGGCGCCGACGCCTACCTCGTCGACCCGATCGAGCCCCGCGAGTTCCTGTCCACCGTCGGCGCGCTGGTCCGCCAGTCCCGCCGGTTCGCCCAGGAGCACCAGATCGCGCTCACGCTGCAGCGCAGCCTGCTCCCGGCCGAGCCGCCGAACCTCGCCGGCCTGCGCATCGCCGCGTGCTACCACGCCTCCGCCGCCCACGGCGCGTCGCCGCGCGCCGTGACCGTAGCCGGGGTGGGGCTGCGGCCCTCCGGGAGGCCAGCGCGATCACGGCTCGATGAATGCCTCGAGGGTGTTGTCAGCGTCGCGAAAACGGCCACATCACGACGCCGGCAACACGGTCGCGGCGATCATGCGGGCGCGCGGGGAGCGCGGCGCGGGCGCGCGTTGCAGTCGGGCCGTGAGGGCGCCTTGGGCGGCGGTCTGGTTACGGGGGGTCGCCAGGTTCGTTGCGGGCTCGCAACGACGGGGGCATCTCGGTCTTCCAGTCGCTAGTGTCGGAGATTCCCGGCCGGCCAGTACGGTGCCGCGGCAGACGTGTCCACCGGCCAGGGCAGGGCACAGCCGGGTGGGGGCCGAAGACCGGCACCGGCCAGGAGCCGTCAGTATCGGACGACACGCTCCAGCACCGGCCAGGCCGCGCCGCCAGCGGGGAACCAGGAACGGCGCGGAAGATCCGGACGACGCAACCTGAGGTCGAGTCCACACCTCAACGTGGAGGATTCATGGACAAGCAGCAGGAGTTCGTGCTCAGGACGCTGGAGGAGCGGGACATCCGCTTCGTCCGGCTCTGGTTCACCGACGTGCTGGGCGTGCTGAAGTCCGTGGAGATCGCGCCCGCGGAGGCGGAGGGCGCGCTCCTGGAGGGCATCGGCTTCGACGGGTCGGCGATCGAGGGCTTCGCCCGGATGCACGAGTCCGACATGCTCGCCCGGCCCGACCCGTCCACGTTCCAGGTGCTGCCGGGGCGCGGCGACGCGGCCCTCACGGCCCGGATGTTCTGCGACGTCGTCACGCCCGACGGCCTGCCTGCGGTCGCCGACTCCCGTTGGGTGCTGCGCCGGGCGCTCGCCGCCGCCGCCGAAGCCGGGTTCACGTTCTACACCCACCCGGAGATCGAGTTCTTCCTGCTGAAGGAGGCGCCGCGGCGCGGTCAGCCGGTCCCGCAGCCGGTGGACGATTCCGGCTACTTCGACGTCACGCCCAACGACGTCAGCCACGACTTCCGCCAGCAGGTGATCGGCACGCTGGAACGGCTCGGCATCTCCGTCGAGTTCAGCCATCACGAGGTGGCGCCCGGCCAGCAGGAGATCGACCTGCGGTACGCCGACGCGCTGACCATCGCGGACAACATCATGACGCTGCGCCAGGTGGTCAAGGAGGTGGCGCTGCGGCAGGGCAGCTACGCGACGTTCATGCCGAAGCCCTTCACCGAGCATGCGGGCTCCGGGATGCACACCCACATGAGCCTGTTCGAGGGTGACCGCAACGCCTTCTACGACCCCACCGACGAATACCGGCTCTCCAAGGTCGCCAAGGCTTTCATCGCCGGTCTGCTCGCGCACGCGCCCGAGATCACCGCCGTCACGAACCAGTGGGTGAACTCCTACAAGCGGCTCATCAGCGACTCGACGGCCGAGGAGGGCGGCGAGCTGCTCGAGGCGCCGGCCTTCGCCTGCTGGGGGCACAACATCCGCTCCGCGCTGGTCCGGGTGCCGCTGTACAAGCGGGGCAAGGCGAACACGGCCCGGGTGGAGTTCCGGCTGCCGGACAGCGCCTGCAACCCGTACCTGACGTTCGCCCTGATGCTCGCCGCCGGGCTGCGCGGCATCCAGGGCGGCTACGAGCTGCCCCCGCCGGCCGGGGAGGAGATCTGGTCCCTCACCGAGTCGCAGCGCCGGGAACGTGGGATTCGGGCGCTTCCCGGCTCGCTGTCCGAGGCGATCGAGGTGATGGAGGCCTCCACGCTGGTCCGGGACACGCTCGGCGACGAGCTGTTCGAGTTCTTCCTGCGCAGCAAGCGTGCCGAGTGGACCGCCTACCGGCGACAGGTCAGCCAGTTCGAGATCAACCGCTACCTGCCACTCCTGTAACGTCCGCTGTAACGTCCGCGCCGCGGCTGTAACAAGATGGAAACGTGAAGGTCGGTCCGTCAACCACCCGGGCTGGCGTCGCCGTGCCCGACGGCGCCGCGCATCCGCGCGGCAGCTCGGCCGAGGCGCAGCTCGCCCGGCTGGGCTTCACCGACGTCGACCGGGTGGCGGCCACCCTGCGCCGCGTCGGCCTCGAGCCGCCCGCCGGGGTGCCGCTCGCCGCCAGCCCGGTGGTCGTCGAGCTCGCCCGCGCGGCCGACCCGGACCAGTCGCTCGCCGCACTCGAGCGCCTGATCGACGCCCTGAACGGCGGCGCCCCAGACCGCGGCTCGCTGGCCGGCGGCACCCTCGCCCGGGACGCCCCGTCGTCCGACGAGCTGTGCGACGCGCTGGCCACCCGCCCGGACACCCGGCGGCGGGTGATCGCGGTGCTCGGCGCGAGCCTCGCCCTGGCCGACCATCTCGCCGCGCACCCGGCCGACTGGCGGATCCTCGCCGACGACGGGGCGGCGGCCGCGGCGCCGGCCGCGGCGACCCACCGCGCCCGGCTGCTCGCCGCGGTCGGGGCGGACCCGGAGCACCCCTGGCCGCGCGCCCGCGGCGACGGGCCGGAGGTGCTGGACGCGCTGCGGGTCGCCTACCGGCGGGCGCTGCTGGTGCTCGCCGCCCGCGACCTGACCGACACCGTCACCGTCGAGGACGCCACGGCCGAGCTGGCCGACCTGGCCGCCGCCGGGCTCGACGCCGGCCTGGCGGTGGCCCGCGCCGGCCTCGCGCCTACCGCGCCGCCGGTGCGCCTGGCCGTCATCGGCATGGGCAAGTGCGGTGGCCGCGAGCTCAACTACGTGAGCGACGTCGACGTCGTCTTCGTCGCCGAGCCGGCCGCTGCCCCGGCCCCGGCCGCCGACGACGACGCGCCCGCGGCGGGGACCGCGGACACGACCGGACGCCCCGCCAGCGAGCCGTCCGAGCAGGCCGCCCTGCTGGCGGCGACCCGGCTCGCGGAAGGGCTGGTGCGGGCCTGCGGAACCCGGACCAGCGAGGGCCTGCTGTTCCAGGTCGACGTCGGGCTACGCCCGGAGGGCCGCGACGGCGCGCTGGTCCGCACCCTGGCCAGCCACCGCGCCTACTACTGGCGGTGGGCGCGGACGTGGGAGTTCCAGGCGCTGCTCAAGGCGCGGCCGGTCGCCGGCGACCTCGACCTCGGCGCCGAGTTCTGCGCGATGGTCGGGCCGATGGTCTGGGCTGCCGCCTCGCGGCCTGGCTTCGTCGCGGACATCCGGGCGATGCGTCGGCGGGTGGAGGCGTCGCTGTCGAGCCGGGAGGCCAGCCGCAACATCAAGCTCGGCCCCGGCGGGCTGCGCGACGTGGAGTTCGCCGTCCAGCTGCTGCAGCTCGTGCACGGCCGCACCGACACGAAGCTGCACGCCCGCGCGACGCTGCACGCGATCGACGGGCTGGCCCGCGGCGGCTACATCAGCCGCCGGGACGCGACGACCCTCGCCGACGCGTACCGGTTCCTGCGCGCCGTCGAGCACCGGCTCCAGCTGCGCCAGCTGCGGCGCACCCACGTCCTGCCGCGCGACCCGGCCGAGCTGCGCTGGCTCGGGCGGTCACTCGGGATGCTCGACGCGGCGGAGTTCACCGAGGCGCATGCGCGCACCGCCCTGTCCGTCCGGCGACTGCACGAAAAGCTCTTCTACCAGCCGCTGCTGGAGGCGGTCGCCCGACTGTCGGCCGAGGAGGTCCGGCTGACCCCGGGCGAGGCCGCCGACCGGCTGGCCGCGCTCGGGTTCGCCTACCCGCACCGGTCGTTGCAGCACATCGAGGCGCTCACCGCCGGCGTCAGCCGGACAGCGGCGATCCAGCGGCGCCTGCTGCCGATCATGCTGCCGGCGTTCGCCGACGCCGCCGACCCGGACGCCGGCCTGCTCGCGTACCGCCAGGTCAGCGAGGCGCTGGGCCGGGTTCCCTGGTATCTGCGGCTGCTGCGCGACTCGGCCGGCGCCGCCGACCGGCTGGCCCGGGTGCTCGCCGCGAGCGGCTACGTCGCGGCGCTGATGCGGGCCGCGCCCGAGTCGGTGCGGCTGCTGCGCACCGAGGAGGACCTGCGCCCGATCAGCGGCGACGAGCTGGGCCGCACCCTGCTCGCCGTCGCGCGGCGCAACCAGGACGCGGACGACGCGACCGCGCGGGCCCGGGCGATCCGCCGGGTCGAGCTGGTCCGGGTCGCCTGCGCGGACCTGCTCGGCCTGCTGGGCGTGCCGGCCGTCGGGGAGGCGCTCGCCGCGGCGGCCGCGGCGACGATCGACGCGTCGTTGCTGGTCGCCCGGCGCACGGTCACCCGCCGGCTCGCGGCCGGGCGCGCGGCGGCCGACCGGTTCGCGGACGTCGCCGGGCCGGGCGAGAACCTGGCCGGGGAGCCGGCGCGGATCGCGGTGGTCGCGCTGGGCCGGCTCGGCGGCGCGGAAATGTCCTACGGCAGCGACGCCGACGTGCTGTTCGTGCACGAGCCGCAGCCCGGCGTCGACGCGCGCCACGCCGCCGAGTACGCGACGGCGGTCGTCGAGGAGCTGGTCAGGCTGCTGGGGCGGCCGGGGCCCGACCCGGCGCTGCGCCTGGACCTGGGGCTGCGCCCGGAGGGGCGCAACGGTCCGGTCACCCGCGAGCTGGACGGCTACGCGGCCTACTACCGGCGCTGGGCGCTGGGCTGGGAGGCGCAGGCGCTGCTGCGGGCCCGCCCGCTCGCCGGCGACCGGGAGCTGGCGGCCCGGTTCGGCGCCCTGATCGACGGGTTCCGGTATCCCGCCCGGCTGCGCGACGGCGCCGTCGCCGAGATCGAGCGGCTACGGGACCGGATGGCCACGGAGCGGGTACCGCGCGGCGCGGACCGGACGCTGCACGTCAAGTTCGGGCCGGGCGGGCTGACCGACATCGAGTGGACGGTGCAGATCCTGCAGCTGCGGCACGCGCACGAGGTCCCCGCGCTGCGGGTCACCGGCACCCTCGCCGCGCTGCGCGAGCTCGTCGCCGCCGGCCTGCTCGACGGGGCCGAGGCGGAGGCGCTGCGCGCCACGTGGCTCTCGGCGTCCCGGATCCGCAACGCGATCATGCTCGCCCGGGGCGCTCCCGGCGATCTCATCCCCCGCACGACGCCGGCGCTCGACCGGGTCGCCGGCGTGCTCGGCTACCCGCTGGAACGGGTCACCGACCTGCTCGAGGACCACCGCCGCGCCGCGGCCACCGCCCGCCGGGTGACCAGCCACATCTTCGCCCGCGAACGCGCCTGACCGAACGGCGAAACCCGGCGCGATCAGTCTCGATGGTCCGACGATGCATCCGCGGTCCGCCGGACAGCCCGAGACGCCGGCGCACTGGCGGATACCGTGCGAGCGGTTCGGCCTCTACAGCGAGCGTACGGCCGTCCGGAGAAAACGCCACCGACTGCACGCGGCCATGGCGACCAGGGGGGGCGCCAACGGTGGACGCTGCGCGGGCGAAGAAGACAGGTCCCATAGCTCCAGCCCCCGTCCTGGTCCCGAGAGCCGAGACGGCGGAACCAACAACAGCCCCTCCGCGGCGCTCGCGTACGGATCGCCGGCCGTGGCTCGCGGGGTGACGAAGGGTCAGCGGACGCCGAGGGCGGCGAAGTCGACCGTGTCGTAGGCCGGCTGGTAGAAGACGTTGGTCACGTTGAGGCTGTAGACGTTCGTGACCTGCTCGAACGTCATCGGGACGTAGGCGGCGCTGTCGAGCACCATCCGCTCCACGGCCGCCCACCTGGTCGCCGCCAGCCCGCTCGGGCTGGCGGGGGCGGCACTGTCGGTCAGGTCGGCGAGGAAGGCGTCGTCGATGGCGGTGTTCACCGCGGGGTCGGCGAGCGCGGCGATGTTCCGGTTGTCGGCAGGGGTGATCCGGCGGCCGTCGGCGAGCAGGCCCAGGACGCCGCCGGCCGTGGGCCAGCCCGGGTTGTAGCCGACGATCGTCATCCCGATGCCCTGGTCGTGCATCGTCTGCGGCGTGAAGATCATCTTGAAGAAGGCGTCCGCGTCCATGGGCGTGAACTGGACGGTGACGCCGATCCGCGCCAGGGACGTCTGGAGTGCGAGGGCCTGGCTGCGCGACTTCGGCTCGTCGACGATCACGAGCTTCACCGTGAAGCCGGCCGGCTGGCCGCAGGCCGCCAGCTCGCTCCTCGCCGCGGCGACGTCCCCGTGCCCGTCGGCGCTCGGGTAGGGGTCGAGGGCGGAGTGGTAGCGCATCGGCGGCGGGACGAGCGTCGTCGCCGGGATGGACCGCACCGGACCGCCGCGGGCCTCGACCTGCGCCTGCCGGTCGACCGCCCAGGCGACCGCCTTGCGGCAGTGCACGTTGTCGAGCGGCGCGACGGTCGTGGTGAGGCCGAGGAAGCGCAGGACGCCGCTGGTCACGGTCTGGTGCGGCTTGGTCCGCATGGCCGCGTCGGTCTGCATGCGGGCCAGGGTGTCGTCCGCGACGCCGGTCTGCGCGCCGAACACGTCGGTGTGCCCGGCGAGTATCTGCTCATCGATGGTCGACCGATCATGGCCCAGCATCGACACCTCGATCCGGTCCGGCAGCGCCGTGTTGACCGGGTCGGTGGCCGGGTCCCATTTCGTATTGCGGACCAACGTCAACGACTGCCCTCGCTGGTAGGACGCGAACTTGTACGGGCCCGACGAGAGCGGGTGGTCGGCGTATCCGGTACCGCGGTCCTTCGCCTTGGGCACCGGCGTCGAGGCCGGCATCGCCATCAGGTAGTTCCAGTCCCCGAACGGCTTGGTCAGGTGGAAGATGATCGTCTGATCGTCCGGGGTCTCGACCGATGTGAGACCCAGCTTGTCCGGGCTCGGATCCTTATAGGGGCCGGGATACGGGCTGTTGGGGTCGTCCAGGTACCGGGTGACGCCCTTCAGGCCGTTGGTGACGAGCTGGGCGTCGAACAGGCGCTCGAGGCCGTACTTGATGTCCCGGGATGTGATCGGCGAGCCGTCCTCGTACGCGAGCCCGGGGCGCAGCGTGTACTGCCAGGTCCTCGCGTCGGTCGACGTCGGGACGCCGGTGGCGAGGTCGCCGATCAGGTCGGTCGTGCCCGGCTTGTAGGTCAGCAGCTGCCGGGTGAACCAGCGCTGCTGCGCCCAACAGCTGTCGGTGTTGCTGCGGGCCGGGTCCCACGAGTCGCAGTCCTCGATGGCGCCGACCCGCAGTGTCCCGCCCCTGTCCGCGGACGGGTGCAGCACCGCGCCGACGGGCGCGATCCGCGGCCCGGCGGCCGGGGTGGCGGCCGTGGTCGGGGTCGGGGCCCCGGCGCTGGGACCCGCCTGCGGGCGGTCACCACCTCGCGGGATCAGCACCAGCGGAAGGACCACGGCCAGCGCGCAGACGGCGGCGGCGACGGCGAGCCATCGCCCCTGTAGCCAGCGCGACCGCCGCGGGCCGCCGGGAGCGCCCGGATTCCGCCCCGGCAGCGGGACCTGTCCGGCCCAGGCGGTCGGCGCGGGCCGGCCGCCGACCGGCAGGGTCGGGCCGTCGGAGGTGCCGGCGCCGGCCGCGAGGCCACTGGTCGGCCCGACGACGGCAGGCGGGCCTGGGTGCATCGCCGGCGGCCGGGCGGGGGCGGCCCGCGGGCCCGTCGGCGGCCCGTCGGCTGCGGCGCGCACGTCGTCGTCGAGCTGAACCTGCAGCTCCGACCGGCTGAGCCAGCCGCGTCCCAGCACGGCGCCCGCCGCGGCGGCGAAGTCGAGGCCGAACGCCCGCGCGCTCGGGTAACGCGCGGCGGGATCGGGCGCGAGCGTGCGCAGCACGACGTCCGCGACCGGCGGCGGCACCCCGCGCGGCCGCGGCGGCGGCCCGGAAAGGCGGCGCCGCCAGAGCTCCTGCACCGGCAGCGACCGGTCGAACGGCGGCGCCCCGGACAGCAGGTGGTACAGCACCACGCCCAGCGCGTAGACGTCGGTCGCCGGGCCCAGCTGGCCGCTGGCGATCTGTTCGGGCGCCATGTACAGCGGCGTGCCGACCTGCGCGCTGGCGGTCGCGACCGTCCCCTCCAGCAGCTTCGCGACGCCGAAGTCGGTGACCTTCGCGGTGCCGGCCGCGGTGAACAGCACGTTGTCCGGCTTGATGTCGCGGTGCAGCACGCCCCGGTCGTGGGCGTAGCCGAGCGCGGACGCGACGGCGAGGCCGACCGCGCAGGCCGCCTCGGGCCGCATGGCGTCCCGCCGCCGCGTCAGCGTGCCGCCGACGAGCTGCTCCATCACGATCAGGCACAGGTCGGCGGTCTCGACGTAGTCGTAGACCCGGACGATGTGCGGATGATCCATCCGGCCGAGCAGCTGGCCCTCGGACGCGCCGCGCGGGCCGCCGACCTGGGCCGCGAAGCCGGCGGGCAGCACCTTGATGGCGACGTGGTGCCGCAGGTGCCGGTGCCGGCCGGCGAGCACGAGCCCGTAGGCGCCCGAGCCCAGCAGCTCGCCGATCTCCAGCCCCGGCAGCGCCGCCGCCACCGACTCCCGGTCGACGATCACGACGTCCGCCCGGCTGCCTGCCCACGGCCGCCAGAAGCGCCCGAACCCCCGCGAACCCGACACATAGTGCGCCGATCGTAAGCCGACGGACGGCGCGCCGCCGGCCGGCCCGCCCGGGCGCCCAGGCGCCGCCGGAGCGGTCGCCGCGTGAAGCCCGGCACGCGCCGGGCCGCTCCCGCGGCGCGCGGGCGCCGGACGGGCAGGCCTGCACAGCTACCGCCCGCCCTCGGCGCGCGGGCTCCTCGGCCTCGGCCAGCACCCGGTTGCCGCCCTGGGCGCAGCTGACCGTGACGACGAGCAGGCCCAGCTCGCCCAGGTCAGCCGGGTCGTAGGCACTGGCCGGCCACGTAGTCGCTGCCCGGCGGGTAGACGGCGGTGACTACGGTGACGGTGCCCTCGGCGCACCGGCTGTCGGCGAGGAGTTCGCGCGCCGTCGACTCCGCCGCCGCCGTCGCCGCGCTGCGGGTCGTGGTCTCGGCGGCCGCGCGGGCGGCGGCACGGGCCGCACCCCGGACGTCGTCCTCGGCGTCCGAGTACCAGCTCAGGCCGATCACCACGGCGACGACCGCCCCGACCACCCAGACCGCCACCACGATCTGCGCGACCCGGGCACCGCGGCCGGCCCGGGCACCGCGGCCGCCGCGGCGACCCCGCTCAGTCCTCGGCGCCGCGAGCCAGGCGAGCAGCCAGCCGCCGACACCCGCAAGCAAGCGGCACGACCGACGGCCCGCCAGCCGCCGGCCGGCACGCGGCCCAGCGGCACGCGGCCCAGCGGCATGCGGCCCAGCGAGGAAACCGAGAAACAGCGATCTCTCGGACGACGCCTGCCGCGGCGTCCGGCGTCCGGCGTCGTTACGGCAGGAGGCCGGTCGCGGGGTCGCGGTCCGTAACGCAGTAGGGCAGGCCGGCCGGGTCCCGCAGCACGGTCCAGCGCGGGCCGTTGCCGACCAGGGCGGCGCCAAGGCCGATGTGGCGGCGGACCTCGGCGTCGCGGTCCGTCGTGGCCATGTCGAAGTGGGCGCGCACGGGGCCGTCCGGATCGTCGACGCGCTGCAGCAGGATCCGCAGCGGCATCCCAGCCGGGCGGACCAGGACGCGGAACTCGGGGCGGCTGCCGTCGCGCAGCTCCCAGCCGGTCTGCCCGGCCCAGAACGCGCACTCCTCGTCGAACCGGCCGGCCGGGATGTCCAGGCAGACCTGGTCGACGAGCGATGTGTGCCCCGCGACCTGATCACCGGGTGCCCCGGCCGGACTCCCCGGCCAGGCCACCGGCCGCGGCCGCACGGACTCACCCTCGGCCACCTCGCAGAAGACGAACCCGCCGGATGACCGCCGGATCGCGAACTCCTGGCCGGCGCGGTGCACGTCGAGGTGCACCCGCGCAGGTCCGTCGCCCAGCCGCTGCACCCGCAGGAAGGCGTCCCCGTCCGCCGGCACCAGCGTCGCGAACTCCCCGCCCTCCCCCCGCACCGGCGACAACGTCGTCCCCGTCACGGCCAGCCAGAACGTGACCCCCCGCTCGAACTGGGCAGCAGGAAGGTCCAGAAACGCAGTCAGCCACGTCGGCCCCACCAGCAGACCTCACACCTTGATCAGTGCGACCTGGTCGCCGCAGAGCGCGCGAAGGTCATTCGGGTCGGAGGTCAGCACCGCGAGGGGCCGAGGCGCGGCCAGCGCGATGGCAGCGACGACGGCGTCGATCGCATGGCCATGTCCGTGCAGGCCGGCGGATCGCAGCAGTTCAGCTGCCGATACGGCGACCTTGTCGGTTACGGGTTCCACCTTGACGCGCGACAGGGTCCAACGCAGCGCAGGACGACTGATCCCGGGGTGCGGAGCCTCAACGACAGTCATCGACGTCGTCACGATTTCCAGGTTCGAGCCGTCGGCCGCAGGAAGATAGCGGAGCATTTGTGGTCGCGCCGGATCGCCCCTGACAGACCTTCACTGTCGAGTACGAGCGTGCCCGTGAAAGCCTCCGCGCCCGGCCTCATTCGCGACCATGTCCACGCGCGTCCAGCTCCGCGAGAGCACGAGCGAGCTCGGCACTCGCGGCCTGCAGGTCGTCGGCCGATATCGGGCCGGACTCCTCCTCCGCGGCTTCAAGCAGCTCGCTGATGTTGGCACGCTGCAGCTCCCCGCGAACCGCGGCCAGCACTAAGGCGGACAGCCCGCCCTCGCCTCCGAGCTCCCGCGCCGCGTCGGCGACGTCGGACGGCAGCATGATCGAGTACCGTCGCGCATCACTCGCCATGGTCCCGATGATAGCCGCGAGAGCCCACGGCGTCATCGGTCTTACCTGTTCAAGCACCGTCATCACCGCCGCCTTCCAGAGCGGGTCTGTCGCGCTTCACGCTATACGCAGTTTGCGATTTGACAAAAAGTTTTCCACAGGCGCGCCATGACGGCCGTTCCTACACTCTCGTATTAGCGCTAGTCGAGCGCCCGACGGCTTTCCAATCGTCAATAAAGCGCATTCAAGCGCTCGTCGAGCGCCCGCGGGAAAGCTAAGAAACAGCGATGCCGCCGCGTCCGAGGGTGGAAGCGGCGGCATCGGTGGCCGGGGCGGGTCAGACCTGGATGCGGCGATCCACGGCGTCGATGATCTCGGCGACGGCCTCGTCGACCGGGACGCCGTTGCGCTGCGAGCCGTCGCGGTACCGGAAGGACACCGCGCCCTTGGCGACGTCGTCGTCGCCGGCGATGAGCATGAACGGCACCTTCTGCTTCTGCGCGTCGCGGATCTTCTTCTGCATCCGGTTGTCGGACGCGTCGACCTCGACCCGCAGGCCCTTCGCCGTCAGCTTCGCGGCCACGTCCTTCAGGTACGGCACGTGGTCGTCGGTGATCGGGATGCCGACGGCCTGGACCGGGGCGAGCCACGGCGGCATCGCGCCGGCATAGTGCTCCAGCAGGATCGCGAAGAATCGCTCGATCGTCCCGAACAGCGCCCGGTGGATCATGAACGGGCGCTGCCGGGTGCCATCGGCGGCCTGGTACTCCATCTCGAACCGCTGCGGCAGCTGGAAGTCGACCTGGATCGTGGAGAGCTGCCAGGTCCGCCCGATCGCGTCCTTCGCCTGCACGGAGATCTTCGGGCCGTAGAAGGCGCCGCCGCCCGGGTCCATGACGAGCTCGAGGGCCTGCTTCTCGGCGGCCTCCCGCAGCAGCCGGGTCGCCTCCTCCCACTCCTCGTCGGTACCGATCGCCTTGCCCTCGGGCCGGGTCGACAGCTCGAGGTAGAAGTCGGTGAGGCCGTAGTCACGTAGCAGGCCGAGGACGAACGTCAGCGTGCCGTCAAGCTCCTCCGGGAGCTGGTCGCGGGCGCAGAACAGGTGCGCGTCGTCCTGGGTGAGCCCGCGGACCCGGGTGAGGCCGTGCACGACGCCGGACTTCTCGTACCGGTAGACCGTCCCGAACTCGAACAGCCGCAGCGGCAGCTCCCGGTAGGACCGCCCCCGCGACTTGAAGATCAGGATGTGCATCGGGCAGTTCATCGGCTTGAGGTAGTAGTCCGTGCCGCCGTCGAGCGACATGGGCGGGTACATGCCGTCGGCGAACCAGTCGAGGTGCCCGGAGATCTCGTACAGCGTCGACTTGGTGATGTGCGGGGTGTTGACGAACTCGTACCCGGCCTCGATGTGCCGGCGCCGCGAGTAGTCCTCCATGACGGTGCGGATCGCGCCGCCCTTGGGGTGGAAGACCGCGAGGCCCGGGCCCAGCTCGGTCGGGAAGGAGAAGAGGTCCAGCTCGGCGCCGAGGCGCCGGTGGTCGCGCTTCTCCGCCTCGACCAGCATGTGCTGGTACTGCGCGAGCGCGTCCTTCGACTCCCACGCGGTGCCGTAGATGCGCTGCAGCTGCGGGTTCTTCTCGCTGCCCCGCCAGTAGGCCGCCGCCGACCGCTGGATCGCGAACGCCGGAATGTGCCGGGTGGTCGGCACGTGCGGGCCGCGGCAGAGGTCCTTCCAGCACAGCTCGCCGGTCTTCGCGTCGAGATTGTCGTAGATGGTGAGCTCACCCTCGCCCACCTCGACGGCCGCGTCGGCGTCGTCGCCGCCCGCGCCGGCGGACGACTTCAGGCCGATGAGCTCCAGCTTGTACGGCTCGTCGGCGAGCTCGGCGCGGGCCGCGTCGTCGGTGACCACTCGCCGGGAGAACTTCTGGCCGGCCTTGACGATCTCGCGGGCGCGCTTCTCGATCGCTTTCAGGTCCTCGGCGGAGAATGGCTTCTCGACGTCGAAGTCGTAGTAGAAGCCGTTCTGGATGGGCGGACCGATCCCCAGCTTGGCCTTGGGGAACAGGTCCTGCACCGCTTGGGCGACGACGTGCGCGGTCGAGTGCCGCACGATCGCCCGGCCGTCCGGAGAGTCGACGGTGATCGGCTCGACGACGTCGCCGTCGGCCAGCACGTACGCGAGGTCGCGCTGCCGGCCGCCGACGCGGGCGGCGACGACAGCCCGGTCCGCCGCGAACAGCTCCGCCGCCGTCGTTCCCGTGGTGACCACCCGATCATCCCGCTGCTCGGCATGCTGGACGGTCACACGGAGGTCGGACACCGGTTTCTCCTGGTCTGGCGCCCGGGACCTTGCCCGGGACGGCACGAGTTGGTTCTCAGGGGGCGCGGCGACCGCCGTCGCACCCGTCGCGAGAGAGTGTCTCGCCTGTCGCGGGTGCCTGTCTCGGCAGTTTCGCCCTGCTCGCCGATGCTACTCCGGCCGGCACGCCGCCAGCGGCCGACATGACTACATAGCGTGACGCCGATCGTCCGCCCCAGATCGGGCCCCGGGGGCGGTACCTGGCGTCGTGTCAGACGTGTGGGGCGTATCGGAGGGCCCCGAACGCCCCACACGTCTGACACGGCGGTGGTGCTGTTCGTGCTAGACGGTGGTGCTCGTGCCTCTCCGGCGGCCGGCGGCGTCGATCGGCTCATCCGGCCGGCTCGCGGCGCCCGCGTCGGCGATCTCGGGCACGCTGATGGACTCCTCGGCCGGCACGGACCGCGGATGGGTGAGGATGCCACCGAGAACGGTGTCGACGACCTGGGCGATCCGGGTGCCACTCACCTCGTTGTAGCCGGTGGTGTACTGCCGATAGGCGACCGGGCCGACAAGCATGTCCGTGATCAGGTCGATGTCGAGGTCGACCGGCAGCTCACCGGCGGCGATGCCCTTCGTCAGCACCTTGGCTGCCTGCTGGCGGAACGGCTCCATCACCTGCTGGCGGTAGGTCTCGAACAGTTCCGGATGCGCCTCCCGCTCGGCGAGCAACCGCGGCATGATCCGGCCGGCGAGCGTCTGCAGGTTGTGCCGGCGCACGGTGTTCAGCCAGGCGACGAGGTCGTCCCGCAGCGACCCGGTGTCCACCGGTTCGGCCGTCTCGACCAGCGTCGCGAGCGCGTCGGCTATCAGGGTGTTCTTCGTGGACCAGCGTCGGTAGAGCGTCGCCTTGCCCACCTTGGCCCGCGCCGCGACGGCCTCCATCGACAGTCCGGTGAAACCGGCCGTCGCGAGGGTGTGCAGGGTTGCCTCGATGATCGCCCCGTCGGCGCGGGCGTCCCGCGGCCGGCCCGGCGATCGGACGCCGGACGGCGGCCGGTCCGGCCGGCCCCGCGGCCCCGGACGTCCCACCTCGGCGGTCGTCACGGGCCGTCTCCCCGTGCCGGGCACCCGGGCGGCGCGCCGGGCCAGGCCACGCGGCGCCGCCCGCTGGATGTCGCTCTCACCGGTCTCCCTCACTCGCTGGCCACCCCGTTCCACCGAGCCACTCCACCCGCCCGCGACGACCACGCTGTGCGATCGCCCACATCACCGGCACTCCCCATTCTTTCAAGATCGGAGCGTAGGCCGGCTCCCGCGTGCGGCGCATCCGGTTGACTCACGGAACCAAAAGGCCATCCGCCCAGGTCAGCGCGCAGAGCATGCCTGCCTGGCAAGCGGGGCCGCCCGGCCGTGTGATCCACGCACCACTTTCGGCGGACCCGTTGGGGGTGGCAGCATGAGACCGACGCCGGGACGCTCGACGCGCCCGGACGGACGCAGAGGAGTCTCCATGAGCAACTCCGCTACCCACTGTCACTCTCCCGCCGGCTCGGCCGCGGTCGCGACGCTCGCCCGCACGGGCACCACGCCGACGCTCGACCCGGCCGCCCCCGTCCGGACCTCGTCGACCGGAACCCCGGATCTGACCGCCACGCCGGAGGCGACGCTCTACGGCGCGCTGACCGGCACCCCGGCGCCGAGCCGCCCGCGGCGCCGCACCACCGTGCGCGACCTCGCGGCCCGCAAGGACCGCGGTGAGAAGTGGGCGATGCTCACCGCCTACGACTACACGACCGCCACTGTGTTCGACGAGGCCGAGGTACCCGTGCTCCTCGTCGGCGACTCGGCGGCGAACGTCGTCTACGGCTACGACACGACCGTGCCGGTCAGCGTCGACGAGCTGCTCCCGCTGGTCCGCGCGGTCGTCCGCGGCGCGCCCCACGCGATGGTCATCGCCGACCTGCCCTTCGGCTCCTACCAGGCAAGCCCCGCGCAGGCCCTGGAGACGGCGGCGCGGTTCATGAAGGACGGCGGCGCGCAGGCGGTCAAGCTGGAGGGCGGCGCCCGCGTCGCGCCCCAGGTCGAGCTGCTCGTCTCCGCCGGGGTGCCCGTCATGGGCCACCTCGGTCTCACCCCGCAGAGCATCAACACGCTGGGCGGGTACCGGGTGCAGGGCCGCGAGGACGCGGGCGCGGCGCTGCTCGCCGACGCGCTGGCCCTCGAGGCGGCCGGGGCGTTCGCCGTGGTGCTGGAGGTCGTGCCGTCCGACGTCGCCGCCCGGATCAGCAAGGCGCTGACGATCCCGACGGTTGGCATCGGCGCCGGTTCCGACTGCGACGCCCAGGTGCTGGTCTGGCAGGACATGGCCGGCCTGTCGTCCGGCCGGGCGCCGCGCTTCGTGCGCCGCTTCGCCGACCTGCGCACCTCCCTGCTCGACGCCGTCCACACCTATGTCGACGACGTCCGCGACGGCCGGTACCCCACGGTCGAGTTCTCCTACGAGTAACAGGCGCCGGGCGCCCGCGCCCGTCCTACCGCTCGGCGGCCCGCTGGTTCACCAGCGGGCCGCCGTCGTTCAGAGGCCGCCCCCCAGCTGGCGGCGCAGCAGGGCGGGGGCTTCGGTGAGGGACGGGCCGTACCAGGTGAGGTGGCGGCCGGAGACGCAGGCCGACGGGGCGTCGAAGGACTCCGGGCCGTCGGTGGGGCTGAACGCGTAGGGCTCGTCGGGCAGCACGACGAGATCGTGCGGCGGCAGGTCGGCGAGGGTGATGCGCGGGTAGCGCTCCGGGTGGTCCGCGAGGACGTTGGCGACGCCGAGCCGGGCGAGCACGTCGCCGGTGAAGGTGTCACGGCCGACCGCCATCCAGGGCCGCCGCCAGATCGGGATGACGGCCCGTCGCGGCGGCTCGGCGGCCGTGGCGCCGAACACCGCCTGCCAGACGGCGTCGGCCTCCTCGAGCCAGGACGGGCGCGTGAGTCGGCAGCCGAGCCGCAGCAGCCGGTCGAGGCTGTCGAGCGCGGCGGGGACGGTCGTCGGTGCCGTCACCCACACGGCGAGCCCGGCGGCACGCAGGGCGGCGAGGTCGGGCTCGCGGTTCTCCTCGGCGTTGGCGATCACCAGGTCGGGGGCGAGGCCGACGACGGCGTCGACGTCCGGGTTCTTGGTGCCGCGTACCCGGGCGACGCCGAGGTCACCCGGGTGCGTGCACCAGTCCGTCGCGCCGACGAGCAGGGCGGGCGCGCTGGTCGCGACCGCCTCGGTGAGGCTCGGCACGAGCGACACGACGCGCTCGACCCGCGCCGGCACCGGCACCGCCAGCCCCAGATCGTCGCGTTCGGTCCGCGTGGTCACCGCCCGTCGCCCCCGGAGTTCAGCGCTCGTGCGGGACGTCGGTGATGCGGATGCCGGCGTGGGCCTTGTACCGGCGGTTCATGGAGATGAGGTTGGCGGTGAACGCCTCGACCTGGCCGGCGTTACGCAGCTTGCCGGCGTAGATGCCCCGCATGCCCGGGATCCGCTCGGCGAGGGCCTGCACCACGTCGGTGGCGGCGCGGTCGTCGCCCAGTACCAGAATGTCGGTGTCGACCTCGGCGACGGACTCGTCGGCGAGTAGCACCGCGGAGACATGGTGGAACGCGGCGACGACGGTGCTGTCGGGCAGCAGCGCGGCGGCCTGCTGGGCGGCGCTGCCCTCGGCGACCGGCAGCGGGAACGCGCCGCCCTTGTCGAAGCCGAGCGGGTTCACGCAGTCGATCACGATCTTGCCGGCGAGCTCCTTGCGCAGGCTCGCGAGCAGGTCGCCGTGGCCCTCCCACGGCACCGCGATGATGACGATGTCCGTCTGGCCGGCGGCGGTCGCGTTGTCGCTGCCCTCGATCACCCGGCCGGGTGCCGACAGCTTGGCAGCGGCCTCCTCGCCCCGCTCGGCGGAGCGCGAGCCGATGACCACCTTGTGCCCGACGGCGGCGAACCGGATGGCCAGGCCGCCACCCTGCGGTCCGGAACCGCCGAGGATGCCTATTGACAGGGAGGAGACGTCCTGCGCGTCTGCGGAAGCACTCACCCACCCATCGTGCCCGAACCAGCCGGCACACGCCCCGGCCGGCCAGCGCCGATGAGCCCGGACCAGCCTGGCCACCGAGCGTAGGAAGGCCGCCGCACCCTCGGGACCTCTCGGCGGGTCCACGGGGACCCGGCTACCGGTGGAAAAGTCCGATGAGGGACCATAGCAGCATCAACACCACAGCTACAGCGATGAAAGGCGCCCTTTCGCACGTGTCGGGCGGGTTTCGCGGGCAGCCAGATGGCCCGGCAGCCCCCGCGCAGAGGAGTGACAGTCAGTGACAATCACTTTCCCGTCGACGCCGCAAGGGGGCCGGCGGGAGCGCGCGATGGTCCCACCCTGGCAGTCAACTGTCGGCAGCGGGGAAATAACGATACGTGACCTGCCCCGGCACTCGCCCAACCCCCCGCGTGCGGCGGGTGAAGATGGGCCGTACCGTTCGGGTTCACAAGCACCATCCGGATCTTCGGAGTCAGGCGGGAGAGGTCGGGCAATGGCGGACGTGTCGGTTCGCTTCGCGATGACGAACGACAGCGAAGTGGTCCTCAACCTGTCGCTTCCGCAGGCGCTGCGCCTGATGGAGGCGATCGCACGCAAGGTCGGCGAGACCCTGGCGGAGCGCAGTGGTCCACCGGGAGTGGGCGGGCTGCCCTCGCCGCAGAGCGCGAACGGCATGCAGAGCCTCGGCCCGTACTCCCCTTCCTGATCCGACCCTTCCGTAGCTCCGGCCCTCCAGCCGGTCATCCGGGCGAGCGGGCCCCCACCCCTCCGGGCGCCCCCGCCAACGTCGGTTTTGCCAGCTGGTGGGCCGAAGCGACAGGGTCTTCGATCGATCACTGCGGCCGGCCTGGCCCAGCGGCAGGACGGGCTGTCAGCGCGCACCCGCGGCGCGGCGCGGCCCCTGGTCGTCCAGCGCCCGCGGGTGCGCTGCCGCGTATACCTCCCGCAGCCGGTCCACCGTCACCAGCGTGTAGATCTGCGTCGTGCGCACGGACGCGTGGCCGAGCAGCTCCTGCACCACCCGGACGTCGGCGCCACCGTCGAGCAGATGCGTCGCGAACGAGTGCCGCAGCACGTGCGGCGACACCCCGTCGATCCCCGCGATCACGGCCGCCGCGCGCAGCGCCGACCAGGCGCTCTGCCGGGACAGCCGACCGCCGCGCCGGGACAGGAAGACCGCCGCGCCGGACCCGCCGGTGACGAGCGCCGGCCGGCCCCGGCCCAGGTACGCCGCCAGCGCCGCGACCGCACACCGGCCGAGCGGCACCACCCGGTCCCGCCCGCCCTTGCCGTGCAGCCGGACCGCCGCCGCCACCGGGTCGAGGTCGAGATCGTCGACGTCCAGGCCGACAGCCTCGGAGATCCGCGCCCCCGTCCCGTAGAGCAGCTCCAGCAGCGCAGTCGAGCGCAGTCGCCGGACCGTCTCGGCCGGATCCCCCGCCTCGCGGACGGGCACCAGCTCGTCCGCCGGCCCCTCGCCGCCGTCAGCCTCCCCCTCGGCCGGCGCCTCCCCCGGCTGCCCGGTGGGGCCGTATCCCCCGCCAGTCGAGCCAAGTCCGCCAACCGGACTGACGCCGCCGGCCGGGCCGGGACCGTCGGCCGGGCCGGGACCGCCAGCAGGGCCGGGACCGCCAGCAGCGCTGGAGCCAGCAGCAAGACCCGGGGCGCCAGCAAGACCGGGGCTGCCAGCGGCGGCGGCGAGGACGGCGAGGACCTGGTCGACGGTGAGCGCCTTCGGCAGCCGCCGCGGCGGGGCCGGCGGGCGGATCGGCTGCGAGACGTCCTGGGCGACGTCGCCCTCCTGCGTCGCGAACCGGTGCAGCGAGCGGACGGCGACCAGCATCCGCGCCACCGACGCGGCGGCCAGCGGCGGATGCTCGTCGTCCCCCGAACGCAGCGCCGACGCGAACGCGCCCAACGTCGCCTCGTCGACGTCGGTCAGCGACGCGACCCCGCGTGCGGTGAGGTATTCGTGGTAGCGGCGAAGGTCCCGCCGGTAGGCGAGCACGGAGTTGCGGGCGAGCCCGCGCTCCCCCGCCAGGTGGTGCAGGTAGCGGGCGGCCAGCTCACCCGGGTCCGCCGGATGGATCACCTGGGCCTTCATCATCAACCCGAATAGTAGGACCTGGCACCGACAGTTCTTGACAAGCGGCAGCTGTTCTTCCACAAGCGGCAGTCGCGCGGTCACGTCGCGGCGTTATTCTGACGGCTTGTGCGGACAGCATTCGTAACGTCACGTTACGCCGCACAGGTCCGCTTCGCCACGACGGGTGCCGCCGTGCGCGCAACCTCGGGGCCGGCTGGCGCGTCTTCCGAGGACGACGAATCTTCGCACCTGCCCATGCGGGCTCCCGCCGCCCGCCCTGCCCGGCCGGCGGAGCGCACGCTCGCCCGACAAGGCGGCCCATCATGAACGCCGAACGCCGAGCGGCCCGCGGGCCGGCCGAGGCGCCCCGCCCCGTGCCCGGGCCCGACCGCGCCTCAGGCCGTGGCCGGGCCGCCCGGATGATCGCCGTCTGTGCCCCCCGGTGGTCGTATCCGAAGATCGTCCACGACCACCGCGGGGCACAACTCGCGATCATGCAGTCGCGGGCCGACGGCCCCGCGGCGGCTCGCCCGCCACGGCCGCACCCGCCCACCGCGCACGGCGACGAGGGACGCGCGCAGCGCGCGGGAGACCGGCGAGACCCTGCCCGACTCGGCGCTCGACGGCGGGCCGCGGCCGGGTTCGCCGTCGCCGTCGCGGTCGCGCTCGCCGGCTGCGGCTCGCACGACGAGCCGGCCGGCGCCGCGGCGCCGCAGCGGGGCGAGCCGGCCGGCGGCGCCAGTGCGGCAGCTGCCTCCGGCTCGCCGGCGCAAGCCGCCACGACCACGCCCGGCGGGACCCCCAGGCCCGCCGGCGACTCGCCGACGGCCGCGGCCGACGTCGTCGCCGCCTACTTCGGCGAGATCAACACCGCCAGCCGATCCGGCCGCGTCGCCGACGTCGCCGGCACGGCGCTGCCCGGCTGCCAGGCGTGCGCCCTCGACATCGGCGTCACCCGCGGCTTCCAGCAGCGCGGCCTGCGAGCCGACGGCGACCCGTACGAGATCACCGACGTCACCGCCCAGCCGAGGCAGGGCGTCGTCATCACCGTGACGTTCACCGCGACCGCGCGGACCGTCGGGCTGCTCGACCCGGCGGGCCGCCGGGTTGACGCGGCGGCCGGCGTGCCGGCCCGGACCGGCAGCGCGGACCTCGCGCTCACCGGCAGCGGGTGGCGCATCCAGACGATCCGATACGCGCGGAGGTAGCCTTGAACAGCCCGAGCCGGCGCCGCCAGCCGTACCGCCCCGCCGGCGTAAACACCGCCCGGCGGCCGCGGACCGCGCGGACGATCCGGACCACGCCACGCCTCCTCGCCGCCGCGGCGCTGACCGTGTGCTGGCTGGCGGTTGCGGTCGCGCTCGGGACCGCGGCCGGTGCGCAGACGACGCCGACGGGTCCGGCCGTGTCCGTTCCCTGCGGCAACGTGGTGTGGGCCAGCTGCGACACCCGGGCGACCGATGGCGGCTACCAGTACCGCTACCGCGGCGGCCAGCTCATCCCCGTGCCCCTCGGCGGCTCGGGCGGCCGGGGGGCCGGCTGCGGCGCGACCTGCCCACCCGACCCGGCGGCCGTCTGCGACCTGCTGCTCGCCGTCGGGCCGAGCCCCGACATGACCGCACAGGAGCTCACCGACTACAACCAGGCGGTCGCCGGCTGCCAGGCGTGGCTCGCGGACCCCAACGGCATCCCGATCGCCACGGTGCAGGCGCAGCTCGCCGACTACCTGCGCGAACAGCTGCTGCCGAAGCCTCGCCTCACCATCCAGCCGAACGGGCACAGCATCGCCGGCCTCGCGACCATCGTCTACACCCCGGTCCCGCCGGCGTTCACCTTCAACGTCAACCAGCCGGTCATCGCGACGATCAGCGCCGTGCCGACGTACCGCTGGGACTTCGGCGACGGCGGCACCGGCCCGAACTCCCCCGGCCGCCCCTACGACGCGGCGATCTCCCCCCGCGACCACCCCGACGCGTACGTGACCCACCAGTACACCCACCCCGGCACCTACCAGGTCACCCTGACGGTTACCTGGGACGGCACGTTCACCGTCCCCGGCGTGGCCCAGGCGTTCCCCCTCAACGCCGTCACCCTCACGGCCACCGCCCCCGTCACCGTCGAGGAAGCAGCCGGCGTCCTCACCGGCAACGACTGAGTCTCTGGTTCGCGCCGTGTCCTCCTCCGCTCACGGGCCCTACGCCGGCCTCGCGGAGGCCCAACCACGTTCGCTTCGCTCCGTGGCCGGGCCTCCGCGAGGCGCGCCTCCGCGCCCAGCACGGTCGCTCACCGCCGCGCGTCACCAATCTGCTGTGACGCACGGGCTCTGAGCGATCAGACACGTCAGCCCTGGTTGCCGGGGCGGGCGGGCCAGGGGGCGTCGGGGGTGCGGAGGGTGGCAAAGCCGATGTCGCGGGCGCGGGCGGCGGCGAGAATGCCGACGACGGCCATCGCGTTGGTGATGTCGCCCTCGAGCACCCGGGTCACCGCCTCGTCCAGCGGCACCCGGGTGACCGACATCTCGGCCTCCTCGTGCACCCCGGCGTACCGCTCGGCAGCGGGGATCTCCGACAGGCCGCGGGCGAGGAACACCCGGTAGGCCTCGTCGGTCATGCCGGGCGACGACCAGACGTCGGCGAGCACCGCCCACCGCCCAGCGCGCAGCGCCGCCTCCTCGGCAAGCTCCCGGGCGGCGGCGACGGAGGCCGGCTCGCCGGGCAGGTCGAGGATCCCGGCGGGCAGCTCCCACAGCGGCCCGCGCACCGGGTGCCGGTACTGGCGGACCATCACGACCCGCTCCGCGTCGTCGAGCGCGACCACGCCGACCGCGCCGGGGTGGACGACGACGTCCCGCTGGGAGACGTCGCCGTCGGGCATCCGGACCAGGTCGCGGCGCAGCGCGATGATCCGTCCCTGGTAGGGGGTGGTGCTCTCGACGACCTCGTAGCGATGCGCGCCGGTGCCGGCCGCGCCCACGCCGGCGGCTCCGGTCTCGGCCGCGCCGGTCTTCGGGCGCGCTCCCGCCGCCGGGCTCGCTCCCGCTGCTGGGCTCGCTCCCGCTGCTGGGCTCGCTCCCGCGGCGGCGGACGACTGCGGCCCGGTCTGCGTGGGCCGGCTCACGACGTCACCAGCGCGGCGCCGTCGCCGAGGCCGCCGGGGCCGGCGGTGGACTGGTCGGGTGGGCCGGCGGCGAGGTCGACCGGGAGCACGCCGCGGCGGCGGTCGGCGTAGGCGACGGCGGCCGAGGCGAGGCCGCGGAACAGCGGGTGTGCCCTGGTCGGCCGGGAGCGGAATTCGGGGTGCGCCTGGGTGCCGACGTAGAACGGGTGCACGTCGGGGCGCAGCTCGACGACCTCGACGAGCCGGCCGTCGGGCGAGGTGCCGGAGAAGACCAGCCCGGCGGCGGCGAGCCGGTCCCGGTAGTCGTTGTTGACCTCGTACCGGTGGCGGTGCCGCTCGGGCACCTCGCCCGCGCCGTACTCCCGGCGCGCGATCGTGCCGGGGACGAGCTTGCACGGGTAGATCCCAAGCCGCATCGTGCCGCCCATGTCGCGCTTGCCGGCGACGACGTCGCGCTGGTCGGCCATCGTGGAGATCACCGGATACGGGGTGTGCTCGGCGAACTCGGTGGAGTTCGCGCCCGCCAGGTCGGCGAGGTCGCGGGCGGCCTCGATCACCATGCACTGCAGGCCGAGGCAGATCCCCAGCGTCGGAATGCCGTGCTCACGGGTGTGCCGCAGCGCGTTGATCTTCCCCTCGATGCCGCGGACCCCGAAGCCGCCCGGGATGATCATGCCGTCGATGCCGTCGAGCAGCCGGGCGGTGACCTCCGGCGACGAGCACTCGTCGGACGCGACCCAGCGGACGTGCACGCCGGCGTCCACCGCGAACCCGCCGGCGCGCAGCGCCTCGGTGACCGACAGGTAGGCGTCCGGCAGGTCGATGTACTTGCCGACCATCGCGACGGTGATCCGATGGGTCGGCTGGTTGACCCGGCGCAGCAGCGTGTCCCACTCGGACCAGTCGACGTCGCGGAACGACAGCCCGAGTCGGCGGACCACGTAGGCGTCCAGGCCCTCCTGGTGCAGCACCTTCGGGATCATGTAGATCGACGACGCGTCCGGCGCGCCCACGACGGCCTCGTCGTCGACGTCGCACATCAGCGCGATCTTCCGCTTCAGCGCCTCCGGGAGCGGCCGGTCGGAACGACAGACCAGCGCGTCGGGCTGCAGACCGATGCTGCGCAGCGCGGCGACGGAATGCTGGGTGGGCTTGGTCTTCAGCTCGCCGGACGGCGCAAGGTACGGAACGAGGCTGACGTGCACGGTCAGCGCGTTGTCCCGGCCGACCTCGTGGCGTACCTGCCGGATCGCCTCCAGATACGGCAGCGACTCGATGTCACCGACCGTGCCGCCGACCTCGGTGATGACGACGTCGACGTCCGGGCCGGCGAGCCGGCGGATCCGGTCCTTGATCTCGTCGGTGATGTGCGGGACCACCTGGACGGTCTGGCCGAGGTAGTCGCCGCGCCGCTCCCGGGCGATCACCGCCGAGTAGACCTGCCCGGTGGTGACGTTAGCGCTGCCGTCGAGGTCGACGTCGAGAAAGCGCTCGTAGTGGCCGACGTCCAGGTCGGTCTCGGCGCCGTCGTGGGTGACGAAGACCTCGCCGTGCTGGAACGGGTCCATCGTGCCGGGGTCGACGTTGAGATACGGGTCCAGCTTCTGCATGGTCACCCGCAGGCCGCGGGCCTTGAGCAGCCGCCCGAGGCTGGAGGCGGTCAGCCCTTTGCCCAGGCTGGACGCCACCCCGCCGGTGACGAAGATGTGTTTGCTGCTGCGTACCTGCGCCACGCACGCTCCCGTGGTTGGTGTCCAGCCGGCAATCCCTGCCGGTCCACGGGACTTCACGGTAACACGCCAGCTCACCCGGCTGGTTCCGCGCGCACCGTGGCCTCGGTCGCGATCGGGTGGAACCACCCCGTCAGGGGGTCGCCTTGTCGGCGGCCGCCGCGGCGAGCAGCTCCTCGGCGTGGCCACGGGCGAGCGTCGAGTTCTCCTGGCCGGCGAGCATCCGGGACAGCTCACGGACCCGGCCGGCGTCGTCCAGGGCGGTGACGCCGCTGCGGGTGACCGAGCCGTCGGACGCCTTGCTGACCACCAGGTGCCGGTCGGCGAACGCGGCGACCTGCGGCAGGTGGGTGATGCAGATGACCTGATGGGTCCGAGCGAGCTTCGCCAGCCGGCGGCCGATCTCGACGGCCGCCCGGCCACCGACTCCCGCGTCGACCTCGTCGAACACCATCGTCACCCCGGCGTCGTCCGCCGCGAGCACGACCTCGATCGCGAGCATCACCCGCGAGAGCTCGCCGCCCGAGGCGCCCTTGTGCACCGGCCGCGCCGGCGCCCCGGGATGCGGGACGAGCCGCAGCTCCACGTCGTCGACCCCGCCGGCGCCGAAGGCGATCTTCCGGCCGAACATCGGCAGGCCGTTCGAGTCGTCCCGCTGGGAGACGACCGCGACGACGCGGGCGCGCGGCATCGCCAGGCCGGCCAGCTCCGCGGCCACCTTCTCGCCGAACTCGTGCGCCGCCCGCGACCGGGCCGTCGACACCTGGCCCGCCAGGTCCGCGAGCTCGTCGAGCAGCGCGTCCCGCTCGGCGGTGAGCGCCTGCGCCGAGTCCGCGCCGCCGTCGAGCTCCAGCAGCCGACGGCCGGCCTCCTCGGCCCAGGCCAGCACACCGTCGATGTCGGTACCGTGCGCGCGGGTGAGCGCCGCCAGGTCTGCGCGGCGCTCCTGCGCACCGGCGAGACGCACCGGGTCGGCGTCGACGCCGACGGCATAGGAGGCGAGGTCGGCGGCGACATCGGCGAGCAGCACGGCGGCCTCGCGGATCCGACCGCCGAGGTCGGCGAGCTCCGGGTCGAGGTCGGACTCGGCGCTCACGGCCCGCCGCGCGGCCGAGACCAGGTCGACCGCACCCGGGGAGCCGTCGCCGGCGGCCGGGTCGGCGACGAGCGCGGCATGCGCCGTCTCGGCGGCCCGGACCAGCGCCTCGGCGTGCTCCAGGCGACGCAGCTCGATGTCCAGCGTGGCGTCCTCGCCCGGCGTCGGGGCGACCCGCTCGACGTCCGCGAGCCGGGAACGCAGCGACTCCGCCTCGGCGGCCCGCTCCCGGGACCGTTCCGTCAGGTCGGTGAGCTTCGCCCGCACCGCCGCCAGCCGGGTGTACCGCTCGCCGTAACGCGTCAGCGGCTTCGCGACCGTCTCGCCGGCGAACCGGTCGAGCGCGGCCCGCTGCGCCGACGTCTTCAGCAGCCGCTGCGCCTCGGACTGGCCGTGCACGGCGACGAGGTCCTCGGCCAGCTCCGCGAGCAGGCTCGCCGGGGCGGACCGGCCACCGACCTGGGCCCGGGACCGGCCGTCCGCGATCAGCGTCCGGCCGATGACCAGAATGCCGTCGTCGTCCAGCTCGCCGCCCGCGTCGCGTACCCGGACCGCCGTCGGCGAGTCCGGCGAGATGGCGAGCCGGCCTTCGACGAAGGCGCGGTCGTAGCCCGGCCGGATCAGGCCGTAGTCGGCCCGGCCGCCGGCGAGCAGGCCGAGGCCCTGCACGATCATCGTCTTGCCGGCGCCGGTCTCGCCGGTCACCACCGTGAGGCCCGGCGCGAGATCGAGAACGGCGTCGTCGATGACCCCGAGGCCACGCAGCCGAATCTCCTCGAGCACGCCACGAACTCTAGGGCATCCCAGCGACAGCCGGCACGAAGGGACATCTGGGGCACGCCCGCGCGTCGCCCCCGCACCACGCCGCACAGGCACCGCGCGTCGACACCGCACCGCACATAGGCCGCGGCCGAGCGAGCACCCCGCGCCCACGACGAGCCACCCGCCCCGCATGATCGCCGGTCGTGCCCCCGTGTGGTCGTGAACTGGCCAGAAACGCGACCACGCGGGGGCAGAAACCGCGATCACGCGGGCGGCGTCGCCGGGTTGGCGCTACGCCTCGGTGGAGAAGTCGATGAGGGGCTCGGGGAAGCCGTTCTCGCGGGCGGCCCGGCCGCGCCAGCCCTCGACGGGCAGGTGGAACTTCGCGACCAGTCGATCGGTGAACGGCCGGGTGTGCACCACGGCGAGCCGGACCGGCCGGCGCCCCCGGGCGACCTCGACCCGCGAGTGCGGCGCGACCGGCACCGACCGGCGGCCGTCGCAGTAGATCACCCCGGGAACCGGCTGCAGCACCTCGATCGCGACCGTCGACGTCGGGGCGAGCACGAGCGGCCGGGCGAACAACGCGTGCGCGCTGATCGGGGCTACCAGCAGCGCGTCCACCCCCGGCCACATCACCGGCCCGCCGGCGGAGAACGCGTAGGCCGTGGAACCGGTCGGCGTCGCGCAGATGATCCCGTCGCAGCCCAGCCGGGACAGCGGCCGGCCGTCGATGCCGAGCACGCACTCCAGCATCTTGGCGCGCTCGGCCTTCTCCAGGGACATCTCGTTGAGCGCCCAGCCCGTGTAGGCGACCTGGCCACGGTGGCGGACCGTGACGTCCACCGTCATCCGCTCCTCGACGCGGTAGTCCTTGCGGATCACGGCGTCGACGGTCGCCTCCAGCGCGTCCGGCTCCGCCTCGGCGAGGAAACCGACATGGCCCAGGTTGACGCCGAGCAGCGGGATATCGGCGGATCGTGCCAGCTCGGCGCCGCGCAGCAGCGTCCCGTCGCCGCCGAGCACCAGCACGAGCTCGACGCCGACCGCCGCCTCGTCGTCGCGCGGGACCGCGATCGGGGCGGTCAGCTCCAGGAACTCCGCCTCGTCGGCGAGCATCCGCGGCGCGATCCGCGCGGCGGCAAGCCGGTCGAGCACCCAGCGAGCGCGCAGCGCCATCCCCTCGCGTCGCGGATGGGTGAGGACCAGAATCTCCCTGCTCATCGCGCCGCCCCTCCGCCCACTCCGGCCGCGCTCCGCTCGGCCCGGGCCGCCCCGCCGTCCTGACTGACCCTGCCGTCGCTGCCTATCCCGCCGTCCTGACCGACCCCGCCGTCGCTGTCTATCCTGCCGTCCTCGGTCTCGCTGCCGGCCGAGGCCGCCCGGGTCGCGCTCCCCGCCCGGGCCGCCGTGCCGTCCTGCGCCGCTCTGCCCGCTGGACCGGCGGCGATGGCCGCCGCGAGGGCGTCCAGATCCAGCGCGGGTGCCCCGGCGGCGAGCCACAGCAGGTACTCGACGTTGCCAGCCGGACCCGGCAGCGGGCTCGCGACGACGCCCCGCACCCCCAGGCCGAGCTCACCGGCCACCCGGGCCACCCCGTCCACGGCCTCGGCGTGCAGCGCGACGTCGCGGACGACCCCGCCGGCGCCGAGCCGATCCCGGCCGACCTCGAACTGCGGCTTGACGAGCAGCACGAGGTCGGCGCCGTCGGCGACGCACGCGACCAGCGCCGGCAGCACGAGCCGCAGCGAGATGAACGACAGGTCGCCCACGACCAGGTCGACCGGCGCGCCGATCGCATCGACTGTCAGGTGCCGGGCATTGGTGCGGTCGAGCACCCGAACGCGCGGATCGGTGCGCAGCCGCCAGTCGAGCTGCCCGTAGCCGACGTCGACGGCAACCACCGACGCGACGCCGGCGCGCAGCAGCACGTCGGTGAAACCGCCGGTCGACGCCCCGACGTCCATCGCCCGGCGCCCCGCGACCCGCAGCGCACGCCCCCCGGCCGGCCGGGCCGTGCCATGCGGCTTAGCGGCCGTGGTGTCGACTTGGACGGCCCCGGCGTCGCCCTGGCCGCCCGGGGAGTCGGGCTGGCCGGCCGAGATAGCGGCCTGGCCGGCCGGGGAGGCGGGCTGGCCCGCCCGGGTGGCGGGCTGACCGGCCGTGGTGTCGACCTGGGCGGCCCAGGTGTCGCCGTGGCCGGCCGGGGTGGCGGGCTGGCCGGCCGAGGTGACGGGCGGGCCGGAAAGGGTGGCCGGGGCGTCAGCCGGGGTGACCGGGAAGTCGGCCTGGGTGGCCGGGAGGTGGGGCTGGCCGGTCTGGGGCGGGGCGAGGTCCAGCGGGGGCACGCCGAAGGCGGCGAAGGCGCCCAGCAGCTTGTGGGCGCCGCGCGAGGCGAAGCCCGGGTCATCGCCGCCGCTCACGGCGATCGAGGTGGCGGCGTCGACCATCGTCGACGCCTTGGTCGCGGCCCGGCCGGCGACCAGCACCCGGCCGGCGGCGATCATCTCGGTGGCCTGCTCCCGCGAACGGGCCAGGCCGCGGCGGACCAGCTCGCCGTCCAGTCGCATCCTGCGTGCCACGGCTACTGCTCGCTCACCGCGGTCCGGGGCCGGGCACCGGTGGCCCGGGCCGCGGGCCACCGGACGGCCCCGGTTGACCGGACGGCCCCGGCTGACCGGACGGCCCTGGCCGACCCGCGAGCCCTGGCTGACCGGCGAGCCCTGGCCGGAGCTGCCCGCCCGGACGCGCGACGGCACCTGGGGTGCCCGGATGAGCCGGCTCGTCCGGACGGGCCCGAGCGCCTGAGAAGTCGGGGCGGGCAGGCTCACCAGGGCGGTCGGGACCACCCGGACGGACGGGACCACCCGGACGGACGGGGGCGGCGGGACCGCCGTGGTCCGCGCCGTCGGCCGCGTCGAGCTCGGCCAGCGTGGCGGTGAGCAGCTGGTTGACCTCCTCGAACACGCCGACGTGCTCGGCGACCGCCAGCCCCGGAAGCGCCGCGAGCCGGGCGGACGCCGCCCGCACTCCGTCGTCGCCGGCCCGGTCGGGCCGGGCGGCGTCCGGCGGCGCCTCATCGAGCGCGGCGGCGCCGGGCGGCGCCGGGCCTGGACCGGGCGTTCCCGGCTCAGTGATCACCTGTCCAGCCTCCCGCGGTTGATGTCCGGCACGCCGGCGTGATTCGGGACGTCGGCCCGAACCACGCCGGCCGCCCGTCGTCTCCACAGCTAGTGTCGCCTACCGCCGCCGGAAACTCGTGTTGCCCCGAACGCGCCCGGTGCGTCACCCACCGAACGGGTGCGTCCACGGCCGGGCGGTGCGTCCGGCAACCGCCCACATGGCGCGCTTCGCCCGCCCTGGCGCGCAGACAGGCCGCGTACGGCGGCGTTCTCCCTCGGCGGTCCGGGATACGACGTGCCCGGGCGGCCGACGCGCCCCGCGGCTGCCGGGCGCAGGCGGTCGTGAGCAGGTAGGACGGAGGGGGTGCGCCGGGCCGACCGAGCGCGGCGGCCCGGATGTCCAGCGCGGTGGCGAGGAGGGTGTAGGTGGCGGACCGGGAGCGGTGCGAGACGGCGCTGCGCGGGCTCGCCGCCCGCCTCGACCAGCTCGTCGCGCGTGACAGCCGCCCGCCGCGGGCCCCCGACCGGACGCTGATGTGCCGGCTGCCCGATCTCGGCACGTCCTACACCGCCGAGCTGCGCGCGGGTTGCCTGCGTGACATCGCCGAGGGCGTGAACGCCGCACAGATCACCTTCACGCTCAGCAGCGACGATCTCATCGCCATCACCGACGGCCGGCTCGCGGTCGCCGCCGCCTGGGCGAGCGGCCGTCTTCGGGTAGAGGCCAGCATCCGCGACCTGCTGCGCGTCCGTTCCCTGCTCTGACCCCGCCGACGCACCTCACCCCCGGCGCCTCCCTACGTCCCGACGTCTTTACGTCCGACGTCCTTACATCCCGGCGCCCCCCGCCTCCGGACGTCCTCCCACGCCGGTCGCATGATCGCCGATAGTGCCCCGCGGTGGTCGTGAAACGACCCCTGACGGAACCACCCGGGGGCACAACCGGAGATCATGCCGGGCGAGCCGCCGGCCACGCCGCACCGCGAACAGCGCCTTGCGCGAACCGGCGCCGGGCAGGAGGAGCCGTCGGCATCGGCTCAGTTCGGGCGCAGCGTCGTCGGCGCGAAGCGCGATGCGGCTGACGCGCGCCAGGCGGTGTCAGGCCTGAATCGTCAGATCCGCGCAGGCCGCGGGCCGATCGCGGGCGAGGCGGCGCGGCGCACGGCCGGCGTCGGACGCCGCCCAGGCCGCGGCACACGCCGCGCGCAGCGCGTCCAACCCGTCGTCGGGCACGTCCGCGCCCTCCGCAGCGGTGGCCGACGACTCCCGCCAGCTCAGGGTGCCGTCGTCGGCCACCCGGCATTCCCAGGCGCCGCACCGGGCGGCGTGCCCGTCGGCGTCGAACCGGGCCGGCGCATGCGGGCGCAGCAGGCCCCGCAGGTCCGCGGCGAGCAGGGTAGGGCGGTGCGGCGGCGCGGCCGTCAGCAGGTCGCCCGGCGTGGTGACGCCGGTCAGGACCAGCAGCGACGGGGTGTCCGAGCGGGTTCCGGCCTCGATGTCGGTGTCGAGCCGGTCGCCGACGATGATGGGGCGGCGCGCGGCCGAGCGGCGCACCGACTCGGCGTGCATCGCCGGCTCGGGCTTGCCGGTCACCACCGGCTCGGCGCCGGTCGCCGCCCGGATCATCGCGACCAGCGCGCCGTTGCCCGGGGCCAGGCCACGTTCCGTCGGCACGGTCAGGTCCGCGTTGCTCGCGACCCACAGCGCCCCGGCGCGGATCGCGAGCGCCGCCTCGGCCAGCCGCGTGTAGGTCAGCTCGGGGTCGAAGCCTTGGACCACGGCCTGTGGTTTGTCGTCGACCGCGGTGACGGGGGTTAGCCCCTCGGCCTCGACCGCGGACCGCAGCCCCTCGCCGCCGACGACGAGGACCGCGGCCCCGGCGGGCAGTCGCTCGGCGAGGACGTGCGCCGCGGCCTGCGCGGACGTGATGACGTCGTCCGGGCGGGCCGGGATGCCGAATGCGGTGAGCCGATCCGCCACCGCCTCCGGGGTGCGCAGTGCGTTGTTCGTCACGTAGGCGGACCGCAGGCCACGCCGCCCGGCCGCAGCGATCGCCTCCGCGGCGTGCGGCACCGCGCCGTCGCCGCGGTAGACGACGCCGTCGAGGTCAAGCAGCGCGACGTCGAACAGCTCCGCCGGCGCCGCCGCCGAGCCGCCCAGCGGGGGCCCGCCGCCGGCGGTCACGCGGAGCGGGCCCGGTTCACCTGGGCGCGGGCGCCGCGCAGCTCCCGGCCGTAGTGCTGGATGTCCGGACGCATCGCCGCGGCCAGCGCCAGGTGCTCGATCGCCGTGGGCAGGTCGCCGGTGCGCCGCGCGGCCATTCCGAGGCCGAACTGGGCGTAGTCATCGGTCGGATCCTGATCGACGATCCAGGCGAACGTCTCCCGGGCGGCGCCGTACTGCCCGGCGTCGAACTGGGCGCGGGCGAGCGCCTCGCGGACGCTGCGTGACTCCGGCTCGGCGGCGCAGGCGTGCGCCAGCAGCTGCACCGCGGCGTTCGCGTTGCCGTCGCCATGCAGCTCGACCCCGCGGGTGTACCAGTCATACACGCTGCCGGCGGGTGAACCCGCCGGGATCGACCGCCGCGCGCCCTCGTCGGACTGCTCGGACATGAGCACCTCCCAAGCCCTGCAACGCCAAACCGGTACCCCGTCATCCGGACCGTGGACGCCCCGCGCCGTCCGCCAGCGCATCCGGCCGCCGGCGGCTCACGCCGGCTCCCGCGGACCGCTCGCTCGCAGTCCTCCCGATCACCGTCGTGCCACGGCACCGATCTTCCAGTCGCCCAGGGTCGTCGGCACCCGCGGGGCCCTGCGGCCCCGCCGACCGGCGGGGACGCTGCGGCCCACGACCATGACGGCGCGCCCGGGCCGCCGCCGGGCGAGACGCCGGCCCGGGTCCAGTCTCTCCGTTCCGACGCGCCGCGTACGTCCGTTCGCCTCTTCCATCACCCCGGCCCGTACACGCCGGCGGGTGAACTCGGTCGCTTCGCGCCTCGCGCCGATCGACGCAGCGATCGCGTCGCGCCCGAGGGCCCTACGATGCGGGCCATGGCTGACGACGCGACCGCCGCCGCTACCGATGTGCCCGCCCCCGCCGGCCTGGTGCTCGCGCCGTTGCGTGCGGCCCGGTTCACCACCGCGGCCTGGGCCGAGTCGAGCGCGACGGCGGGTTCCTCCGCGCGCACGGAGACCCTGGCCGCGGCGCGCGGCGCGGCCGGCGACCTGGCGGCGCTGACGTCCCCGCCCTACGACGTGATCGACGACGCGGGGGTGGCGGCGCTGGAGGCCGCCGACCCGCACAACGTCGTCCGGCTGATCCTGCCCAGGGACCGCTCGGCCGCGGAGCCCGGCAGCCGGTACGCCCGGGCGGCCGAGACGCTCACCGAGTGGCTCCAGTCCGGCGTCCTCGTCCGCGACGAGGCACCCGCGCTCTACGTCTACGAGGAGGAGCAGGACGGCCACCGCCAGCGCGGGCTGGTCGGCGCGGTCGCGCTCGCCGACCCGGACGCGGGGATCATCCTGCCGCACGAGAACACCATGGCAGGCCCGGTCGCCGACCGGCTGGCGCTGCAGCAGGCCACCCGGGCGAACCTGGAGCCGATCTTCCTGCTGTACGAGGGCGGCGGCGAGACCAGCCGGATCGTCGCGGAGACCGTCACGACCGAGCCGCTGCTGGCCACGGTCACCGACGACGGGGTCAGCCACCGGATCTGGGCGGTGACGGACCCGCGCGCGCTCGCCGCGATCGCCGCCGACCTGCTGCCGCGTCGCGCCGTGATCGCCGACGGCCACCACCGGTACGCGACCTACCGGCACTACCAGGCCGAACGGCACGCCGCCGGTGACGGCCCCGGCCCGTGGGACTTCGGCCTGACCTTCCTCGTCGACGCGACGGTGTCCGGACCGCAGGTGCACCCGATCCACCGGGCCGTGCGCGGCCTGACCGTCGCCGAGGCGGCCCGCCGGGCGCGGGGCGCGTTCGCGGTGCGGCAGCTGACGGCGGCGGACGGGTCCGGGTCGGTCGACGTCGCGGTGCTGCTGGACGAGCTCGCGAAGGCCGGCCAGGCGGGGACCGCGTTCGTGATCACCGACGGCCGCGACGCCTACCTGCTCACCGAGCCGAGCGCCGACGTGCTGGCACGCACCCTGCCGGCGGACCGGTCCGCGGCCTTCCGCGGCCTGGACGTGACCGTGGCACACCTGACGCTGATCAGCGACGTGTGGGGCCTGGAGGACAAGGTTGGCGTCGTCGACTACTTCCACGACGCCCCGGCCGCGATCGCCGCGGCGGTGAACGGCGGCGGCACCGCCCTGCTGCTGAACCCGACTCCGGTCGCCGGCGTGACCGAGGTCGCCAGGGCGGGCGAGCGGATGCCCCGCAAGTCGACCCTGTTCACGCCCAAGCCCCGCACCGGCCTCCTGATCCGACTCCTCGACGAGGACTGAGCAAGCCCGTTGCCGATGGGCGAGCCGCGCGCCGGGCGACCCCGCCCGGCGCGCGAACCAGTAACACAGCTATTCGCCCGCGTCGTCGTCCTGCGCTTCGGCCGTCGGGATCTCCGTCGCAGGACCATTCCCTCGGCCGAGGGGCCGGCGTTCGGCGATGGGGATCTCGCGCAGGCCGAGGTCGCTGAAAAGCACGCTCAGGTCGGGTAGGCCGCCGACCGGGCGGGCCGGCGCGGGTGGGACCTCGTCAGCCCCGTCGGTCGCGGGCTCATGGCCGCCGAGCAGCGCCAGCGAGGTGCTGCCGTCGTCGAACAGCACGGGTACGACGCCCTTGCCGATGGCCGCGGCGGGGACCGCGTCGCGGCCAGCCGAGGTCGCCGCAGAGGCCTCCCCGTCAGCCGTCTTCCCGGTGTGGCCGGCCTCGTCGGCGGCGTCTCCGTGGGCTGCTTCGCTGGCATCGGCCAGCTCGTCGTCATCGGCCGGCAGGGCCTCGTCGGTCGCCCTGGCACCGTCGGGCACGTCGCCGGCCGGCGCCTGGGCGCCGGCCGCCGGGGCATCGACCGACGGCACCTCGGCGTCGGCCACGGCGCGCACGGGGGCGACCGCGCTGTCGGCGTCGCCTTCCGTACCAGCGCCGGACGCGTCACCCGCGGTCGACCGGTCGTCGTCCGGCCGATCGGCCGGCGCGGCGACGGATCCCGGACCGGCCGGCACGTGCGCGGTCTCGACAGCCGGCGCCACCGGCAGTTCCGGCTCCGCGGCGGCCGGCGGCTCCGGTTCCGTGACGGCCGGCGGCTCCGGTTCCATGACGGCCGGCTCAGGTGACGCCGCGTCCTCTGCCTGCGGGGCCGCCTCGGCGTCCGCGGGCTGCCCGGTCAGCAGCTGGTAGACGCGGTCGTCGGCGTCGGTCTCGCCGTCCTCGTCGATGGCCGCCGCCGCCTCGAACGCCCGCAAGGCGTCGGCCGGCCGGCCGGCGTCGAGCAGCGCCTCCGCGTAGGCGTAGCGCAGCCGCGCGGTCCACGGCCGCGGCGGGCCGGGCCGGGTCGCCTCGTCCTGGAGGAGGACGGCGGCCGCCTCCGGCTGCCCGAGGTCGCGGCGCGCGCCGGAGCCGACCATCAGCAGCTCGGCGTGGCCGGCCGGGTCGAGCTCCGCCACGGACGGGTCGGTGAGGTAGTCGATGGCCCGCTCCGGCCGGCCGAGGCCACGCTCGGCGTCCGCGATCATCGGCAGGTATCGCGGGGAGCCGTCCATCCGGCGGGCCGTGCGCAGCTCGACGAGCGCGGTCGCGTACTCGCCCGCGTGGTAGGCGGCTATCCCGGCCGCCTCCCGGGTGGCCGGCAGCCGGGCCGCGAGGCTCGCAGCGGCCCGGCCGTGCGCGAGCGCCAGCGCCGGGTCGTCGTCGAGGAACATCGCGGCGGCGACGAGGTGGCGGGCTACCACCTCGGCGAGACCGGTCGGCAGGCTGCGCAGATCCTTGCGGACGTCGTGGTCGAGCAGCTCGGGCTGCGCCTCGTCCGGCAGCGGCGGCGCGTCGACGCGGGGGCGGGTCGTCGGCGCCGAGCCCTGCCTGCGTTCCCCGGGGCCCGAGCGGCGCTCGCCAGGGCCGGGCCGGCGGTCCGTGGCCCGGCCGGCGCGGCGCACCGGCCGGCCCGCATCGTCTCCCGCGCGTGCGGAGCCGAAGGACCGGGCCGGCGCGGCGCCGCGCGGTCCGCGGTCGCCGGCGCGCGACGCGCCCTGACCGCGTGACCCCGCACTCCAGCTACCCGTCCGCGCGGGACGATCCCACCCGCCGGTGCCGTCGCCGCGCGGCGCGGACCGGTCCCGCTGGCCGTCCGGCGCCGCGTGTGCACCCGTGCTGCCTGCAACCGTGCTGCCTGCGCCTGCGGTGTCGCCGGTAGCCGAGGTGCCGGTCGCTGGGCTACCGGCCGCGGCGGGGCCACCAGCCGTGGGCGACCTGTCCGCGGACGCATGCGGCGCCGACGCGCGCTCGGGGCGCTCGCCCGAGCGCTCGGGCCCGTGGCCGTCCTGGGAGGTGTTTCCCGGCGCCCCGGCGGGCAGCGCCCAGGCTGGCGGGCCGGTCGGGCGGCGCTCGCCTCGATCCCGGTCGTGGCCGCCGCTGCGATCGGCGTAGCCGCTGCCGTCCCCGCCGCGACGGTCCCGGTCACCCCGGGAGTCACGGGCGTCGCGCTGTGTGCCGCCGGCGCGGAACGGGCGGTCGTCTCGTGCGCCTCGGCTGTCTCGTGGGCCCCGGTCGCCTCCGGCGCCGCGGTCGTCCCGCGGGGCACGGTCATCCCGGCCGGTCCGGTTGTCCCGGAAGGGCCGGTCGGTCCGCTGGGTGGCGCCCGTGGCGCCCGTCGGCCGGTCGGGGCGGCCGCTCGTGCGGTCGCGCCACTGGCCGTCTCGCGGCCGCGGGTCGGGACGCCCCGACGGGTGCGGCGCGTTGGTGTTCCCCGCGGTGCGGTCGCGGCCGTCGCCCGCCCGGTCGCGGGCAGCGCCGACGCGGCCCGACCGGTACCCGCCCGCGGTGTCGTCGCGGCCCGCGTCCTGACCGCCGCGGTATCCACTCGAGCCGCCCGCGCGGTAACCGCCGCGGTCCGGGCCGCCGGGACGGTCCGTCCCGCGCCGGTCCGTGTTGGCCGGCCGGCCCGACCAGCCAGTTCCGCTGGTGCGCTCGCCACGCTGGTCGTTCGTGCCGGTCGGCCGACCGGTGCCCGGGCCGCGGTCGAACCGTCCGCCGCCGCCGGTGCGGTCGGATCGCTGTCCGCCCGGACGGTCACCGTCGTCGCGGCGCCGCCAACCGCCCGCGTCATTGGACCGAGCGGGACCGCCCCGCCCGGCGGAGCTGTCACGGCCGGCGGAATAGTCACGGCCGGCGGAGTTATCACGGCCGGCGGCACGGTCACGGCCAGCGGAATAGTCACGGCCGGCGGGACGGTCGCGGCCCGTGGAGGTGTCGCGGCCGAAGCGGTCCGGGCCGGCGCCGCGCGGGCCGGCGGGCCGGCGATCGCCCCGGTCGCCGGCGCGGTCGTCGCGCTCCTGCCAGGGCCTGCCCGAGGCGGTCGGTCGACGCTCGCCGCGGTCGTCCCGCGGCGGGCCGGCCCGGTGTCCCCGGTCGGCCGAGCCGCCAGCCGCGTGCCCGAACCGGCGCGGACGCTCGCCCGTGCCGCCGCCGTCCCTGGACCAGGGCCGGTCCGGCCGGCTGTCGGGGCGCCCGCCTCGGGCGTCGCCACCGGCGTCGCCGGTGTGGCTCGATCGGTTCCCGCCGTCCCGGTCGGTCCGCCAGGTCCCCGTCGGGCGGTCGAGGGCACCGTCGCGGCCACCCGGCCGGTCAGCCTGGCCCCGACGGTTCGATGGTCCCCCGTCGCCCGGCCGGCCGCGCCAGTTCGAACCGCCCTGACCACGGGACTCGCCGCCGCCCGCCGGCCGTCCGTCGCGGAAACCGTTCGCACGACGAGCGTCGTCGCCGCCGCGCCAGGCTCCACCCGGGGCACCGTCGCCGCCGCGAGCGCCACCGGCGCGGAAACCGCCGCCTGCATGGCTGCCGCCGCCCGCACGAGCGCCGCCGCTGCCGCGGAATCCACCGCTGTCGCGGGCGCCCCCACCGGCCCGGAAGCCGCCGCCCGAGCGCGTGCCGCCGCTGTCACGGGCGCCCCCGCCGGCGCGGGCCGGGCCGCCGCGGAAGCCGCCGTCGCCCGTGGCCGCGCCGCCACCGGCACGATCGCCGTCGCCGCTGCGCGGGCCGCCGGCGCGGGCCGCCGAGGAGTGTCCGGGCCGAAAGCCATTGCCGTTGCCGCGCTCGTTGCCGTTGCCGCGCTCGTTCCCGCCGCGCGCGTCGCCGCTGCGGGTGCCGCCGCCCCAGCCGGTCGTCGAGCCGGCGTCGCGGGCCGGCCCGCCGGCGGGCCGGCTGCCGCGGAAGCCCTGCTCCCGACGGTCGCCGCTCCCGGGCCGGCCGCCCTCGTCGGTTCGCCCGCCCGTCCAGCCACCCGTGTTGGGCCTGCCAGCCGAGTTGGGCCTGCCAGCCGAGTTGGGCCTGCCAGCCGAGTTGGGCCTGCCAGCGGAGTCGGGGCGGTTAGCGGAGTCGGGGCGGCCCGGCCTGTCGTCGCGCCGCAACCCACCGGCGCGGTCATGGCCGCCGGCCGCCGAGGACCGGCGAGCTCCCTGACCACCCGCGCTCCACGAACCGCGGGCCGGGCCGCCACCGGCGGAACGCCGGGCCGCGCCACCGCCGCCGCCGGCGGCGCCGCGGCCCCAGCTGCCTGCTCGGCCCTGCGCACCACCAGCACCACCAGCACCGGCGCGCCCGGCACGGCGGGGGGCGGGCGTAGATCCTCGGGAAGCCGACGGACGGGCTGGCTCCCCACCTGCGGGAGACGGAGGGACTGCAGAGCTCGACATCGTCATCGCTTCCGATCGGCCCACGCCTTCGTGGGTTCCACTGTTGACTTCTGGTTGCGGGCTCCAAGCCCACCGGGCGGCGCATCGTGCACTTGGCGGCCACCGGTCCGAACCGGGCCGCTCCCGTTGCTTTCTCGCACGGCGGCCCGCCGCGGCCTCCGTGCCGTCCTGCCAGCCGGTGTCGGCGGGACGCCTACCGCGTCGACTTCTTTGCGTTCTCCGGGGCACGCGCCCCGGGAGTTCGATCATGGCCACGGCGGGGTTCATGCCGTGTTGGCCGCGGCGCCGAGCCCCTCCGTCCGAGCATCGGCCCCGTCCGTCGGTGACACCGTCAGCCGACCGCGCCGGACGAACCGTCGCCTGCTGCCGCGTGCCGTGCGCGCGCCACCACACCTGGACCGCACGGACGCCCTGCGGCGCCGTCTTCCGATCGGGCCACCGCACCCGCGCGGCGCCCCCCTCTACGGTAGTCCCCCGCGTGCAGAACGCGCCGCGGCGCTCGTGGACGGTGGGCGGACGGCCCGGAAGCGCGCCCTACCGACGTCCGGGCAGCGTCGAGTCCGAGGCCGCCGCCCGGTCCGGGTTCGATGCGTCGCCGAGCATCGCGCGCATGTCGTCGACGAGCCGGCCGAACAGCGGCTCACGCAGCACGCTGTTGTGGTCGCCGACGACGGTGCGGCCCACGGCGTCGCCGGTGAGAATCTCGGCCCAGGCTCCCTCGACCGGGCGCAGCCCGGTCTCGGTGTCACGGGCGTCCCAGATCAGCGTGCGACCGGCGTAGGGCCGCGGCTTGTAGGCCATCATCAGGAACCGGGACTGGTTGAAGAAGTTGTCGGTGTGCCGGGTGTCGGGCCACTGGACGATGCCGGTGAGCGGCAGCCGGGCGAGCTGCGCGGCCCGGTCGAGCACGACCCGCAGCTTCGAGCCCGACCCCGGCGCACCGGGGTCGGGCTCGACGATCGGGGACGGCGTGGGTGGCGGCGGCGGTGGGGTCTCGCCGTGTGACTCGACGAACGACCCGGAAAGAGTGAGCTTCATCTTGGTGGGCGGGAAGCTGTCCACGATGGTCAGCAGCGCAACCTGTTCGCCGACCGCGGTGAGCTGCTGCGCGACCTCCAGGGCGATCACCCCGCCGAACGAGTGGCCGAGCAGCAGGTAGGGCCCGTGCGGGCGCAGCAGCCGGATCGTGCGGGCGTGCCGCCGCGCGATCGCGGTGACCGACCAGTCCGGTACTCCGCGGTGCGACAGCCCATGGGCCTGGATCGCGTAGACGGGCCGCTCGCCAGCGAAGTGGATCGCGATGCCAGCCATGACGACCGCATGGCCGCCGGCGCCTGCGAAGCAGAACAGCGGGGTGCCGGCGCCGTCGGTGCGCAGCGGCAGTACGTCGTGATGGCGCAGCGTGTCGACGGAGGTGTCCGCCTTGGCGGCCAGGGCGGCAAGCTCGGCGACCGTGCCAGCCTGCGCCGCCTCGGACGCGGGCAGCGGCACCCGCAGCTCCGTCTGGATGCGGGTCGCGACCTCCGCGCGCAGCGCCGGGTCGCCGCCGAGCGCCTGGAAGTCGTCGTGGACGCCGACGGCCAGCAGGCCCAGCGTCCGGGCCCACACCCCGGCCACGGCCTCCTCCCAGTCGTTGCGCGGCTCGTCGCCGGCGAGCGGAGCCGGCGCAGGCGGCAGCGCGGACCGATCGACCTCGCCGAGGACGGTGCGTGGCAGCTCGGGCACGATGACGACCACTTCCGGCACCGCGGCCGGGGCCATCCCGGCCGCGAGCAGCGACCGGCGGACGGCCGCGGGGGACGGCCCGCTGCCCGGCGCGGGCTGCACGTAGGCGACCAGCCTCGGCGGCGCGGTCGACCGGTCGGTCACCACCGCCGCGTCGGCGATGGTGTTGACGCTGCGCATCGCGTCCTCGATGTCGACCGCTTCGGCCAGGTAGCCGCGCACGGTTCACCGTCCCCTCAACCACCAGCACCCGAGACGGGTATTAGAGCACCATTTGCGGATAGATGTCCCTTCGGGGTTGACCGATGGGCCGCGTCGACCTCGCGCCCGATCCCGCCGAACGGCACCCGGACGCGACGTCGCCCCCGCCGGCGGTCGGCGGGGGGCGACGTGCGGGTCGAGCGGACCCGGCAGGGGTGACCCGCGCTACTCGGTCTCGAGGAGGCCCTGGACCTGGCCGGCGCGGGACGCCGTGCGCGCGCCGACGCCCAGCACCTGCAGGAATCCCTCGGAGTCCTTGTGGTCGAACGCCCCGACCCGGCTCATCGACGCGTCCGCCTCGCTGTACAGCGAGTGCGGGATGCCCGTCGCGCCGGCGAAGTTGACGGTGCCCTTGTACAGCTCCAGCGTGATCGAGCCGGTGGCGAGCTGCGCGACCTCGGAGACGACCTTGCGGGCGAGCTGCGAGCCGAGATCCTCGCCGTAGGCCTGGTAGAGCTGCTCGCCGAGGAAATCCGACGCGAACTCGAAGATCTTCCGCGCCCGACGGTCGAGGATCGTCTGCAGCAGGTACTCGTAGGCGCTGCCGAGCACCTCCATCCCCGGAGCCTCGTAGACGCCGCGGGACTTCACGCCGACGAACCGGTTCTCGACCAGATGCAGGTTGATGCCGACGCTGTGCCGGCCGCCGATCTGGTTGGCGAGCTCCAGCACGTCGGCCGCGTCGGTGACCGACTGGCCGCCAATCGACACCGGACGGCCCTTCTCGAAGGCGACCGTGACGAGTTCCGGCTCGTCGGGGGCGTCCACCGCGCGGACACCCATCTCCGGGGTGACGAAGTTGGCGCCGGTCTCGAGGGACTCCAGCGCCCCGGCCTCGTGCGTCAGGCCGAGCAGGTTGGCGTCGGTCGAGTAGGGCGACGTACGGGTGGCCCGGATCGGCAGGCCGTGCTTCTCGCAGTAGTCGATCATTTCCTCGCGGCCGCCGAAGGCGTCGAGGAAGGCCTGGTCACGCCACGGCGCGTAGACGGAGACGCTGGGCGCCAGCATGTTCGGCACCAGCTGGAAGCGCGCCTGGTCGTTGCCCCGGCCGGTCGCGCCATGGCTCAGGATCTTGATGCCACGCGCCAGGATGTGCGGGAGCATCCCTCGGATCGTGACGTACCGGCCGAGCGGCGTGGTGTTCCAGTAGCGGCCCTCGTAGCGGGTGAGGCCCTGGATGGCCTGGATGCCGGCCTCGCCCATCTCGGTCCGCAGCGGGACGACGACGGCCTCGACCGCGCCGCAGGCCCGCATCCGCTCGGCGACGACGTCGAGGCCCTCACGCTCGTCCGGCTGGCCGAGGTCCGCGGTGAAGCAGATGACCTTGACGTCGTGGGCGGTGAGCCAGTGGGTGACCGTGCAGCTGTCGAGCCCACCCGACGCGAAGAAGGCGACGCTCTCACCCTTGAGGTCCTTGATCTCCATGTCGTTCCGCTCCCGTTCGATGGGCCCAGGTGGGTCCGGGACGCCCCGACCTCAGGCTGGCCGTCGTCACCGGATCCCGCGACCGCAATTCTATACATGCCGACGCATGTTCATCCAGTCGCTGGGTGGGCGCCGCGTGGCCCGGCCGCCCCCGATCGCGGGGGTTGCCCTCGTGACCCCGGCCGTCAGGCCTGGGCCGTCGACCCGGAGTCGAGCCGGGCCGCCATCAGGGCGCGGACGAGGGCGATTCACGACCACCCGGGGGCACAAGCGGCGGTCACCGGGCGGTCCGACGTTGGCGATGGGCCGCGTTAGCGCCGGCGGACCCGGACGAAGGCTCGGTAGTCGGCCTGCACGGATCCCTCGACGGTGTTGCCCGGCTCCAGCCGAACAAGCGTGACGTCCCATCCGGGGATCGGGTCCGGGGCGCCGGTGTGCGCGGCGGTGTGCAGTTCGAGCGTCGTTGCCGGCTGCCCGGGAACGGACGCGGACAGGGACACGATGGCGTCTCCCGCCCAGACGCACTGGACGTCCTGCGAGGCAGGGCAGCGACTGTCCCGCACCTCCAGGAGCGTGAGCGTCAGGCCACCTCCCGGGGCCTGCCACGGCGCATGCGGCCTGAGTACGACATCACCGCCGGCCTGATCAGTCCCCGGGCTGGCGCCGGCCGGCGGGACGGACGTCTGCGCGGGCGGCGCCGACCTCGGCTGTCCTTGCCCGGCTTCGCCACCGGGCGAAGGACGCGGCGCCGGCGCCGGCGCAGTGGTCGACGCCGCGGTGCCACCGGGTGCCGTCGCCGGGTGCACCGGCGGGCCCGTCGTCGCCGCGTCGGAGCAGCCCGCCAGCAGCGTCAGCGCCAGGGCGACTGCCAGGGGCAGCGTGACCGCGAGAAGCGTCGCCGTCCGTCGACCTCGGGAGCCCGTCATCGGCTCTCCTCCACCCGTTGCCCGTCCACTCCTCGTCTTCGACGCAGCCGGGGCCTGGACGGTTGCACCTACGGCAAGCCTGCTCCAGGAAGGTCCGGAAATGGGGAAGGCCCGCCACACAGAGGTGTGGCGGGCCTTCCCGTAAAGAGAATTTCGGCGGTGACCTACTCTCCCACCCGGCCTCCCGGGCAGTACCATCGGCGCTGGAGAACTTAGCTACCGGGTTCGGAATGGGACCGGGCGTACCCTCTCCGCAATAACCACCGAAACACTATGAAGATCTGGCACCACACCCACAAACCCCTCCCAAAAGAGGTTTACGGGCCGGTCTGCCGTTCTTCTAGAACCGCACAGTGGACGCGCAACATCGTTGTAAGACAAGCCCTCGGCCTATTAGTACCAGTCAGCTCCACGGCTCGCGCCGCTTCCACATCTGGCCTATCAACCCGATCATCTCTCGGGGGCCTTACCAGGTTAACCCTGTGGGAGACCTCATCTCGAAGCGAGCTTCCCGCTTAGATGCTTTCAGCGGTTATCCCTTCCGAACGTAGCCAACCAGCCATGCCCTTGGCAGGACAACTGGCACACCAGAGGTTCGTCCGTCCCGGTCCTCTCGTACTAGGGACAGCCCTTCTCAAGACTCCTACGCGCGCGGCGGATAGGGACCGAACTGTCTCACGACGTTCTAAACCCAGCTCGCGTACCGCTTTAATGGGCGAACAGCCCAACCCTTGGGACCTACTCCAGCCCCAGGATGCGACGAGCCGACATCGAGGTGCCAAACCTTGCCGTCGATATGGACTCTTGGGCAAGATCAGCCTGTTATCCCCGGGGTACCTTTTATCCGTTGAGCGACGGCGCTTCCACAAGCCACCGCCGGATCACTAGTCCCTGCTTTCGCACCTGCTCGACCCGTCGGTCTCACAGTCAAGCTCCCTTGTGCACTTGCACTCAACACCTGATTGCCAACCAGGCTGAGGGAACCTTTGGGCGCCTCCGTTACTCTTTAGGAGGCAACCGCCCCAGTTAAACTACCCACCTGACACTGTCCCTGATCCGGATCACGGACCCAGGTTAGACATCCAGCACGACCAGAGTGGTATTTCAACAATGACTCCCCTGAAACTGGCGTCTCAGGCTCACAGTCTCCCACCTATCCTACACAAGCCGGACCGAACACCAATATCAAGCTGCAGTAAAGGTCCCGGGGTCTTTCCGTCCTGCCGCGCGTAACGAGCATCTTTACTCGTAGTGCAATTTCGCCGAGTCTGTGGTCGAGACAGCAGGAAAGTCGTTACGCCATTCGTGCAGGTCGGAACTTACCCGACAAGGAATTTCGCTACCTTAGGATGGTTATAGTTACCACCGCCGTTTACTGGCGCTTAAGTTCTGAGCTTCGCCCCGAAGAGCTAACCCGTCCCCTTAACGTTCCAGCACCGGGCAGGCGTCACTCCGTATACATCGCCTTACGGCTTCGCACGGAGCTGTGTTTTTAGTAAACAGTCGCTTTCCCCTGGTCTCTGCGGCCCCCACCAGCTCAGACAGCACGTGCCATCACCGGTAGTGGCCCCCCTTCTCCCGAAGTTACGGGGGCATTTTGCCGAGTTCCTTAACCACAGTTCACTCGATCGCCTCGGTATTCTCTACCTGACCACCTGTGTCGGTTTCGGGTACGGGCGGCCCTGGCACTCACTAGAGGCTTTTCTCGACAGCATGGGATCATCCACTTCGCCACAGTCGGCTCGGCATCACGTCTCAGACCTAAAGTGTGCGGATTTACCTACACACCGCCCTACACGCTTACCCCGGGACAACCACCGCCCGGGATGGACTACCCTCCTGCGTCACCCCATCGCTTGCCTACTACCCCCCAAGATCCCAACCACACACAACCCCTCGAAAGGAGAAGCACACAGAAGGTTAGTACAGAAGGATTCAGCATTGGCGCACCAGCGCCGGTACGGGAATATCAACCCGTTATCCATCGACTACGCCTGTCGGCCTCGCCTTAGGCCCCGACTCACCCTGGGCGGACGAACCTGCCCCAGGAACCCTTGGTCATCCGGCGGACGGGATTCTCACCCGTCATTCGCTACTCATGCCTGCATTCTCACTCGCATGGCATCCACGGCTGGGTCACCCCGCCGCTTCACACGCCACACGACGCTCCCCTACCCACCCACACACCTGAACCACCCCCAAAAGGGCAGCTAAGCAATCGTATGAGTGCCGCAGCTTCGGCGGTACGCTTGAGCCCCGCTACATTATCGGCGCGGAATCACTTGACCAGTGAGCTATTACGCACTCTTTCAAGGATGGCTGCTTCTAAGCCAACCTCCTGGTTGTCTGTGCGACTCCACATCCTTTTCCACTTAGCGTACGCTTAGGGGCCTTAGCTGGCGATCTGGGCTGTTTCCCTCTCGACTACGAACCTTATCGCCCGCAGTCTCACTGCCGCGCTTCACTTACCGGCATTCGGAGTTTGGCTGAGTTCAGTAAGCTGGTAGGCCCCCTAGCCCATCCAGTGCTCTACCTCCGGCAAGAAACACACGACGCTGCACCTAAATGCATTTCGGGGAGAACCAGCTATCACCGGGTTTGATTGGCCTTTCACCCCTACCCACAGCTCATCCCCCAGTTTTTCAACACTGGTGGGTTCGGTCCTCCACACGGTCTTACCCGCGCTTCAACCTGGCCATGGGTAGATCACCCGGCTTCGGGTCTTAGACATGCGACTCACACGCCCTATTCGGACTCGCTTTCGCTACGGCTACCCCACACGGGTTAACCTCGCCACACACCGCAAACTCGCAGGCTCATTCTTCAAAAGGCACGCCGTCACCAGACCGAAATCCAGCTCCGACGGATTGTAGGCACACGGTTTCAGGTACTATTTCACTCCCCTCCCGGGGTACTTTTCACCTTTCCCTCACGGTACTAGTCCGCTATCGGTCACCAGGGAGTATTTAGGCTTAGCGGGTGGTCCCGCCAGATTCACACGGAATTTCACGGGCTCCGTGCTACTTGGGAAAAACTCCGGAAGGTGCCATGTTTTCGTCTACGGGGCTGTTACCCACTATGGCCGGCCATTCGCAAGCCGTTCGACTAACACAACACTTGATAACTTCCTGAAGAAACGGCAGTCTCCTCTGGAGAATCCCACGACCCCCATGCCGCAACGCCTGCCGGCTATCACACAACACAGGTTTAGCCTAGATCCGCTTTCGCTCACCACTACTCACGGAATCACGGTTGTTTTCTCTTCCTGCGGGTAATGAGATGTTTCACTTCCCCGCGTTCCCTCCACACACCCTATGAGTTCAGATGCGGGTGACAGCACTTAGCATGCTGCCGGGTTACCCCATTCGGAAATCCTCGGATCACAGCTCGGTTGACAGCTCCCCGAGGCATATCGCAGCCTCCCACGTCCTTCATCGGCTCCTGGTGCCAAGGCATCCACCGTGCGCCCTTAATAACTTGGCCACAAAGATGCTCGCGTCCACTGTGCAGTTCTCAAAGAACGGACGACCCCAACCCCCACCCCAGACACACCCACCCGGGCAGTTTCTGGAAAAGCTGGTCCGTACCGCAGCCAACCCCCAACCCCCACCACAACGGCGAAGATCAGGGGTCACAGGCCACCAAGGGGCTTCCGCTCCCTCAGGACCCAACAGCGCACCACACGAAACCACCCACCACCAGACCGGCCCGTTCCACCCACCCCCATCCGAAGACAGAACTGGAGTACTAGCCACCAAACCCAGCCGCAAGCAGCCCCTCGAAGTCAGAGTTCCACGCCAATGAGCAACCGTCCGACATACACAGCCAGAAACGGCCAATGCTCCTTAGAAAGGAGGTGATCCAGCCGCACCTTCCGGTACGGCTACCTTGTTACGACTTCGTCCTAATCGCCGGTCCCACCTTCGACGGCTCCCTCCACAAGGGTTAGGCCACCGGCTTCGGGTGTTACCGACTTTCATGACGTGACGGGCGGTGTGTACAAGGCCCGGGAACGTATTCACCGCAGCAATGCTGATCTGCGATTACTAGCGACTCCGACTTCACGGGGTCGAGTTGCAGACCCCGATCCGAACTGAGACCGGCTTTTTGGGATTCGCTCCACCTCACGGTATCGCAGCCCATTGTACCGGCCATTGTAGCATGTGTGCAGCCCAGGACGTAAGGGGCATGATGACTTGACGTCGTCCCCACCTTCCTCCGAGTTGACCCCGGCAGTCTCCTATGAGTCCCCGCCATAACGCGCTGGCAACATAGGACAAGGGTTGCGCTCGTTGCGGGACTTAACCCAACATCTCACGACACGAGCTGACGACAGCCATGCACCACCTGTACGGGACCCCTAAGGACCCACCATCTCTGATGGATTTCCCCGCATGTCAAGCCCTGGTAAGGTTCTTCGCGTTGCATCGAATTAAGCCACATGCTCCGCCGCTTGTGCGGGCCCCCGTCAATTCCTTTGAGTTTTAGCCTTGCGGCCGTACTCCCCAGGCGGGGCGCTTAATGCGTTA
>Ga0207711_10000281_pt1 | contig 54787 bp, 49 predicted proteins | sample KBSS34metaG_FD_184401 | JGI IMG/M metagenome (GOLD analysis project Ga0207711, IMG submission 184401) | Switchgrass rhizosphere microbial communities from Kellogg Biological Station, Michigan, USA - KBS S3-4 metaG (SPAdes) (version 2) | ecosystem: Host-associated > Plants > Roots > Rhizosphere... | reverse complement strand
CCACCGAGAATCGATCGAACATGTGCTCAACAATGCGATCGCTTACACGGACCGGAAGGGCCGCGTCGCGCTCGACGCCAGCGGTGACGATGACCAGGCCGTAATCCGCATCAGCGACAATGGTTCGGGGATTGCTATCAAGGATTTACCGCGCGTGTTCAATCGCTTCGACCGGGTTGTTGAGACCGGAGTTAGAGGCGAGGCGGCGCTCGGCCTGGGACTCCCGCTGACCCGCCAGTTCATCGAAGCGCACGGCGGCACGGTCGAGCTCGAATCGAAGAAAGGGAAGGGGACGACGGTAACCCTGGTCATCCCGCGCGGGTCGAAATGATCCTTGCGGATGAAGCGGCGACTGCCGGCCTTGGCGGCAAGCTGGCCCGGCTCGCGAGACCGGGCGATGTGATTACGCTGAGCGGGCCGCTCGGCGTGGGCAAGACCGCGCTCGCGCGTGGCTTCGTCGCCGCCCTCGGCCATTCGGGCGAAGTGCCGAGTCCCAGCTTCGCAATCGTCCAGCCATATGAGGAACTCGACCCGCCGATCTGGCACGTCGACCTCTATCGCCTTGAAGACCCGTCCGAAATCGACGAGCTGGGTTTGGATTCGGCGGCCGATGCGGTGCTGCTGGTCGAATGGCCCGAGCGCGTCGGCGCCAACGCCTGGCCCGACGCCCTCCGATTGACGCTGGCATTCACTCGGGATGGCGAGAGGAGCTTGACAGCCGAGGTGCCCCCGGCATGGGAAGGGCGATGGCCTCCGCAATGATCCCGCCGCCGCATGCCCCTGAATTTCTTGCCTCGTGCGGGTGGCGCGGCGCCGAGATTCTGCCGCTCGCCGGCGATGCGTCGTTCCGCCGCTATTTCCGCGTGGTCGACGGCAATCGCAGCGCGGTGCTGATGGATGCGCCGCCGCCGCACGAAGATCCGCGCCCGTTCGTCGCGGTTGCCGAATGGCTCTCCTCGGTCGGCCTTAGCGCGCCCGAAATTCTCGCCCGCGATCTCGACAAGGGCCTGTTGTTGCTCGGCGATTTTGGTGACTGGCGGCTGCGCGAGTGGCTCGACGACAATCCTGCCGGCGAGCGTGAATTGTACGAGCGCGCGACCGACGTCCTCATCCATCTCCACCGCCATCCGGCGATGGCGGGCCTTCCGGTTCACGGGCTCGATCAGTGGCTCGACGAGCTGGCGTTGTTCACTGACTGGTATTGTCCGGCGGTCGGGATCGAGGTCGACGCCGCGTCTTATCGGAAGGCGTGGACGGAAGTGCTTCGGCCAGTCGCCGCTGACGGCTTGGGGCCGGTCACGGTGCTGCGTGACTATCACGCCGAAAACATCATGCTTGTTGGGGAGCGCCAGGGCATTGAACATTTCGGTTTGCTGGACTTCCAGGACGCCCTGGCCGGCCACCCGGCCTACGACCTCGCCTCGGTACTCGAAGATGCGCGGCGCGACGTTGCGCCGGACATCGAGCGGGCGATGATCGACCGTTACGTCGCTGCCTGTGGGCGCGGCGAGGCATTCGAGCGCGCCTATTGGGCGCTCGCGGCGCAGCGCAACACGCGCATCCTCGGCGTCTTCACCCGGCTCTGGAAACGCGACAACAAACCGCATTACCGGCGCTTCCAGCCGCGCATGTGGGGCCTGCTCGAACGCGACCTCGCCGTGCCGCACCTCCAGCCCGTCCACGACTGGTTCGACGCGAACGTTGCGGCTGAATACCGGCGCCAGCCTTGGTTGGAAGCGGCGTGACCCAGGCTCGCCGGGCGCTGCGCCTGCGCGCCGAAGTCCATGGCAATGTTCCGCGCACGGCGATGATCATGGCCGCCGGACTCGGCAAGCGCATGCGCCCGCTCACCGCGACCCGACCCAAGCCGTTGATCGAGGTTGCCGGCAAGACGCTTCTCGACCACGTCCTGGACCGGCTGAGCGCGGCGGGCGTCAAGCAAGTCGTGGTCAACGTGCACTATCTCGCCGATGCCGTCGAAGCGCACCTTGCCACTCGCCACCATGGGCTCGAAGTGGTCATTTCCGACGAGCGCAAATTGTTGCTCGAAACCGGCGGCGGGCTGGTCCATGCGATCGACCTGATCGACAGCGACCCGTTCCTCGCGGTCAACAGCGACAATCTGTGGGTCGATGGGCCCGCGGACACTTTGAAGCTGCTTGCCTCGCACTGGGACGACGCGAAGATGGACGCGCTGCTGTTGCTGGTGCCGCTGGCCCGCGCCCGCAACCACCAGGGCATGGGCGACTTCCACATGACCCGAACGGGCCGGCTGAGCCGTCGAGAGCGGAGCCGGGTGGCGCCGTTCGTCTTCACCGGCATTCAGATGATGTCCAAGCGCTTGCTCAACGGCGCGCCGGAAGGGCCATTCTCAACCAATATCCTGTGGGACCGGGCGATCGCGGACGGACGTTGCTTCGGCGCTGTCCACCAGGGCCTGTGGTTCGACGTCGGCATGCCTAAATCGATCAAGCTGACGGAAGCGGCGCTGCAGGATGCCTGACGGGGTCGCTGAGCGGCCGAACGTCTTCACCATCCCCAGCCATCGGTCGTTCGCGGATTCGCTGGTTATTGGGCTGATCGCGCGTCACGGCAAGGATCCGCTGGCGCTCGCCCAAGGCCGGATTCTGCTGCCTAACAACCGCGCCGTGCGGAGCGTAACCGAAGCGTTCGTGCGGGCGAGCGGGGGCGGGCTGTTGCTGCCGCGGTTGATCCCGATTGGCGATCCGGAACTCGAGGAACGGATCGGCGGCGCGCTCGACCCGGTCGAAGCCGAGCCGGTTGCGCCCGCGATCGAACCGACCGAGCGTTTGCTGAAGCTGGCCTCGATCGTCCGCGCCGGCGGTGAGAGTTCGGCGGAGGGCATCCGCCTCGCGGCGGACCTCGCCCGGACGCTGGATGCCCTGACGATCGAGGAGATCGACCCTCGCGCCCTGCGCACGGCGGTTGCCGAAAGCGACGAACTCGCGGTGCATTGGCGCCAGTCGCTGGCACGGCTCGAATTGATCGTCGAGCATTGGCCCGGAATTCTGGCGGGGCAGGGCGCGATCGATCTGGCCCACCGCCGCAATCTGCTGCTTCACCGGCTTGCCGAGCGGTGGAAAAACGAGCCGCCGCCCGGGTTCACCGTCGCGGCCGGAATCACCACCGCGGCGCCCGCCGTTGCCGATTTGGTCGCGCGAGTCGCCCGGTTGCCTGACGGGATGGTCGTCCTGCCGGCGCTGTGGCTGGCCGATGTCTTTCCGGACGAGGAGTGGGATGCATTGGGTCCGGACGACGAGGGCCGCGCCGAAACCACCCATCCGCAATTCCATCTGAAACAACTGCTCGACCGCTTGGGCATCGCCCGCGGGGAGGTCCGGCGTTGGCGCTATTCCGGCGGTGCCGCTTCATCTCCGATCCGGGGACGCTCGGTCGCCAATGCGATGGCCGCGCCCGATTTCTCGCACAAATGGGAAACGCTGCCGAGCACCAGCCGGCGGCTCAGCAGCATCCGCCTGGCGACGCTGCCCGATGCCGCCGGGGAAGCCCAGGCGATTGCGCTGGCGTTGCGCGGCGCGCTGGAAACGCCGAGCAAGACCGCAGCCCTGGTCACGCCCGATCGCCAGCTAGCGCGGCGCGTGGCGGCGCTGCTCGCGCGTTGGGGCATCGAGGCCGATGACAGCGCCGGCCTGCCGCTGTCGCAAAGCGCGCCGGGGACGCTGCTGCTCGGCATCGCCTCGGCCGCGGCCGAAGAGCTTGCGCCGGTGCCGCTGCTGGCGCTGGCCAAGCATCCGCTGGCGGGCGGCGAGGGGGGCGAGCGCCTCGCCTGGCTCGATGCGGTCCGGCAGGTGGATTTCAAGCTCCGTGGACCACGGCCGCCGGCGATGCTCGCCGGGCTCGACGCCTGGTTCGCGGTCAAGGGCGGCGAAAGCGATTGGCGCCTGATCCGCAAGCGGCTGGCCGGGATCGACGGCATGCTCGCACAACCGATTGCGCTGGATCGATTCGCCAACCAGCTGGTTGAGGCCGCGCAGGCAATTGCCGACGAGGCGGCGTGGCGCGGTCCAGCGGGACGGATGGCCGCCGAACTGTTGGGCGAGTTGCAGGCTTCCCCGGCGGCGAGCAAGCTCAACGTTGGCGCCGACGACGCGGTGCCGCTGCTCCAGCAGTTATTCGACGCGCACGCCGTGCGGCCGCCCTACGGCGGACATCCGCGGATTTTCATCTGGGGCTTGCTTGAGGCGCGGCTGCAGCGGGCCGATCTGGTCATTCTTGGTGGGCTCAACGAGGGCGTCTGGCCGGCCATGCCCGCACCCGATCCGTGGTTGCCGCCCAAGGTCCGCGCGAACCTCGGCATGCCGACGCTCGACGTCCGCATCGGGCTCGCCGCGCACGATTTCGCCAGCGCCCTGGGGGCGCCCGAAGTGCTGATCACGCGAGCCCGGCGCGACGGCCGATCGCCGACGGTGGCGTCACGCCTCCTCCTGCGGCTCGACGCGATCAGCGGCGGCTTGCCCCGTGACCTCCCGCTCGAGCGACTGACGCGGGCGCTCGACGATCCCGGGCCGTCGCGCCCGGCGACGCGGCCCGAACCGGTTCCATCCGCCGACGAGCGTCCGGCGCGGATCTCGGTCACCGCGGTCGACCGGCTCAAGGCGGATCCGTTCGCTTTCTATGCGCAGTCGATTCTCAAGCTTCGCTCGATCGACCCGGTTGATGCCGATCACACCGCCCGATGGAAGGGCGAGGCCGTGCACCAGGCGCTGCAGGACTGGCAGGAACATGACGGCTGTGACCCCGACAAGCTGCGGCCGCGGGCGGAGCTGTTGCTGCGCGACGACGCCATCCACCCGATGCTGCGCGCGTTATGGGCGCCGCGCCTGCTCGAGGCGATCGACTGGATCGCCAACCTCGAGCGTAACAATCGCTCCGAGGGCAGAATTCCCCTCGCGGCGGAAATCACCGGCGAAGCGGCGATTGCCGGGGTCACGGTTTACGGCCGCGCCGACCGGCTTGACCGCCTCGCCGGCGGCGGCATCGCCATCATCGATTACAAGACCGGCGCGCCGCCGACCCAAAAGGCCGTTGATGCCGGCTTTGCGTTGCAGCTCGGGCTGCTCGGACTGATCGGGCGCGCTGGCGGCTTCGACGACATTCGCGGCGAACCGCAGGCCTTCGAATATTGGTCGCTGATGCGCCACAAGGGGACGTTCGGACGGTTGATGTGCCCCGACAAGGACATGGGGTCTGAAGGCTTCCTCGCCCATGCCTCGAAACATTTCTCCGAAGCGGCGCAAAAATGGCTGATCGGCAGCGCGCCGTTCACCGCGAAACTCAATCCCGCTTACGCGCCGTACGGCGATTACGATCAGCTAATGCGGCTGGAAGAATGGTACGGCCGCAAGTGAGCGGGTTACTTGCGCGGCTTCTTCTTGACCTTGGAGGCGTAGAGCAGGGCTGCGACGATCGCCGCGGAGCCGATGCCGACCGCGACTCCGGCTTTGACCAATTTGTCCCGGCGCTGCTTGTTGGCCTGGTCGAGATTGTCGTCGTCGTTGTCGCTCATGCGATGGTATCTATGGCGACGAGGCGGGCATGAGCAAGCGCTTTAGGCCATTGCCCGAGCTTGAGGGTGCGCAGCAGCAGGCTGCCGACCCCGACGTGCACGCCGCGCTTTCGGCTTCGGCGGGGACCGGTAAAACGCAGGTCCTAACCGCACGCGTGTTGCGCTTGCTGCTGCGCGAGGCGCGGCCAGAATCGATCTTGTGCCTGACCTTTACCAAGGCCGCCGCGGCAGAAATGGCCAACCGCATCGGCGCGCGGCTGGTCGGCTGGGTCCGGCTCAAGGACAAGGATCTCAAGAAGGATTTGTTCGCGCTCGGCGAGGCCAATGATCCGCCGGCGCTCGAGCGCGCGCGGACCTTGTTCGCTCGAGTGCTCGATTGCCCCGGCGGCCTCAAGATCCAGACCATCCACAGTTTCGCCCAATCGCTGCTCGCGGCGTTCCCCGCCGAAGCCGGCATCGTGCCCGGCTTCCAGCCGATCGAAGGCCGTGCCGAGCAGGAACTGGTGCGGCGCACCCTGGCTAACCTCATCGCCGACGCGGAAGCGCTGGGCGACACCGGCCTGATCCGCGACGTCCAGGCGCTCAGCCGTCGGCTCGGCGAGATGGGCGCGATCGAATATCTCCAGGCCTGCGCGCGCCGGGCCGACGCGCTTGCTGCGCTCGGTCCTGGGGACACGATCGAGCCCCTGATCCGCGAGCGGATGGACCTTCCGCCAGGGTCGGTCGAGGAACACATTGCCGCCAACTGCGGCGATGACGGTTTCGATTGCGACCTGCTCAATGCCGTCGCCGAAGCGAACCGCAAGTGGGGCGCGCAAACTGGTCTCGGACACGCCGAGATCATCGAAGATTGGCTCGCGCTAACGCTGGTCGAGCGGGCCGCTGCGCTGCCTCAGTTGCGCAAAGTTGTTTTGACCGAAAAGAATACACCTCGCGTCTACGCTGGGCAGACCAAAGCCGATCCTGATTATGAAACTCATGCGGGTCGGCTAGCGAACCTGATCGGGGAACTGCTGCTCATTCAAAACGGCGCGCGGCTCGCTGCCGATATGGCGGCGGGGCTGCGCGCCGGCCAGGCTTTTGCCAAAGCCTACACGCACGCCAAGCGGGCCAGCGGGGTGGCCGATTTCAACGATCTGATCGAATGGACCCGCGAACTGCTGAAGCGGCCCGGGATGGGTGATTGGGTGCGCTACAAGCTCGACCGTCAGGTCGACCACGTGTTGGTCGACGAAGCTCAGGACACCAACGCCGCGCAATGGGAAATCATCGAACGGCTTGTCGAAGAATATTTTACCGGCTCGAGCGAGACCGATGGCCGGCACCGGACCTTATTCATGGTCGGCGATTTCAAGCAAGCGATCTACGGCTTCCAGGGGACCGACCCGAAGCGGTTCGACGAAGCGCGGCGCCTGTTTCGCGGTCGCGCGACCTCGCTGAGCACGGGCGACGATCTGTTCAGCTATCAGCGGCGCACGCGGGAGTTTCGCGACCTGTCGATCACCGCCAGCTTCCGCTCGGCCCAGCCGATTCTCGACGTCGTGGATTCGGTGATCGCGACCGTTGGACACCAGGCCCTGGCCTTGCTCGACCCGCCCGAGGCGCACCGCGCCCACCATGCGGACCGCGCCGGCCAGGTCGAGCTGTGGCAGCCGTTCGCCGCCGAGGATGCCGACGACGAAGCGGACGAGGGCGAGGAGCGGTGGGTCACCTTGCGCGACCGTTTTTATGCCGAGACGCTCGCTGAACGCGTCCGCGCAATGATCGAAGACGCGCCGGTGCTTGCCTCGACCGGACGTCCGCTGACTCCCGGTGATATCTTGATCCTAGTCCGCAGCCGTGCCGAGCTGGCTTCGCTGATCGTCGCACGGCTGTTCGCCGCCGGTGTGCCGGTCGCGGGAGTCGACCGCCTTCATCTTCACGAGCCCCTCGCGGTCCAGGATCTGCTCGCCGCGATCCGTTTCGTCGTTCAGCCCAACGACGATCTCAGCCTGGCGTGTCTGTTGGTCTCGCCGCTGATCGGCTGGGACCAGGACCGGCTGCGCTCGCTGGCCTGGAACCGGCCCGGCCGATTGTGGCGTGAGCTGCGCCAGCGCGCCGACGAGAATGACGCCTTCCGCGCGGCCCACGAGGCGCTCTCCGGATTGCTCGCCATCGCCGATTTCACCACGCCGTCGCGGTTCCTCGAAATCATCCTCTCGGGTCCGATGCAGGGCCGACGCAAGCTTTACGGGCGATTGGGCATGGCGGCGCGCGATGCGATCGACGAACTGATGAACAGTGCGTTGGAGTTCGAACGCAACGAGGCCGGTTCGCTTGATCGTTTCGTCGCGTGGTTTTCGCGTGGCATGGTCGACGTCCAGCGCGACCCTGGCCAACCCGCCAACGAAGTGCGGGTGATGACCGTTCACGGCGCCAAGGGTCTCGAAGCGCCGGTCGTGATCCTCGCCGACGCGACTGCCGATCCGGCCCGGCTCGGGCGGGTCCCGCTGGCCTTGAATTATGAGCTCGCGCCGGACCGGGTCGTCCCGATTCTGCGACCGCGGAAGGAGGAACGCCGTCCACCGTTCGACGAGATCATCGCGCGCGATGAGAAGCGCGACCTCGAGGAGCATATGCGCTTGCTCTATGTCGCGCTGACCCGCGCCGCCGATCGTCTGATCGTCAGCGGGGTCGCGCCTAAGCCCCGCAAGGACGGGTCGGATGCGCGGCCGCCTAACAGCTGGCATTTGATCGTCGAGCGGGCGATGGCGGCGCAAGGCGCAACGCCGGTCGACCACGGCGAATGGGGGGCGGGCCTGGTCTACGGCTCGGCGGCGACGGTCAAGGCGCGGCCCAAGGCCGGAGTCGAGCTGCCGCCGGTTTCGGTTCCAGCCTGGGCGCTGCAGCCGCCGTTGCCCGAAGCTCGCCCGCCGCGCCCGCTCGCGCCGTCGGCGATGGGCGTTGACACCGACGCGGCCCCGCCGCCGAGCGAGGCGATGCGCGCCGGTGCCCGCCGCGGTTCCTTGATTCATCAATTGCTCGAACGCCTGGCGTCGGTTGCGGGGGAGGAGCGGCTGAATTGCGCCTTGCGCTGGCTCGAACATTCGGCCGGGGTGGCCGACGCCGAGGAGCGTTCGGAGATCGCCGACAGCGTCTGCGCCGTTTTGTCCGACGTTAGTTTCGCCGCTTTGTTCGGTCCGGGTTCACTTGGCGAGGCGCCGCTCGCTGCGACTTTGCCCGACGGACGCGTGATTGCCGGCACCGCCGACCGTTTACTGGTCGAGGCAGACCGCATTCTGGTAGTCGATTTCAAAACCGGCCGGGTGCCCGAAGATGACGCCGGCATCCCTGCATCGCACCGCGCCCAAATGACCGCTTATGCAGAGGCGCTGCGGGTGATTTTTCCTGGCCGCGAAGTCAGGGCGGCGTTGCTCTACACGACGGCGCCGCGACTATTTGAACTTGCCGCTTGAGCGGCGCTCAGCGAATGCCCATATCCACGTTAACTTTTACGATTCCCGCAGGAGATTCCCCGCCATGGGCACCAAAACCGTGACCGATCAGAGCTTTGCAACCGATGTTTTGGGAGCCGACGGACCCGTCCTGGTCGACTTCTGGGCCGAATGGTGCGGTCCTTGCCGGATGATTGCCCCGGCGCTCGAGGAAATCTCGAACGAACTCGGCGACAAGCTGACGGTCGCAAAGCTTAACATTGACGAGAACCCGGACACGCCCGGTCGTTACGGCGTCCGCGGGATTCCGACGATGCTGCTGTTCAAAGGCGGCCAGCCGGTCGCGCAGAAGGTCGGCGCCGCGCCGCGCAGCCAGATTCAGCAGTGGATCGAAGCCTCGCTCGACACCAGTTCTGGCGCGACGGCTCAGGCCGCTTCGTAAGCCAGGTCCAGCGCTTCGGCGACCGCCTGGTGGCGGATCTTGCCGTCCGAGACATTGAGTCCGGCGGCAAGGTCCAGGTCCCGGCGCATGGCTTCGTCCGCGCCGAAATTGGCGATCTTGAGGGCGAAAGGCAAAGTCGCGTTGTTGAGCGCGAAGGCGCTCGTCCGCGCAACCGCGCCGGGCATGTTGGCGACGCAATAATGGATAATTCCGTCGACTTCGTAGACCGGGTCGGCATGGGTAGTGGCGTGGCTGGTTTCGAAACAGCCGCCCTGATCGATGGCGATGTCGACCAGCACCGATCCGCGCTTCATCGTCTTCAGCATATCGCGCGTGACCAGTTTCGGCGCCGCCGCGCCGGGCACGAGCACCGCGCCGATCACCAGCTCCGACTTTTCGACCGCATTGGCGATCGTCGCGCGCGACGCATAAGCGGTCTTGATCTGGCTCGAGAAAAACATGTCGAGCTCGGCCAGGCGCTCCATGTTGATGTCGTAAATCGTGACGTCGGCGCGCATGCCCACGGCCATCTGGGCAGCGTTCACGCCGGCGACCCCACCGCCGAGGATCGCGACCTTGGCCGGGGCGACTCCGGGGACACCGCCGAGCAGCACGCCGCGCCCGCCTTGCTCTTTTTCGAGATAATGGGCGCCGACCTGAACCGACATCCGCCCGGCGACCTCACTCATCGGCTTGAGCAGCGGCAGCGAGCCGTTGCGCCCGGTGACCGTCTCATAGGCGATGCAGGTCGCGCCGGATTTCATCAGACCCTCGGCCTGGGCCTTGTCGGCGGCGAGGTGGAGGTAAGTGAACAGGATATGCCGCGGCTCGAGCATTGCGATCTCTTGGACCTGCGGTTCCTTGACCTTGACGATCATATCCGCGGCCTTGAACACCGCCGCCGCGTCGGGGAGAATCTGCGCGCCCACCTTGGCGTAGGCGCTGTCGGGACAATCGATCCCGTTACCGGCCTTGGTTTCGACCACCACTTCATGTCCGGCAGCAACCAGTTCAGCGACCGATGCCGGCGTCAGGCCGACGCGATATTCATGGACCTTGATCTCTTTGGGCACACCGACGCGCATTATTCGTTCGCTCCGTTCATGACGATTGCGCGGGCCTATAGACGGGGTTTTCGTCCCTGTCCTCACCGATTGCGGCGCTTGGGTGGCGGTGCTAGTGCGGCGCGCCGCTGTTGTCCAAGCCGCGGCGGGGGCATGAAGAATGCGCGTTTGCAGCGGGTCCGGGCGGTTTTGATCCCATGAACATTACTGCCACCGGAGCCGCCGTCACCGGTGCGCCCAACGACCCGGCGCAAGGCCACGGCCAGGGACCTTTGTACAAGCTGGCGATCGGCGCCATCGGCATCGTGTTCGGCGACATCGGCACCTCGCCGATCTACGCCTTCCGCGAGACCTTCGCCGGCCATCACGAGCTTCGGGTCGACCAGTTGCACATTTTCGGGGTTCTGAGCCTGATCTTCTGGTCAATGATGATCATCGTGACGCTCAAATATGTCACCATCATCATGCGTGCCGATAACAAGGGGGAGGGTGGGAGCCTCGCACTGCTCGCGTTGATCAACCGAACGCTGAGCAGCAAGAAACGCTGGACCAGCGGCATCGTCATGCTCGGCGTGTTCGCTACCGCCTTGTTCTACGGCGATTCGATGATCACGCCTGCGGTCACCGTGCTGTCGGCGGTCGAGGGCCTGACCACGGTCAACGCCAACCTCGCGCCGTTCGTGATTCCGCTGGCGGTCGGCATATTGATCGGACTTTTCGCGATTCAGGCGCGCGGCACCGCGCGCGTCGGCTTGCTGTTCGGCCCGGTCATGCTGGTTTATTTCGCAACCATCGCGGCGCTCGGCGTGATGCACATCGTCGATTATCCGCAAGTCATCGCGGCGATGCTCAATCCGCTCAACGCGGTGTCCTTTTTCGCCACCGATTTCGTCCGGGCCTTTGTCGCGCTCGGCTCGGTTGTTCTCGCCGTCACCGGCGCCGAGGCGCTGTACGCCGACATGGGCCATTTCGGCCGCAAGCCGATCCGCGCTTCGTGGTTGTATTTTGTCCTTCCGGCCTTGCTCCTGAACTATCTCGGCCAGGGTGCCATGATCCTGTCGGCGAGCCACGCCGACGCCTTGGCCAAGGTCAGGGATCCGTTTTTCTATCTCGCGCCCGACATGTTGCGGCTGCCGCTGGTCTTGCTTGCGACCGCCGCCTCGATCATCGCCAGCCAAGCGGTCATTTCGGGCGCGTTCTCGGTTACCCAGCAGGCGATCCAGCTCGGCTTCGTCCCGCGCCTCCGGATCACTCACACCAGTGAAGCCGCGGCCGGGCAGATCTACATCCCGGTGGTCAACTGGGCGCTGATGATCATGGTCCTGCTGCTGGTGGTGACTTTCCGCAGTTCGTCCAACCTGACCGGCGCCTATGGCATCGCCGTGGTCGGGGCGATGCTGATCGATACGGTGTTAATCGCGGTCGTTCTGCGAGAGATGTGGAACTGGAACAGGTGGGTCGTGGCGGCCTTGTTGCTAGTCTTCTTCACGGTTGACTTCGGTTATCTGTCGGCGAACCTGCTCAAGATCCCCGCTGGCGGCTGGTTCCCGCTGCTGGTCGGCGCGATCGCGTTCACCCTCCTCACCACCTGGGCGAAGGGGCGCAAGCTGATGATCGACCGGATGAACGAAGCCAGCCTGCCGATGGAGATTTTCATCAAGTCGGCGGCGACCAGCGCGGCGCGCGTGCCCGGCACGGCGGTGTTTATGACCAGCTCAGCCTCCGGGGTTCCGCATGCGCTGCTGCACAACCTCAAGCACAACAAGGTGCTGCACGAGCGGGTGATTTTGCTGACTGTTCGGATCGAGGACGTGCCCTACGTGCCCGAAGAGAAGCGCATCGAGACCAAGGAATATGGCTCGGGCTTCTACCGCCTGCTGATCCGCTACGGCTTCATGGAGGAGATCAACATTCCAACCGCGCTTGCCCGGATCAAGGGCATCGGCGACCCGTGCAAGATGATGGACACCAGTTTTTTCCTCGCGCGCCAGACGTTGCTGGCCTCGTCGCGGCCGGGGATGGCGATCTGGCGTGAGAAATTGTTCGCGTGGATGCTGCGCAACGCCGAAAGCGCGATGGAATTCTTCAAGCTGCCGACCAATCGGGTGGTCGAGCTCGGCAGCCAGGTCGAAATCTAGCGACTATTGCGGCGCGGCATCACGGACCCGCCGCCGGCCGAGCTTGGGTTCTGCGGCCAGTTGGGCTCCAGCCATGATCTCGGCGCGCAATTCCGATCTTTTCTCGTGAATGCTGGCGATGACCGGGCCCATCGCCGCGCCGACATCGACCAGCACCGCCTCGGCCAGCTGGAGCGAGGCTTCAAGTGTTTCCGGCACGGCGTCGGTGACGCCCGCCTTGTAAAGCTGGGCCGCGTGGTCGGTGTCGCGGGCGCGGGCGATGATCGGCAGGTCCGGCATCCACCCCCGGACCCGGCGTGTGATTCGCGCCACAAGCACCGGATCGTCCATCGTCAAGACCAAAGCGGATGCCTCGCCTAGCTTCAGTTGGTCGGCGAGTTCGGGCCGCGAAACGTCACCGAACAGCACCTCATAGCGCGCCTCGCGTGCCTTACGGACCGAATCGATGTCGCTGTCGACCGCGAGGTACGGCTTATGGTGCTCCGTCAGCATGTCGGCGACCATCCGGCCGACGCGTCCGAACCCGAAGATGACCGTCCGGCCTTTGGTCGAAATACCGATTTCCTTGCTCTCCGCGTGGTCTTCGACGCTGCGTCCCATTCGCCGCCCGGCGATGGCGAGCAGGGGTGTAACGGTGAGTCCGATCGCGGTGACCGTCGTCCAGAAGGCGGCATCGCCCGCCGAGACAATCCCCGCCGCCGCCGCGACCCCGAGCACGATCAGGCTGGTTTCGGAGGGGCTGGCCATCATTAACCCGACTTCGATCGCGACCGCGGATCTGATGCCCGAGACGCGCAATAAGGCCACGGTCACCGCCGCCTTGGCCAGCAACACGGCCGCAGCAGCACCCAGGATCAGCGGCCAGTGGTCAATCAATGCCCGCAGATCGATCCGCATCCCGACGGTGATCAGGAAGATGCCCAGAGCGAGCCCGGTGAGCGGGGCGGTGATCGCCTCGACCTCAGCGTGGTAATCGGTCTCGGCGATCAGGATGCCGGCGACGAGTGCCCCGAGAATTGGGGATAAGCCGACGGCACTGGTCGCGAGGCTGGCGAGGATAACGGTCAGCAAGCTGATCGCCAGAAACAACTCGGGGTTCTTGGTTCGCGCCGCCTGAGCGAAGAGGCCGCTGAGCGCAAACCGGCCGAACGCCAGCATGACGCCGACGATGAGCACGCCGAAGAGGGCAGTGCGCACCAGTGCGCCCGTCTCAGCATGGCCGCCGATCAATTCAATCAGGAAGATCATCGGCACCAGCGCGAGATCCTCGAACAGCAGCATGGCGAAGGCGGTCTTGCCGACCAGACTCTCCATGCCTGAAATCGGCAGCACCAAAGCGGTCGAGGACAACGCCAGCGCAAGGCCGATGGCAACCGCCGCCGATAGCGGCGTCCCCGCGGCAATTAGCCCGGCACAAATCAGGACCGCGCATCCGGCGAGTTCGGCGCTGCCGATCCCAAACACAATTCTGCCCATCGTGCGCAGCCGCCGGAAGCTGATGTGGAGGCCGGCGGAGAACAACAGCAGGATGATGCCAAGCTCGGCGAATGGCTCGATTGCGTGCGGATCGCTGATCGATACCGCCGTTAGCCACGGATGCTCGCCGGCCAGCGCGCCGAGCGCGAAGGGGCCGGCGATGACGCCGACGATGATGAAGCCGATGACCGGCGAGATTTTTAGCCGCGCAAATGCTGGAATCACGATCCCCGCCGCGCCGAGGATGGTCAGCGCATCGCTCAACCCTTGTCCGCCGATGCCGTCGCCAGTCGCCATCCTGGCCTTAGAGCAGGCGGAGGCCGGACTGTCATCCGTGACCGGGGTTTGACGCTCGCATCCGCCCCTGTAAGTCTGACGTCATGGCGTCGGATTGCGACCTGATAATCGTTGGCGGCGGGCCCGCCGGGGTCATGGCCGGGCTGCTCTTCGCCCGTGCCGGGTGCGACGTGCGTATTTTCGAAAAGCACGCAGACTTCCTCCGCGATTTCCGCGGCGACACCGTCCACCCGTCGACCATGGAAATTCTCGACCAGCTGGGCATGCTGCAACGCTTCCTGGCTCGCCCGCATGACCGCGTGGCCGGCGCGGAACTGCGCATAGCCGGCCGCGAATGGACCATCGGCGATCTGTCCCACCTCAACACGCCCGCGCCATTCATCGCGATGATGCCGCAGTGGGATTTCCTCGACTTCCTGCGTGAGGAGGCAAAGGCGTTCCCTGGCTTCCACATCGCAATGAAGACGCCGGTCGCGAGCTTCATCGAGGAGGAGGGCGGGGTCTGCGGCGTGAAGCTAGCCGATGGGCGCGAAGTGCGGTCGCGGCTGACGATCGCTGCCGACGGCCGCGCCTCGATTGTCCGGGGTACGCTGCCGCTCGAAGACCTCGGTGCGCCGATGGACGTGTTGTGGTTCCGGGTCGCCAAAAAGGCGAACTCTCGCGGTGGCTTGCGTGGTAATGTTGAGTCGGGGCGGTTACTCGTAATGATCGACCGCAACACTTACTGGCAGTGCGCCTTCCTTATCCCGAAGGGCGCCGCCGAAGCCTATCTGGCGCGCGGCATCGACGCGATCCGCGAAGAGGTCGCCGCGGCATCGCCGCCGGATCTCGATCTCGCCGAGCTCGATGACATCGGCGATTTGCATCTGCTGACCGTCAAGCTGGACCGGCTGACCTGCTGGCAACAGCCCGGGCTGCTGGCGATCGGTGACGCCGCGCACGCCATGTCGCCGATTGGCGGGATCGGCATCAACCTGGCAATCCAGGACGCAGTCGCGGCGGCGAACTTTCTCGCCGGGCCGCTGGCCCGCGGGGACGACGTCGATCCGTTGCTCCACAAGGTCGAGGACCGCCGCTTGCTGCCGACCCGGATCATCCAGGGCGCGCAGAAATTCGCCCAGGACCGGATTATCGGCCGCCTGCTGCAGGCCCGGGCGCCGATTACCAAGGCGCCGCTGGTGATCCGGATGTTCGATCGCTTCCCGCTGCTGCGGCGGATCCCGGGCCGTTTCATCGGCCTCGGGGTCAGGCGCGAGCGGGTTCGCTCGCCGGCTGCTGCTCCGAAGCCATAGCCGCTTCGAGGTTTTTCACGACCGCCGCGAAGAATTGCTCGGTGGTCATCCACGGCTGCTCGGGCCCAACGAGGATCGCGAGATCCTTGGTCATCTGGCCGCCCTCGACGGTCTCGACGCAGACCCGCTCGAGCGTCTCGGCGAAGCGGACCACATCGGGCGTGCCGTCGAACTTGCCGCGGTACTTGAGGCCGCCGGTCCAGGCGAAGATCGACGCGATCGGGTTGGTCGAGGTCGCCTTGCCCTGCTGATGCATGCGGTAATGGCGGGTGACCGTGCCATGCGCCGCCTCGGCCTCGACCGTCTTGCCGTCGGGGGTGGTGAGCACGGAGGTCATTAGGCCCAGCGAACCGAAGCCCTGCGCCACCTGGTCCGACTGGACGTCGCCGTCATAATTCTTGCACGCCCAGACGAACTTGCCGCTCCACTTGAGCGCGGAGGCGACCATGTCGTCGATCAGGCGATGCTGATATTCGATTCCAGCTTTCTCGAATTTCGATTTGTATTCGCTATCGTAAATGTCCTGGAAGATATCCTTGAAGCGCCCGTCATAGGCCTTGAGGATGGTGTTCTTGGTCGACAGATAGACCGGCCAGCCGCGATCAAGCCCGTAGTTCAGGCAGGCGTGGGCGAAGTCGCGAATGCTCTCGTCGAGATTGTACATGCCCATGGCGACGCCCGAGCCGGGGAAGTCGAACACCTCATATTCCTGGGTTTCGCCGTTCTCGCCGACCCACTTCATGGTCAGCTTGCCCTTGCCGGGGACGAGGAAATCGGTGGCCTTATACTGATCGCCGAAGGCGTGGCGGCCGACCACGATCGGGTCGGTCCAGCCAGGAATTAGCCTGGGGACGTTGGCCATGACGATCGGCTCGCGGAAGACGACGCCGCCGAGGATGTTGCGGATGGTGCCGTTAGGCGATTTCCACATCTTCCTGAGCTTGAATTCCTCGACCCGCGCCTCATCGGGCGTAATCGTCGCGCATTTGACCCCGACGCCATGCTTTTTGATCGCATTGGCGGCCTCGACCGTGATTTTGTCCTCGGTCGCGTCGCGGTGCTCGATCGATAGGTCGTAATAAAGCAGGTCGACGTCGAGATAGGGGAGGATCAGCTGCTCGCGAATCCATTGCCAGATGATGCGGGTCATCTCGTCGCCGTCGAGCTCGACGATCGGGTTCTTCACCTTGATCTTGGCCATTTGCGTTCCTGCGAATTTAGGGTTGGCGGCGCTCTAGGATGCGCGGCGGTGGCAGGCAACCGCGCCGTTGTGCGCGCCTCCGCCGCTCTTTAAGGGAGGCCGCCATGCCCATTCCCGAAAAGACGTCCGACCATCCGCTCGCCACGACCGTCAAGTGGCGTTTCCCGTCGATCCACCCCGAAGGCCGCAAGTTTGTCGTCATTGCGGCTGTCGCGGCCCTGGCGGTCTATACGTTGATCAGCCACTTCGTCGGCTGGCTGCTGATTGGCGTCACGCTGTGGGTTGCGGCTTTTTTCCGCGATCCGGTTCGAACCACGCCGCGCGGCGACAAGTTCGTCGTCGCCCCCGCCGACGGTCTGATCACGATGATCGTCAAGGTACCGCCGCCGCCTGAACTGCGCGGCGCCGAGGGATTGGCCGACAGCGAATATACGCGCGTGTCGATTTTCATGAGCGTGTTCGACGTGCACATCCAACGCGCGCCGATCGCAGGCCGGGTCCGGCGCATCGCCTACATTCCGGGCAAATTCCTCAACGCCGATCTCGACAAGGCGAGCGAAGACAATGAACGCCAGCACTTCCTGGTCGAGAGCGGCGAGGGTCTGAGAATTGGCTTTACTCAGATCGCCGGCCTCGTCGCGCGACGCATCGTCGCCTTCGTCAAGGAAGGGGATGCCGTTGAAGCCGGGCAGCGCGTCGGCCTGATCCGCTTCGGCAGCCGGGTCGACGTCTATCTGCCCTCGGGCGCCGCGCCGCGGGTGCTGCCGGGCCAGCGTACCATCGCCGGCGAAACCGTGCTCGGGATTGTCGGGCTCGACATTCCGGTGACCGGCACCAGCCAGTGAGCGAGGACGCCGGAGGCGATCGCGAGCCGCGCGGGATCCCGTTCCGCGCGATGATCCCCAACGCAATTACCGCGCTGGCCCTGTGCATGGGCTTGACCGGAGTCAGCCTCGCTATTCGCGGGGAGTGGGACAAAGCGTTGGGGGCGATCGTTCTCGCCGGCGTGCTCGACGGGCTCGACGGGCGGATTGCGCGCCTGCTGCGCGCCCAGAGCCGGTTCGGGGCCGAACTCGATTCGCTCAGCGACAATATCGCGTTCGGTACCGCACCGGCGCTGATCCTGTTCCTGTGGTCGTTGCAGACCGCGCCGCGGTTCGGGTGGATCGCCGCGCTTTCGCTCGCCGTCTGCTGCGCGCTGCGCCTCGCCCGGTTCAATACCCGCCTGGACGTGGCCGAGCAGCCGCACAAGTCGGCCGGGTTCAACACGGGCGTTCCCGCACCGGCGGGGGCCGGCCTCGCGTTCATTCCAATGTTTCTGTGGCTGATCACCGACAATGACCTTTTTCGGCACTGGCCGCTGGTGATGGCTTGGACGCTGTTCATCGCTGCGATGATGATCTCAAGCATTCCCACGTACAGTTGGTCGAGCATTCGGATCCGGCGCGATTGGCGGCTGGCGGCTTTGGCTGGTGTGGCGTTGCTCGGGGCGGCGTTAATCGTCGCACCATGGCACACGTTGCTGGCCGTGGCCGGACTGTATTTGGTGATGATTCCGTTCGCCCTCGCGAGCTACGCGCGGGTCAGGCGGCGGCGCGCCACTCCGCCTGGGCGCGGATAACTGGCTGCAACCGCGACCGGGTGCGAACCCGAACTGCAATCCGGACCGGTTGACGCTGCGAATTGCCCTTGAGGGCAGCGGCGATCTTGGCGCCGCCTTCCTCAAGAACCATGGCGCCGATCACCACGAGCAGCCACAAAGTGGCGAGGAAGGTGAGGGTGCCCAAAGCTGCCATCATCGCATCGATCCTACTTTGGGCTTGTAACCCTGCTGGTCCCGTTTCGTTCCCGGTCAGCAACGAAAAGCCCGGTTGAGATGTACAATGTTCCTCATTTGTTCTCATCTGTCAAGTCTGCGTTCGCGTTGGGTCCAAACCCTTGAAACCACGCGAGACCTCCTGTAGGGGCGCGAGCATTCCACAGGTGGAGCATACATCCCGGTGCCAGCCGCGAGGCTGGTGACTTGGCTCCACCGAGGCAAAACCGGAAGGAGAAGACCTATGGCGGCTACTGTCGTCACCATGCAGCAATTGCTCGAGGCCGGAGCGCATTTCGGCCACCAAACTCACCGCTGGAATCCCAAGATGAAGCCGTACATTTTCGGCGATCGCAATGGGGTTCACATCATCGATTTGTCGCAGACCGTGCCGTTGTTCGCGCGCGCCCTCGACTTCGTCAATCAGACCGTCGCACGCGGTGGTAAGGTGCTGTTCGTCGGCACCAAGCGCCAGGCGCAGGACCCGATCGCCGAAGCAGCGGCGGCGAGCGGCCAGCATTTCGTCAACCATCGCTGGCTTGGCGGCATGCTGACCAACTGGAAGACCATTTCCAACTCGATCAAGCGGCTCAAGACGCTTGAAGAGCAGCTGTCGGGTGACACCGCCGGCCTGACCAAGAAGGAAGTGCTCCAGTTGACCCGCGAACGCGACAAACTTGAAAAGAGCCTCGGCGGGATTCGCGACATGGGCGGGCTTCCCGACGTCATGTTCGTGGTCGACACCAACAAGGAAGAGCTGGCGATCAAGGAAGCCAATGTGCTTGGCATTCCGGTCGTGGCGATCCTCGATTCGAACAGCGACCCGAGCGGCATCGCTTTCCCGGTTCCAGGCAACGACGACGCCAGTCGAGCGATCCGCCTCTACACCGACGCGATTGCCACCGCGGTGACGGAAGGCCGTACCGGCGAAGCCGCCGCCAAGGGCCAGGACATCGGTGCCATGGCCGAACCGCCGGCCGAAGTCGCGCTGGAAGCCTGAATTTGACTGTGCCCCTGCGCAGGCAGGGGCCAAGACCTATATACAAATCTGGACTGGACCCCGGCCTCCGCCGGGGAACGAAAGGAATAGCGAAATGGCTGAGATTACAGCCGCGAGTGTCAAAGAGCTGCGCGAGCGCACCGGCGCCGGCATGATGGATTGCAAGAAGGCGTTGTCCGAAACCAATGGCGAAATGGAGCCGGCGATCGACTGGCTGCGCGCCAAGGGTCTGTCGGCCGCCGCCAAGAAGGCCGGTCGCACCGCCGCCGAAGGCCTCGTCGGGGTGACCGTCGAGGGCCAGCGCGGCGCCGCCGTCGAAATCAACTCGGAAACCGACTTCGTCGCCAAGAACGAGTTGTTCCAGGACTTCGTGCGCAACGTCGCCTCGCTGGTGCTGACGCATGGCACCGACGTCGAGGCGCTCGGCGCCGCGGCCTATCCGGGCGGTGGCACCGTGACCGAGGCGCTGACCGAGAATATCGCCAAGATCGGCGAGAACCAGGCGCTGCGCCGTGCCGCGACCCTCGAAGTGAGCGAAGGCGCGGTCGTGTCCTACGTTCACAACCAGGTCGCACTCGGCCTCGGCAAGATCGGCGTGCTGGTCGCGCTTGAAAGCGCCGCGTCGGCCGACGTTCTGACCGCGCTCGGCAAGCAAATCGCGATGCACGTTGCTGCCGCGCACCCGCTGGCGCTGACCGCCGAAGACCTGTCGGCGGAGTTGATCGAGCGCGAGCGTGGCATCGCGCTGGAAAAAGCCAAGGAAAGCGGCAAGCCGCAGGCGATCGTCGAGAAAATGGTCGAGGGCGGTCTGGCCAAGTTCCGCAAGGAGCATGCGCTGACCACCCAGTTGTTCGTGATGGACAACAAGACCCCGGTGGCCGAGGTCGTCGCGGCCGCGGCGAAGGACGTCGGGACCGAAATCAAGCTGGCCGGCTTCGTCCGCTTCCAGCTCGGCGAGGGCATCGAGAGGAAGGAAAGCGACTTCGCCGCCGAGGTCGCAGCCGCCGCCGGGACCAAGCCCGAACCGGTCGCTTAACTCAATCACCGCTGCTTAGCAGTTGGCAACAGGGCGGCTGCGCCATAAAGCGTGGCCGCCCTTGTTACATCTTGAGGACAATCGGACCGCATGACCCGCCCGCGCTTCAATCGCATCCTGGTCAAGCTTTCGGGCGAGGCGTTGATGGGGCAGGGCCAGTTCGGCATCGACCCCGAAGCCGCCAACGGCCTCGCCGGTGAAATCGCCGCGGCCAAGGCGCACGGTCATGAGCTGTGCCTGGTCGTCGGTGGGGGCAACATCTTCCGCGGCATGGCCGCCGCCGCAAAAGGTTTCGACCGCGCGACAGCCGATTATATGGGGATGCTCGCAACCGTCATGAACGCGCTCGCGCTGCAGAACGCGCTTGAGCGGCTCGGCGTCGACACCCGCGTTCAGTCGGCGATCCCGATGTCGAGCGTATGCGAGCCCTACATCCGCCGCCGCGCCCTGCGTCACATGGAAAAGGGGCGCATCGTCCTGTTCGCCGCAGGCACCGGCAATCCCTATTTCACCACTGACACGGCGGCCGCGCTGCGTGCTGCGGAAATGGGTTGCGACGCCTTGTTCAAGGGCACCAGCGTCGACGGCGTCTACGATGCCGACCCCAAGAAAGTAGCGGGGGCAAAGCGCTACGAAACATTGAACTTCAACAAGGTGCTCGGCGACGACCTCAAGGTCATGGACGCCGCCGCGGTCGCCTTGTGCCGCGACAATGGCATTCCGATCGTCGTGTTCAACATCCGCCAGCCCGGCAACCTTGCCGAAGTGCTTGCCGGACGTGGCATCGCGACCGTCGTCCAAAGTGGAGAGTGATCGATGACCACCAGCATTAGTACCGCTGACCTCAACCGCCGCATGCACGGCGCGCTCGAAGCCTTGCGCCACGACCTCGGCGGCCTGCGCACCGGCCGCGCCTCGACGGCCTTGCTCGATCCGGTCAACGTCGAGGTTTATGGCAGCCATATGCCGCTCAACCAGGTCGCGACCGTGTCGACCCCAGAGGCGCGCTTGCTGTCAGTCCAGGTGTGGGACCGCTCGAACGTCCAGCCGGTCGAAAAAGCGATCCGCAATGCCGGGCTCGGGATCAACCCGATCGTCGACGGCCAGGTGATCCGTCTGCCGATCCCCGAGCTGACCGAGGAGCGCCGCAAGGAACTGGCCAAGCTGGTCGGCCAATATGCCGAGAAAGCGCGGATCGCGGTCCGCAACGTCCGCCGCGACGGGATGGATCATCTCAAGACCGACGAGAAAAAGCACGAGATCAGCGAGGACGAACGCAAGCGGCTCGAGCATGAGGTGCAAAAACTGACCGACGAGACGATCAAGGAGATCGACGCGCTCGCCGACACCAAGGAAACGGAAATTCTCGGCAAGTGAGTCACGCCGCTCCCGAGGGAGCCGGACAGGCCGCCACGGCCGGCGCCAGCACCGTCCCGCGCCACGTCGCGATCATCATGGATGGCAATGGCCGCTGGGCGGAGTCGCGCGGGCTGCCGCGGGTCGCCGGTCACCGCGCCGGCGCCGAAGCCGTCAAACGCGCGCTCCAGGCCGCCGCCGATCATGGCGTCGAAGTCCTGACGCTTTACGCTTTCTCGTCCGAGAATTGGCGCCGCAGCGAGGGCGAGGTCTCCGATCTCACCGCGCTGATGCGCTTCTACCTCGAGCGCGAACTCGATCGCCTGATGAAGGAGGGCGTCCGGCTCAAGCTGATCGGCGATTATTCTGCATTCGGCGCGGATCTCGTCAGCCGGCTCGAAGCGGCAGTAGCGCGCACCGCAGGCAACACTCGGCTCACCCTCGTCGTCGCCCTTAACTACGGCTCCCGCGCGGAGATCGCCGCGGCAGCCCGCTCGCTCGCTGCCAAGGCGGTCGCCGGCGAGGTCGATCCCAAAGCGATCGACGAGCAATTGCTGGCGCAGGAGCTTCAGACCAACGATTTGCCCGAGCTCGACCTGCTGATCCGCACCTCGGGTGAAGTGCGGCTGTCCAACTTCCTGCTGTGGCAGGCGGCTTATGCCGAATTGTTATTCGTCGATACGCTGTGGCCCGATTTTGACGAACAGGCCTTTGCCGACGCCCTCGCTCAGTTCGCCGGGCGCCAACGCCGCTTCGGTGCCCGATGAACGACCTGCTCGTCCGCATCATGTCCGGCGTGATCATGATTGTCGTGGCGCTGGGCGCGGCGGTCGAGGGCGGCGGGCTGTTCGCCATCTTCGTCGCGGCGATCGTCACCGTCATGTATTACGAGTGGCGTCAGATGACGCTCAGCTGGGGTCCCGGCTGGGCGATCGGCGGTTTCATTTACTGCCTCCTGCCCGCCGTTGCCTTGCTGTGGGTCCGGGGCTGGGACGATAGCCGGCTCAACCTCCTTCTGTGGGTGTTCATCGTCACTTGGGCGACCGACATCGGCGCTTATTTCGTCGGCCGCTTATTCGGGAAGAAGAAGCTCGCGCCGGCGATCAGCCCGAACAAGACCATCGCCGGCCTCTACGGCGGGGTGGCGGCGGCAACCCTGCTCGGCGGCGCCTGGGTGCTCTACCGCGATCTCAATCACGCCCTCATCGTCCTCGCGCCGATCTTCGCCGCATGCGCGCAGGGCGGGGATCTGTTCGAAAGCTGGATGAAGCGAAAGGCGGACGTGAAGGACTCCGGGACCTGGCTCCCCGGCCACGGCGGCGTGCTCGACCGCCTCGACGGACTGGTCCCGGTCGCTGTGCTAACTGCGCTCGCCCAGCTAGTGGGACTCGCGTGACGCGCAAGCTCGCCATCCTTGGCGCCACCGGTTCGGTCGGCACATCGACGCTCGACCTGGTCGAACGCAATGCCGACCGCTTCGAAGTCGTTGCGGTGACCGCGGCGACCAATGCCGCGGCACTGGCCGACATTGCTCGCCGCACCGGCGCCAAGCTCGCCGTAGTCGCCGACGAGGCGCGCCTTCCGGAATTGCGGGCCGCTCTCGCTGGAACCGATTGCCGGGCGGCTGCGGGGCAGGAGTCGCTGGTTGAGGCGGCGGCGAGTGAAGCGGAGCTCGTCATTGCGGCGATCGTCGGCTGCGCGGGTCTCGGTCCGGTCATGGCCGCGGTCGAAGCCGGCCGCACGGTCGCGCTTGCCAACAAAGAGGCGCTGGTTACTGCCGGCGCCCTGATGACCGAGGCAGCGGCCCGGACCGGCGCGACTCTCCTGCCAGTCGACAGTGAGCACAATGCTATTTTTCAGTGCATTGCATGTAGCCGTAATGAAGACGTCTCAAAGATTATCCTGACTGCCAGCGGTGGCCCTTTTCGCACCGCTACGGTCGAGGTGATCGACGCGGCGACGCCGGCGCAGGCAGTCGCTCATCCCAATTGGTCGATGGGCGCGAAAATTTCGGTCGATTCGGCGACGCTGATGAACAAGGGGCTCGAACTGATCGAGGCGCATTATCTGTTCGGCCTTGCACCCGACCGGATCGACATCGTCATCCACCCGCAGTCGGTGATTCACTCACTTGTCGAGTTCGTCGATGGGTCGGTACTCGCCCAGCTCGGCAGCCCCGACATGCGCATTCCGATCGCTTATGCCATGGCTTGGCCCGAGCGGATGCCGACGCCGGCGCAGCGGCTCGATCTGCTGGCGATTGCGCGGCTTGACTTCGAAGCCCCTGATCTTGCGCGTTTTCCGGCGCTCAAGCTGGCGCGCGACGCGCTCGAGGCCGGTGGCTCGGCCCCGATCGTGCTCAACGCTGCCAACGAAGTCGCCGTCGCGCGCTTCCTCGCGGGTGACATCTCCTTTCCGGACATTGCCGGAATCGTCGCGAAAGCCTTGGACGAAAACGACTTCGTCGCTCCAAAATCCATCCCCGACGTACTCGAAATTGACCGATTGACGCGGCGGCGCGTTGAGGATGCGATGTCGGTGGCCTGCCAATGATGTTTGCCCATCCCCCTTTGTGGCTGGTGCTCGTCGCATTCGTTTGCGCGTTGGGCCCGCTCGTGTTTTTCCACGAGCTCGGCCATTATTTCGTCGCGCGGCTGCTCAAGGTTCCGGCGGAGGTTTTCTCAATCGGCTTCGGGCCGGAGGTATTCGGCTGGACCGACAAGCAGGGGACGCGGTGGAAGGTCGCGTGGCTGCCGCTTGGCGGTTACGTCAAATTTATCGGCGACATGGGCCCGGCGAGCACGCCCGCCGATCTCGAAACGATCCCCGAGCATCTCCGCGACCGCGCATTTCAGTTGCGGCCAGTGTGGCAAAGATTCCTCATCGTGCTCGCCGGGCCGGCCGCGAACTTCCTCCTTGCGATCATCATTCTCGCCGCCTTTTTCACCTTTGTTGGCAGGCCGGTGACCAACGTCATCAGCCAGGTCCAGCCGAACAGCGCCGCTGCCAGCGCCGGACTCCAGCCCGGCGATCGCATCCTTTCGGTTGCCGGCCTGTCGACGCCGACGTTCGATGATATCTTCCGCACCGTGGCCGTCCGGCCGGATGAGACGGTCACCGTTGTCTTCGAACGCGATCACTCGACGCACCTGGTTCAGGCCACGCTCAAGCCAGACATCATCAAGGACACGACGGGCCAGCCGATCAGGCGCGGTTTGCTTGGTGTTTACCCACGGATGGAAGTCCGGGAGCGCGCACCCATACTCGAGGCGATACCGATGGCGGTCGATTATACCGCGCGGATGACGCGTTCGATCGTCGACGGGATCGGGCAGCTGATCAAAGGGCGCGTCTCGCCCAAACAGCTGGGCGGGCCGATCAAGATCGCGCAGATCGCCGGGGAAGGCGCGGCACAGGGCCCGCTTCCGTTCGTTGGCCTGCTCGCCCTGCTTTCAATTAATCTCGGATTCATCAACCTCTTGCCAGTCCCCATGCTGGATGGCGGCCATCTTTTCTTCTATGCGATCGAGGCGGTCCGGCGCCGCCCACTCAGCGCGCAGGCGCTGGATTGGGCATTCCGCGGCGGTCTCGCGCTCATTCTTGCGTTGATGGTGTTCGTGACCATCAACGATCTCGGCTCGCTTGGACTGTGGGACGGCCTTCAACGCTTGATTGGCTAAGTAGCTTCGGGCAGGGGCAGGAGTAAGGGCGTGACGGCTGAGGGGCGGCCGAATCTTCAGTGTACAAGGCGGGGACGCGTGATTTCAGGAACGATTGGTATCAAACGGCGCGCGAGCGCCGCTCTCCTCGTCGGAACGATGATTGGGGGCTGGGCTACCCCGGTGCTCGCGCAGGATGCGCCGGCACCGGATCAGCTTGCCCCGGCGCCTGTACCGGTCCCCGTCGCCGCGCCGGCGAACCGGATAATCCGGTCGATCGCGGTGCGCGGCAACCAGCGCCTCGAACCCGAGACGATTCGCCAATATGCGAACCTCGCGCCGGGCCAGACCTATACTGCCGAATCGCTCGATCAGGCGCTCAAGGATCTTTACGCGACCCAGCTTTTCGCCGACGTCACCATCGCGGGCGGCGAGACCGGCGACCTGGTCATCGCGGTCAAGGAAAACCCGGTCATCAACCGCATCGTCCTCGACGGCAACAAGCGCCTCAAGGACGACAAGATCCTGCCTGAGATCAAGCTTGCCCCGCGGCAGATCTTCACCCGGTCGGGCGCCCGCTCCGACGTCGACCGGATTCTCGAGCTTTACCGGCGCCAGGGGCGTTTCGCCGCGCGGGTCGAGCCGAAGATCGTCCAGCTTGATCAGAACCGCGTCGACGTCGTGTTCGAAATCTACGAAGGCGACCTCGCCAAGGTGCGGCGGATCAATGTCATCGGCAACAAGGAGTTCGCCGACGAGCGCATCCGCAAGGAGATGTACACCAAGGAGGCCGGTGGGCTCCTCGGTATGCTCAAGTCGAACGATACCTACGATCCCGACCGCCTCGCCGCCGACCAGCAGAAGCTGCGCGCCTTCTATTTGACCCAGGGCTATGCCGATTTCCGGGTCGTCTCGGCGCTTGCCGAGCTGACACCCGATCGCCGCGATTTCGTGATCACCTACGTCGTCGAGGAAGGCCCGCGCTACAAATTCGGCACCGTCGAGGCGGACAGCGCGCTGCGCGATTTCCCGTCGGCCAAGGTCCGCAGCCTGGTGACCACGATCAAGCCCGGCGGCTGGTTCAACGCCAAACTGGTCGAGGATTCGGTAACCGGCCTCAACGAGGCGGCGGGCAACCTCGGTTACGCGTTCGCCGACATCAACCCGGCCTACGATCGCGATTCCGACAAGCGGCTGATGAACATCACGTTCAAGGTCGGCGAAACCCCGCGCGTCTATGTCGAGCGGATCGACATTACCGGCAATACGGTCACCCGCGACAAGGTCATTCGGCGCGAGTTCCGGGTCAACGAAGGCGATGCGTTCAACGCCGTCAAGCTCAAGCGTAGCCAGGATCGCATCCAGAGCCTCGGCTTCTTCCAGGACAAGCTGGAGATCAAGCAGACCGAGGGGTCGGCGCCCGACCGGGTCGTGCTTGGCGTCAACGTCGAGGAGAAAGCGACCGGTCAGCTGTCGCTGTCGGGCGGTTATTCGAGCCTCGAGCGCTTCGTCGTCCAGCTTGCTGTCGCGCAGAACAATTTTATGGGCAAGGGCCAGGAGCTCAACGCCAGCGTCAATTGGTCGCGCTACGCGAAGTCGGTCGAGCTGGGCTTCGTCGAACCCTATTTCCTCGACAAGCCGATCCTGCTCGGCGGATCGATCTTCCGCCGCGACTATCGCAGCTTCAATTTCACCAGCAGTGGCAGCCGCAACACTACCTACTCGCAAACCAGTACCGGTGGCGGTCTGAGAACCGGTTTCCCGGTCACCGAGTTCACCAGCTTCGGCGTTCGTTACACGTTGACGCAGGACAAAATTTCGCTCGACAAGACTTCGTTCTATACGGATCCTGACGGTACTGGCCCGCTGACAGCCGAATGCGACCCGATCAAGGCCGGGCGCTATCTGTGCGATGAAATCGGCTCCCGGCTGACTTCGTTGGTCGGTTATTCCGCGATCTTCGACAATACCGACGGAATTCGTCCGACCCGCGGTCAACGCATGGTGCTGTCCCAGGATTTTGCCGGGCTCGGCGGGGACGTTCGCTACGTTCGGACACGCGCGGACGCGACGAAATATCGAGGCTTTGGCGGTGGCTGGGTATTTTCCGCCCACGCGGAGGGCGGTTTTATCATGCCGCTGCAGAAATCGCCCGGACCGGGGCGCGACGCGATCCGCTTGACCGACCGTTTCTTCGGGCCGCAGCTGCGCGGCTTCGATATTCGCGGCATCGGACCACGAATCCAGAGCGTCCCGTACACCTGCAATGACGCGGCGTGCCTGGCGCCAACACTGGCGACTGATAAAGGACAGATCACCGATGCGCTGGGTGGCCGTGCTTATTATATGGGCCGGCTGGAGCTAGAATTCCCAACCAGTTCGGGACTCAAGAGCCTCGGGTTGAGGCCGTCGGCCTTTATCGATGCCGGTTCGTTGTGGCTGATCAAACAGCCAATTCTGCTCAATGTCGCCAAGGTCTGCGCCGGACCGGCCGGAAGTTCCCTGCCGCTTCAGCAAATCTCGGGCGAATCCGCCAACCTCAGCTGCACCCAGTTTAATGTGAACGGGGTGACCACCTATGCCGACAATGCGACTCAAACGAGCGCGGGCCGCAGGGAGCTATTTCTCGGCGGCGCGGGCAAGCCGCGTTTGTCGATCGGCGTCGGCGTCAACTGGACTTCGCCATTCGGGCCGCTCCGGCTCGATATTGCCAAGGCTCTTCTCAAGCAGAAGGGCGATGACACCAAATTGTTCAGCTTCAACGTAGGGACCCAATTCTGATGAAATATCTCCTGATTTCGGGGGCCGTTGCGGCCTCTGTGCTCGCTCCCACCGCCGCGCTCGCGCAGCAGCCTCCCGCGCCGATCATCCTGGTGGTCGATTCGAACCGCGCGGCGAACGAATGCAACGCGTGCAAAACCGCGGCCGCCTCGCTGCGCAGCCAGGCAACCGCGTTCGACACCCGTCGCACGACGCTTAACAACCAGCTCGGCCCCGAGCGTCAATCGATCCAGACCGCGGTCAACGCGCTCCAGGGCAAGGCTCCCGACGCCGCCCTTCAGGCCCGGATCAAGGCTTTCGAGACCAAGGCGCAGGCCGCTCAGCAGGAACTCGAAACGACCCAGCAGCGGCTGCAGTCGATCAACGTCAACATTCTCCGCCAGATTAAGGAAAAGCTCGATCCGGCGGTCAAGGCGGTAATGACCCAGCGGGGCGCCAACCTCATGCTCGAGGAAGACAATACGCTGGCGCACACGGCGGGCCTCGATGTGACCGCACAGGTTATTGCCCAGCTCAACTCGTTGCTGACGACAATCAGCGTTGCGCCGATGCCGCAGCAAGCGCAGCCAGCGAGCCGGTGAACCAAACCGCGGATGGCGCCGTCATCGGCCCGCTTGATATCAAGCGGGTGATGGCGGCGCTGCCCCACCGCTATCCGATGCTGCTGGTCGACCGGGTCGAAAGCCTCGACCCCGACAAGGGCATCGTCGCGATCAAGGCGGTGTCGATCAACGAGGCGTTCTTCCAGGGGCATTTCCCCGGCCGGCCGATCATGCCCGGCGTGCTCCAGGTCGAAGCGCTGGCCCAGGCCGCGGGCGTACTCGCGGTCGAGAGCCTCGGCCTCGCCGGCTCGGGCAAGCTGGTCTATTTCATGTCCATCGACGGCGTGAAATTCCGCAAGCCGGTCGAGCCGGGCGTGTTGCTCCGGCTCGAAGTCGAGTTTCTCCAGAAGCGCTCGCGGGTCTGCAAGTTCAAGGGCCGCGCGATGCTCGATGGTGAAATCGCCACCGAATGCGAGTTCACGGCGATGATCGCCGATCCGCCAGCCTGATTCCGGCGAACAAGCCGCGACCTTCGGTGCGGTAACTGAAGACATCCTGATAATGCTGGTCGAGCAGGTTTGCCCCGCGCGCGAACAGCTCAACCCCCGGGGCGACTGCGTAAGCGACCCGCGCATCGGCCAGCCAATACGACCCAAGCGTGACGCGATCGAACGGGAAGGTATCGCGATTGTCGAGATGCTTGCCGACATAGGCAAGGGACGCGCCGTAGGTGACGTGCCCGATCGAGCCGTCGGCAGCGACCGAGCCGCTATGCTTGGGCCGGCGAGTCTCGGTTGCGCGCTCGCCCGTCACCGCGTCGGGCTGCGTCGCCTTGAGATAAGCGTAATTGGCCGACAGCCGCAGCGCCTCGCCGAGCTGCCAATCGACCGTCGCCTCGATACCCGACCGCCGGCTGCTGCCCGGCGCATTGAGCACGCTGGTGAACGTCACATTGTTGACGATCTCATCGTGCAGACGCTGCCGATAACCGGTCAGTGATGCCCCGACAGCTCCCCGGCGATAGCGCAACGCGACTTCGAACCCGCGCGAGCTTTCCGGTTTAAGATCCGGATTGCCGACAAAATTTCCGGGGAAGAAGCCGTACAGATCGAAGAAGGTCGGCTGGGCGATCCCTTCCGCATAGGAACCCGCGAGCGAAAATCCGCCGCCAATCTGGCCGAGCAGGGAAGCGCGGAGACTGGTCGCGTCGCGGAACCGATTGAACCGGTCGCGGCGGACCGCGACGTCGCCAGCGATACCCTTGGCCTCCCCGCGCCACTCTGCGGTGACCGATTCGTGGCTCCGCGTGCGGTCCTGGGTGGTGAACCCGCCGAAAGCCGTATCGCGGGCATGGAAGGACTCACGTTCGGTTTCACCGGCGACGATCAGGCGATGTGCCACCGCGTCGGTGGTGAAGCGCCGTTCGAGCTGCGCGGAGAGGTTGCGGCGGGTCCCGCGCGTGCGGTTCTGCTGGATGTCGGCGAGATAATTCTTGTTCGATGATCCGAGCAGCGTGCCGGCGACCTGTGCCCGCCACGGGGACGTGTCGGTCCCAATCGCCGCCCAGATCCGTCCGGCGGCCAGGCGATTGCGACTGCTGTCGCGCGTGTCGGCATGGGCGCCAGTCAGGAAATCGAACCCGTCGAACTGGTCGCGGCCGGTCAGCGCCAACGCCGAGGCCCCGAGCTCGACATCGGCGCTCGGATGCCAGGTCCCGCGCAGCCGGCCTGAGAGGTTGCGGTAGCCATCCTTGTCGCCGGGGCCGGCCACGCTGTTGATGCCCGTCGCGCGCTGGAATCCGATCGCGCCGGCGAGACCGCCGTCGCTGGTCGTCACCGCACCCGACGCGCTGGCTCGCGCGAAACCGAACGAGCCGAGCTCGGCCTGGGCGCTCAGGCCGGGCACGTCGTCGATGCCGTTGACGGCAATCACCCCGCCGACCGCTTCCGAGCCCCACAAGGCCGACTGCGGACCGCGCACGACTTCGATGCGCGAGGCGAGATCGGCGTTGAGGATTTCATACCGGGGCGTGTCGCCGGAGGCCGGATCGTCGATCTTGATGCCGTCGACGAACAGCAAGGTGTGATTGGCTTCGGCCCCGCGGATGCGGATTTCGGTCAGCGATCCTGCCGGACCCGATGTCGCCACCGCCGCCGACGGAGTCAGGCGGAGCAGAGCGCTCACGATGGGTTCGCCGAGGTGTTCGATCCGCTGCTGGTCGATGATGGTGACGCTGGCTGGCGTCTTCGCTGCCTGTTCCGGCGCGCGCGATGCGGTGACGACGATCTGGTTGGTATCGATGATAGGTACGGGCATGGAAATCCTCCTGTTGACGACATGTCGTCACAGAGGGATGCGCCGCCTCGCGGCAGCGCCGGCCCCACGCTCCGCGGCTGGTCCCGGCCAGGGAAACGGACGACTGATCAAAGGCAGGTTCCTGACTTCGCCAGTCGACACCGGCTTTACAGTTGCGGGCACAGCGCCGGATTCGCACCGGCTTCCCTTTGAACCGCCCCCGGCCGGCCGAAGCTCCAATGGAGCGAAGGCTGGTGGGCGGCACCCTGATCGCCGACGTGCTTGGCGCGGACCCGGCGGGCTGTCAAATTGGCGCGCTGCGCATTATGCAGGCCGTCATGACCGCCAATCACGCCCGCCTGCTCGCCATCCTGATCGCCATCGTCGGGGCGGCCGCCCTCCGTTTGGTGCCGCATCCGCCCAATTTCACGCCGATCGGCGCGATGGCGCTGTTTAGCGGCGCCTATCTCGGCAGGCGTAGCGTGGCCTTTATCGCGCCGCTGGCGGCATTGCTGCTGAGCGACCTGTTCCTTGGTTTCTACCACGGCATGGCGTTCGTCTACGCGACCACGGCGCTGGTGGTGGCGATCGGCTGGTGGCTTTCGACACGCCGCAGCAGTCTCAGGATTGTGGCCGCGTCGCTGGCCGGTTCGGTGACGTTTTTCGCCCTTACCAACTTCGGCATGTGGCTGTTCAGCGGCTTCTATCCGCTGACCCCCGCGGGCCTCGCCGCTTGCTATGTCGCTGCGATCCCGTTCTTTCAGAACACGGTCGTCGGCGACCTGTTCTATGCGGGCGTGCTGTTCGGCGGCTTCGCCTTGCTCGAGCGGGCGATTCCGGCGCTTCGCCAGGGGGCAGAACCGCAGCCGGCCTGACCCGCTCAAGTTGCAACTTTTGGCCGCACCCTATAAAGGCGCCGCTCAACCTTCGGCCGCTGGTCGGAAACCAGCAGCTAAGCCAAGGAAATTACTCATGAAGTCCGATATTCATCCCGATTATCACTCGATCACAGTCGAGATGACCGACGGGACCAAGTTCCAGACCCGGTCGACCTGGGGCAAGGAAGGGGACACCCTTCACCTCGACATCGATCCGTCGGTCCATCCAGCGTGGACTGGTGGCAAGTCGAGCATGCTCGATACCGGCGGCCAGGTCGCGCGCTTCAACAAGCGCTTCGGCGGGCTCTCTCTCGGCAAGAAGTAGACGGATTTGATCCGCGAAGCGCCGCGGATCGAAACCGAGCGCCTGAGCCTGCGCGGGTTCCGCGCGGGCGACCTCGATGCGCATGCCGCGACCCTCGGCGACGAGGCGACCATGCGATACATCGGCGGGAGCCCGGTTGGCCGCGAGGATTCATGGCGCCGGCTGTTGCTGGGGGTCGGCAGCTGGTCGTTGATCGGCATGGGACCGTGGGCGGTCGAGCAGAAGGCGGATGGTCGAATGGTCGGCCATTGCGGGTTCTTCCAGTTCAATCGCGAGATGAGCCCCTCTATCCTCGGCGAGCCCGAGATGGGCTGGATCTTCGACCGTTCGGTGCACGGGCAGGGCTTCGCGTCTGAGGCCTGCCGCGCGGCGCTCGCATGGGCCGAACGCGAGATTGGCGCCGAATCCTATCCGGCCATCATCGACCTTGAGAATACGGCGTCGATCCGGCTCGCAGAGCGGCTCGGCTTCATCCGGCAGCCCGATGCGGTCTATCGCGACGCGTCGATCGCCTTTTTTCGCCGGCCCGGCCGCATGTAGCGGCCTTTACCAGCCGCCTCCGCCGCCACCGCCTCCGCCGCCACCCGACGATCCGCCGCCGCCGGAGCCGCTGCTTGACCCGGGGGCGGTCGAGGCCGAGCTAATCGCGCTGGCCAATGACGAACCCATGCTGTCGGCAAAGCCGGTGGGGTCACTCCACGGATGCTGTGTGCCGACATACCATGCAAAACCCTGCTGGCCCTGGGCCTGCGCCGCGGCCAAGACCCCGGCGAACCGATCCGCCCAGCGGTTCTCGACCCCGAGCGCGATCGCGTAAGGCAAATAACGCTCGAAGATTTCCGGCGTGTCGGTGGGCACGGTCATGCGGTCGAGTCGTTCGCCTTCGGTGATCGACAGATATTGCTTGAAGCCCGCGATCCGGTCGAGCACCGCGCGGCCCGCGACGGTCGGTGCGGAAATCCACCAGAAAGCCGACAACACCAGCGGCAGAGCCAGCGCCGGGATCGCCAGCGGCAACACCCAACCGCTGTCGACCGCGTCGACGAAGATCGGAAAGCCCAGCGACACGGCAACCGCAAGCGCGGCCACGGCAATGACCGAAAACAGGCATTTGCCCAGAGTGGATGAGCCGTGGATCACCAAAGCGAGCAAAGCGGTTACCGCAATCGCGCCCAGGGTCGCGCCGATCTGCCAGATATCAGCCCCATCGGTCGCCGCCACGACGGCAGCGGCGGTGATCCAGATGCCGGCGAAGAATAATAGGAGTCCCGCGGCTGCCCAACCATAGTTGCGGTTGAACATCTTGCCTTCGTAAGTATCCTTTAGAACCTCGGCCAAGCCATTCTTCGCGGCTGCGAATTCTGTGTGGTTCTTCTGCTCCATCACGATCGATTCGCCGCTCGAAACGAGGTTGCGCAGCGCCGCTTCCTCGTCGGGCGGGAGGGGCTCGGTGCCGGCCAAGCGTTCGATCCGCGTCTTGTCGCGCGAGAACCAGCCGCCGTCTTCCTCGACCATCCGAATATGTCCACGCACCCCCATGTCAACCAAGGCCGCAGCGAACGTGCGGTTGTCGGACGTCAGCTTGGTCAAATAGCGCATGCCCGCTGGCGACAACTCGTCGGGCGGTGAGAACAAAGGCACGACCGTCCCGGCGCGCGGATCGCGTCCCGCCCGTTGCCAGGCGACATAGAAAAATCCGCACAGACCGAGCAGCGACACGCCGCCAGCCAAATACGGCCCATAATCGGCGAACCACCAGCCGAGCTGGCTGCTTTGGTCGGGCTCGGCGACCACGCCCTTGGGAAAGGCGACAGCGACCGTCAGTCCTTCGTACGGGCCGAGCGGTTGCGTCGTCAGGAAGCTGATATGGCCCGGCTTTTCCTCGCTGACCTTGGCGTTCGATTCGGTCGCACCCTGGGGTCCGGTGTAACTTGAGCGCTGGCCGAGCTTGACCGACTTGGGCAGGCGGATGCGTGCCTCGGCAACGTCGACCGGGAATACCCAGCCGTTGCCGGTCGCGTTCCAATAGAGTTCGTCATAGTCCTTGAAGCGGCCGATTTGGCGTGTCGTGCGGTAGCGGATGACGTAGCGGTGCTCGCCGACCGCGACGATTTTATCCGGGTCGCCGATCTTGATCCGGAAGCCGTTATTGAACGGACTTGCTGAGGCAGCAACCGGCTGGCCGTCGAGCGTAGCATTCTCGAACGTAAAACCGACCCGGACCTGACTGCCGTGCGGACCGCGATAGCGGGTCGGGAAGTCACGATAGATACCGTGCTTGATCGCGTCATTCTCAGCCCGGATGTCGATCGTCTCGGTGATATCTAGCGCGGAGTCGGGCTGGACCTGAACATCGCTCCAAAAGTGGAGGATGCGTTCGTCGGCATGCGCCGTCGCCGGGAGGGCGAGCAGGAGGAGGGCACAGAGCGCCCGCCACAAGGTGTGCATGATCAGGCCGCCGGAGGGTTGAATGAAACCTTTGGCGCGCTCTGGATGGTCGGATCGTCGTCCTGATAGGAAGGCTCTTCACTGAACCCGAGCGGCTTTGCCACCAGCACCGCGGGAAAGCTCTGGATCGACGAATTGAGGTCGCGGACGGTGGCGTTGTAATAGCGGCGCGCGCTCTGCAACTCACCCTCGATACTCGCCAGCTGGTCCTGCAGCTGCAGGAAATTGGTGTTGGCCTTGAGTTCGGGATAGGCCTCGGCGACCGCGAATAGCCGCCCAAGCACGCCGGTCAGTTGGGCATCGGCCTGGGCGGTTGCCGCGACGCTGCCGCCGCCGACCGACGCCGCGCGAGCTTTCGCAACTTCCTCGAACACGCCGCTTTCGTGCGTGGCATAACCTTTGACAGCTTCGACCAGGTTGGGAATCAGATCGGCGCGCCGCCGCAGCTGCACGGTGATCCCGCTAAACGCTTCCTTGACCAGGGCCCGCAGCCGAACCAGCCGATTGTACATGCTGATGAGCGCCAGCACCGCGAGGACGATGACGCCGAGGATGATCCAGCCGAACAGTCCCATGTGATTACCCCCCATTGACCGCCGTGGATCATAAGGGCGTTTCGGGCGGTTCGCTAGAAGGCGGCGATGCCGGTAATCGCGCGGCCCATGATCAAGGCGTGGACGTCGTGCGTGCCCTCATAGGTGTTGACCGTCTCGAGGTTGGCCGCGTGGCGCATGACCTGGAATTCGGCCGAAATGCCGTTGCCGCCATGCATGTCGCGGGCGATGCGCGCGATGTCGAGCGCCTTGCCGCAATTGTTTCGTTTGATCAGGCTGATTGTTTCGGGAACCAACACGCCTTCCTCGAGCCGGCGGCCGATGCGCAACGACGCTTGCAGGCCGAGGGTGATCTCGGTCGCCATGTTGGCAAGCTTGAGCTGCACCAACTGGGTGGCGGCGAGGGGACGACCGAACTGCTTGCGATCGAGCGTGTACTGACGCGCGGCGTGGTAGCAGGCCTCGGCCGCGCCCATCGATCCCCAGCTGATGCCATAGCGGGCACGATTGAGGCATCCGAACGGGCCCTTGAGCCCCTCGACGTTGGGCAGCAATGCATCTTCGCCGACCTCGACCTCGTCCATCACGACCTCGCCGGTGATTGAGGCGCGTAGGCTGAGCTTCTCTTTGATCTTGGGTGCGCTCAAGCCCTTCGCGCCTTTCTCGAGCACGAAGCCGCGGATCTTGCCGCCGTGGGCGTCCGACTTCGCCCACACCACGAACACGTCGGCGATCGGCGAATTGGTGATCCACATCTTGGTGCCGGAGAGGACGTAGCCGCCTTGAACCGGCTGGGCGCGCGTGCGCATGCTGCCCGGGTCCGAGCCGGCGTCGGGCTCGGTCAGGCCGAAGCAGCCGACCCATTCGCCGCTCGCCAATTTGGGCAAATACTTCTGCCGTTGCTCTTCTGATCCGTAGGCATTGATCGGGTGCATCACTAGGCTCGACTGGACCGACATCGCCGAGCGATAGCCGCTGTCAACCCGTTCGACGGCGCGGGCGATCAGGCCGTAGCTGACATAGCCGAGGCCGGCGCCGCCATATTCGGGCGAAATCGTCGCGCCGAGCAGGCCGAGCGCGCCCATTTCGCTGAGGATTTCGCGATCAAAGCGCTCGTCGAGATAGGCCGAAGTCACCCGCGGCTGCAGCTTCTCCTGAGCGTAACCCTCGGCGGTATCGCGCACGAGCCGCTCTTCGTCGGTCAGCTGATGGTTGAGATCGAACGGATCCGCCCAGTCGAACGGAAGGATGGCTGGCTCGCCCACGTAAAATGCCCCGCTGGTGAATGAAGTCGCGGGCTCCTTAGCGAGGCGCCGGCTACTTCGCCACCCCACTCGATTTCGCACCGCCGCCGCCGAACGTCTGTTTGAGGGTCAGGCCGACGCTGATGTGTTGGTCGCGCTCGCGAAACTCGTTGATGATGAACTCCGGCTGGGCGCGGTTAGGCAGGAACAGCAGGCGGTTCCGCTTCCCGAACGTATGGTCAAGGTTCAGCGTCACCGAGGTGTTCGCGCCCGGCCGGTATTCGACGAACGCGTTCCATGCCGGGGCGCCGTTGAAGTTCGAATCGAACTCGTCAGTGCGGAACGCGGTGAACCGCTTGTTGTCGAAAACATCGAACCCGTAGGAGAATGAACCGGCATCGCGGCGCACGGTCAGGTCCCACTGCCAGTCTGGGAAGAAATTGCTCCAGTTGCGCTGCCGCCCGTCGATCGGGTCCTTGACCCGGGTGCGCTGGATCGTGCCGGTGAATTTGGCGCGCAGGCCCTTCCACACCTTTCCGAGCGGCGCATCGAGCGTCAGGCTAACGAAATAGCGCTTGCCGGTGCCGAGATTGCCCGGTGCGTCGGAGCAAAAATGCGGATCGCCCGGATGGTTCGCTTCGTCGCAGATCAGGATTCGGTCCTGGAGCTTGCTGACGAGATCGTGGCCGAGGTCGAGCTTGAACAGACCGTCACCGAACAACGCATGGTCGACCGTGGCGCGGAATTCCCATGTGCGTTGAGGCTCCAGATCGGCGTTGCCGCCGTTGATCCGCCGTGTCGAAAGGTCGCCGAAGCTGATGAAATCGTAAAAATCGAGCTGAGCGACCGTCCGCTTGATCGAAAATTGGGTGTGCCACCCGCCGCCCGGCTTCCAGTCCAAGGTGATGTTGGGCTTGAGGAACTTCACTGTGCGGTCCGCGGTCGCGTCCCCACGCACCTTGAGATTGGAAAATTCGTAATTGACGCCGCCGTCGAGGCGCAGGGTCGGGGACAAGGACTTGCCGAGGTTGACGTAAACCTCGCCGCGCTTCTCTTTCACCGTCGCGTCGGCGATCGACAAGTCGACCGGAACGCGGCTTCCGTCCTCGTGGACCTCGTTCAGCTCAACGTGGTCATCGAGCGTATTGTAGGCCGTTTCCGCACCCACTTCGAACGACAGTCCGAAGAGATTGGCGCGGGTCCAACTGACGCGTCCGATGGTTTCGTTGCGCCTCGCGTCGATCAACTGGTCGAACCCGCCGTTCACCACCCCGCCGTCGTCGATCAGGCCGTCTCGCTGAACATATTGGTCGAAATCATGCCGCTTGCGCCGCGTTGCGAGCCCGACGAACTTGATCGCTCCCCCCGCTAGCGGGCGCGTGACGTCGCCGCCGAGCTCGATCACCGGGTCGCGATAATGCTGGAACAGATTGTCGTCGTGCTGCGGCGCGTCAAATGGCGTGACCCGGTTTCGTTGAGTGAGGTCGAAACGGCTCGGCTGCCAGCGGATATTGAGGTGATAGGCGTCGTTCGATCCATGCTCGAGGCTGTACGCAGCGGCCAGCGACGGATTCTTGTTGGCATAGACATTATGCTTGCGGCGGAACTCGACGAGGTCGCCGGTCGCCGTGTCGGTCAGCGTGTCGGTGCCTTCTTCAAATTGCTTGTTGAAGCCGTTTGCAGCGGACAGGCTGAGCGTCGACGGCCCCCGGCTGATGACAAGGTTGGCCGTGACGTTGGGTTGGATAAAACCCTGGTAACGCCGCACCGCGCCCACCGTAACGTTGGCGTCATATCCGCCGGCACTGGACAGGACGACGTTGAGCACCTGGCTTTTGCCCGCATAGTCGGAACCGTAGAGATCGCCGGATCCAAGCTCGACCTTCAGGACGCGCTGCGCCGGAATGCGTTGAAGGGTTACGTCGAGCCCTTCCGACTTGGTGCTCGGGCGGGCGCCGTTGATGACGACGTTGCCGGCGGTCCCGGCAAAGCCACGAACGTCGACGCCGTTCTGGTTGGCGCCGAGGTCGAGCTGGAAGCCGGGAACATGTTGGGCGATGTCGAAGGCGGTGCGCGGTGCGAACTGGGCGAAATAGGCTGCGTCATAAGTGGTCGTGCGACTAGCCTGGGTCGGGGCAGGGCCAGCATCCTGGGCCAGCGCCGGGGCTGCGCACGCCAATGCCGCAAGGCTCGCTCCGGCCAACGCAAACCCGCGCATCATCCAAATCCCCTGTCTTACCTTGGCGACGCCGGTAGAGCCGCGGGCCGGTCCCGCCATTGCCATTCGACCAATCGACAGACGGCTCTGCTGACAACGCCGCGGGCGCGACCAGCGACACGCCCGGCGCAACGTCACCAACGATCGCCGAGCACGCGCATCCGGACGAGTTCGTCGGCCGACGGCGCGGATCCCTTGCGTTGGCGGGCTGCCGCCGCGAACTGCGGAGTGACGCCGATCGCCTTGAATTGAACCAACGTATTGACCGGCATTCGGCCGTAACCGACGCGGTCGAAGCCGGTGACGAAGTCGGGGCTGATGTCGAGCGCGCGCAGCTGAACCAGTTCGCTCGACGGCAAATTGGCGTAACCGATGCGCGCGAACCCGCCGATCCATTCGGGGGTGATGTTGAGCGCCTTGAACTCGATCAGGCCGTGGACCGCCTGCGGACGATAACCCGCCTGGGCGAGGCCAGTGATATAGCGGCCGTCGGCGCCGAGGGCGGTCAGGGCGATCAGATCGTCGATCATTGGCGTGGGGTAGCGCGCCGCCGCGAGGGCATCGATCAATTCGCGGCGGACGTTGAGCGCGATCAGTCCGAGCGCCTGCTCGCGGGTCGGCCGAGCGATGCCGCGGATCGACAGCAGCTGGGCGAAGGCGGGATCGGTCGCAAACCGGCAATTGCCCGACGCAGATCCGCCGCCGCCGCTGCCTTCGCAGTCGATCCGTCCGGCTTCGCGAATTATGGCGAAATGCAACGGGTGGGCACCGGTCGCCCGAAACCCCGTCACGTCCAGTCCAATGAGTTCGGACGGCTTGAATCCGCTCGACCAATTGTTTTCGTGGCGGCCGCGGTCGTCGTTGCGGAAGGTGACGTGGATTTTGTCGCTGCCGCGCTCGGGCTTGAGCGTGAAGCTTACCCACTCCGACGGTTGCGCCACGCAGGCTGACGAGACGGTCAGTGATGCGAACACCAGAGCGAGGAAAAAGGCGAGGTAGCGGTTCATGGTCGATCTCCTTCGTCAGGCAAGGTTCGCCCGTTCGCCTGGGCCAGGCGTCAAGAATGCAGTTTGTGGTCAGTGACTTAGCTGGAGAGCTTGAGGATCAGCCGTCCGGGTCTGATCTCGGCGGATCCCAATTGGGCGGCGCGGCCGCCGGCAATGCGGCCCGCGGCGGACGCTGCGGCATCGGCGGCGCGACGCGGCCGAGCGCGCGTTGCTCGACCAGGTCGTCGGCATCGATCGTGCCGTTGCCGCTTTTGCGAGCCCGCTGGGCGAACCCAGGGTCAATCCCCATCGCGCGGAGCTGGACAAAGTCATCGATATCGCCGCGCACACCGGCCGATTTCATCGCCCGGACGTAGGATCCGCTCAAGCCAATCGCGCGCGCGCCGACAATGTCGTCTGAGGAAATGTTGGGGAAGCCGGCGCCGATCAGTTCGCGCGTATATTGCGGGGTCACTCCGACTGCGCGCATGCCCGCAAACTCGGAGGGCTGAAGCCGGGCGAACTGCGGCGCCGTGGCGCGCATTGCCGCGACATAGTCCGGCGTAATGCCCATGGCCTGCAGGCCGATACCTCGACCACCGTGGGCCGATCGCACGGCGTCCTTGGCGGCTTCGCGCGCTTCGCCAGCGGCCTCCTGCGCCGCTGCGATCGCGGCTTCGCGCGTATCCGCGGCTCGGTCGAGCGCGTCCTGGCGCGCCTCCTCGGCCGAGCTCTGGTCCGTGACGGCTGCATGCACCGCCGTGGTAACGCCCTGAGCGATGATGCTCGGCAGGTCGGTCGGGACTTCGGAGGGGCTGTAATAAGGCTTGCTGGTGTCGACCGGCCCCGTGGCCGCAGTTGCGGGCGATGCTTTCTTCGCCGGCTCGGGCGCCTTGGGCGTCAAGGTCAGCGCGGCTAATGGGGCGGCGACCGCCACCGCGCCGACGAATACGCCAGCGGCGAACGAGCGGGCGACCGGGCCGCGCACGGTCTTGCCGTCGAGTACGCGGGCGACGCGCCGGGCCAGTGAGCTCTTCGATGGGGCGACCCCATGGGCTCCCAAAAGCAGGCCGGGGCATTCGTGGCGCGCCACGCCAACCAGCAATTGGGCGTAATCGGTGTCGTTGATATCGGCGGCGAGCACCGAATCGTCGGCCGCTTCCTCACGCAACTGGTGCGCTTCACGAGCCAGGATCCATACCAGCGGATTGAACCAGAACAGGGCGGTTGCGACCCGGGCGAGCAGCAGCTTCGCCCAATCCATCCGCGCAACGTGCGCCAGCTCGTGGGCGATGATCGCCTCGGCTTCACCGGCGGCTTCGACCGCGCGGGTGTTGAGCAGGATCACCGGACGCATCAGGCCCCAGCTGATCGGCGAGGCGAGATCGTCGCTGGTGAGCAGCGCGGTGCCATGCTTGAAGCCCATTCGCCGCTGGGCGCGGGCGAGGGCGCTCAGCCAATGCCCGTCGACCAAAACCTCGGCGCGGGCGCGCAATGCGATCAGCCGGGCCAGCGCGAGGAAGGTGATGAACAAGAGGATCGCGGCGGGAACTGCATATACCGCGGCGGCCGCGGCGCTCGCGCTGATCGATGGTCGCGGGGCAGCAGCGACGACTGCCGACCTTGCTGCAAGTGGAGTCGTCACCGCGATGGTCGGTGGCGAGGGTTGAGCGACTGCCGCCGGCGGCGCGCTTTGAATCATTTTCGGGACGGCGACGTTCCAGCTCGGCAGGATCAGCGGCGCGAAGGCCATAATGATCAGCGCCAGCAGCCCGATATGCGCGACCCACGAGCGCTCAGCCGACGAGCGGGCCTTGAGCAACTCAAGCAGACCCAGCGTCAGCCCAGCAATGAACAGGGATTTCAGCGCTATACCGATGAGGACGGACATTATTCGCCTCCCTTCGCGCGGCGGGCACGGGCAATCATCTCTTCGAGGGCGTCGAGCTCGTCGGTGTCGAGCCGGTCGGACATGCCGAGCAGGGCCGAAGCCGCGCTCGCCGGCGAACCGTTGAAAAAGGTTTTCACGATCTCGCTCAGCGCCGACTTCTTGGCCACGGTATCGGACAGGACGGGGCTGAAGATATAGCCGCGATCCGAATCGCTGCGCCGGACATAGCCCTTGTCTTCGAGCCGCTTGAGCATAGCGCGCACCGCCGAGCCGCTCAGCGGATCGGGCAGAGCGTCGCAGATATCGGCGACGGGGAGGGATCCACGCTCATACAGGATATCGACGATCTGGCGTTCACGAGGAGGCAGTTTGCTAAGCATATCGACCTGTTCCCGGCGGCCCAATCGCCGCGCTACATTTGTAGAGTGCTACATTTGTAGCGTCGGTGCAAGTGAAAAAACCGGCTGCTAGACGACCCGGGTGATAATCAGCGAGACATTGTCCGGAGCGCCCCGCGCCAGGACCATGTCGACCAGCGCGTCCGCGGCATCGTCCGGACTCTTCGCCGCGAGTTGGGCGAGAATCTCCTGATCGTCCACCACGCGCGTTAGCCCATCGCTCGCGAGCAGGAACAGGTCGCCCGACAGCGCATCGCCGGTCGAGCTGTCGACGTCCAGCACCTCCGCGACGCCAACCGCGCGGGTGATCACGTTGGCGTTGACGTGCCCCTCCGCTTCATTCGCGGCGAGCATTCCGGCGTCTACCAGGTCCTGCACCAGGCTGTGGTCGCGCGAGATGCGTCGAATCGCGCCATCGCGAACACGGTAGGCGCGGCTGTCGCCGGCCCAGAAACAATGAAAATGTCCGTCGGCGATGGCCAAGGCGACCACCGTGGTGCCAATGGTCCGCTCGTGGCCGCCGCTGCGCGCGAGATCGATCAACCGGCGGTTAACCTGGCGCAGTTCCTCGATCGCCGCATCGACCAGTTGTTCGAGGCCATAGATGATCGGCAAGCGTTGCAGCGCCTCGGCGACCATCGCGCTGGCCACATCGCCGGCATCGTGACCGCCCATCCCATCGGCCACCGCCCACAGTCCGCGTTCGGTGCGCACGAGGATCGAATCCTCGTTGACCTTGCGGCGGAGCCCGACGTCGCTGCGGCTGACACATTCAAACGACATAGCCTGCTCTCGACGCCTCCGGTTTACGGGAGACTAGCAATGCATTTACGTTCGTGCGATTTCCTTTTTTTATACTCATCTGGCCGGGGGATGGCTTGAGCAATGAGCAAGGCGTTCAGCAATAAGGCGTTGCCCGCGGGTACGGTGCTGCGGGAATGGCGACTCGAGGAGGTCCTCGGGGTCGGCGGGTTCGGCATCGTCTACAAGGCGCGCGGCATTTATTTCGACGAGCTTGTCGCGATCAAAGAATATTTTCCGAGTGCGATCAGCGACCGCAATTCGGAAGACACGGTTGTCCCGATCGATTCCGACGCCGAGGAAGTTCACGCGCTTGGGCTGAAGAAGTTCGTCGAGGAAGCCAAGCTGCTGTGGAACCTGTCGACGCCGACCCGGCACCCGAACATTGTCAGCGTCCGCAGCCTGTTCGAGATTCACGGCACCGCGTACATCGTGATGGATTTCGAGGACGGCATTTCGCTGTCGAAGATGCTGCGACAGGGCCGGCGCTTCAACGAACGCAGCCTATGGGGCATCCTGCGCCCGATCGCCGAAGGTCTCGACCGGGCCCATCGCGTCGGCGTGCTCCACCGCGACATCAAGCCGCCCAACATCCTCATCAACGAGGATAATCGTCCGGTCCTGATCGATTTCGGCTCGGCGCGCTTCACCACGGCCGAGGCCACCAGCACTACGGTCACCTTCCACACCCCGCCCTATGCGGCGATCGAACAATATGTACGGACCTATGACCAGGGGCCGTGGACCGACATCTACGCGCTCGGCGTGGTGATGTATGAATGCGTGACCGGCGAAAAGCCGGCGGAGGTGCTCGAACGGCTCCATGCCGGGCTCGGCACTCCGCTCGCCGCCGGAAAATGGCCGGGCTATGGCAAGAAGTTCCTGGCGGCGATCGACGCGGCGATGACGGTCAAGCCCGACGAACGGCCGCAATCGATTGCCGACTGGCTCGAGATGTTCGGCAAACCGCTCGAAGATGATCAGGAAGCTGAGGACGGCGCCGACGAGTCGACCCATTTCTATTCGCAGCAGGTCGCGACAGAAGAGATAGTCCCGGTCGCCACCGCGCCTGGCGGGTTCGAGAAAGCCACCGTCGAAACCGACGTCCCGACCGACCCGAAACAGGTCAGGTTCAAACGCCTCGGCCGCGACACCAGCGAGGGCCGTAAGCATGGTACGGTCGGCGAAGCCACAGACGCTGCCGACGCGACCGATGACAAGAAAGGCGCGGCCCGGAAAAAGGCTGGTGCCGCCGCTAGCACGGCCGCCGCGGAAGCGAAGACCGGCGATCGTGCACCCGCTGCAGAAAAGCCCGAGCGAAAACTGAGCCCGGTATTGGTTGGGGCAGCGGCGGTTGGTCTGCTGGTAATCGGCGGCGGGAGTGTGTTCTTGCTCCGCGGCGGGTCGCAAGCCGGCCCGCAGAACGGTGTTGAAACCCTAAGCACGAACGCGGCGCAGCCGGCCACTGATCCAGCGCTCGCGCCCAATCCGGTGCTCGATGCGGCGCAGAACACTGCCGTGCCGGCGGCCACCGATCAGACAGCGGCGCCGACCGATGCCGACACGCAGTTGCGCCAGGAATCGGCCAAGGCCGCCGCCGCCGAAGCGAAGCTGGCGCAAATGAAGCGAGCGGCGGACAAAGCGGCGAAACTTCAGGCGGCGCAGAGTGGCGCCGCAACCGCGCCCGGTAAGACCGAAACGAAGACTGCGGCCGTGACCACCAACGCGGCCGGCTCCAGCTCGTCGGGCGGCGGTGTGTCACCGGGGAAGGTCGCGCAGTTGAACGCAATCGTCGATGAAGGGCGCGCCATGGCCAAGCAGGTCATGCGCTCTGGCAACAGCCAGAACGCGCAGCTTGCTCGCAATTACGATTCGTACCTCAAGACGGCCAAGGACTCGATGCGCGGCGTAACCTCAGACAAGGAAGCCGATAGGCTGATCAAACAGGCCAGCCAGACTCGGGCCTACATCCAATTCCTGGTCAAGCAATCGCGGTAGTTAAGCGGAAACCGGTTAAGGTCGCGCGGCGACCCGAACCGGGCGGAAGCCGCTGCCGCCGCCGGTATTCGCGGGCCGGTCGCGTTGCGCGGTTTCGGCACGCGTGTGCGTCTCGTGGATTAACGACACCTGTCCGACCTTCAAAACCGCACCGACCGGCAGAATTGCGGCGCGCGTGACGCGCTGGCCATCGATGAATGTGCCGTTGGTCGAATTGAGGTCGGTGACCAGCAATTCGTCATTGGCGAGCCCGATCAGGCAATGCTCGCGCGAGATGCTCGGATGGGCGAGGACGATATCCGCCGGCGTGCTGCGGCCGATCTTGAGGCTCGTGGACCCGAGCACAAACAATTCTTCGCCTTGCTCACCGCCAATCAGTTTGAGGCAATGAAACTCGTCCTGCGCGTCCTCGGGCACGGCCGATGGCGCTGTCCCGCGGCGATTCGTCATTGCGAAGCTGATGTCGTCCACTTGCGGGCCAACATGCTCCGGGCGCGGGATCGGCGGATCCGCGAAACGGCTGAGATTTGAACTGGCGGGTGCACTCGGCTTCGCCGCCGCCGCGGGTGCGACTTCAGCCTCGTGATCAACAAGGCGACGCACGTCATCGACAAAATTGCGCCAGCTGGTGTCGGAAGTGTCGCCGGACCATTCGGACAGATCGGCGGTATGCGTCAGCTCGAACGCGATCGGTCGGTCGCAAGTCTCGATGATCGCCGGCACCAGTTTGTTCTGGCGGTCGGCCAACGTGGCCTCGGCGCGCACCCAACGCGACGCCACCGAACGGGGCGACCACAAAACGACGACTGCTTTGGCTTCCCTTAACCGACGCTCGATGACCTCATCGAAGGTTTGTCCCGACTGCAGGGCAGCATCCCACCATACGTTGATGCCTTCGGCGCCGAAGCAGTCCGCGATGTGCTTCGCCGCCGCCCGGTCGACCCGGGAATAGGACAAAAACACGTCGGTACCGGCCACGAAACCTCCTGCGAGTAATTGACGAAAGGACCCACCAGCCGGGTGTCGCCTTCGTCCGGATAACACGCGCGCACAAGGGCACGCGCGACTCGCACGGACCCTGTGGTTAAAATCGGTTAGTTATGTTTGCTTGTCGAGGTCGAAATCTCACCGCGTCCCGCTTTGGGATGCCTGCGAGGCAGTGGACGCGGAGGATCACGGCGACCGGATGTGGCGGAGAGGGTGGGATTCGAACCCACGGTAGGCTTGCACCCACGGCGGTTTTCAAGACCGCTGCCTTAAACCACTCGGCCACCTCTCCTTAATCGGGGCGAGCATATCGTCCGGAGCGTCGGGCTGTGCAAGACGCAGGGTGAAACATGCTGGCGGGCAGAGGGTTCTAGCGACTAGCGTCAGCCGAGAATGAGGAGCGTGGATTGATCGGAGCGGGTGCCTGGATAGGATTGTCGGCGGCAACGCTGGCACAATCCTATTCGCCGCCGGTTCCGGCGGTTCAGCCGCTCTATGGCCAGCCGGCCTATGCCACCCCAGTCATGGATCCCTGGGCCACCTACAAGGTCCGGTTGACCGCGCTCGCGCGGCTCCAGGGCGTCCGCGAAGCGACCATTCAGGCGACCATTCCTGGGCTCAACATTAACCGCCAGGTGATCGCGCTCGACCATGCTGAGCCGCGCGCGCAAAGCTCCGGCAGCATCCCGTCGATGTTGCCCTACATCCGCACCCACGTCACCACCTCGCTGATCAACCGCGGCCAGGCGCGCTATTATGACCGCTACGACCAACTGCGCGCGATCGAAGCGCGCTATGGCGTCGACCCATCGATCCTGATGGCGATTTATGGCCATGAGACCAGTTACGGCAGCGTCACCGGAAGGCTCGACCTGCTCGAGACGCTCGCCAGCCTCGCGTACGGCGGCCGCCGCCGCAGCATGTTCGAAGGCGAATTCATCGCCACGTTGAAACTGATGGACCAGGGCGTCCCGCGCTACATGCTCAAGGGCAGCTGGGCCGGCGCGACCGGCTTCCCGCAATTCCTGCCGTCGGTTGCGCTGCGCCTTCGCGCCGATGGCGATGCCGACGGTTATGCCAACATCTGGGCCAATGAGATGGACGGGCTCGCCTCGATCGCCTCCTATTTGCGCGATGCCGGGTGGAAGCCATCGGTGCCGTGGGGCGTGTCGGTCCAGGTTCCCGCCACCCTCAACCGCGCCGCGCTGCGTTCGACCCTGACCGCGCAACGCTGCCCCCAGGTCTACAAGCGCCACACGCGCTGGCTCACCGTGCGGGAATGGCGCGCGCTCGGGTTGGTTCCGTACAGCGCGAAGGTGCCCGACAATGAGCTGGCGACCTTGTTCGAGCCCGAAGGTCCGAACGGCTTAGGCTACCTTCTGACCAACAATTATCGTGCGATCCTCGATTATAATTGCTCGAATTTCTATGCGATGTCGGTCGGGCTGCTGGCGGATGCGATTGCGCGGCGATAGAGCAGGGCGTTCGCCGATTCAGCCGAGGGTACCGCTTTTCATGAACCGTTCGATCCTGCTTGCCGCCACCGCTTCGATCCTGGTCGCCAGTGCTGCTCCTGCGGCCGCGCCGACCTTCGATACGCCGGCCAAATATGCCTATCTGATCGACGTTTCGTCGGGCGCGGTGCTCTACGCGAAGGAAGCCGACGCGCGCATGCCGCCGGCGTCGATGGCCAAGATGATGACCGTCGAGGTCGCGTTCGAACTGATCGATAAGAAGCAGCTGGCTTTGAACAAGATGTGCACGGTACGCCCGGAGACCTGGCAGAAGTGGCACGGACCTGCGGCGGGATCGACCATGTTCCTGTCGACCGGCGAGCAGGTCAGTGTCGAGAATTTGCTCCACGGCATCGTCACACTGTCGGGCAACGACGCGTCGGTCGTGCTCGCCGAATGCATTGCCGGAACCGAACAGGCCTTTGCCGAACAGATGAACGCGCAGGCCAAGAGGATCGGCCTGACCAACAGCCATTTCGGCACCGCCAACGGCTGGCCCGACAATGGCGTCACTTACGTCAGCGCGCGCGACCTCGCGACCCTCGCCCGGTCGGAGATTGAGAACCACTACGCGCTCTACAAGAAGTTCTATTCGCAACCGAGCTTCACCTGGGGCAAAACGCTTGGGTCGAACGCCGACATCACCCAGCAGAACCGCAACCCGATCCTCGGCCATGTCCCGGGCGCCGATGGACTGAAGACTGGCCACACTGACGAGGCCGGTTACGGCTTCACCGGTTCGGCCGACCAGAACGGCCGCCGCTTGATCGAGGTCGTCGCCGGCTTGCCAAGCTGGAATGCGCGGGTCCAGGAATCGACCCGGCTGATCCAGTGGGGCTTCCAGGCCTGGGCCGCCAAACCCCTGTTCCAGGCGGGCGCCAAGGTCGGTTCGGCCAAAGTCCAGCTGGGCAGCGGCAGCGAAGTCACACTGGTCGCGCCGCGCAACCTCGCCGTGACCGTCCCCGCTGGCCTCGCGAGCGGGGCGACCAGCATGAAGATTCGCTACCAGGGCCCGATTGCCGCGCCGATCGCCAAGGGCGACCATATCGCCGACCTGGTCATCTCGACCCCCGACACCCCGCCGCAAATCGTGCCGCTGGTCGCCGGCGAAGATGTCGGCAAAGCCGGTTTCTTTGGCCGCATCTGGCTCGGCCTCAAGTCGCTCATCGGGATGGCGTGAGCGAGCACGGCAAGTTCATCACCCTCGAGGGCGGGGAGGGGGTCGGCAAATCAACCCAGGTCGGCGCGCTCGCCGACGCCATTCGCAGTCACGGCATCGACGTCGTCGAGACCCGCGAGCCGGGTGGCAGCGAAGGTGCGGAACGGATCCGCGAACTGCTGCTGAGTGGATCGGAAGACCGGTGGGGGCCGCAAGCCGAGGCCTTGCTGTTCGCCGCCGCCCGCGCCGACCATGTCGGCAAGGTCATTCGCCCCGCTCTGCAGGCGGGCAAATGGGTCGTCTCCGACCGCTTCGTCGACAGTTCCCTCGCCTATCAGGGCGGCGCCGGCGGATTGGGCATCGAAGCGGTGCGCGAGATCAACGCGTTCGGCATCGGCGAGATTTTCCCCGATCGCAGCCTCGTCCTGATGCTCGACGAAGGCAGCGCGCGGGCTCAGGCGCGCGACAGTGAGGGCAGCGACCGCATCGGCGGCCGCGATGCCGATTATCACCACAAGGTCGCGACCGCCTTCCGCCTGATCGCCGCCGAAGAGCCTCAGCGGGTAAAGCTAATCGATGCGTCGGGTGCGTCCGGCGAGGTCACGCGACGCCTGGTCGACGCCATTCGGGACTTGCTGCCGTGATTGTCGGCCAGGACAAAGCGATCGAGCAATTCGCCAGCGCATGGGCGACGCGCAAACTGCACCACGCCTGGCTGCTCGCCGGACCCAAGGGCGTCGGCAAGGCGAGCTTTGCCCATGCCGCGGCGCGTCGGGTGCTGGCCGACGCTGCCGGACCGCCGTCCGAACTGGCTGGAATCGCCAGCGACGACAAACATTCGATGGTCAGACTGATCGAGGCCGGCAGCCATCCCGACATGCGCTGGTTGCGGCGGGTCGAGAACGAAAAAACCGGCAATCTGGCGCGCAACATCAGCGTCGACCAGATCCGCGGTCTCGGCGACCTGTTCGATCTCAGTCCGGCGATGTCCGACTGGCGGGTCGCGGTCATCGACACGATCGACGACCTTGAGGGTTCTGGCGCCAACGCGCTCCTGAAAATGCTCGAGGAGCCGCCGCCCAACAGCCTGTTCTTCCTCGTCAGCCACGCCCCGGGCCGGCTGCTCCCGACGATCCGCTCGCGCTGCAGAAGGCTAGATTTTCAAGCACTTGGCGATGACGCCATGACGTCAATCCTCGAATTCGAGGCGCCCGAGCTGAGCCCGGGCGAGCGCCGGAAGATCATTCCGATGTCGTTCGGGTCGGCGGGCCGGGCGCTGGCTTTCGCCGAACTCAGCCTGGCCAAGCTCGAAGACGCTGCGCTGGCCATCCTCCGCCGGGGCGACCCGACCAACGCCCGCCGCTCGGACCTCGCGCAGGAACTGGGCAAGCGTGGCGCCGCCGAACGTTATGCTGCCTTCCTCGACCTCGCCCCGTCGTTGATCGCCCGCGAAGCGCGCGCCCTCGACGGCCCGCGCCGCGAGCGCGCGCTCGATGCCTATGCCAAGGTGCGCGAGATCGCCGCGATCGCGCCGCGGCTGTCGCTCGATCCGGCGGCGACCGTGTTCCAGATCGGCGGCATCCTCGCTTCGGTTTCCGATCAGCCGCTTCCTTGATGCCCTGACACGGGGCGGTTAGGGCGGAGGCAGATGGCCGAACCTTTCTACATCACAACCGCGATCAGCTACCCCAACGGCCCGCCGCATATCGGTCACGCCTACGAGGCGATTGCCGCCGACGTCATCGCCCGCTTCCAACGGTCGCAGGGCCGCGACGTGCGGTTTCAGACCGGGACCGACGAGCACGGGCTGAAAATGGCCCAAGCGGCGCGCAGCGAAGGCGTCGAACCGCGCGAATTCGCGGACAAAATGTCGCGTCTTTTCCAAGAGATGTGCGATACTCTTAATGTATCCTACGATCGTTTCATCCGCACGTCGCAGCCGGACCATTACCGCGCTAGCCAAGCAATCTGGACGGCGATGGCGGAGCGGGGGGACCTCTATCTCGACCGCTACGAGGGTTGGTACTCGGTCCGCGACGAGGCGTATTACGATGAAGGCGAGGTCGTCGACGGTGAAAGTGGCGAAAAGCTGTCGCCGCAGGGGACACCGGTCGAGTGGACGGTTGAGGAAAGCTGGTTCTTCCGGCTGTCCAAATACCAACAACCGCTGCTCGACCTGTATGCCGCCAATCCCGACTTCATCCAGCCCGACAGCCGCCGCAACGAAGTGCTGCGCTTCGTCGAGGGCGGGCTCAAGGATCTCAGCATCTCGCGCACCAGCTTCGACTGGGGCGTTCCGGTCCCGGGCAGCGACAATCACGTGATGTACGTCTGGCTCGACGCGCTGACCAACTACATCACCGGCCTTGGCTACCCCGACGACACCGAACTGTGGCGCCAATACTGGCCGGCGAACATCCATCTGATCGGCAAAGATGTCGTTCGCTTCCACGCGGTCTATTGGCCAGCCTTCCTGATGTCGGCTGGGATTGCCTTGCCAAAACAGGTCTATGGCCACGGCTTCCTGCTGACCCGCGGCGAGAAGATGTCGAAGAGCGTCGGCAATGTGGTCGATCCGATGGTGCTGGCCGAGCGCTTCGGGGTCGACGCCTTACGCTATTTCCTGCTCCGCGAAGTGCCGTTCGGCCAGGACGGCAGCTACAGCGCCGATGCGATCGTCAACCGCGCCAATGCCGAACTCGCGAACAGCTTCGGTAATCTCGCGCAACGCAGTTTGTCGATGATTTTCAAAAATTTGGACGGGGTTCTTCCCGAGTCCGGGAGCGCTGACGCCGACCGCGAATTGCTCGCCACGGTGGAAGAGGCGACGAAGCGCGAAGTCCCCGAAGCATTCGAACGCCTTGCCTTCAGCCAGGGCATCGAAGCCTGGCTGCGTGCAGTCTTCGCTTGCAACCAATATGTCGACACCCAGGCGCCGTGGGCGCTCAAGAAGAGTGATCCGGAGCGAATGACGGCCGTTCTCGGCACCATCGTGGCCGCTGTGCGCGAGCTGGCCCGGGCGATCGCCCCGATCACCCCCGATTCCGCTGAGAAGCTCCTCGCGGTGATCGCTGCGGGCGAGGGCGGCGCGCCCATTTCGCAACCCGCTCCCTTGTTCCCGCGCCTCGAGCTCGACGAGGACGAGGAAGCGGTCGCGTGAGGCTGATCGATAGCCACTGCCACCTCAATTACGAGGGGCTGGCCGAGCGTCAGGACGAAGTGCTCGACAACGCCCGAACGCGCGGCGTCCACGGCTTCCTCAACATCTCGACCCGGCAGAAGGAGTGGGGTGACGTCATCGCGGTAGCGGACCGCCACCCGGACGTCTGGGCGAGCGTCGGGGTCCATCCGCACGAAGCCGACGCACATCCCGACCTCGGTTCCGCAGCGTTGACCGAGGCCGCATCACATTCCCGTGTGATCGCCATCGGCGAATGCGGGCTCGATTATTACTACGACAAGTCCGACCGCGGCGCCCAGCGTGAGCGGTTTGAGGCCCATATCGAAGCTGCGCGGCAAACCGGCCTGCCGCTGGTCGTCCACACCCGCGACGCCGAGGAGGATACCGCCGAGATCCTGGGTAAAGCGGTCAGGGAAGGGGGAGTCACCGGGGTCCTTCATTGCTTCACCGGCTCGGCCGGCCTGGCGCGCGAGGGGCTCGACCTTGGTTTTTATGTCTCGCTGAGCGGCATCGTCACGTTCAAGAACGCCCAGGATCTTCAGGATATCGCTAGATGGCTGCCGGCGGACCAGATGCTGGTTGAGACGGACGCGCCGTTCCTCGCACCGGTCCCACACCGCGGCCAGAAATGCGAACCGGCGTTCGTCGCTGACACCGCCGCCTTTGTCGCACAGCTGCGAGGTGAGGAGCCCGAAGCCTTGGGTGACGCGACGACCGCCAATTTCTTCAAGCTGTTCAGCAAGGCCGCGTGAAAGTCCGCATTCTCGGCTGCGGGACGTCGACCGGGGTCCCCAAGATTGGCAACGTTTGGGGGCAGTGCGACCCCGCCGAGCCGCGCAACGCCCGGATGCGCTCGTCGATCCTGGTCGAAAGCGCCGGGGAACGCGTCCTCGTCGACTGCGGGCCCGACCTCCGCCGGCAGTTGCTCGACGCCAAGGTGGGGCAGATCGACGCGGTGATCGCCACCCACGACCATGGCGACCACGTCCACGGCATCGACGATCTGCGGCCGATCGCAGCGGCGCTGGGCCACGCGGTACCGCTCTACGGCCGCGCGGAGACGCTCCAGAGCCTCGGACAGCGCTTCGCCTACGCATTTGCACGCAGCGATCTCTATCGGCCGATCGTCGAACCGCGGGAATTGGGCGAGGAGTGGACGTTCGGGAACGCAACCGTTCGCTTCGTCGACCAGCCGCATGGCGGCCCGACTTCGCTTGGCATGCGCTTCGATGACCGCGGCAAATCCGCCGCTTATGCGATCGATTTCAGCGGGATGAGCGATGACATGGCGGCGCTGTACGAGGGCGTGGACGTGTGGATCGCCGATTGCCTGACGCGGACGCCGCACCCGACCCATGCCCATCTCGATGGCGTGCTCGGCTGGGCGAGGGACTTGTCGGTCGGCCAGGTCTATCTGACCCACATGGGCAACGGCCTCGACTATCGCACGCTCATCGCCGAGCTGCCCGATTGGGCGGCGCCGGCCTATGACGGGCTGGAGATCGATCTGTGAACGGCTTCGACGCGCCCTATGCGGTTTATTACGTCATCTTGCTGGTCGCGGTCGCCGGATCGCTGATCGGTATGCGCCAGCCGGTCGGCAAGATGCTCAAGATGGCGCTGGCCTGGGTCGCGATCTTTGGCATCGGGTTCATTCTCTTCTCATTCCGCAGCGAATTCAGCGCGCTCGGCCAGCGACTCCGGTCCGAGGCCATGGGCAGCGCGATCCTCGAGGGTCAGACGGTGCGGATCCCGATGGCCGAGGACGGCCATTTCTGGGTGAGCGCCGACGTCAACGGTCATACCATACGGTTCATGGTCGACAGCGGCGCGTCGGTAACCACCGTTTCCCGGGAATCTGCCCGGGCTGCGGATATACCCGTAGGCAGTGAGCAAACCTTTGTGCAGACCGCGAACGGGACCACCACCGCGATCAAGGGCTCGGCCGACCAGTTCGAGCTGGGGCCGATCAAGCGCACCGATTTTCCCATCGATATCAACGAACATGACGACACTAACCTGCTCGGCATGAACTTCCTCTCATCGCTGAGCAGCTGGCGGGTCGAGGGTCATTATCTGGTGCTCGTGCCGTGACCAACGATCTGATGCTCGGCGGCGTCTACATCCTGATGGCGATCATGCTGGTACTCGGCAGCCTGATGTCGCGCCGCGAACCGCTCGCTCGCCAGCTGACCATGACGTTGGCCTGGGTTGCAATCTTCGGAGCCGGCTTCATCCTCCTCACATTTCGCGACAATTTCAGTTTGGTCGGGCAAAGACTGAAGGCCGAAGCGCTGGGTACGCCGGTCGTACAAGGCCGCGAAACCCGCATTCCGATGGCCATCGACGGGCATTTCTGGGTCGAAGGCCGGGTCAATGGCGTCGCCGTCAAATTCCTCGTCGACAGCGGCGCGACCATGACCACGATCGACCGCGACACCGCAAACAAGGCCGGCGTGCCGGTTTCGCCGCGCGCCGATCAATTCGTGCGCACCGGCAACGGCATCATCCGTGTCGCCACGGGTCGCGCCCGTGATCTTGAGGTGGGCAACATCGAACGCCACGATGTCGGGCTCCAGGTCGCCGAGCATGACGATCTCAACGTACTCGGGATGAATTATTTGTCGTCGCTCAGCCGCTGGGGAGTGGAGGGACGCTGGCTGGTATTGGTCCCCTGATACTAGGACAACTTTACATAATGCATATTATCATACTTAAATCAGTAAGCCGGAAAGGGCCCCTTCATGGCGTCTGAGGCCGCAATCGAGCGCCTCGCTGCAATCATGCGCCGCCTCCGCGATCCGGTCAGCGGCTGCGAATGGGACAGC
>Ga0207711_10000279_pt1 | contig 55112 bp, 51 predicted proteins | sample KBSS34metaG_FD_184401 | JGI IMG/M metagenome (GOLD analysis project Ga0207711, IMG submission 184401) | Switchgrass rhizosphere microbial communities from Kellogg Biological Station, Michigan, USA - KBS S3-4 metaG (SPAdes) (version 2) | ecosystem: Host-associated > Plants > Roots > Rhizosphere... | reverse complement strand
ATTTCTTCGATGGTCGCTCGCACTTTCGCGGCATCGGCAATTACTTTCTCGGTGCTAATAATTTCGCTGAGAATCAAGCCCAGTTTGACGCGACGCGCGGCCTGCTCGCGAAACATGTCATCCGGCAAAATGCTGGCGAAATCGATGTCCGCGTTGCCGCCACCGAACTGCTGTACGGTCTGACCACGCAGAACTTTGATCTCTTCCTGGATCAGCGCTTTCGGCACTTCCAGTTCGCCATGCAGTTTAAGCACGCCATCCATCACTTGATTCTTGATCTTGTTCTTGGTCGCATTCTTCAATTCGCGAGCCATATTCTCGGCCACTTCTTTACCGAACTGCGCTTCGCCGCCGTCCTTGATGCCGAACTTCGCAAACAACTCGTCCGTCAGCTCAGCCAACTTCTGTGCCTTGACCGCATTGATCTTGATCTTGAACTCAACGGCCGCGCCTTTGAGCTCTTCATTGTGGTAATCCGCCGGGAACGATAGCGAAATCACCTTTTCGTCGCCCGCCTTCATACCGACGATGCCGTCTTCGAAGCCCGGAATCATGCGGCCCGAACCGAGCACCAGATCAGAGCCTTCAGCACTGCCGCCGGCGAAAGCTTCATCGCCTTTGGTGCCGACGTAGTCGATATTCACCTGATCGCCGTCCTGCGCCGCGCGCTCGACCGTCTCCCAGGTGCCCTGCTGCTTGCGCAGGGTTTCGATCATCTTGTCGACATCCTGCTCGGTCACTTCGCTGACCGGGCGCACTACCTCGATGGCGCTGTAATCGCCCAGCGCAATCTCCGGAAATACTTCGAAAGTAGCGACATATTCCAAGTCCTTACCGGCTTCGAGCGTCTTGGGCTCGATCGACGGCCGACCCGCTGGCTTCAGTTTTTCCTGCTGCACGGCCTCGACGAACGATTGGTTCAATACCTCGCCCAATACTTCCTGGCGCACGCCTTCGCCAAACCGCTGCTGGACGATTTTCATCGGCACTTTGCCCGGACGAAAGCCCGGTATCCGCACGGACTGCGCGGCGCGCTGCAACCGCGCGCTCACTTCTTTTTCGATGCGCTCGGCGGGTACGCCAATGGTCAAGCGACGCTCCAGCGTGGAAGTCGTCTCAATCGAAACCTGCATGGGTAGTCCTCAAAACATGCGAACCGAGAAGCTAGGGCTTCTCAGGTCAAGAGATTCATTAGTTGGTGCGAAAGAAGAGACTCGAACTCTCACGGGTTGCCCCACTGGAACCTAAATCCAGCGCGTCTACCAATTTCGCCACTTTCGCTACATAAACAGCATCCGCCACGGCCAGAAAAAATGCCGCAAATCATTGATTATTAATGAATTTCAATGCTTTATCGACGATGCAAGGCGCCGAGGCGGGCGCTGATTGTGCCACAACCCTGTCGACCCCTCAACCGCACGTCATACCAACGGTAGCGCCAGTAGGAAATAAGCCTCGGCGGCAGTTGTATTAGCGATATCGAGAGTCCGGATAGCGCCGGGCAATAACGCCGCAGTATCGGCAGCGAATGATTGGCCGTTTACCATCAATTCGCTACCGACGATCATGCCCAGCCCATAACCCGCGGTCACTCGGATCGAGGCTATCGCGTCCGGCTGCAGGGTAATGCGGCGCACCTCGAAATCGTCAAAGCGCACGATTTGCTCCTCGACCCAGCTATCACCGGTTGTCAGCTTCGGAAACGGCAGCTCGGCCGGTGGATCGAGCTGCAGTAATTCCGCTGCACGCTCGGTGTCCCAATCGCTCTGCGTCAGCACTTTTTGCGCAAACGATAAAATCAGCCGCTCATACACCGGGGTTTGGAACTCGACCGTACGCACGCCATGCTGCAATGAATGTGGCACCAGACAAGGCACCTTGACCACATCGCCAATGGTGAGCGAGCGCAGCGCAGTGAATGCTTCCATCGCTTCGCGCAGAGTACGTTCGCGACGGTGTAGATCGGTGGGAATTTCATCCAGCCAGCGCCGCAATGTTGGCGCAGCGACAGGATCATTTAAACCCACGCGCTCGCGCTGACGAATCGTATCGAGCTGCGCGTCGATGTCGCGCCGCACCTCGCGATAGCGCGCAACTGCATTTAAATAATCGGCGACGAAACGACGATCATCGCGATATTGGCTGCGCAGTCGCGTATTGAAACCAAATCGAATCGCGCCAGTACCATCAGGCCAGGCGCTCCGGTCCACCGCCGTGACGATATAGACCTCCTGTTTTTCCTGATGCAGCTCGAAATACAAATCGCCGAACTCCGGCGCGGCTAGCGGGTCGAGAATTTTTAACAAAATCGGCTGACGCCCACCCGCACTCAATCGCTGCGGTGCGATGGCGAGCAACCATGGCAGCGGAATCGCTGCAGCGCTTTCACCAGCCGATGCCATGCCGCGCTTTTCGATACCCGTGTACCAAATCTCCTGTCCCCAGGGTTTGGGAATCGCGATCGGTTGCAACCGAATCGGTGCATTTAAATCGAACAACGGCTGGCCCAACTGCGTGAAATAACTATCGAGCGAATCTATTTCTGCACAAATATTTTCCCAATGCTGATCGGCGAATGCCCGCGTGATTGCAGTCGCTGTAACTTCGATCTCATCCCCCTGTCGCTGCAATCGATAAATTGCAGTGAGCGGTAACAACGATTTCTCATCGCGCCAATATTCTTCACAATCAAAGTCAATCGCGAGTAATTGCGAAGCACAATTCGCCTGCGAAAATTCGATCAATGCTGAGTCTAATTCGTGCTCGGGATTATTTGCGACGATACGCTTGCATATCGCTGCGTCGATAACTGCGTTATTCATACTCTCTCGTTATTCACACTCGCTCGATAACCGTACTAATGCCCTGACCGAGCCCAATGCACATCGTCGCCAGGCCAAACTGCACATCACGTGCCTCCATGATGTGCAACAGTGTGGTGGTAATACGCGTGCCGGAACAGCCGAACGGATGGCCCAACGCTATCGCGCCGCCGCGCAAATTCACTTTTTCGTCGATGCTGTCGCGCAGATTCAAATCTTTTAACACGGGCAGCGCCTGCGCTGCGAAAGCTTCGTTCAATTCGACACAGCCGATATCATCCATTGTCAAACCGGCACGCTGCAGCGCTTTTTGCGTTGCCGGCACCGGTCCATATCCCATGATCGAGGGATCGACACCGACCACCGCCATGCTGACAATACGCGCACGCGGAATCAATCCGAGCTCACGCGCTTTTGCCGCCGACGTTACCAACATGATCGAAGCGCCGTCGGTAATTTGCGAGCTCGTACCCGCCGTCACGGTACCGCCCTTCGGATTAAACGCCGGGGGTAATGCGCGCAATGCTTCGATGGTTGTGTCACCACGAATGGTGGTGTCGTCGCGAATCAATTGTTTGAAACCCGCTTCGTCATGACCTTCGATCGGAATAATTTCGCGATCGAAATCACCCGCTTGTTGCGCCGCGAACGCGCGCTGCTGCGAACGCAAACCAAACTGATCCTGCTCCTCGCGCGCAATGCCGTGCAGCATCGCCAAAGCTTCAGCAGTCAGGCCCATCATGCCGGCAGCCTTCGCGACATGTTTGCTCAATGCCGGATTGGGATCGATGCCGTAGTCCATCGGCAAATGCGTCATATGCTCGACGCCGCCGACAATAAATACTTCGCCGTTACCGCTTTGAATCGCCTGCGCTGCGGTATGCAATGCCGACATCGACGAACCGCACAAACGACTGACCGTTTGTGCGGGCACCGAATGCGGAAGGCGCGTTAATAACGCCATCATGCGCGCAATATTCCAACCCTGCTCTTTCGTCTGATTGACGCAACCCCAGATCACATCATCGATTAATGCAGGATCAAGCGCGGAATTGCGCGCCAGCAATGCATCAACCAAGCTCGCCGATAAATTCTCCGCGCGCACAAAACGAAATACGCTTTTTTTTGTCCGCGCCATCGGCGTGCGTGCGCAATCGATAATGACTGCCTCGTTATCTTTCAACGCCATGATCATTCCCCTTACGCGTTGGCGGTTTGTGCGATGGCAAAAAACCGGCGATGTTCCGCCGCCATTTTGCGCAAGGTATCCGGCACCGAATAAATCGGCCCGAGTGCAGCGAATTTATCTGCCAATGCACAAAACTCACCGACACCCATTTGATCGATATAACGCAGTGCACCGCCACGAAATGGCGGGAAACCGATGCCGAGCACCAAACCCATATCGGCTTCGGCCGGCGTGCCGACAATTCCTTCTTCAAGACAGCGCACGACTTCATTGCACATCGGCACCATCAATCGCGCGACAATTTCCTCATCGCTGAAATCATGCTGTTGCGCTTGCAGCGACTGCACCAGTGCGAGAGCGGTTTCGTCTTCCACTTTCTGTTGCTTGCCTTTGCGATCGATTTCGTACCGATAAAATCCCGCGCCGGATTTTTGTCCAAACCGCTTTTGTTCGAACATGACCGCGTGCACCGGTTTATCGGCAAATGAAAAGCGATCGGGGAATCCCGCCGCCATCACTGCGGTCGCATGATTCGCGGTATCGATACCGACCACATCGAGCAGATAGGCCGGCCCCATCGGCCAACCGAATTTTTCCATCACCTTATCGACACGTCGAAAATCGGCACCGTCACGCACCAACAAACTGAAGCCGGCGAAATACGGATACAGCACGCGATTGACGAAAAAGCCGGGACAATCGTTGACGACGATTGGCGTCTTGCCCATTTTTTTTGCGTAATCCACCACGCGCGCCACAGTGGCATCGTTAGTCTGTTTACCGCGAATCACTTCGACCAACGGCATGCGATAAACCGGATTGAAAAAATGCATGCCGCAGAATTGCTGCGGTCGTTTCAATACCGACGCCAGCTGCGTGATCGAAATCGTCGACGTATTCGATGCCAGCACCGCACTGTCATTGAGTTTCGCCTCACATTCAGCCAGCACACTCTGTTTTATCTTCGGATTTTCGACGACGGCCTCAACGACAATATCGAGATCGGCAAAACCTTGATAATCCAGCGTCGGTCGAATATGCGCGAGCACAGTCGCCATTTCGGCTGCGGTCATTTTGCCGCGCTCAACGCGCTGCAGCAACTGCTCGTTGGCTTCGGCAATACCGGCCTGCAAACCGGCTTCGGCAATATCCTTCATCAGAATCGGAATATTTTTTAGTGCCGACTGATACGCGATGCCGCCGCCCATAATGCCCGCACCCAGCACGCCGGCGCGGCTTACTGGCGCAGCGTTTTTGTCGTAACGACGATTCAACTTGGCGACGGTTTGATTATTGATAAAAATGCCGATCAGCGCTTCGGCCTGCGGCGATTTTGCAATGCGAACGAAATCCTGAGTCTCAATTGCAAGTGCTTCGGCGCGCGCCAGACCCGAGTTTTTTTCGATCGATTTCACCGCCGCCATCGGCGCCGGCATGTTCGGCCCCGCTTGCGCGGCAACCACCGCTTTCGCGGTCATGAAGGCCATCAGGCGTTCGATATCATTCAGTTTTACCGGCGAATCTTTTTCTGCGCGACGCGCTTTGTAATCGAAGCGCCCTTGCGCGCATTGCTTCAATAAATCGAGTGCCGCTTCGCGCAATTTTTCTTTCGGTACCACGGCATCGACCGCACCCGCCGCGAGCGCATCGGCGGCTTTTTTCTCGGCACCGCTGGCAATCCACTCGACCGCATTGTCGCAGCCAATGACCCGCGGCAGACGCACAGTGCCGCCGAAACCCGGATAAATGCCGAGTTTTACTTCCGGCAGGCCGACCGTGCCAGATTCTTCCAGCACTCGGTAATCCGCCGCGAGACACAATTCGAAACCGCCACCGAGCGCCTGACCATTGATCGCAACCACCGTCGGCACCGTTGCATCGGCAACCGCATTACATATCGCGATGGCTGCGCTAATGGTCGCAGCAATTTCTTCGTCCGCTGCGGAAAATTGCGCGACGAATTCGGTGATATCGGCGCCGGCGATAAAACCACTTTTCGCGCTAGTAATCAGCAAACCCTGTAATCCCTGCTGCGTCTGCACCACATGCATCGCTTCGCCCAGTTCGCGCAACGTGTTTTGGCCCAATGTATTGACTGATGAGTCCGAGCGATCGAAACAGAGCTCGGCAAAACCGGGCTCAATTTCTTTAACCGTTAACGCAGTTCCCTGATAAATCATGGCCTCACTCCGCAGTGAATGAACGGTCCGTAGTCAATGAATGGTGCCGCATCGATAATGGTGCAGTGACCGAACGGTAGTCGCTTTAATCTCGAAAGGCAATGCGCGCCCTGCATCTCAGCTTGCAGACTTTTTAATTATTAAATTATGCGAATTATCCGCTATTCCGTATTTGCGATAATGCGATGGCGAAATATCAAACCAGCTGTGAAACGCACGCCGAAATGCATCGGAATCGCAAAAACCGAGCCGATCGGAAATTTCCTCGATGCTGAACGTTGAGCGACGTAACAAATCCAAGCCCAATTCGCGCCTGCAGCTGTCTTTGAGTTGGTTGTATGAGATGCCCGCTGCTTTTAAATAGCGGCGAAATGTGCCTTGATTCAAACCGAGTTTGGCGCTGAGTTCGTGCAACGATGGCGGCGAATTGTTTTCGCGCAACAGGCGATACATCAGACGTCGCGCCTGCTCAGCGAACGCAAGCTGCGAATTACTGTCAGGCATATTGAATACAAAACTTAAACTCACGCGCGCCTCGCAATCCTCGTTGGTACGAGCGATTGGAAAATCGAGAAATTGTGCTGGAAATTGCAACGCGCTATGCGTTTGATTCAGCAAGACCCTGAACGGCAGCACATCGCTATCAAGATAGGGCAGCATGTCGTCGCCATAGTCCATCAGCACTTCCCGTATTGGCAGCGGCTGTGCGATCAACCAACTGAAAATACCGTGCATATTTGCGAGGCCGAACATATCGACGAAGAACGATGCGCTACTGCGTTGCGTATAGGTGCAGCTGAAACGGATTTCGGCGAACTCGCCGTATTCGTGCAACGACATATAACCGCAGCGACCATCGATCGCGCGAAAAAACTCGCCGCCACGGGTAACGGCCTCGCGCAAGGAGCGAGCGCTGATCAGGCAGTAAAACAGCAGACGCCAATCTTCGCCACGAAACTGCGGGCGGCCATCGCGTTCCGTCGCCACATCGGCAAGCCGCGATGCACTCCATGCGCAAATGCGTGTCAGCGTTTCCGATGAAACCGTACGCACGTGGTCATCGAGAAATTCGTCAACCGAACAATTCAAGCCAACATTACTGAAAACAATTCGTGCATCTCCCTTGACGCTTTGCAACGCGAGCAGCAATCGGGTCGCCATCAGTTCGCCGGCTTCACGGGCGCTAAGGATGGAATGGGCGACGAAGTCTTTTATTGGCATTTAGGTCTCCGCGAATTCACTGTGTGGCAGAGCTTGTACCGAGGTAGTGACTCGCTGAACAAAAATACCATGAAAAATTACCAAATTCAGGGTGTTGTTGGCTTCTTCGATCGCACATAGTGCCCGTCAAATGATCGCAGCTCATCAGAGAGACAATAATGACTCGCCCCAACCTGCCATTGCCGCGCGCCAAAGTACTTCGCTGCCTGACGCTGGCGACAGCCATCACCATGCTTCCGCTCAACGCAGCAATGGCGGAAAGCAAAGTGCGCAGCTTTGTACTCAATAACCTTTACATCGCAATGACCAACGAACCCAATGGCTGCAAACAAATATCCGACGGCGCCATCGATATTTATCGGCGCACGCTATCGCCAGCCGAACAGCAGCAGTACGCATCGGAAGGAAAACGCGCCGAGCTCGGCCATCTGATGGCCGACCGTCTGCACTTCACGATGGTGAATATCGGTGCCGAAAGCGCGGTAGCGCCGACACCCGCGCAGCTTGAGCAACTGCGCGAGAAAAACGGGGTACCAGCCGGCAAAGGGGCGGTGGTATTCAATGGCACACGCTTCGCTTATGACACCTGTACCAACCCCGAGGATTTCCCAACGTTCAATACCGGCCAGCAGCCTTATATCGGCAAGCTTGCGTATGGCACCAACCTCGATGGCAAAAATAAAGCGAGCGACTTTATCAACCCGGGCGGTGAAAAAGGTGTAGACAATAAATTAATCCGAGCGACCGGCTGCGCCTTTACTTCGCGCGATTATGGCGACCCGGCCACCGCGGAAAAAGCAATTGTGTCGCGCGAAGCGCCGACACTCATCGAGATCAGCAACATCGACGACGAACAAAACGACAACGATGTCAGCGTCGCAATTTATAGTGGCGCAGCACCCCTGCAGCTCAATGCGGTCGGCGCACCACTCGCCTGGGCCAGCTTCGATATCAATCCGGATCAGCGTTACATCAATCACGTTCACGGCCGCATCGTGGATGGCGAACTGATCACTGACGTTTTTGATTTTCGTTCGCGGATGAAGGAACAGATTGTCGATTCGTATCGCGAAATACGCTCTGCGCGGTTGCGCGCTAAATGGAACGCGGACGGATCGATTCACGGCGAAATCGATGGCTATCACACGATCGCCAGCATTAAGGATCAATACGTCCAATCGACACAGATCGGCGCCAACCTGACGCGTATGTCGTGTCCAGCGCTGCTCGCTGCTATCGAGCGTGAGGCTGATGGTGTCCGCGATCCGCAGACACAACGCTTTACCGCGATTTCATCGGCGTTGCGGTTTGTCGGAGTCGGTGCGTTTATCATTCACCCGGAACAAAAAACGGCGCAGAACGCGCCGTAATTGATTAACGACTGTTATCAGGCAATCCATTCAACGCAATTGCACCAGCTCGATGATATTGCCGTCCGGATCGCGCACAATGATTTTTGTCATCGTGATTGCTGGCTGCACATTCGACGCGCTGACCACCCGTGGTTCCACTTCCTTCTCGATGGCATAACCGCTTGCGCGCACCTGCGCTGCAACTGCCGCAACATCAGACACCAATAATCCGAAGCCAACGCCGTCGTGGGATTGCGTTTTCGCATTGGCGGTCTGCTTCAAAAACAACATTGTTTCCGCTGCGTTGACATCGCCTGACATATTCAACGCAATTTCATCTTGCGGCCGCAACAACACCTTCATGCCGAGCGCGTGTGTGTAAAACGCCTCGGCGCGCGCAATATCCGCTACCGGCATGATTGTAAAATTAATACGCGCCTGAGTAGCGGCGTTAGAAATCGGCGGCGCAGCACGAACAACGCTGACAACGGCGGTCAATGCCACACCTACCAGCAACGGAGTGAAATATTTTTTAAGCATCGTTTTACACCAATAACTCGGAAATTGTTTTGATTGCACCGAATGTGCGAACACCAATGTGTTATCGAGCAACGTGCCATCGCCCTCTTTGTCATACCGGCAACTGCACCGCTGGCTGTTATTTTGATGAACGCCAGAATGCAACGGCGCGCAACAGCGAACCACCCTAAAAATGTTCACGTGGGGTGTAAGTTCTGAGCAAGCGGCCAGCAATCAGTCAGTCAGGCACGCCGGGTCGAAACGATATCGTTCCTGCAGCCATTCGATGACTTCGAGCGCTGCCGGATCGGCAATTTGACAGTAGTCAGCGAGTAAACGCTGGCGTTCATCGGCGTCGATCCGATCGAGCCCCGCCTGTTGAAAACGCTCGGCGTCGCGACGCAGCAATTGCGCAAGCGTCGGCTCAATCAATTGTTCGAGTTGGCTGCGCCAGAAATTATCGACATTGAATTGTTCGCGTTCGCAATAATTGCGCGCGAGCGCGGCCAGCGGTAATTGCGACAGCAACGATTGGTTCATTGGATTGGCGAGATGGCCGCTGCACCAATCGCGTAATTGCCACGGCCGCTGTTGCGGCGGCAATAAATGCAGAAAGCGGCTGATTTTTGCGCCGTCGTTGACTGGGTAATTATCCCACAGCAATGGCTTGCGCTGGATTTTCTGCGCGATGGCATCGATGTCGGCTTTGGTAAATCCCGGGGCGACAACCTGCGAGCCGGTCCAGAATAGATCGATATTTTTTGGCAATTGCGCGCCGAGTGTTTCGAGATAATTCATTGGCATCGCGCCAAATACTTTTTCAAGCACCGGATCAAAACTGTAGTACGTCGGACACACGATAAAACGGCGCGCGTTCGACCACGCCAATACATCGTCGATAATTGCGAGCTGCCGCTGCGCGAGATCGACGATAGCACCGGGCATATCGTCGAACAAAATGCAGAAAATATCGGCATCGAGCGTATTTAAATGCGTGAGCTTGTTACGCAGCGCAGCGCGGTCCGCCGCGCTGTATTCCGCCTGCAAACCCCACGGACTGAAACCGATACCGAATTGAATCGCATGCGCACGGCAATGCGCACGCAATTGCGTCAGTTGTGAAAATGTTTCGGCATCGTGCAATTCGCGCCACGCGCGGCGTAAATATCGATCGGATTTCGGCGCGTACACGTATGTGTTGAATTGTTCGCGCTGTAAAAATTCGATCATGGTGCGGCGTTGCGGCCACGGCCATTCGCGGCCGTAAAAACCTTCGATGACTCCGCACAAAAATTCATTCATGGCATTTTTCGTTCGGCGAGTATTTTCACGTCATACATTTTTTAACGAATATAACGTTGCGGCACGAACGCGCCTTTTTGCACGCTCAGCGGAATGCGCTTGTCGCGCACCAATGCGAATAATTCGCGCTGCAATGCCGGCGTATCGACATAGCCCATCGCCACCGGCGCACCGAGCGATGGCGCGAAACCGCCGCTGGTAATACGACCCACAACGTTACCGTCAGCGGTGATCACCTGCGCGTCTTCGCGCACCGGTTGTTTGCCTTGTGGACGCAACAGCACACGCTGTCGAGCCACGCCGTTCGCCAATTGCATTTCAATTTTTTCCGCACCTGGATAACCGCCAGCGCGCGCGCCGCCCGGTCGGCGAATTTTCGACAGCGCCCATACCAGACTCGCTTCAACCGGCGTCGTATCGCGGTCGATGTCGTGGCCGTACAGACACAGCCCCGCTTCCAGCCGCAACGAGTCGCGTGCGCCGAGACCGATTGGCGCCACTTCACTTTCGGCGAGCAGACGGCGCGCGAGCGCTGCGGCCGCTGCGGCCGGTGCGGAGATTTCATAACCGTCTTCGCCGGTGTAACCGGAGCACGACACCCAACAATCGATGCCGGCGATCTGCATTGCCTGCGCGTGCATGAATTTCAATGACGCCGCTTGCGGTGCCAACCGCGACAGCACTGCGCGCGCAGCAGGGCCCTGTAAAGCCAGCAAGGCGTGATCGGCAAGCGGCTCGACCGCCACCGATGCCGGCAATTGCGCACACAGGTAGGCGATGTCAGCGCCCTTGCACGCGGCGTTGACGACCAACAAATAGTGGTCGCCGCAATTCGTCACCATCAGGTCGTCGAGAATGCCGCCGTTGTCATCGGTGAACAGCGCGTAGCGCTGACGATTCAGCGGCAGATCGATCACATCGATCGGCAACAACGCTTCGAGCGCCGCCGCGACGCCATCGCCGCGCAACCGCACCTGCCCCATATGCGAGACATCGAATAAACCGGCCGCCGCGCGTGCGTGCTGATGCTCTTTCAAAATGCCGGCGGTGTACTGCACTGGCATCGCATAACCGGCGAACGGCACGATGCGCGCGCCCAATTCGACATGCAGGTCATACAACGGGGTTTTTTGCAATTCGGCGGTAGCGTTGTCGGTCAATTTCAACTCCTGAGCTAGGACTGGATAGCCGTCACTCGAACGACGGCATGTGTTTTTTAGTTTTGGCGGTAGCCGGCGCGCTCCACGGTTCGTCCGGCCAGAAATGCTTCGGGTAGCGGCCTTTCATTTCTTTGCGCACTTCGCGATAGGCGTTGCGCCAGAACCCGGGTAAATCCTGTGTCAGCTGCAGCGGTCTATGCGACGGCGCCAGCAATTCGAGCAGTAACGGCGCGCCATGCAACTGGGGGTGTTGATCGAGCCCGTAGAATTCGGTCAGCCGCGCCGCCAGTTTGGGTGGTGCATTGTCGCGATACTCGATCCGATGCGCCACTCCCGACGGCAATACGAAGCGCTCCGGCGCCAGTTGCGCCAGCGCCTGCTGTTGCGCGTAATCGAGCCGCGCGCGCAGCAGGCTATCGATATCGAGCGCACGCAGATCAACCAGCTTACGCACGCCGGCGAGGTACGGCAGCAGCCATTCTTCCAGCTCCGCGAGCAGTGCTGGCTCGGCGAAATCAGGCCAATCGTCGCGCTGCAACCGCAGCCAGCGCACCCGCGCCAACCACTGTTCGGTAGCCTGCGACAATTGCAGCCACGCCAACCCGTGCTCGCGAATCAACTGCAGCCAATAGCGGCCGGCGAGTTCATCGTCGATAGGTAATGCTGTTTCATTGAGGACGATTGCGCCTAAGAGACGCTGCCGGCGCGCGCGCAGCAACTCCCGCGACGCATCCCAGGCCACGGTATCAACCGCTTCAATCTGGCTACCGAGTTGCGATTCGACCACGGCCATATCGACAGCGGTGGCGAGACGCACCCGCGCGCCACTGCGCTCGCCGTCGTGCTCGGCGATCACCAGCCACGGCTGACCGCGCAGCGGATCGTGTTCCGCGAGCACGACCTCGAAGCCATCCACACACAGATAACGCGCCGAGCCTGCCTGCCGCTGCTGCGCGAGCCGGTCCGGAAATGCCGCCAACAGCAATTCACCCGTCGCAATGTCGCCGGGTGCTTTGGTATCACCACGACCGCGTGAACGCAGCTGCTGGGCCAGTTGCTTGATGCGCTGCATGGTCGAACGCGAAACGGCGCCAACCTGCTCCTTGCCCTGTAACAACCGCAGCCGCCAGTCGATATCAGCCGGCAGCGCCGGGCCGTCACGGCGCACGAAATCGCCTTCCGATAACAAGGCCGCGAGCAACGCACCCTGCGCGCCGTCGCCCCGTTCGCGGCTGAACTGCACCAGATGCGCGAGTCGCGGATGCAAACCCAATTCAGCCATTGCACGGCCGCTCGCCGTGATGCGGTTATCGGCATCGAGCGCACCCAGCCGCTGCAACAATTGGCGGGCGTCGTCGAGCCGCGTCAGCGACGGCGGCTCCGGCAACACGCTTGCGGGCGCATCACCACCCCACAGCGCGAGTTCCAACGCCAGCGGTGCCAGATCGACCTGCTCGATTTCGGCCGGATCGTGCGCCAACAAACGGCCGTGCTGTTCGCGACTCCATAATCGGATGCATTGCCCCGGCCCGAGGCGACCGGCACGACCGGCACGCTGCTCAGCCGACGCGCGCGAAATCCAGCCGGTGTCGAGGCGATCCATGCCGCGCTTGGGATCGAATCGCGCGCGCCGTACCAGGCCGCTGTCGATCACGGTGTCAATGCCGGGAATCGTCAAGCTGGTCTCGGCGATGTTGGTGGCGAGGATCACGCCCGCCGGCGCAGTCGAGTCGAATTGCAGCGCACGCTGCTGTTGCTCGGGCGCGACGCTTGAGTGCAGCAGCAACGGTTCGATACCGATTGCTTCGAGCTGGCGTTGGATTTTTTGCATCATCTGCCAGCCCGGCAGGAATACCAGCGTGCGCCGTGCCCCACTCATGATCGCCGTGTTAATTGCAGCGACCAAATGACCGATCTCATCCTTGTTGCCGGGTGGGCTGTAGCTGATATTGACCGGGAAACTGCGCCCCTCCGCGCGCACGATCGGCGCATTGATCCAACCGGCAACCGACGCTGCCGGCAAGGTCGCCGACATCACGATTAGCTGCAATGGATTGTCCGCATCGCGCCATTGCGTTTGTGCTTCCAGCGTCAGCCCCAGTGCCAAATCTGCCTGCCAACTGCGCTCGTGATACTCGTCGAATAATACAAAGGCAACGCCGGCTAGCTCTGGATCGCGCTGCACCTGCCGTAAAAATACTCCTTCGGTGACGACTTCGATGACGGTATCTGTCGACACCTTGCGCTCGAACCGCGTACGCAAACCGACGATGCCACCGACCTCAGCGCCGAGCTGGCGCGCGAGATAAGCGGCGATGGCGGCGGCGGCCAGACGGCGCGGTTGCAGCAGAATGATGCGATGGTGCGAATCGGCGCCGCGCTCGCGCAACCAGAGAGGCAGGTATGTGCTCTTGCCGGCACCCGGCGGCGCTTCCAATACCACGCGATGCCGATGCGCCAGTACTGTCGATAACTCCTGCAGCACAGCGATAATCGGCAAATCGCGAGGCGTAGACGAGGACACGAAGGCTCCAAAGACCAGGGGCTGTAGCGCTGTTTATCGACGAGGGCATCAGTTCCAGCGCGTTAATGAGAAAGCCAGATATTACGCTGTTAAGTTAATCGCAAATCAGTTTAAAAAAAGTCCAACTCGGTAGCGCGTTCTGGCTAATAATTTCCAGCGAGATGCCTCTCCCCTTGTTTCGGCATCTCCGGAGCGACTGTCGCTCCGGTTGGGGACGCCCTCCGTCCTCAACGTTCACTCCTAATGGTCTTAGCCCGAAATCCCCCCTGATTTCGGGCTTTTTTCTTTGGTGGCGAACGAATCGTTTAAGCGGCGCGGCGCGCGAGAAATAATCGATCAAAATTGGCGCTGGTCATTTCGGCGATTTGCTCGAACGGCACGCCCTTTAAGTCAGCGACACACTCGGCCACTTCACGCGTGTATTTCGGCTCATTTTTTTTGCCGCGAAACGGCACCGGCGCCAAATACGGCGAATCGGTCTCAACCAGCAGCCGGTCGAGCGGCACGCGCTTCACCACATCGCGCAACTCATCGGCATTTTTGAAGGTGATGATGCCGGAAAACGAAATGTAGAAATTCATATCGAGCGCGCGGCGCGCCATATCCCAGGTATCGGTGAAGCAATGCAGCACGCCGCCAATCTCCAGATCGCACGACTCGCGCAGTATCGCCAGCGTGTCCTCGCGCGCTTCGCGGCTGTGCACCACCACGGGTTTGCGCAATTGCGCTCCCGCCTGCAAATGCGTACGAAAACTCTGTTGCTGCGCCGCGGCGTTGTCGGCGCTGTAGAAGTAATCGAGACCGGTCTCGCCGATCGCAATCACCTCGGGTCGATCGGCGAGTGTGCACAGCTCGACGAGATCTTCCTGCTGTTCCTTGATATCGAGCGGATGCACGCCGACCGATGCGTACACACCGTCGTATTGGCGCGCGATCGCGCACACTGCCTCGGCGTTGCCGCGATCGATGCCGATGCACAACATCCGTAACACGCCGCGCTCGTGGGCAGCCGCCACCGCAGCGCTCAGATCGCCGGCATAGGGCGTCAGATCGAGTCTATCGAGATGGCAATGTGAATCGACCAGCATGGAAATAACCTGCGATGAATGGCTAAATAAAATTTGAGTAGCAAGACAGAAACGAAACGGCCCGGAAAACCGGGCCGCTAGCATAACCGTTTGAAGGGGCTTTCTACATCTTGAGCAAGATGGCTACATCGTGTGCGTCGGTCGATCCGATTCGAGCGAGCCAGCCAGATAAGCTTCGATTTTCTTGTTGGCGGTGTCATCCTGGCCGTTGAACTGGACACCAATACCTGCGGCGCGATTGCCCTGCGCACGCTTCGGGGTAATCCATACGACGCGGCCAGCGACCGGAATTTTCTCCGGCTCATCCATCAGATTCAGCAGCATGAATACCTCATCGCCGATGCGATAAGGTTTATTAGTCGGAATGAACAACCCGCCGTGCTCAAGAAACGGCATATAAGCTGCGTACAGCACCGCCTTATCTTTAATTGTCAGCGATAAGATGCCGTTGCGTGCGCCTTGTGGTGCGCTGGCACTATTCATCGAACTTGCCCAAATCCATGCTTTAGCACTCAAACGTACGACGACAAGAACTGTCGGGGATTTTTACTACTTCGCAAGAATAGCTCGCTTCGCGTGCATGACCAAGCAAGAGCTAGGGGATTTTTTTGCTAACCGCATCACACGTTGCAATCAGCAACGCTTCAAGCGCGAGCTGGCGATTCGGATTAGTCCCCGCCAGCGTCTGGTTTAGCGCTGCCTGAATTTGATCATGAAGACGAAACAAGATGGCAGCAGGCACGCCAATAAGATGCGCCATCAACGCATCACTGTTCATTGCGCCAGTCATCCCGCTTTTTATAGCCAGCGCGATGCGATTTTGCAGCCATTGCAGCAACATCAGCCAATCGATCTGCTGCCAGCGCTCGGCCAGCGCGACCAATGACAGCTTTTGCTCTAGCAATGCGTTCAAATCCGCACAGAGTTGCCGCCGCTGTTCGATACCGTCACCATCGAGCAGCTCACTCGCGAGCAACGGCTTACTATCTGCTTCTAATAATGCGGTATCGATTTTTGCCGCATCGATGCCGCGCAACGACAGCCAAGCGCGGCTTTGCGCCGCTGGCGGTGCCGGAAAATCGAGTCGCTGACAGCGCGAGCGAATGGTCGGCAGCAATCGACCCGGTGCATCGGCGACCAGAATCAGCAGCGCGTTGCCGCTGGGCTCTTCGAGCGTTTTCAATAGCGCATTCGCTGCGTTGCGATTCATCGATTCGGCCGGCTCGACCACGGCGATCTTGCGGCCACCCTGCTGCGAGGTGTGGGTCATAAATTCAACCACCGCGCGCACCTGATCGATCTTAATCGCCTTGCCGCGCTCCTCCGGGGCGACCCACTGCCAATCCGGATGCGTGCCCGCCGCCAGCAATAAGCATGAGCGACATTGACCGCACGCCAGCGCATCGGCCGGCGTTTGGCACAGCAGTAACCTCGATAGCGCCCGCGCAAAATTGCGTTTACCGACGCCAACCGGTCCTGCAAATAATAACGAGTGCGGCAAATGCTGCTGCGCGCGCTGTTGCTGTATGCGCTGCCATTGCTCGTGCTGCCACGGTAACGGTTGCGCTGCCAGATTATTCATCACCGCGCTCCGGGGCACCGCCGCGCCTTAGCACACTCGTTAGAGTCAGTCGCAATTGCGCTTGCACATCGGCGAGTGACAGCGATGCATCGATAACGCGAAACCGCTGTGGCTCATTTTGCGCACGCTGCAAATAAGCGCTGCGCACGCGCTCGAAAAATAATTGCTGCTCGCTTTCGAAGCGATCGGCCGCTCCGCGCGCATCGATCCGCGCGCGCCCGATTTCAACCGGCGCATCGAGCAGAAAAGTGATATCCGGCCGCAGCGTCTGTTGCACCAATTGCTCAAGTTGCGCGATGACCTCGACACGCAAACCGCGCCCGCCGCCCTGATAAGCAAACGTCGCGTCGGTGAAACGATCGCAGAGTACAAACGTTCCCGCCGCCAGTGCCGGTTCGATGACGCGTTCGATATGTTGTGCGCGCGCCGCAAATACCAGCAGCAACTCAGCCATTTCCGCGAGCGGTTCGTCGTGCTTTTGCAGCAGCAATTGGCGAATGGTTTCAGCGATTGCAGTGCCGCCGGGTTCGCGTGTGGTCGTCAGCGCGAAACCCGCAGCGCGAATCTGCTCGGCAATAAAAGCGATATTGGTCGATTTCCCAACGCCTTCACCGCCTTCAACCGTAATGAATAATCCGCGCTGTTTTGTCATTTGGATTGCTTCGTCATTTACGTTGCTTGTCTTTTTTAGGATTGCTCGAAGGCTGCGCATTATTAGGACGCGAGCTGTAATCCGCGCGCCGCTGCTCGATCTGATATTTACGCACTGCTTTTTCGTGCTCTTCCAACGTGGCCGAAAACTGATGGCTGCCATTGCCCTTCGCAACAAAATACAGCGCATCGCCCGACGCTGGCTGCAACGCGGCGCGAATCGCTGCGCGGCCCGGTAATGCGATCGGTGTCGGCGGCAAGCCGCGATGCAAATAAGTGTTGTACGGGTTATCGGCATTTTCCAAATCGCGACGACGCAAATTGCCGTCGTATTGCGCGATACCATAAATCACCGCTGGATCAGTCTGCAGCAGCATATCCTGTTGCAGACGCCGCACGAAGACGCCAGCAATTTCTGGCCGCTCATTCGCAACACCGGTTTCACGTTCGACAATCGATGCCATGATCAATGCTTGGTAAGGCGATTGGTACGGCAGATCTGCGGCACGCTGTGACCACTCCTGATTAAGCACTTGCTGCATGCGCCGATACGCCTGCCGCAAAATATCGCGATCGGATGTTGCGCCGGAAAATAAATACGTATCGGGGAAAAATAATCCTTCAGGGTTTTGCGCATTGGCATCGTCGATATTCAGCGCGGTGAGCAGCTGCGAATCGGGCACATCGCGCAATGCAACTTGTAGAAACGGATCTTTCGTCAATTGCGCGCGCACCTGCGCCAGCGTCCAACCCTCCACCAGCGTCAGTGTGTGTGTGCGCACATGTCCCTGCTCGAGCATGTCGAGAAGATCTAACGGTGTCGTTCCTGGCCCCAATAAATATTCGCCCGCCTGAATGCGATGCCCGCGCGCGGAAACGCGTATATATAATTGCATCAGCAATGGATGCTTTAACACGCCCTGCGCGGCCAACTCACGAATCACCTGGCCAAATGAACGGCCCTTCACAACATCGAGAGTCTGAACTTCAGTCAGTGCTAATGGCGTACGCAAAAATTGTTGATATTGGCTGAGTGCAAACCAGCCGAACATGGCAGTTAACAGTGCAATCGCAATAAACCCGCGGGAACGATTACGCAATTTCATCGGCAATAATTTTATTAAGTTGTTGTTGGAGCGCGATCGTAACATCGCCAATCGGTTTGCGCAGGCAATCGATCTTGCATACCGGCCAAATGCCAATGACGCTATTCGTTAAAAATACTTCGTCGGCGGTATATAAATCGTCGGGCACAAGATCGCGCTCGCACGCAGTAAGCAGCAGTTGCGACGCCTGCTGCAACACGATTTCGCGCATCACGCCCGCAACACCGCAGCGATGCAAGCGCGGCGTGAACAGCACGCGCTCTTTCACCAAAAATACATTACAGAACGTTCCCTCGATCAAACGTCCCGCGCGATCGAGCAATAGACCTTCCGCGATTTGGGGATCGCGCCATTCCGCGCGCGCGATGACCTGCTCAAGTCGATTCAGATGTTTAATGCCCGCGAGCACCGGCTGCTCGGCGAGCGTCTGTCGACACAATTTCACCGCGACGCCATTGCGTGCGCGCGCATCGACAGCAAAATACTGCGGATAAAACAGTAGCAATCGTTCGCCGTCGGCGTTGCGTGGTGCGTTATAGCCGCGTTCATTGCTGATACGCGTCACAACGATTTTTAAAATTCCGTCGCGATTTAAATGCAATACGCTATCGAGTTCAGCGCGCAATGCTGCAATATCGAGCGCGATATCGAGCCGCCGACAATCGCGCTGCAATCGCTGCAAATGCAATTCGAGAAATTGCGCATGACCGGCGACGACTTTAATGGTTTCGAATAAACCGTCGCCATAGGCAAAACCGCGATTCGACAGCAATGTGTCGCTAATCGATTTGCCATTGCGCCACGCCAACATGCGATTCGACCGCTACGTCAAACGACTGAATAATAAACTGCCATTGGTGCCACCGAAGCCGAACGAATTGCTTAATGCATGCTGAATTTTCATCGGCTGCGCGACATGTGGCACGTAATTCAAATTGCAGCCTTCGGAAGGGTTATCGATATTAATCGTCGGCGGCACGATCTGATCGCGAATGGCAAGCACGGAAAAAATCGCTTCGACGGCGCCGGCAGCACCGAGCAAATGGCCGATCATCGATTTCGTCGAGCTGACCGCTACTTTATTTGCGGCAGCGCCCATCAAAGTTTCGATTGCGCGGCTTTCGGCGAGATCGCCGGCCACTGTCGAGGTGCCGTGGGCGTTGATGTAATCAATCGCATCCGCGGGCAAGTTGGCATCGCGCAAGGTGTTGCGCATCGCGGCCAAAGCACCAGTGCCATCATCGGGTGGCGACGTCATGTGGTAGGCATCCGCGCTCATACCAAAGCCGGTCAGCTCGGCATAAATGCGGGCGCCGCGCCGTTTCGCGAATTCGTATTCCTCCAGCACCAGCACACCGGCGCCATCGCCGAGCACGAAGCCATCGCGATCGCGATCCCATGGCCGACTCGCACGCTGTGGATCATCGTTGCGCGTCGACAATGCACGTGCCGCCGCGAAACCGCCGAGACCGGTTGGCGTGGTCGCCATTTCCGAGCCGCCAACCACCATTGCATCGGCATCGCCGTACGCAATCAACCGTGCGGCCAGACCAATGCAGTGCGTGCCAGTAGTGCACGCGGTAACGAGCGCGAGATTGGGACCTTTGAGGCCATATTTGATCGATAGATTGCCCGCGATCATATTGATAATCGATGCGGGAACAAAGAACGGCGACACGCGGCGCGGCCCGCTGGTATTGATGATGTCGTAGCATTTTTCAATATTGTTCAGACCACCGATCCCGGAACCGATCGCTGCGCCGATACGGTCGGCATTGTCGTCGGTAACGATTAAGCCACTGTCTTGAAAGGCCTGAATCGCCGCAACCATGCCGTATTGAATGAACGTATCCATTTTTCGCGCTTCTTTCGCATCGAAATAAATGGAGGTATCGAGTTCTTTGATGCCGCCGCTGAAATGCGTGGCATATGCGCTGGCATCGAAGGATGTGATCGGCGCGATGCCGCTGTTACCGGCGAGAATATTTCGCCACGTCGAATCGACATCGTTGCCGACGGGAGTAACCATTCCGATGCCTGTGACAACCACTCTTTTTTTCGACACGACACACTCCGAACAATACGTTATCGCTGCATCAGCAACGATCGATGGTAACGAGCAATGAATGAATACAAAATTCAGAAAACATAAAAGTGCGAACGGCAGAAAAAACAAAAGCCGTTCTATTCAACATAGAGACGGCTTCTGTTTTCACATTCACTGCAGGATTACGGCGACCAGCGCCGCAGATGTTATTGCAGATGATTTTTGATGTAGTCGATAGCCAATTGAACAGTGGTGATCTTCTCAGCTTCTTCATCGGGAATCTCGGTTTCAAATTCCTCTTCCAAAGCCATCACCAGCTCAACCGTGTCAAGGGAATCGGCACCCAGATCCTCGACGAAAGAAGCTGACGGCTGTACGTCTTCTTCTTTCACGCCCAGTTGTTCTGCGACGATTTTCTTGACGCGTTCTTCGATGCTGCTCATGGTTTTTATTGACTCCTAGGTTCAAATAAAACTGTATGCCCGCTAACTACTCCGCAGGGCGCAAACCGTGACAATTAAAATTGGCGATATGTTTCGTCGCGGCGGTGAAGGCCGGCATTTTACCCGTTTTTACCTGCAAGAAAATACGCCGCGCGAAAAATTACTCAAACTTAATCGAAAAAACTATTTGAATCAGACACTTATTTCAAAAATAACGCCCTTTTCAAGACATATACATGCCGCCATTCACGTGCAACGTTTCACCGGTTATGTACGCCGCCGCATCGCTGACAAGAAAGGCTACCGCCGCGGCAATTTCCTCGGGACCACCCAAGCGCCCAAGCGGAATTTGTTTGGTCAGCATGTCGCGCTGTTCCTGCGGCAACTCACGGGTCATATCGGTATCGATGAAACCGGGTGCAACGTTATTTACGGTAACTGCGCGCGAGCCGATTTCACGCGCCAATGCGCGAGTAAATCCTTCCATGCCCGCTTTGGTCGCAGCGTAATTCGATTGCCCGGCATTCCCCATCGAGCCGACTACCGAGCTGATGTTGACGATCCGACCCCAGCGCGCTTTCGTCATGCCGCGCAGGCAGGCCTTGGTAACGCGATAGATCGCATTCAAATTGGTGTCGATCACGTCGTCCCATTCTTCATCTTTCATGCGCATCAGAAGATTGTCGCGCGTGATGCCGGCATTGTTTACCAGCACAGTGAGGACGCCGAATTTTTCGGTAATTGTTTTAACCGCTTCTTCAACCGCCGCGCTGTCGGTGACATTGAGCATCATCCCGGCACCGGCGATTCCGGCTTCGCGCAGACGTGCATCGATGGCGTCGGCACCGGACTGGGAAGTAGCAGTACCGATCACAATCAATCCCTGCTTACCCAACGCTTCGGCGATAGCGCGACCGATGCCGCGGCTAGCGCCGGTGACCAGCGCGACTCTCTGCTGTTTATCGATGTTCTCGCTCATGGTTATCTCCTCGATTAGTGGGCGAGCGCGGCATCAAGGCCGGCGCAATCCTCAATACTGAGGCAGCTGATATTTTTATCGATGCGTTTGATCAAGCCGCCCAGCACTTTGCCAGGGCCGCATTCAATCGCAGTGGTAATGCCTTGGTTGCTCATATATTGGACGCATTGCACCCAGCGCACTGGGCTGAAAATTTGCTCGAATAGAATCGCTTTGATTTTCTCCGGATCGACTTCAGGTTGCGCATGCACGTTATGGACGACCGGAATGCTCGGTGCGGTGAATTTCAATTCGGCCATCGCCGCCTGCAGCTTATCGCCGGCAGGCCGCATCAATGATGTATGGAAAGGAGCGCTTACCGGAAGCGGCAACGCGCGTTTCGAACCCGCCGCCTTGCACAATTCAATAGCTCGATCGACCGCGGCAACGGTTCCCGCAATGACCACCTGACCCGGTGCATTGAAATTCACCGCTTCGACCACGCCGCCGTCTTTACTAGCGTCTTCGCAGATCTGTATCAACTGCGCATCTTCCAGACCCAGCACCGCCGCCATTGCGCCCTGTCCGACCGGCACTGCGGTTTGCATAAATTGGCCACGTGCGCGCACGAGCTTCACGGCATCGGCGAACCCAATCGCGCCCGCACACACCAGCGCTGAAAATTCGCCGAGACTGTGGCCAGCGAGCAGGCTCGGCTGCACGCCATTTTTTTGCTGCCATACGCGCCATAACGCAACGCTCGACGCCAGCAGAATTGGTTGCGTTTTTTCGGTGAGATTCAATTCTTCCTGCGGGCCTTGCTGAATCAGCGCCCACATGTCGTAACCGAGCGCGTCGGACGCTTCCGCGAACGTTTGCTTCACTACTGGAAATGCATCGACGATCTGGGCGAGCATGCCGACTTTTTGCGAGCCCTGCCCCGGAAATACAAACGCCAGTTGTTCGCTATTCATTTTTGTTCCTCAAGCTTTGTTTCGCTGTAACGCGCAATCGCGCCGAGCAAGTTTTTTTCGACCGCATTTACCGCGCGCGCGATCGAACTTTCAAATCCGATAATCGAACTGTTGCCGTGACTTTTCACCACTACGCCGCGCAATCCGAGCAGACAGGCGCCGTTGTATTGCTGCGGATCGAGCTCACGATACAGCGCGCGCAATACCGGCGCCGCGAATATTCCCGCGATGCGTGCAAATACATTGCGGGTGAAATGTTCACGCAGTTTTTTGGCAATCAAACTCGCAGTGCCTTCGCATACTTTCAGCGCGATATTGCCGGCAAATCCATCGCACACCACCACATCCGCACCGCCGTGAAACAGCGTATCGCCTTCGATAAATCCGCAATAATTGATGTTCGCTTCGCGCGACAATAAATCCGCTGCCGCTTTTACAAGTTCGTTGCCTTTTCCACTTTCAGTACCGATATTCAACAGCCCGACACGCGGATTTGGTATGCCCTCGGCCACCACCAGTGCGCTGCCCATCAACGCAAATTGCCGCAATTGCTCAGCATCGCAATCGACGTTGGCGCCGAGATCGAGCAGTAAACAGCGTCCGTTACGCGCAGGGACCGATGCCGCAATGGCTGGTCTATCAATACCCGGCAGCGTTTTCAGCACGAGCGATCCTATCGCCATTAGTGCACCGGTATTACCTGCACTAACCACGGCATCAACTTGTTGTTCGGCCAGTAAATTGATGGCGATTCGCATCGACGATTGCTGTTTTTTGCGCATGGCCCGTGCCGGACGATCGCTCATCTCAACCACCTGCGCAGCATCGACAATAGACAATCGCGCGGGCGGCAATGGCAGCTCGGCACGAATCCGATCGGCATCGCCAACCAGAATAATATGCAGATAGGGAAAGTGTTGGAGGCTATTTACAGCGGCGGGAAGCGAAAAGCGGAGACCGTGGTCTCCGCCCATGACATCGAAAGCAATGCGAAGTGGTTTTGCCAACAGCGCTTATTCGTCGTCGCCGGTCTGGATCACTTTCTTGCCACGGTAGAAACCATCGGCAGTCACGTGGTGACGACGATGAGTTTCGCCGCTGGTGGCATCAACCGACAACGTAGCAGTGGTCAGTGCATCGTGCGAACGGCGCATGTCGCGACGTGAGCGGGATTTTCGGTTCTGTTGTACGGCCATGGAGGCATTCCTCGTTAAATACTGGTACTTGAAACATTAGCTACTTTAATTACTAACCAAGCTATTTGCCGGACTTCAACTGCTCCAGCACTTGGAACGGATTCGGTTTCGCTTCCGCCACATTCGGCGCTTCCGGCTCGGCCGGTTTGTAAGTTACCGAGCACTGGTCGATATCGTGATAACTCGCATACGGCACGCTGAGGATCAATTCGTCCTCGATCAAGTCCCTGACATCCTGCAGTCCCTCGCCGACGATGTAAGGCTCGACTTCTTTCGGCAAACGACTAGCTTCGTCGTCCGACCACACTACCGCTACCGCAAAGATCGAATCGACTGGCAGCGTCAGCGGTTGCATACAACGTTGACACTGCACCTGCAACTGCGCCTTCACTTCACCATCGATCCGCTTGATGCCTTGCTTATCGCGGTATAAATGCAAATGCACATCGACGTCACCATCGGTCGACATTAACATGTCGGCCAAACGTTCAAACTTATCCAGCGGTTCGCGCGCCGAAAGCGTCGTATCAACCGCGATCAACTTGCGAATATCAACCTGTTTTGGCAGGGGGGTGCTTGACATAGGCGCGCAATCATAGGGCCGACCTTTGCACCTGTCAAAATTATTTCGTGGCTGACTCGCTGATTTTCCGGGGCTTTTCCTCCAATCCAGAACCGACCATGCCATCACTTGTGCTCGCCTCAAGCTCCCCTTATCGTCGTGCCCTGCTCGAAAAGCTCGGGCTGCCGTTCGTTGCCGATAATCCGTCGATCGACGAAACCCCGCTGGAGGGGGAATCACCGGATGCGCTGGTGCAGCGATTGGCATTGGCCAAAGCGACGGCGCTAGCTGTGAAATACCCGGCGCATTTGATCATCGGCAGCGATCAGGTCGCGTCGCTCGACGGCGAAATCCTCGGCAAGCCCGGCAATTTCGATAATGCTGCGCGCCAATTACAGGCGTGCAGCAGTCGCCGTGTGATTTTCCTGACCGGACTCACCCTGCTCGATAGCGGTAGCGGCAATGCCACAACCGTGCTCGAACCGTTCATCGTCACGTTTCGTTGCTTGAGCAATCAGCAAATCGGCAATTACCTCGAACGCGAACAGCCTTTCGATTGCGCCGGAAGTTTCAAAGCAGAGGGATTGGGGATCGCATTATTTGAAAGAATGCATGGCGACGATCCGAATGCGCTGATCGGATTGCCGTTGATCCAGCTAACCACCCTGCTTGAGCGCGCGGGAATGCCGGTTATTTGAAGCGATCGCGGTACGCGAGCAACTGCGCAAACTCCGTCAGCACCAGCGCCGGTTCGTAGGGCAACAAACGCTCAATCGCATGTGCGCCGTAATCGACCGCGATGCGGGGCATACCAGCGCTGCGGGCCATCGCCAGATCGTATTCGGTATCGCCAATCATCACCGCCTGCTCGGCTGACATACGCAACTCGTCCAACAGCTCGTGCAACATTTGCGGATGCGGCTTCGAGCGCGTTTCATCGGCACAGCGAGTCGCATCGAAAAAATCGAGTAGGTCGAGCTGAGCGAGCACGCGATCAAGACCGCGCCGACTTTTACCCGTCGCAATTGCCAGGTGAAATTCCTGCTCTTTCAATTTTTGCAATGTCGCGAGCACACCCGGAAACAATTCGCAGGGTTGATGATCGGCTGCCAGATAATGCGTCACATAGCCCTGGCGCAGCACTTCGCGATCGGCCTCAGTAAGCTCCGGATACAGTGTTGCGATAGCCTCGGGCAGGCCGAGACCGATGATATTGCGCGTGTCGTCAATGCTGCGCGAAGGCAGTTGCTGTTCGCTAATCGCTGCCTGCATCGCGCCGACGATCTTGTGCGCAGAATCGATTAACGTGCCGTCCCAATCAAAAATAAACAGCATAGATACAGCTACTTGCGAAGGGTTTTTAGAAAGTTTTGTAGCTCTGAGTGAAGTTCTGCTTTAAGTGTCAAGCACTGCCCCTCCCAATCGAAGGAAAGCGAATGCGCATGCAGAAACAAGCGACGCAAACCCATTTCACGAAAGCGAATATCGGCATCGCGATCGCCATACTTCTCATCGCCAGCCAACGGATGACCGGCGTACTGCGCATGCACGCGAATCTGGTGCGTGCGCCCAGTGACTGGCATTGCTTCTATTAATGTGGCGATTTCGAACGATTCGACAATCGCGAAACGCGTCAGCGCCGGCTTGCCCTCAGCCGATACCCGCACCACTCTCTCGCCGGAATTCAATGTGCTCTTTTTTAGCGGCGCCTCGATCTGCGTGCGCCGTTTGGGCCACTGCCCCGCCGCTAGCGCGAGATAACGCTTATCGACACCATCACCACGCAATGCAGTGTGCAGCTTTAACAATGCGCTGCGCTTTTTCGCCACCATGATGCAACCGGAAGTATCGCGGTCGAGCCGATGCACCAGTTCGAGAAAATGCGCCTGCGGTCTCAGTGTCCGCAACGCCTCAATCAGACCGAGACTCACGCCACTGCCGCCGTGCACGGCAAGACCCGAAGGCTTATCGATCACGATCAACCCATCATCTTCGAACAGAATCGCTGCCGCCAGGCGATCGGCCAGACCGGTCGAAACAGCTGCAGGTGCAACATCGGAATCGGCTAAGCGAATAGGCGGAATGCGCACCTGATCGCCGCTGTGCAAACGGTACTCGGCCTTTACCCGGCCTTTGTTGACGCGCACTTCACCGCGGCGCAGCAGGTTATAGATGCGGGACTTCGGTACGCCTTTCAGCTCACGCACCAGAAAATTATCGATCCGCTGGCCATCACTATTGGCATCGACCGCCACGATACGCACGCCGACGGCCTGATTCTTTTCTGTCATAGGTGAATGTAACTATTTGAAAGGTTTAATAATCGCTGATATATTGCCGAAGCGCCGTGAACATTGAATGCCGCCCGACGAATCGTCAGAGCGCGAGCAAGTGATCGGTGCCGATGGATAGCGTGGCGATTGTTTCGCTATCTGCAAATTTAACGGGCGCTTACTGTATCAGCTAAACGCAGCGAATTGCGAAGTGAGCGTCATCATTAACTGTGCAGCGGATCAGTCGTTGCACCGTTTTTGCAAGTAATGTTTGAAACACCCACGAAGCAATTTTGGGCAGGCGTTTTACAGAGCGACTGGTGCCTTCAATCAGGCCAGAACACTCGCTTGCGGGAAGCCGCCCCTGAGTCGACTTCGTCTGTGCTGATAATCAGTAGGCTGAACAATAAACGGTAGACCTCGCTTTCAAAGGTCGAAATACGCATCGCATGCTGGCGATGCGCTGGTACTCGAATTCGCCGCGCTGCGATTAGCCTTTATTGGCGCCGCGGTGAATTCCACCTCTCTCCGTCGCCCTGATCGCACAGCGTTTCCAACATCATTGCGCATCGATGGTGTAACGATAAATCCGCTCTTTTTTATGGATTATCGTCAACATGAAAAGAATGCTTATCAACGCAACCCAATCGGAAGAGTTGCGGGTCGCACTCGTCGAAGGTCAGCGTCTCTACGACTTCGATATCGAAAACACCAACCGCCAACAGAAAAAATCCAATGTCTACAAAGGTGTCATCACCCGTGTAGAGCCCAGCCTCGAAGCAGCCTTCGTCGATTTCGGGGCCGAGCGCCATGGCTTTCTGCCGCTGAAAGAAATCTCGCGCGAATATTTCTACCGCCAACCGGGCGATATCGGCGGCCGCATCAAAATTAAGGATGTGGTGAAGGAAGGCACCGAAGTCATCGTCCAAGTCGACAAGGAAGAGCGCGGCAATAAAGGCGCGGCGCTCACGACCTTCGTTAGTTTGGCCGGACGCTATCTCGTATTGATGCCGAACAACCCGCGCGCCGGTGGCATTTCCCGTCGCATTGAAGGCGACGAACGCAATGAACTGCGCGAAGCGTTATCGTCGATCGAAGTACCCGAAGGCATGGGCGTCATCGTCCGTACCGCCGGTGTCGGTCGCAGCCCCGAAGAGCTGCAATGGGACCTCACCTATCTGTTGCAACTGTGGGAAGCCATCGCCAGCGCAGCCGAAGAAAAAACTGCCCCATTCCTGATCCTGCAGGAAAGCAATGTCATCATCCGCGCGATTCGCGATTATCTCCGCGACGATATCGACCAAGTATTAATTGATACACCGGAAGCGCACGACCATGCGCTCACCTTCGTTAAGCAGATCATGCCGCACTACCAAAGCAAGGTGCGGCTGTATCAAGACTCCGTGCCGCTGTTCAATCGCTATCAAATCGAAGCGCAGATCGAAACCGCCTACGAGCGCATCGTGCAACTGCCGTCGGGCGGCTCGATTGTGATCGATCCCACCGAGGCGTTGGTATCGATCGACATTAACTCCGCCCGCGCCACCAAGGGTGGCGACATCGAAGAAACCGCGCTGCAGACCAACTTAGAAGCGGCCGATGAAATCGCTCGTCAATTGCGACTGCGCGATATCGGCGGCCTGATCGTGATCGATTTTATCGACATGACCTCCGCGAAAGCGCAGCGTGATGTCGAAAACCGCGTCCGCGATGCGCTGCAGCCAGACCGCGCGCGCGTGCAGGTCGGCCGCATCTCGCGTTTCGGGTTGCTCGAAATGTCGCGTCAACGTCTGCGACCGTCGCTTGAAGAAACCAATGCCAGCGTATGTCCGCGCTGCAGCGGCCAGGGCACGATTCGCGATACCAAATCGCTGTCGCTGTCGATCCTGCGTCTGGTTGAAGAAGCCGCCAATAAAGACCGCAGCGCCGAAATTCGCGCCATCGTTCCAGTCGATGTCGCCAGCTACTTACTCAACGAAAAACGCGCCGCGATCGCTGCCGCCGAACAGCGCACGAACGTGCGCATCGTGATTGTGCCGTCGATGCTGCTGGAAACACCGCACTTCGAACTAAAGCGTCTGCGCGATGATGAAGTTGAGGAAGGCGCTCCGTTGAGCTTCGAAATTCAACCAGAAGCGCACGCAGAGGCACACGTACACGAAATCGACGCACCGGTTCCCGTGCAGCAGAAAGCGGCGGTGCAATTCATCGCCCCGAGCGCACCGGCACCCACTCCACAGGAGCCTCCAAAGCAAGAGAAAAAGCCAGTCGGCCTGTTCAGCAAGCTCATTAATAAATTGTTCGGCGAGACCGAAGAACAGCCGAAAGAGACCGAAACCAAACCCAAAACAGGCGGCACTCGCCCACAGGACCAACGTCGCGGCCAACGCAGCCGCGGCGGACGTGGACGCGGTCGCAACGATCGCAGTCGCGGCGAACGCCCGGAGCGCGACGAACCGCGTGCCGATACACGCGAGCGCAGCGAACCGCGCCGACCGCAGCAGGAACGCCCCGCCGCTGTCGAAACCCCGCGTCCAGAAGTGACTGAAACCGCCGGTGGTGATGAACGTCCGCAACGCCGCCCGAATAACCGTCGCCCGCGCAACCAGACCGAGCGTACGCGCGCGCCGTTACCGGCTAATGCCAACGACATCGCCACTGAAGTCGCTGCAACCGAGACGGATGCGGTGGCTCCGATGACCGAAGCAACGCCATCCGCACGTCCGGAAGGTAGCGAGCGTCCACGTCGCGAGCGCCGCGATCGTAGACCCCGTGGCGACCGTCGACCCACTGAGCAGCAGTCGGAATCAGAGACAGAACCCACTAACGCCATCGAAACCATCGCCGACAACGCAATTGTCGAAGGCGTTGCGGAGATACCGACAGCGGCACCTGTGCAACTGGATTTCGTAGCGTCGGCAGCAGAACCTCAGCCAGCGGTAATCGCCGCATCTGCCGAAGCCGTGTCGACAGCGACGCCTGCAGAGGAACCGCTTCGGGAACCAGCTGCGGTTCAGCCCGCTCCTACTGCAATGGTGGCAGCACCTGCGCCAGCCGCGGAGGTTGCCGAGATCAAAGCGGTGAGCGCTCCTGTAGCGCCAGCAACAGTCGAGGTAAGCAGCGGCGGCCGTGCCACGAATGACCCGCGGCGAAATCCACGCAACGCGAGTGCGGTGGAAGTGAAAACCGATACCGTGCAGCTATCCACGCTGACCGCTACACCGGCCCAACCGGATCCAAACCGCGCGCAACCAACGCGTGCGAGCAATGATCCGCGACAGAGACGCGAAAACGCGTAATCGCGTTGAATAAAAAACCCGGCTCAGGCCGGGTTTTTTATTGCGCATATATTTGATAAGCAATGAACCGACGACGGTGATCATTGATAACTGGCAAACAAAACTATTACGGTTACCGCTCGATTAACCCGTATACAGGGTGTAACCGCAGGCAAATATTGCAGAGCTTGAGTAGTGTTTTCAGAAGAAGATGGCGGAGGCGGTGAGATTCGAACTCACGGAAGAGTTGCCCCTTCGGCAGTTTTCAAGACTGCTGCATTCAACCGCTCTGCCACGCCTCCGTAACGAGCGAGGCGCGCATTGTGCCAGCCATCGAGTTGATCCGCAACGCTAGCTGCGCAGGCTTGCATAAGCCCCAATGTTTTTATTGATCCTCTGCTGAAGAGAACCAGTCGACAGAACGCGTAGCACCGCAATTTTATGCAGTTATCGCCGGAATGAATCGTGCTTAAAATTACGGCAGCAGCTATTGCCTGCATCGCATGCTCGAACTAACGAAGGGATTTTTGATGGATCGCTACCGCACCGATATCGATGGCCTCCGCGCCTTTGCCGTTATTCCTGTCGTTCTGTTTCACGCCGGCTACTCGGTCTTCTCGGGCGGATTTGTCGGCGTCGATATATTTTTCGTTATCTCCGGTTTTCTCATCACATCGATTATCCAGCGCGAAATTAGTCGCAACGAATTTTCGCTCATTCGATTTTACGAACGCCGCATTCGACGCATCTATCCGGCTGCGCTTGCCGTTGCCGTGATCACGATTGCCGCCGCTGCGCTGATCGTTCCTGATGGTCAGTTCAAGAAAGTGGGACAGGCATTGATCTTCATGAACCTGTATTCCACCAATATTTTATTTTTTCACCAGGCGGGTTATTTCTCGACTGACTCGACGCTGAATCCATTTCTGCATACGTGGTCACTGAGTGTTGAAGAACAATTTTATTTATTTTTCCCCTTGTTCTTACTGCTGGTTACGCGCCTGTTTAAAGACAAGGTGTTGGAATGCTTGTGGGCAGCCACGATTTTTTCATTTGCCCTCTGTGTTTATGTCACGTTTACCTGGCCAGATTCCGCGTTTTACTTGATTCCTTTTCGTGCCTGGGAGCTCGCTCTCGGTGCATTGCTCGCGATCGGCGGAACATCGCTGAAATTACAGCGACGCAGCGCTGAATGGCTCAGCGCACTCGGGCTTAGTTTTATCTTAATCAGCATTTTTTTATTTACCGAAAGCACCGTATTCCCGGGATTCGCCGCGTTACTGCCCTGCCTGGGAGCGGCCTTTCTGATTCAAGCGGGCAGTGTTGCCGACAATCGCTTCAACATTTTCATGGGCAATCCCGCCCTGCGTTATTTTGGGTTGATTTCCTATTCGCTGTATCTCTGGCACTGGCCCGTTTTCGTGCTCGCACGGTTTCTTTTTCCCGCTGGCCTCGATATCGGCGGCCAAATCATGCAGGTGGCAATCGCTTGCGTGCTTGCACATCTTTCATGGCGATTCATCGAAGCGCCGTTTCGCAACAAAACAATATTCGGCGAGCGCCGTCCTCTCTTCATATTTTTCGGCGCTACCACTGCCGTCACCTTCGTAATCGGCGGCATTATCGTGTTCGGCAACGGCTTGAAGATGCGCATGCCGGCAACATCGTTGCAATACGAACAAGCGGCGTTCGATAACAATCCCGATCGCAAAACCTGTCATGGCGACGATGGCAAAAATATGCAGCCCGAGCAATTCTGCATCTATGGCGACAAAGGCGCAGAGCCGACTTTTGCATTATGGGGCGATAGTCATGGCGCAGAAATAACTCCAGCCATCGGCTCTCTACTGCAACGCTCCAATCAATCGATAAAAATGTTCACGTACTCGCAGTGCCCGCCCGCGCTGGGATTTTCAACATCGACCCGTCACGGCTGCGTTGCTCACAACGACGAAGTGCTGGCGTATTTGCGGCAGCACAAAGAAATCGGCACGGTGTTTCTGATCGCACATTATCGCGTGTATGAAACCGACGATTACCATGAGGACTTCGAAAACGGCTTCGCGCGCGCGATTACCGAATTGCAGGCAGCCGATAAAAAAGTGCTGGTTATTTATCCGATTCCGGGTGCGCGCTATTCGATTCCATTGATGGCGTCAGCGCTGGCCATGCGCGGTGCATCGATCGACGCGCTGACGATCCCGCTTCAGCACTACGCAGAAATCAATGCGCGCGCAATAAAAATGCTCGATGCGCAATCGAACGTTGGTCGCCTGCATCCGGAGAAAGTGTTGTGCGAAAAGGACAACTGTCGCGTCGCCGTTAACGATAAATTGCTGTATTTCGATAGTAATCACCTCAATATGTTCGGCGCCAACTATGTCGCCGGCCTGCTCCATGCCGATATATTTCCCGTTGGCGCGGCACCAAAGGTGGGAAGTGCTCAGCCGCATTTCGCCACCTTAAGCGGTTCGATCGCGCCATAAGCCAGCCGGCCGCAACGGCACCATTTCTTGCTTTTGCGGTCATCACCGTTATGATGGCAGCGTTAGCAAAATCGCCACTCTGGAGATAAGTCATGCAAGATCGCGTGTTACTACCCAATTCATCCGTTGACAGCGCTGTAGCCGTCAACAAAGTGTTGAAAAACACCTATCTGCTGTTATCGCTGACACTGGGGTTCAGCGCATTCACTGCGTTTCTGTCGCTTGATAGCGCACCACTAAACATGTGGGTAATGATCGGTGGCATGTACGGGCTGCTGTTCCTGACGCACGCGCTCGCCAATAGCGCATGGGGACTCGTTGCGGTGTTCGCATTCACCGGTTTTATTGGTTACACGGTGGGCCCATTGCTCGGTTTATTCATGCACTCCGCGGCTGGCTCGCATCTCGTTATGCAGGCGCTTGGCGGAACCGCGATCATTTTCTTCGCACTGTCGGGATATGCATTGGTATCGCGTAAGGATTTTTCGTTTCTATCCGGCTTTCTGGTCGCTGGCTCGGTCGTACTGCTGGTCGCGATGGTAGCCGGCATATTTCTGAAACTGCCCGCACTTAACCTTGCGATTAGCGCCGGTTTCATGCTGTTCTCGAGCGCGGTAATTCTGTATCAGACCGGCGACATCATTCACGGTGGCGAACGGAATTACATTCGCGCCACTGTCACGCTGTATGTGTCGATCTACAACCTGTTTATGAGCCTGCTGAATCTGCTCAGCGCATTCAGCGGCAATAATCGTTAATTGTGTGAATGACGTGAAATATAAAAAAGCCTCGGCTGCGCGCCGGGGCTTTTTTGTTTGACGATGATGTAAATATCCTATGACCAGCTTCGCCCTGATGGTGCTCGGCGCACCGGTATCGACACAAGCCCCGCAGACGGCACTGGCTTTTGCACGCGCCGCGGTGCAAGGCGGTCATCGCATCCTGCGGGTATTTTTCTTTCATGATGGCGTGCACTGCGGCAATCAAATGCTGGTACCACCAGCCGGGCAACAACCCATCGCCGAGCAATGGGCAGCGTTCGCACAGCAGCACAATATCGATCTCGTCGTCTGCGTTGCGAGCGCACTGAAGCGCGGCGTGCTGGATGCCGGCGAAGCCAAACGCTACGACAAACCTGCCGCGACTTTGCATCCGGCATTCGCACTCTCTGGTCTCGGCCAATGGATCGATGCGTGCGTGAACGCCGAGCGTCTCTTGAGTTTTGGGCCATGACACAAAAACGCATCCTGATCGTTTGCCGCCGCCCGCCGTATGGTGAATCGTTCGCGCGCGAAGCGCTCGATGTTGCGATGGCGAGCGCGGCATTCGATCAAGAAATTGCTCTGCTGTTTCTCGATGCGGGCGTCACTCTGCTCACTAAAAATCAACAGCCCGAAACCATCGGTGATAAATCGCTGGAAAAACAATTCGCGGCGCTGCCGCTGTACGATGTCAACGAACTCTACGTCGATGCCGGTGCATTGCAACAGTATCGATTAAGCCAGACTGATTTATCGTTGCCGGCACAACCGCTTGCCACTGGCGAAATTACTCAGCTGCTCGAACGCAGCGATATCGTGCTGAATTTTTAATATGCTGCATACGATCAACAAAGCACCGCACGCGCACGATTGCTTCGATGCCTGCCTGCGCGTGTGCGGCGACAACGCGACGATCGTGCTGATCGAAGATGGCGTCTACGCCGCCATCGCCGATAGCGACGCCGCACAACGTCTGTGCACGCAGGCAAAAGCCGTTTACGCATTGCAACCGGATATCGATGCGCGCGGTTTATCGACACGCATCGCCTCGCAAATTCGTACCATTGATTACGCGGGTTTTGTGCAATTGTGCTGCGAACATCCAACCATTCAGAGCTGGTACTGAGCGCGATGTTACACATTGACGGCCGCGCCATCGCCACCAACAACGATGGCTATCTCGATAATTTCGACGAATGGAATGAAGCGATCGCGGTTGCTATTGCGGCGAATGCAAACATCGCGTTAACACCGGCGCACTGGGAAATCATTCACACGCTGCGTGATTTTTATCGGCAATTCGAGCAATCGCCGGCGATGCGTCCGCTGGTTAAATACATCGGTCAATGCTGCGGTGCCGATAAAGGCAACAGCATTTATTTATTGAAATTGTTTCCGGGCAGTCCGGCGAAAATCGCCAGTAAAATCGCTGGGCTGCCGCGACCGGAACATTGTTTGTGAGGTGAGCCGATGACATCGCTCGATTTGATCGCAAAACCCGATTTAATCGCTAAACCCAACGAACACGCGTTCGCGCCGTTCGTGCGGATTCTCGGCAAAGGCAAAACCGGCTCGCGCTCGCTGACACGCGAGGAAGCACGCATTGCAATGGGCATGATTCTGCGCGGCGAAGTTACACCGGCGCAGCTCGGTGCATTTCTGATGCTGCTGCGCGTGAAAGAAGAAAGCGCCGATGAGCTGACCGGCTTCGTCGAAGCCGCACGTACTGTGATCAATGCGCCGTGCGATATTCCGGTCGGGCTCGACTGGTCGAGTTATGCCGGCAAGCGCAAACAATTGCCGTGGTTTTTATTGAGTGCGCTGACGCTTGCCGACAACGGCATTCGCGTGTTCATGCATGGCAGCGGCGGTCACACCAAAGGCCGACTCTATACCGAATCAGTGATCAATGCGCTCGGCATTCGCAGCGCCGACTGTTGGGCCGATGTCGAACAGGCACTCGACGACTCGCATTTCGTCTTTATGCCGCTGCGTCACCTCTGCCCCGCCCTACAAGCGATGATCGATCTGCGCAATGAGCTGGGTCTACGCTCGCCGGTGCATACGCTGGTACGTCTGCTGAATCCGCTCGGCGCGACCTACAGTATTCAAAGTATTTTTCATCCACCGTATGCATTGCGTCACCAGCAAGCGGCGGCCGATCTGGGCCAGCAGAATGCGAGCGTATTCAAAGGCGAAGGCGGTGAAGTCGAACGCAAACCAGAAGCGCTATGCAAGGTCTACAGCGTGCGCAACGGTGTGTTGAGCGATGAAGCATGGCCGAAAATGATCGAAGGCCGCCAGGAGCAATCCGAGAATCTCGATATCGAGCATCTGCGTAATATCTGGCGCGGCAGCGAACACGACGCATACGGCGAGCTGGCCATTATCGGCACACTGGCGATTGCCTTGCGGCTATTGCAACGCGCCGACGATCAATCGAGCGCGTTGCAGCTTGCGGAGAAATACTGGTCGGAAAGAAATCGCGACCGAATTTAACTCTTACCAAACCCGTGCGGATTTTGCTTTTGCCATTTCCACGCATCGCGTGTCATTTCTTCAATGCCACGCTCGGCGTGCCAATTTAATTCGCGCGCGGCGAATGACGGATCGGCATAACAACTCGCAATGTCACCAGGACGGCGCGCGACGATGCGATATTTAATTTTCGTTGCGCAGGCTTTTTCAAACGCGGCGATCATTTCCAACACCGAATAACCCTGTCCGGTACCGAGGTTATACGCAACTACACCGGGCTTTTGCGCGAGCTTATCGAGCGCCTTCAAATGGCCGATGGCGAGATCGACCACATGAATATAATCGCGCACGCCGGTGCCATCGGGCGTCGAATAATCGTCGCCGAATACCGATAATTGTTCGAGTTTGCCCACCGCGACTTGCGTGATATACGGCGTCAGATTATTCGGAATGCCATTCGGGTCTTCACCGATCAAACCGCTGTCATGCGCGCCGATCGGGTTGAAATAACGCAGCAAAATTAAATTCCAGCGCTGATCGGCTTTACCGAGATCGCGCAAAATATCTTCCACCATCAATTTCGAGCGGCCGTATGGATTGGTGGCCGATAACGGAAAACTTTCGGTGATTGGCACCGTGTGCGGATCGCCATACACCGTCGCGGATGAACTGAATACCAGATTAAACACCTGATATTTCGCCATCACCTCGCACAATGTCAGCGTGCCCTCGACATTATTCTGGTAATAACGCAACGGTTGCGATACCGACTCACCGACAGCCTTGAGGCCGGCGAAATGAATAACAGCATCGAAATGTTCTTCTGAAAAAATCAGATCGAGTGCCGACTTATTACGGATATCGACCATTTCGAGCTTCACGGCACGGCCGGTGATTTGTTCGACACGACGCAGCGATTCGGCACTGCTGTTCGATAGATTATCGACCACGACCACATCGTGGCCCGCATTCAACAACTCAACACAAGTATGGCTGCCGATGTAACCAGCCCCACCCGTTACCAATACTTTCATCACCACACTCCTTCGATTCGGCCCGGCAATTGTAGCTGATCGTTACGACACCGCGGCGTATAATGCCGCCGCTTAAAGTTCATCGGATCAGCCATGCCACTCCCCGTTATTGACCCCGCTCGCTATACCGAACAGCTCGACGCGAAAGTAGCCTTATTCCGCGCACAGTTCGCCGCCATCGCAGCACCCGCGCCGCAGATTTTCGCGTCGGCGCCGCTGCATTATCGGCTGCGCGCTGAGTTTCGCATCTGGCACGATGGCGAGCACTGGGATTATGTAATGTTCGATCCAGATGTGCCCGATGTTCCGGTACGATTTTCCGAGTTTCCCGTCGGCGCCGAACGCATCAACCAGTTGATGCCGCTGTTACACGAACAAGTCATCGGCAACGATCAGTTACGGCACAAATTATTCACGGTGGAATTTTTAACCACGCTGAGCGGCGAGATGCTGGTCACGCTGATCTATCACCGCAAACTCGACGAACAATGGCAACACGCCGCCGAACAATTACAACAAGAATTGAATATTGGCATTATTGGCCGCAGTCGCGGCCAGAAAATCGTACTGCGCACTGATTATGTCGATGAATGCCTGAGCGTCGGCGAGCGCACACTGCATTACCGCCAATTCGAAAGCAGCTTCACGCAGCCGAACGGCGGCATCAATCAGAAAATGCTGGGCTGGGCGTGTGAACAATTAAAAACGGTCGGCGGCGATTTACTCGAACTGTACTGCGGTAACGGCAATTTCACGATTGCGCTCGCGCCGTTATTTCAGCGCGTGCTCGCCACCGAAATTTCCAAAGCGTCAGTCAACGCGGCACAACATAATTTAATAGTGAATCGCATCGATAACGTCGCCATCGTGCGCATGTCGAGCGATGAAATCAGTACTGCGTTATCGGGCGGTCGCGCGTTCAATCGACTCAAACATATTCCGCTCGACGAATATCGTTTCAGCACGTTACTGGTCGACCCACCGCGCAGCGGACTCGATAATGTCACGCTTGAGCTCGCGCGCCGCTTCGACAATATTTTGTATATCTCCTGCAACCCACTCACGCTACACGCGAATATTGCCGCACTCGACGATAGCCATCGCATCGCGTCGCTGGCATTATTCGATCAGTTCCCTTACACCCACCATCTCGAATGCGGCGTGCTGCTGCATAAACGCTAAAACGGAGAGTCTCTATGTCGATAAAAAAATTAGCGCTCGAAGACATCCAACAACGATTGCTGACAATGCCGCACTGGAGCATTCGCGACGGCAAATTGTATCGGCACATTCAATTTCTGGATTTTAGTCAGGCATTCGGTTTCATGACACAGATCGCCATCATCGCCGAAAAAGCCGATCACCATCCCGAATGGTTCAACGTCTATAACCGCGTCGAAATCTGGCTGACGACGCACGACGCCGGTGGCATCAGCGAGCGCGATTTTGCGTTGGCGGAAAAAATTAATGCGGTGTTGGGTTAGACAAGGTTAGCTTTGTTGCCGACTGCTTTGGTGTTGATTCAAAGTCAACACTCACAAGGTGTGAATGGCGCAAACTTGGCCATTGCTGCCGTTCGATAATATTGAAGAGCGGACATTCCGTATATCTACACGCAGACTGAAAAGCACTATCTTTTAGTTAAATTAGTAGCAGCTTATTTCCCGCGATTTATACGCCATAGTCCAGTAGCTTTCGAATCAAATCGACTTGACGATTGACACCGAACTTATCAAATAACGATCGAATATGAGCTCGAGCTGTGTTAATGCTTATATTGTTCAATGTTGAATATTCAGAGAGCTTTTGCCCCTGCAGAAGTGCGTTTGCAATCTTTAATTCTGCTCGAGTAATTTTCAAACCAATTCGAAGTATTTGCGCCTCATTAAATGGGTTTGTTTTTGTAATTATTTGCAATTTATTCATTGAGCTTTGATCAAGTATTGCCATCATAAAACCTGACAAAAAATTCGTAACTCCTGTTGCAGTGCGGTCGACGTGAACAATATCTCGAACCCAAAGATGGGATGCATCCTGTCTCACCGCCCTGTATACAGCTTCGTGATCTAAACCTAGTTGTGACTGGGTACTACAAAATTGAACGATTACTTCTCGATCGGAAGGATGTATTCGTTGCGCCCAATGCTCAATTGTTACCCAGCTGCTACGGGGCCAGCCTAGGAGCACCTCAATTTGCGGCCCCACATACGTAAAAGTCTTAGTCGTCCAATCAACCCTCCAAGGAATCGCGTTGGTTGACTCCAATAAAGCCTTATAGTCCGTCACTTTTTCTTCAATATGGGTCAAATCCATTTTGCTATCTCCAGATATCTTTTCGACAGAAACACAAGTAATCGACAGCGTCCAATTATCTAATCATATATATCCGTTCTTCACCAAGCGCTCAGCTTTTTTAATTTTAAAAGTTATGGACTCACTATCAACTTTGGCGATGTACGAGAAGTATATATCGATCAATATAAATGGGACCGAGGGGACGAAGATGCGTACGTTGCTCAGACTTCCAGTGCCCGTGAACTATGCCGGTAAGAATTGGACCCTCGACTGCTAAGCAGCCCCTATGGTCGACCTACGGTAGCCCGTTTTCGCACGTTTCATTGGTCGGCTGAGCTTGTAAGTTAGGCGTCAAAGTGTTTTTTGCAAACTATTCAGGAGGATGTATGTGCGCTGAACCACGATTTTGTACAGAGCTAGAGTGGCCGAACAAATCTGAATCTTTGCAGGCGGCTTTGGAGGAAAACTCCGACAATGTAATCCACACCTTCTCACACCCTGCAATGCGAGTGGCGTTAGCTGCAACCCCAGCGCCATACATAGCATTAATTTTCCAAAAAAGATGGCAATCAGGGCGCACCCTAACAATCGCGTTTCTTGGTGAAACTGATCCAATCGTCAAGTCAAAAATCATCGCTTACGCTAAGCAGTGGCTCGATTTTGTGAACTTGAAGTTCGATTTCGTTGATGGGACGGTTGGTGATATTCGCATATCAACAATACCCGGCGGTTCTTGGTCGTATTTAGGCACTGATGCCAAGCTAATACCTGCTGATCAGCCGACCATGAATTATGGCTGGCTTCTACCCAATACAGTAGACAAAGAATACAGCCGCGTAGTTATTCATGAGTTTGGCCACGCTCTAGGAGCTATTCATGAACATCAACATCCTGGAGCTGGCATTCCCTGGGATCGCCCCAAGGTTTACGAATACTACGCACGGCAGGGGTGGTCTAAAGATCAAGTGGATAACAATATTTTTAAGAAGTACGGCAGCGACCAGCTGAATACTAGTACATACGACAGAGCATCAATAATGCACTACGCAGTTCCCAACGAATTGACGGTAGGCGATTGGGAGATCGGTTGGAACACTATGCTGTCGGAAACTGATAAAGCTTTTATGAGGTCGCAATACGCCTAACCAGCCGCACAGCGCCGCTTTGGCCTGTCGTCACACGTAATATTTTATTCGTCGCAAACTGGTCCAAAGGCGCCATTCAATATGTGCGGGGGCATGGGGTTGTGTTAGGCCGAGCTTCAGAATATCAACCGACGTGTTTGCATGAATAGTCAAAAATCGAAATCAACCGACGCGTCGCGTTTAATTTTTAAATGCGGACGTGTCTGCATACTAAGTTAGTTAGGCCGCAAGATGCGCCAAGCTCACAGGCGCAATTTTCTGTGAGCATCCACTAGGAGAATTCCGATGAAGATCGATGAAGTGAAAGCGGAAACTGCGAAAGCCCTCGGTATTGCTGAAAGTGAGCTCAGCTATTTAACCGAAGAACTTCTGCGAGAGTTTCAAGCTAACTCCAAGCCAGCCGACACTGCCAGTGGCAGTGCAGATGGCAAGGCAGTGGCTGCAGGCAATTGGGGGACGTATGGCAATAACATCACTTTCTCAGGAAACCTCGTTTACTGGAAGCAAGGTCCTAAGGGCACTCTTAATTACGGGTGTGGCACCTCTGAGTCTTGGAACGCAGGTAAGGATTGGTGCAAGTGGATCATTGAGAAGGGCATGTGCTCTGGTGGAGTTAAATGGAAGTTCATTGGCAACTATCAAGCTTAAGGCCTAATAAGTCGTTTCAGCGGACCGTCTACGGTGGCCGCTGAACTTCGACTTGAGCGTCCCCTATTACATCCGAATCAGGATCAATGACGGCAATGGCCGAGTGTCGGCATCTACATCCCCTCTTGAAAATCATATGAGTGGCGCTGGGTGTGCTTGTATGTTCGGCGCATTGATAGCCCAGCGCACGCATATCTATACCAGAGAACAAGCTTTCTCCAGAGCCGAGAAAAAATGGCGCCATAGCAATATGCATCTCATCGATCAGCCCGGCTCGTAGGTATTGCCGGACGGTATCCACGCCGCCGCCAATTCGAATATCCAGTCCATTCGCAGCCTCTTTGGCCCGCTCCAACGCGCTAAAAATGCCGTCTGTAACGACGTAAAAAGTAGTGCCGCCGTCCATGCTGAGCGGCTCGCGAGGATAGTGCGTTAACACGAACACCGAGGTGTGATACGGCAGGTTTCCTATAGTCGAACGGTATCGTCGCCGTCCGGGCGATGTTGATGCATATCTAAAATTTTTATGCGGGAGACAGAGTTGCTGAAAAAATTTAGCTGCTGAGTTGAATGAGTGATGCTGGCGCTTCTTTGGCGGCTATTTCTACAAAGTTATGTGTAGCTTCCGCATTTCGGCTAAAGCGGCCGTCGCGAAAATTTATTCTGATGAAAAAGCTGACGTTCGCACGGGGTAGGTCAGTCGAGCGAAATAAGATTCCCTGCAGTCTCAACGTTTGAGCTCAGGCCGCGGTCCGCCAAGGCCATCGTGCCTGTAACGAATGGTTAGGTGTCATCTCCCGAACACCTAACAACGTTGCTCTTTCGACCGCTAGACACATGAGGCTAGACATTCAATAAGCCGTTACTCTTCATCTCGCCGTAAACTTCCTTAATCTCTCTATTGAGTTGAACCAGGTATTCCTTCGAAACCTGAGAAAATAGGTCCTCTCCACAGTCATCCAACTCGATTTGAAACGGCCCCCCCTTTAATCGAACTATCAGCTTGTTAAATGCAGCCTTGACCTCGTTTGGCTTGTCCTCGGACAGGGGAATACTTGCGATGAAATCACCAAACCTAATTTCCATGATGTACTTGTCGTCAAGCGCCAGAACCACTGCCTTAAGAACGTCCATAGATATTTCCTCGCTCACCAAATGCCTCCTTTCCGCCCTCAAGGGTTTTCATACTAATGTCCCTCCAATCAAGACGATCATCGACATCATTAAGACATACCAAGTCACTAGTAAACGGATTTCCTATATATGTACTGTAGCCATTGCCTCCATGGCACCTATAAATGGAGTTGTATGGCAGTGTCCTCACCGCAATATTTGCATCGTGCGTCGAGATAAATACAATTTTTCCGGCCCGCGCACGATCCTTGATCATTGGCACAATCACATCGCTGATGTACTCATTACCTAAGCTACGCTCCGGCTCATCCAATATGTAGACATCTCTTTCGGTGCCTAACTCCTTCTGGAGCATTACCATCGAAGCTTCGCCGCTAGATGGAGAATATGAAACACCCCCCAGGGAAAAGTAGCGCCTGAAAAGCAATAGCTCTTGGATGGTCTTGATACTTTCAACATCTTCAATTTCATTGAGATCGGCAATCAGCTGAAACAACTCAGGCGAGTATGTAGAATTTCGAATTCTCCGTACGTAGTTTGCAAAATCTTTCTGCGGCGTTTTTTTGACTTTAGATAGGCTGTAAAGCGTGCTATCTGAAACTGATCCATTTTGGAAGTGGAATGCAGTGCAATACTCCAACCTCCCCTTACTGGTGCCAAGACTACCAACATCGTCTCTTTGTTGAGGAATTTCAGTATCTATTCCCTTGATGATTTCAGCCGAATTCATCTCGATTCCAATTCGATTGATGGCATATTCTCGAAATCCGGTTGTTGTGGGGAGTTCAGGCATTCCAGTTTTCCTAGCCACTTCGCTGCGAAATATCTTAATGACTGAATTGAGCATGACAGTCTCTTTCCAACCTAGGAACTCTTCCCACTTCCTTCTGCCAAGGCGAGCCAATAGATTCGAAAGTGTCTGAGCTACCGAAGAGAGTTCCTCTGCCGAAAGTTCATTTTTAACCGATGCGCTCCCATAGAGGAATTCTAAGAACTCCGCCACTTTTTGATTTGCCGCCGATGTTTCCGAGAAGCTTCTTTTCCTACTGCCTTCTTCCTCTGGAGCAATATCTTTTATTTTTATTCTCTTGGCATTCTTATTTGTTCTCTTCGACTCAAAGAAATTTAGATACTTCGAGAGGCTCGTTACATCTACCTCTACCGCATTTCGAAGAGACTCAATTTCATTCGTACAATAGTTAATCCCATAGTCGTTTAGATTAATTGCAAGATCTCTTCCTTTAACATCGAAGAGCTCGTCGAGACGATCACTGGCTGACTCATAAACTCTCGCGTCGATGCCATTCTCAGAGTAATGCCTAGCAATGGCTTTAAGTAAGCAAGACTTCCCTGTTCCCTTAGGCCCAAACACTACGTTGATATCGTTATATATTGTTATCGTTAACGCAGAGTCGTCAGGAAATGGCTTAAGAACTATCTTCTCTGAGGTTTTTCTATCAAGCACTGTCGTAATCGTTGTCGGGTCTTTCCTGAGAAGCAAACAAAAGTGTTCGAAGCTGTCTACGGGCAACCGAAGATCAGGTAGCCCCGTGCTCAATTCCTTGTATTTTCTCCAATCATGAATATCCGTTCCATATATGGAAGCATGCCCATGAGATATGTATATTCCGGCAGAAATCGCGTTTGTTACTTCTTTTAATACTTGATTTTTGTTTTTGGTTTTCGACTCCAGCATTTCCAGCACCGATTCGGAAACCATTGGAACCTTTTTGTAATGCGCTACGTACAGTGGGTTTAGTTTATCAAACGCAAGTAGCACCTCCTCAATGGTAGCGGTGAATTCATCCGGCGTTGCGTTTGCAGCAAGCTTTAACAATTCAGTAGAAAATTGTTTCGCTAGTTTTGGAGAGACAATGATTAGTAAATGACCCCGGCTTCCATCGTTATCAACGACATCTAGCTCCACCCCAGGCCAAACCTGTAGATCTCCTGCAATGAGTTGCTCAATACGTTCAAACTGTGTCAGGTCGAATACATTGTGATTAGTTATTGCAATAATCCCTACATCCGTTGACGTGAGCACTGCACAAAAATCTTCGGGCGTTATTTCTCGCGTCGGCGCGTCACCTGACTTGCACTTTCTGGTGTGAGTATGAATATCGATTTTCATGGGTCATTCCATGTCCAAAATGACAGCAGATAACTTGCTTTAAATCTAACGACAAGAACAGAGGGCACCAAACCCGTTAGGGCTGTGCGCCGATCCGCTGCCGCCCATTGTTGGCAGGTTACAAGGCATAGTTAATACCAAGCTCAAGACCATCGTCGGTGGTTCCATCAAAGTATTTATCATCTACGCGGATAAGCCTTTGCAGAGGTAGCAATCTAGCTGTTTCTGCCAATTCCTTGTGGAAATAGAGGTTACAGATGAACATCGCTGCAACACTATCCAGTGTATTTTTTAGATTCGCTCTGTGATATTCAGTATCACGATGATGCTTAATTTTATTGCAAGCCGTCCACCAATCTGGAGGGTTATTTGCTTTCCAGCTTTTCCATGGGGTTAGTGTAAGGCCCCACCGTGGTATGTGAACTTTGAATTTGAAAAATTTAGGTAGATCACTACGCAAAACAGATTCGTATTTTCCTATGCTGTCAGCATTTCCTTGAGGATGTAGTTGAGCACAAATACCCTTAAGTAATACATCTACCTCTGAGCTCGATGCCATTAGTATACGAGCGAGCTCTTGTGAGTATGTTTTAGAGTTTTGCTTGGTTGGCTCGATGTATCGAGAAATTTCTTCGATATCACTTTCGATGACAAGAAAGTAGTTCCAATGATTTAGCGATTTTCCTTGTCGGATTCCCATTCTGCTTTCCCGCTAACAACTTAGTATGCAGACACGTCTGCTTTTCGCCAAATACATCCGACGCATCAGTGTATGCAGTCATTTTTCCGACCAGCATTTTTTGCTTGGAAGCCGCACCGATACTGGAGATGGGGTTGCTGTCCGTAGCTATGTCCGAAATTAACCCAAATGGCTATAACTGTCCAATGGATGCGATAGGCGGGGATTTCGACGGGGTTGGCCTGAAGGTATCGAGACCGATAACATCCTCCAATGACCTCTGAGCGGTGCGAATTCAATCGAAGGATGGCCACAAAAATAATTAACCCCTCACACTACTAATCCTCTCCGCCGGCTCATCCCATGCTTCCTCCGTGCGCGGTAAATAAAACCGGTTGTACCACTTCCGCAATTTATGAATCGGGCCATCGCCGTCGCATAGGATTGGATCGGCGCGATAGATTTTTGTTTTCCAAATTTCGGCATCTTGCCCGAACGCAGCGATTGCCATTTTTGCGTAACCTTCTCGAAATCCGGATGGCAGCGGTTTTTCATCGAGTGAGGCGACCATGATGGCTGAGGTCAAATCGATTTCGGTGTCGTTGATCGGCGTGTAGTGATTAACCCAACAGCTTTGCCACGCTATTTCAGCGGATTTATACGTCATATAAAAATACATAATGCTCGGACCGTGGTAAGTCGCTCGGCTGAGCTCGTTGCGATGGGGTGCCGATCCTTGCGGCGGTGCAGCATATGGCATCGTCACTGGGTAAATTGCCGTCGCTGTCGGATCGGGGCCCATACGCAACTCCTGGGTGACCGAGAACGGCGTAAAAATATTGTCGAACTGCGTCGCACGCCCACCATGCACCGAGGGGAAATGCCCGACATCGACAATGTTTTCAATCACCTCGCGGCCCTGCGCGACCATGCGTTCGCGATTGATAATCCAATCACCCCAGGCGCTCGGCCCCCACTCTGGAATATCGGGTAATTCCCAATTCGGTTCGCCACCTTCGCGGTCGTACCACACGGCGATGAAGCCGTTTTTCTCTACGACTCGCCAGGCTTTTAGTGCACCGGAGCGCGCGCGTTCTGGAATTTTTTTCGCATAGGGAATTGCGGTACACGCGCCCTCGCCATTGAATTGCCAGCCGTGAAATGGACAGCGAATTGTGTCGCCAACAATCTTGCTGCCAGTACCGCCGAGATGCGCACCGAGATGCGGGCAATACGCATCTAACACTGCCGCTATGCCGCTCTCGCCGCGAAACAGCACAATGTCTTGATCGAAGTAATGCAGCGATTTCACATCGCCGATTTGCAGCTCTTGCGAAAACGCTACGATGTGCCAACCGCGCGCAAAGATGCCGGGGATTTCAAACGCATATCGAACCTGAGTCGCTGTTGTCATTTTTCGCTCCTCCCAATAAATTTCAGTCGTCGATCCCGAGCGCGTGCCGTGCCGCCACATAACCAAAAGTCATCGCGGGACCAATCGTGGAACCGGCGCCGGGATAACTGTTACCCATCACCGCGCCAGCGCAATTGCCCGTTGCATACAGCCCTGCTATCGGTTGATCGGTTTGATCGAGTACACGTGCGAATTCATCGCATTTCAAACCGCCTTTGGTGCCGAGATCACCCGGATAAACTGCCACCGCATAAAATGGCGCAGTGATAATCGGAGCGAGATTCGGATTCGGTTTTATTTTGGCATCGCTGTAATAACGATCGGTGGCGCTGTCGCCGCGACCGAAATCGAGATCTTTGCCGGTGCGCGCAAATTCGTTATGTCGCGCGATTGTTTGTTCGAGTTGATCGGCATCGATATTGATTTGCTGTGCCAATTCGCGCAGTGAATTAGCCTTCTTCAAAAATCCGGTATCGATCAGCTCAGCTTTAATTTTATCGTCGCCTTTCATTTTTCCTGGTGGCATAACACCGATCGGATAATTGTGGCGATAGCGTGCATCGAAAATCAGATAACTCGGTACGCTCGACGCACGCTCGCGATGATTGCGCCATTGCGCCTTGGTGACATCTTCATAGGGGGCGGCCTCGTTGCAAAAACGTTGGCCATTCGAGTCCACGAAAATCCCGCCAGGCATCGATTTACTGACAATCAATACTTGCATGCTGCCATCGGGTAATTGCGTCGATGGCGTCCACCAGGCACAGTCCATAAATTCGAGCGCGGCACCGTGCGCTACGCCCATGCGAATCGCATCGCCGGTATCACCCTCACTTGCACTGCTAAAGCCTTCACCATTCGGTAATTGATTAAACTGTTGACGCATTTCGATGTTATGCGCCATTCCGCCCGCTGCGAGCAGCACGCCTTTTTGCGCGCGAATGCGCAATGATTTCCCTTCTTTTTCGACACGCATACCGACGACGCAGTCATTCTCGACAATTAATTCCTTGGCGTCGGTGTGTAACCACAACGGCACATTGCGATCGAGCATCGCTTTGCGACAACGGGCAACCAATGCACCGCCAAGCGTGAGGCGTCGATCCGGCCAGCCACGCAGTCGGGCAGGAATATCAAATGCATAACGCAGCAGATGCTTCACGGCGATGAGAATTCCTTTCGCACTCATGCTCATCATTTCACGCGCTTCGCTCATCGTCATCGAGAACGGTAACACGCGACTGGTAAGCAACGAACGCCGCATCAGGTTGAACTCGGCACCCAGTTTGAAAAAATCGAATGGCGTGGGGTCCATTGTCCGACCACCGTTTTTGCCACCAGTGAATTCGGGGTAATAGTCGGAATAATAAATAGCAGAACTAAATTTTACCGGCGTGTGCGCATCCATGAACCGCACCATCTTGCGACCATTACGCACATACGCGCGGATTTTGTTTTCGCTGACTGCGGGACCGATAACTTGTTGCAGATAACCGACTGCTTCTTCTTCGCTGTCGTTGAGGCCGGCGCGCAGCATGGCATCGTTAGCGGGAATCCAAATACCACCGCCGGATAATGCGGTGGTACCACCGTAGCAATCGGTTTTTTCGATGACGAGGCTGTCGGCACCCAGCTCGGCAGCCACCACCGCCGCCGTCATACCGCCCGCGCCGCTGCCAACGACCAGAAAGTCAGTCGTGTAATCCCACGTCATACCAGTCCCACCGTTTTATTATTTACACTTAACTTAGCACTAAGGGCACGAGCAAGGAACGGTAGGCGCAGACATTTATCGAACATTGCCAAACTGTAATGTCGTCTCACATACGCTGTTTCCAGCGTCACCGTGTCGATTATCAGCTTGTTCGCTGTAACACACGCTACAACACACGAATGCCGAATTCGTGCAGACGCCGCGTTAAATAATCATCGAGCGCGGCGAAATGCTCGGCGCGAATTTCAATGTGGCGCCACTGTTGTTGCTGATAAATTTCAATACGCTGCATCGCGCTTGAAATTGCGCCGGCATCTTTTTCGTCGCCGCCCACTTCGATATAAATTTGCGCTTCGGGTAACCAAAAATCGCAGAAGTGTTCATGCGCGAGTGGTAGGCGCCGACGATGCGCATGGGCAACGCCAGCGAAATATAACCAATTGCAGACCGTCCATTCGTTGCGACTGTGGAAGCGATGGCCATCGAGCGCATCCAACTCGGTGATGGCTGCCAATAAATCCGCTTCATGCGGTTCGCTGTCCGCATGCCACTGCTGTAGATAATCGAATTGCGCGACGATTAATGGGTTTTCAATGATATTTTCCGGCCAACTAATATCGCTGTCGCCGTGCTCGCTGTCGATTGACACGCCACCGATCTGCTCGCCCGCGCGCGTCAATTCCCAACCGTTGAAGGTGCGCTGCAACAAGCCGAGCTCGCCGAGCGCGCGCCGCACCAGGCGTGCGCTGAGCTGATATTTTCGGGCCAGCTGCGTGCTGTTCAGCAAGCGATTGCTTTCGATGCCGCGCAGTAATTGATGTTCGAGAATCGAATCCGGCCATACGATATAGCGGCCGTAGCGTTTGCTGTGAATGTATTCGCCGCCTTCGAATTCACCCTTCGCGGTCAGCACCCAGCCGTCTTCGACTTTGCGAATCCAGCCGCAGTCACGCAAGGTGCCGAATAATTGTTGCAGCGGAATATCGAGTGTTTTCGCCAGCGCGGAGGTAGAAAGTTTGTGGTGCTCCGCGCTGTTCATATCAACCCTTCACTGTGGCGTAAACGCGCTTCAGCGCGGCATATAAATTCTCGGCAAAAGCCAATTCAGCGGAGTCGAGTTGTTTGAGCAAATCCATCAGATGTTCGTTATCTTCGCGGCCATGCCACTGTTTCAAATACGTGCCGTCTTTGTACCCGTGATCCTGGCGGAAAAAATTCAACACGTTCTTACCGACATAGTGCCTATACAATTCGTTGAAATCGAGCTCGACCGCATGCATCAAATTTAAAAACAACGGTACCGAAAACGCATGATGATTCAGTGCATACGCGGCGAGCGCTTCGGTCGAGGCGCGCACGTCCTGACCGCGATACCGATAATCCTGCACCGCCTGGTCGATTTCCGCGGCAATCTGCGCGATCGATTTATTTCCAACAAATAATGCACTCAAACCGAAGTGCCAGATATCGATCACCTCAAGCCGCACCTGCTCCATATCCGGCGTCTGCTTCTTCCACCATTTGTAACCGTAATGCTCGATCAACTCGCCGCATTCGATCCAGATGGCGCGATACCATTCGTAATTCTGCGCGGTCCACTGCGGATGCACTTTCGTGTTCATCCGATCCTGCAGCGTCAACATTGTGATCAGAGCATTTTGCATTAGATAACTCGAAAAAATTATTAAGAAATAGGAGCTTCTGTTTAAACCATTACTCTTATGTTAACAAATTGGTGAATACCGTGGCACCGCTGGCCGCCGGCGACACCGCCTGGCGAAAACCTGCGAACAGAATACGGCCGGTATCGTCCGCATCGTCGGGCGGTACATACACCGCCGATTCGCGACGCTGCAATTCGGCGGCATCGACCAGCACATCCAGCATGCCGTGTTCAGCATCGAGACGCACGATATCGCCGTTGCGAATTTTCGCGAGTACACCGCCATCGAGCGCTTCTGGCGTGAGATGAATCGCTGCGGGTACCTTACCCGATGCACCGGACATACGGCCATCGGTGAGCAGTGCAACTTTAAAACCTTTATCGAGCAGCACGCTGAGCGATGGCGTCAATTTGTGCAATTCGGGCATACCGTTCGCGCGCGGCCCCTGAAAGCGAATCACCGCAACCATATCGCGATTCAATTCATTCGCCTTGAATGCCGATAAAAACGCATCCTGACCATCGAACACCAGCGCGGGCGCTTCGATCAGCCAATGTTCGCGTTTAACCGCGGATATTTTAATGACAGCCTCGCCGATATTGCCGCGTAATACTTTGATGCCGCTGTCGCTTTGAAATGGATTGTCGATCGCGCGCAGAATGGAATTATCCGCACTCGCCGTCGCACCCGCTTCCCACGTGGCGTCGTCGCCGCGCAGTACCAGTGCCTGCGTGTATTCCTGCATGGTGCCGTTGGGCGCCATCGTCAATACATCGTCGTGTAATAAACCCGCCGACAACAATTCGCGCACTAAAAATTGCACGCCACCCGCCGCCGCAAATTGATTCACATCGTCGTTGCCGTTCGGATAAATGCGCGCGAGCAACGGCACCACACTCGACAGGTCGGAAAAATCCGCCCAATTAACATGAATGCCCGCAGCCGCTGCACAGCTCACCAAATGCAGTGTGTGATTGGTCGAACCACCGGTCGCAAGCAACGCTACAATGCCATTTACAATCGCTTTCTCATCGACCACTTTACCAATCGGTCGGTAGTCACCAGTCAACCAAGAGCCGCCGCGAATTTTCGTGCATCGCACAATCTGATCGCACGCGGCGCGATTGTAACTGTCGCGCAACGGCGTATCGGGATTCACAAACGATGAACCCGGCAATTGCAGCCCCATCACTTCGATGACGAGCTGATTGCTGTTTGCGGTGCCATAAAACGTGCAAGTACCCGGGCTGTGATACGACGCCATTTCGGCAGCGAGTAATTGTTCGCGACCAATTTTCTGCTGCGCGTATTCCTGCCTCACACGCGCTTTCTCCATATTCGGCAAACCGGAGGGCATCGGCCCCGCCGGTACAAATAGTGTCGGCAAGTGTCCGAATGCGAGCGCGCCCGTTAATAGACCGGGGACGATTTTGTCGCAGATGCCGAGCAACAGAACGCCATCGAACACATCGTGCGACAACGCCACCGCAGTCGCCATCGCGATCACTTCGCGACTAAATAATCCGATCTCCATACCGGCACGGCCCTGCGTCACGCCATCGCACATTGCCGGCACACCACCTGCAACTTGCGCAGTGCCGCCGCAGTTCATGATCGCAGTCTTTAATTGGCGAGGATAATTTTCGTAAGGCACGTGCGCCGATAACATTTCGTTGTACGCGGTGACAATGCCGATATGCGGCACGCGCTCATCGGCAATCGCCGGTTTTTCGCTAGCCGGACAACCGGCGACCACATGCGCGAGATTACCGCAGCCGATATTGCGCCGCGGATTTTCCATTTGCGCATTGCGTTCGATGCGCGCGAGATATTTATTGCGACTGTTGCGACTGCGCTGCTGAATGCGCGCGGTGACTTCTTCTACCCGAGAATGTAATGGCATTGAATTTCCTCCCCATCAATACGCCAACCATTCGCGCTCATCCATATGCAGCAACGTATCGGCCTTGGTTGGACCGGCGGTACCCGCCGGATAATTCGCCAATGCGAAATTCGATCGCCCCCACAAATCGCGTACGGCATCGATCCAGCGCCACGATGCTTCGACTTCATCCTGTCGCACGAATAGCGTTTGATCGCCGCGTAGTGCGCATGCCAACAAGCGTTCGTAAGCGCTGTAGCCGCGTGCGACCTTGCGTCGATCCAGATGCAAATCGAGCGATGTCGACTCAAGCTGCATTTTCTCGCTGACACGCGATTTGCTGGCAATCGTCAACCGAATCCATTCCTCGGGTTGCAGCTTGATCATCAGTCGATTCGGAATCGGCGATTGATCGCTGTTGCGCGTAAACATCGAATGCAAAATCGGTTTGAATTGCACCGTGATAGTTGCCGTTTGCTCGCGCATGCGTTTGCCGGTGCGCAAATAAAACGGTACGCCAGCCCAGCGTTGATTTTGCACATACGTACGAATCGCGACGAATGTTTCGGCGCTACCGTTCGGCACCTCTTCGCGATATCCCGGCACTTTGGCACCGCCGACAAAACCTTCTTCGTATTGACCCGCGACGATACGCGTCGGTTCATGCTGTTGCGGTTGAGCCAGTGCACGTAATACTTTCACTTTTTCATCGCGAATATCTTCGGCAGATAAACTGAACGGATGTTCCATCGCGACGAAGGCGAGCATTTGCAGCATATGGTTTTGCACCATATCCCGCAGCGCGCCAGTTTCTTCATAAAACGCACCGCGCTGCTCTACGCCAATGGTTTCCGTCACTGCAATTTGCACATGATCGATACAGGTTGCATTCCACAGATGATCGAGAAAAAAATTGCCGAAACGCAACGCGAGCAAATTCTGCACGGTCTCCTTACCAAGGTAGTGATCGATGCGATAAATATTGCGCTCGTCGAACACACTCAACATCGCTCGATTGATAGCACGACCCGATTCAAGATCCGACCCTAACGGCTTCTCGACAATAAGACGCGCATTACCCGCCAAACCGAATTCACCGAGACGCTCGGTAATCGGCACGAATAACGAGGGCGGTGTCGCGATATAAAACAAGCGCAAGCGCGCTTCTGGTGTGGCCAACAATGCCCGCAGCGGCGCCCAGCCCTCTTCGGTAGCGAGATCGCAATCGGCACAGTGAATGCAGGCAATGAAATGTTCTAACTGCTCGGCGTCGCTGCCTTCGTTTTGCAACGCATCGCGGACGCGTTGACGAAATGCTTCGGTGCCTTCGCAGCGGCGAGAAACGGCAATGACCCGATCAGAAGAACTCAGATCGCGGTTGCGGAACAATCCCCACAATGCGGGATATAGCTTGCGAAACGCGAGATCGCCGGAGCCGCCAAATAACACAAAATCCTTTGCCTGCATGGGCATACGACAGTCTCCGCTGTGAACGTGATGGCTATCATCGTATACCGCAACTCGCGTTTTTGCACGGCAACGGATCAGCTTGAGCACATCCGTTCATTCAGATTGAAATGAACGAGATGGCGTGCGTGAATCGATAACGCAAAGAATGATTTGAATGAGGTGAATATATCGAGGCTAGAAGAATTGCATGCGATATCCGCGACACAGCTGCTGGTGGATAATCGGACCTGAGATAAATCTAACGGAATAATTAATGTAGCTGGCGCGGGCGCGACGGTATTTTTTCATCACCCGTTTGATTGAGATCGTTGATGGCCTTAATGCCGGCCTCGACCATCGCCTTCGCGATCAACAGACTGGCATCGTCCAAATAGGCGCGAGCCTGATCCGAAAAACGAATTCGCACCAGCGGTTCGGCGTCGCCCTCTAGGCGTTTCAATACAATTTCACCGCCGGGTAATTCCACAATTTCGTACAGTGTCGACACGATAGGCACTCGCAATTGCGGTAGGAATGAGGGGATTGTACCTGTCGGAGAAAAAAACACAAACCGCGCAGCGATAGGCGTTCTGTCACCATTCCTGTGCGTGTTCGCGCTGGCGTTCGATAAGTTGCTGACATTCCAGCAGCCATTTGCGGCAGGTCGCGACATCGAGCTGCGCGGTAACATCGATCACCGCGAGCTCCGCAGCAACAGGCCGCGCTGGCGGTAATGGCGCGACCACTGCGCTATACGCCATCAATAATTGCGAGAGCCAGCTCGAGCGCCGTTCGAGATTTAATAATTCTTCGAAATCTGCGGTGGGCGCTGACAATATCGTTGCTGCATCGATAGCGCTGGTGAATGCCGTCGATGCCAGCGCAGTGATTTCCAGTAAATAGCAACGATAAGCGGTGACTAGATGAAATACGGCGGCTTCGAGCAGTGCCGATTGCATTGCGCCATCGGCCTGCTCGGCTGCGTTCAGTGCGAGTTTAGCGGCATACAGTTTTTCATTGACGCGCGCGTTGATCACTTCGTCGAACTTTCTACCCAGCGACCGCCCTGATACGTTGCGCGCCAGCCGGTTGGTTTGCCATCGACTTCCGATTGCACATAGTGCTCCTGGCTTTTCCGGCTAAAGCGAATGACCGCTTTGTTGCCGGATTTATCCGCTGTTGGTGCATCCAATAAATAATGATATTTCGGATCGATCGCGCTGCGATGCGGAATCAATTCTTCCACGAGCGGCGCGCGGGTTTCGCGATTGCGCGGAAACGCGCTGGCGGCGAGAAACAAACCGGCAGCACCATCGCGCAGCACGTAATAATCGTCGACCTTTTGGCAGCGCAACTCGGGCATTGGCACCGCGTCGATTTTCGGCGGCGCCGGTTGGCCACTACGCAGCAATTTGCGGGTATTTTTGCACTCGCTATTGGTGCAACCGAAAAATTTGCCGAAGCGTCCGGTTTTCAATTGCATCTGCGATCCGCATTTGTCGCATTCGATACTCGGACCTTCGTAGCCCTTGATTTTGAACTGACCTTGTTCAACTTGATAACCAGGGCAATCCGGATTATTGCCACATACATGCAATTTGCGTTTTTCGTCGATCAGGTAGCTATCCATTGCGGTATTGCAAATCTGACAGCGATGCTTCGCACGCAGCATCAGCGATTCGTTTTCATCGCCTTCTTCATCGTCATCGCTGTCTTCGACGACATGAATCACTTCATCGCCGGGAATTAAATTGATCGTGCATTTGCAGCG
>Ga0207711_10000278_pt1 | contig 55354 bp, 53 predicted proteins | sample KBSS34metaG_FD_184401 | JGI IMG/M metagenome (GOLD analysis project Ga0207711, IMG submission 184401) | Switchgrass rhizosphere microbial communities from Kellogg Biological Station, Michigan, USA - KBS S3-4 metaG (SPAdes) (version 2) | ecosystem: Host-associated > Plants > Roots > Rhizosphere... | reverse complement strand
ATCGACGACGCGGGCATCGCCTCCCCGCCCATGCTGTGCCCGATGACGATCGGCGGGGAGGCGATGCCCGCGTCGTCGATCACGCCGACCACCTCGGCGGCCCAGGTGGACAGCGCGTAGTCGTCCCGCCGGTCGCTGTCGCCGTGGCCGGAGAGATCGAGGGCGACCACCCGGTACTCGTCCGGGATCATGGGGGCGATGTGGTCCCACCAGCCGGCGTGCGCGGCGCCGCCGTGGACGAGCACGATGGCCGGCAGGTCCGGCGCACCCCAACACCGATAGCTGATCCGCGCGCCCTCGACCTCGACCTCGAAGTGCTCGGGCCGGTCATCGAGCGCGTGGTCGAACCAGAACGGTGCTTCCTCGTCCATCTCCCGCTGTCCGCCATTCGGCTCGTCGGTGTCGCCAGGGTTGCGTGGCCGGCAGCCCGTGGTCCTGATGTGACCCGGACCGACCTATCCTGCCTGGCCAGCCTAACGCCGACAAGTCTTGGTCAACCTGGCCGAGAGGTTGATCCGAACGATCGGTCGTCCGCGCCACAGGTCCGGTCGTCCGGGTGACGTGGGTCTCTGGCGGTGTCATCCGTCGTCGCCGTGCCGGACGGCGCGGCGGGGAGATCGCCGCCGAGCAGCGCCCGGTACAGGTCGACGTGGGCGGCCGCGGCCCGGTCCCAGCGGTGTCGGCCCGCGAGCGCGACGCCGGCGGACCGGCGGGCCTGGTCGGGTTCGGCGAGGGCGGCGGCGAGCTCGGCGGCAAGGTCCGCCGGCGTCCCAGCGAAGCGCACGGCGCCGGCGAACACCTCACGTAGCACCGGAAGATCCCGCGCCACCACGGGAACCCCGGCGGCAAGCGCCTCCATCGCGGCCAGGCCGAAACCCTCCTGGACGGACGGGAACGCGAACGCGTCCGCGGCGGCGACCAGCGCGGGTAGCGCGGCGTGCGGCACGGGACCGAGCAGCACCGGTTCGACTCCCAGCTCGGCCGCCCGTGCCAGCGCCTCGGCCCGGTAGTCGCGGTAGTCGAACAGGGTCTCGCCGCCCGCGATGACCAGCGCGGGCGCCTGTCCGGTGGCCTGTCGCCCGTTGGCCGGTCGCCTGCCGGGGCCACGCAGCACTGCCATCGCCTCGACCAGGTCCAGGGTGCCCTTGCGCGGCTCGATCCCGCCGACTGTGAGCACGTAGCGGCCGAGTCGGCCGCGCCAGGCGGCGCGGGCCGCCCGAACGGCCGCGCTGTCGCCGGCCGCGGTGGCGAACCGGTCCGCCTCGACGCCGTTCGGGATCACGGTCGCGGTGATGCCCCAGCCAGCGGCGAGCTCGGCCGCGACCGCCGCCGAGACGCAGACATGTGCGAAGGGCCGGCGCAGCGCCCGCTCGTGGCAGGCGACCAGTTCCGGCGTGCGGAAGGTGTCCAGGTGGTGGACGGTGCGCACGCATTCGGGAACGGCGTTCGCGCTGATGCAGTCCTGCGCGTGCACGATGTCGTAGCCGTGTGCCTGCGCCGCGCCGCGACCGCCCCGGAGCGTTGGGGGATCGCCCGCCGCGGCCTCGCCGAAGGCCGTGCCGAGGGTGCCGATCGAGCGCAGCACCCGTTCCCCGACGCTCTCGCCGGCGCGGTCGGGGAACGGCACCGCCCGCACCCGGACAGCCGCGTCGACGGGTCGGAAGAAGCCCGCGTCGCCGCCGCGGGCGAGCGTCCACACGTCGACGAGGTGGCCGGCGCGGGCGAGCGCCTCCGCGAGGCACAGCGTCGCGACCACCCCGCCGCGGGCCTTCGTCGAGTAGGTGAGCAGCGCGACCCGCAGGACTCCCGGCCGCATGGTCACGAGCGTGCCGTCGAGTCCGGGTGCCCGCCGTCACTCGCCTGATCCACCGCGGCCCGAGCGATCGCGGCCAGCTCGTCGTGGCGCGGTCCCGCGACCGGCGCGGGCCGCCAGCCGGACGCGTGCACCGCCCGGACCCGGGCGACGAGGTCCGGGTCGGTGAGCAGGTCGGCCGGCATCGCGAGCAGATTCTGCAGCCGGGTGAACGCGTGCCAGACGACCGGATCTCGCCCGGCGGCGAGAAACGCCTCGCCGTTCGTCACGGCCGCCGGGCCGTCCCGGTCGGACCCGTCGGCTCGGCGGGGCGCTTCCGGGCTCGGCGCGGGCTGGCGCGGACCTGGGATCGGCGGCGGCCGCCAACGGGCCAGCCGGGCGGCGTCCTGTGCGCACGAGTCGTGGAACCAGGCGAGCCCCTCTGCCCGCAACGCCGCGTCGAGCCGCTGCGCGCGCTCGGCGGGATCGGTCGACGCGACGACGGCATCGGTCAGCCAGCCGGCCGCCAGGGCGGCGAGGGTCGTCCCTCGGGTGTGCGCCGGGTTGGTGATCAGCGCGGCGTCGCCGATGGCGAGCAGGCCGAGCGCCGCCGGCCGGCCGTCCTCGACCGACGGCCGGAACCGGTTGCGCAGCCCGGCCATCCCGGCGACGGGACCAAGCGGGGCGGTCCGCGCGCCGGGACCCGGTTTTGCGTCCAGCCAGGGCGCGAGCAGGTCGATCGACCGGACCGCGGCGTCAAAGGCGGCGTCATGGCGAAGGACCCGCAGCGCGGCGTCCTCGGGCAGCACGCCGAAGGTCACCGAGAACGTGTCGTTGTCGGCGGGGAAGACGAGGCAGGAGTAGCGGTCGAAGGCGGCGCCGACGGTGTGGCCCCGGTTGAGCGCGGTGGCGAGCGAGCGGTCGCCACGGCGCGAGTAGAAGCGGGAGTAGTAGGTGATCCCACAGTCCGCGGTGTGCTCGGGCGGTCCTGGCGCGCCGGCCGCGGCCAGCAGGTCGCGTACGGGCGAGCGCCCTCCGGCGGCGTCGACCACGAGGTCCGCCTCGAGGCTGGTGCCGTCGTCGAGCCGCACACCGCGTATCGCGGGCGCCCCGCGACGGGCGCCGAGCGGCGTCCCTGGGCCGGCCGGTGCGACCAGCAGCCCGGTGACCCGCCGGCCGAGGTGGATCGTCACCTTTGGTTCGGAGAGCGCGGTTTCGAGCAGTATTGCGTCGAGCAGTGCCCGCCGGCACCCGAGGACGACGAGCTCGTCGACGGCGCCGGCCAGGCCGCCGAGGCCGGCGCGGACCTGCGGCGGGGCCGTCTCGGCGAGCCGGATCTCGCGGGCGCCGGCGACCAGGAGCGCGTCGAGCAGGTCGGGCGCCCGGGCCGCGAGCACCCCGCGAAATCGCGCGAGGAACGCGTGCGAGTGCCGCGCCTGCGGCACCCCGACTCGCTGCGGCACCCCGACTCGCTGCGGCGCCCCGACTCGCTGCGGCGCCCCGACTCGCTGCGGGACAACGACTCGCGCCTGCGGGACGCCAGCCGGTTCGCGGTCGACGACGAGCACCCGGCGGCCGGCGCGGGCGAGCAGCACCGCGGCGAGCAGGCCGGCCGCGCCGGCGCCGACGATGACGACGCGCTCGGCCGTCGCAGAACCACCGCCCGAGGGGACCGGGTTGCCCGGGGTGGTCATGCCGGGCCCATGCCGGTGACATGTCCGCTGAGCACGGGGGTCCGCACGCCGTCCGGCCACAGCAGCGAGACGCCACTGCCGGGCAGCAGCCGCCCGCAGCGGGCCGAGGCCGCCGGCGAGCCGGCGGGCAGCGGCCGGTCCCACACATCCGCGGTCACCATCGCGAAGCCGGGAAAGCAGGTGAGCCAGTCGCCGGCCGCGACGTCGGCCGGACGTGGCACCGCGGCCACGTCCAGCTCGGCCGCGCAGCCGCTGGACTCGGCGAGCATGCCGAGCGTGCCGACGACGCCGGCCATGCTGACGTCCTTCGCGGCCACCGGCCGGTACCGGCCGGTGAGCGACAGCATCGCGCGCAGCTCCGCGGTGCGCCGGCCCGACGTGGAGTCCCACTGTCGACCGGCGTAACCCGGCCGCCACCGCCCGGCGAGGTCGGCGGTCACGGTCACGGCGTGGCCGGGCAGGCCGGCGCCCGAGCGGATCGGCGCGTCGGCGTGCCCGATGGCGGTGACCGCCAGCGCCGACGGCATCCCGACCTGGGTATGCCCGCCGAGGATCGGCACGTCGTAGCGGTCCGCGGCGGCGCGCAGTCCGGCGAGCACCCGGCTCACCCGCGACGCCGTCGGCGCGGACACGGCGTCCAGCACTCCGAGCGGTCTCGCGCCCATCGCCGCGAGGTCGTTGAGGTTCACCAGCACCCCGCACCAGCCGGCCCAGAACGGATCCCGGTCGACCATCGTCGGCACGACCGCGTCGCAGGCGACGATCAGGTCGGTGCCGGGCACCGGCGCGCCGTCGTCGCCGACGAAGCCGTCGCCGCCGGGGCGGATGCCACCGAGCAGCGCGCCGAGCGGCGCCTTCGTGGTGGCGGCGAGCATCGCGACCCGGTCGATCGGCCAGCGCATGAGGACGTGCGGCGCGCCGCGCACCGTCGACGGGCCGACCGTCATCCAACCGAGCCGGCCGAAGAACCGCTCCCGGCCCGGCTGGACCGTCGCGTCGAACCGCAGCGCCCCGGCGGCCTCGGCGTGCGCGCAGGCCGCCCGCACCAGCGCGCGCCCGACGCCGGCGTGGTGCTCGCGGGCGGCCGCGGCCACCGCGAGCCGGCCGCCCTGCCACCAGCCGATGTCGACGCCGCCCCAGCCGGGTGCCGGGCCGAGCCGCACTCCGCCGATCACCTCGCCGGTGCCGGTGCCGGTCCCCGAGCCGCCGCGGGCGCGGGCGACCAGCACCACGGTGCGCTCGTCGTCGTCGGCGTCGTCGAGGTCACCGGCAGGGCCGTCGAACAGGCCCTGCTCGTCGACGAACACCGCTCGGCGCAGCCGCCGGTAGGCGGCGACGGTGGCCGGGTCTCGCGCCTGCTCGATCAGGTACCGGGGTCGGCGCACCAGGGGGCCCGGGTCGCCCCACACGGCGAGCGTGTCCACCGGGCGCGGCGCGCCGACGGGGTGAGGGGTGGCGGTGAGCAGCGCCGATCCCTCGCGTGCGGGCCGCGCCGGCGGGCCGATGGTGTGCAGGCGGGGTTCGCGGCGGGCGCCGATCGTCGTCGTGAACGCCTCGCACCCGCAGCCGCAGCCGGTCGCCGGGTCTCGTGCCATGCGTCAGCCACCCGCTTCGGGCAGCGCCGAGCAGGCACCGCACGCGGCGCAGCCGGCGCCCTGGTCGGCGCCGCGCATCCCGGCGGCGCGCAGAGCCGCCGCGACCCGCCGGGTGACGTCGGTGAGGATGCCCGGGTCGGGCGCGCGGGCGCCGTCGCGGGCCGCCAGCGTGCCGCCGAGTGGGCGGAACGGGACGACGAACGGGTAGACGCCCAGGCGGATCAGCCGTTCGGCACCGGCGACCAGCTCGTCGGGGTCCTCGCCGAGGCCGACGAGCAGGTACGTCGACACCCGGTTGCGCCCGAAGACGCCGACGGCCTCGGTCCACGCCTCCTCGTAGGCCCGCAGGGGGACGGTCGCCTTGCCCGGCGTCCAGCGGGCCCGAACGGCGTCGTCGAGCGACTCGATGTGGATCCCGATCGCGGTGGCGCCGGCGGCGTGCAGCTCGCGGATCGTGGCCAGGTCGGCCGGAGGCTCGCACTGGACCTGGATCGGCAGGTCGGGGACGGCCGCGCGCACGGCCCTGGCCGCCTCGGCGAGCAGGCGGGCGCCGCGGTCGGGTGCCGCCGTGCTGCCCGTCGTCATCACCAGCTGGCGCACCTGGTCGAGCCGGACCGCGGCCTCGGCGACCTCCGCGAGCTGCGCCGGCGTCTTGTGCCGCGTCGTCGCGCCGGACCGCAGCGACTCCTCGATCGCGCAGAAGCGGCACCGGTCCGCCTCCTGGTAGCGCACGCACGTCTGCAGCACCGTGGTGGCGAGCACGTCGGTGCCGTGCAGCCGGGCGATCCGCTCGTACGGGACGCCGTCCGCGGTGGTCAGGTCGTAGAACCGTGGCCGGCGGACCGGCTCGACGGACACGCCCAGGTCGGTCCCGTCGTAGTGCAGCCGGCCCGCGGCCACCTCGTAGCGGCTGGTCGCGACGATCGGGAGCGCCGCGCCGCGACCGGCCAGCAGCACGTGGCCGTCGTCGCTCGGGCCGGCGCCGCCGGTCCGCCGGACCGGCGCGGTGAGCCGGACGCCGTGCAGTGCGAGGCCGATCCTGGTCTCCAGCGCCGCGCCGGTCCGGTCGGAGGGGGTCGGCGCGACGGTCTGGTCGCCCGGGCTGGTCGGGTCGCCCGGGCTGGTCGAGGTGGTCGGGCTGGTCTGGGTGGCGGGGTCGAGCGGGGTGGCGGGGACGGACGGCGGCGTCATCAGAACATGTAGGTCGAGTTGATGATCGCGCCCTTGCGGGCGTAGTGGATCACACAGTCCTGGATGTCGAGCGGGTGCGCGGGGATCGCGCCGTCGATCAGGTCCTCCTCGCGCAGACCGTGCATCGAGAGGCCGAACCGGCAGACGTAGACCTTCCCGCCCTCCTTGATGAAGGTCTCCAGCTGGTTGTTGATGTTGTGCTCGCCGGCGAACGCCGAGTCGCCGGTGTAGGGGAAACCGCGGGTGGCCATCGCGTTCATCGCGCCCGGGCCGTAGAAGTAGATGACCGACTCGAAGCCCTTCCGCAGCGCGCGCGTGGCCTGCAGGATCGCCACGAAGCTGACCGACGACTCGTGGGCGAGGCCGTGGATCAGCGTCAGGTAGCTCTCCCCGTTCTCGGCCTGGTAGTCCGGGAAGATCTTCGTCGAGCCGTAGAGGTTGCTGCCTGGCGGCAGGGATGGGTGGGGGACCTCGTCCAGGCTCTGCTGCTCGAGCTCGGTCAGCTCCATCGGGCGGTGACGCCTCTCTGCGGCCGGATTCTCGGCGGTCTGGGCCGATCTGGTGCGACTGGCACGGTTCCACTGTGGTTGGCCGGCGCTTCGCGGTCTGTGGTCCCGTTGTGGGCGTACTGCCGGGATGAGTCGGGGCTTCGCGGACAGGACGCCGAGATGGCAGTGCGTGGCGCGCACTTGCTCGCAGCGGCCCGGCACACCGAAACATCGGTCTGTTTTCGCCCTCCAACAGGTCCGACACCGTCACACAGGGTCTTGTCGGGCGCGGTGGGCGGGCTTACCGGTTGCTTCCGGGCCGTGAGCTGGGGCTTTGGCTGAAAGACGCCTGAGGGTCACATTAAATGTTCGGAGGGTTAGATACTGGGCCGCGATGTGGGGGTCTGAAGCCGGGACTTTGGTCCCCTCCCCCCTGAACAAGTGGGGGACGTAGGCTGATGTCACACCCCGACGGTCGCACCTCCTGCGTTCCCCCCGTACGTTAGGAGTCGTGGACGTCGGGGTGTCCACGTTTTCTGGCAGAGCGCCCCTGCGCCGAGTTCTTCGGTGAGCTGTGGGGCGCTTTCTGCTTTTCGGGAGTCCGCGCCGGCTAGTCAAACTCCGCCATGCCCGAGTCCGTCCCGTTTCCTTGTGGTCGGTGTCATGCCGCGTCGCCGCGCCGGCCGGCGCCGGACAAGGCGGCCAGAGTATGCCGAAAACATCGGGTATGGGCGGTTCGTGGCTCTCCCGCGGTGTCGGTGGGCGCGGGCGGAATCGAGGTGTGCACGCCGGCAGTGGGTGACCTGAGTGGTGATGGGGGCGGCCGGATGGGGAGAAGGCGGAACTCCCGGCGGTGATGGGTGGCGGCTCGCGAGGTATTCCGATCTGGTTCTTCGGATACGGCGGGCCGGATTGGCCGAGAGCGGTTAACGTCTGCTGACGGTGGTGGCGCGGACGACATCAGGCATGGACGAGGCGGTCATCGGCCCGGATGTTCGGGCGCTTCCGATCGTGCGGCGACGGACTCCCCGGGCGGATTCGCGCAGGGACCAGCCGCTCGGCACCGACGGTCGTCTTTGGGGTCATGCGGTGTTTGTCACTTCGGATGGCGCCAGCGGAAAGACAGGGGGGAATGGGTGCGGGTTCCAGCGGCGAGAATCGTCTTCTCCGAGGCCGACCGGGCGCAGATCGCGGCGGCCACGACGGAGATCCTGGCCACCGGGCAGCTCACGCTCGGGGCGCACACCCGCGACTTCGAGGACGCCTTCGCGCGCGTGCACGGCTCCCCGTTCGCCGTCGCGGTGAACAGCGGGACGGCCGCGCTGGAGATCATTCTCCGGTCCGTGGGCGTCGCCGGCGCCGACGTCGTGCTGCCGACCAACACCTTCGCCGCCACCGCCTTCGCCGTGCTGCGCGCGGGCGGCCGCCCGGTGTTCGCCGACGTCAGCCCCGACACCCTGGCGCTGTCGGCCGAATCGGTCGCCGCCGCGCTGACGAAGGACACGAAGGCCGTCGTCATTGTGCATATCGGCGGGCTCATCCCGCGCGACGTCGGGGCCGTCGAGGCGCTGTGTGCCGAGCGCGGACTGGTGCTCGTCGAGGACGCGGCGCATGCTCACGGTTCGACCCGCGCGGGCCGGCACGCCGGGTCGTTCGGCGCGGCCGCGGCATTCTCGTTCTACCCGACAAAGGTCATCACCAGCGGTGAGGGCGGGATGATTCTCACCGCCGACGAACGGATCCGGGACGAGGCGCTCCTTTACCGCGACCAGGGAAAGGCCGGATTTCTCGGCAACGTGCACATCCGCGAGGGATACGCCTGGCGGATGAGCGAGCTGCATGCCGTCACCGGCCTCGTGCACCTTCGGCGGCTGCCCGAGTTTCTGGCCAACCGGGCGCGGATCGCCGCCAGGTACGACGCGGTGATCGACAAGATCGCCGGCATCCGGCGTATTCAGGTGCCGCCGGCGGACATTTCCAACTACTACAAGTACATAGTGGTTCCCGGGCCCGGAGTCGATCGTTCCTCCCTGCGCAAGGAGCTCAAGGAGAGGCACGGTGTCGGACTCGCTGGCGAGGTCTACGAGGCGCCCCTCCACCAGCAGCCCGTCTTTGAACAGCACGCCGGTGGGGCACTGCCCGTCGCCGAGGACCTCTGTGCCCGGCACATCTGCCTGCCGATTCACTCGGACATGACCGATCCGGAGGCGGATCACGTTATGGCGGCGCTGTCCGCGGCGCTGCGGACCCTCACCCTGGCGGGCTGATCGGCCGGCGGCTGGGTCGTCGGGTCGCTGCCAGGGCCGGATCGGACGGCCCACCGGGCGCGCCGCCGGGACGTCGGGTCCCGGCCGGCCGGCCGTTCCTCTCGTCGCGGTGCCGGCTCTCCTCTTTGGAGCACAGACATGCGAGTTGCGGTTACTGGCGGTTCCGGATTCATCGGCGCGCACGTCGTCGACCGGCTCCTCGACGCGGGCCACGAGGTTCGCGTGCTCGACCTCGATGTGAGCAATGCCGACCCGCGTGCCGACACGCACGCGGTCGATGTCCTCGATCTGGACGCGATGGTCGCCGCGGTCGACGGGTGCGAGGCGGCGTTTCACATAGCCGGAATGTCCAACGTCGACGTCGCCTTCGCCGATCCGGTGGGCACGGTGCGGCTCAACGTCGAGGGCACCGGCAACGTCTGCGAGGCCGCTCGTCGTTGCGGGCTGCGCCGGGTGCTGTTCGCCAGCACGGTCTGGGTCTATGGCGCGGTTCCCGAGGAGGCCGGCGGCCGGCCGGAAACCCACGACCGGCCGGAAACCCATGGCCGGCCGGGTTCCGGCGCCGGCTTGACCGAAGACGCCTTCATCGAACTGGAGCGGGCTGGGCACGTCTACACGTCGACGAAGCTGGCGGCCGAGCTGCTCCTGCACAGCTATCGGCAGACCTATGGCCTGCCGTTCACGATCCTTCGCTACGGCATTCCCTACGGGCCGGGAATGCGCGACGAGCTGGTGCTCGCCCGCTTCGTCGCGCGGGCCCGGGCCGGCGAGTCGCTGACGGTGGCGGGCGACGGCCAGCAGTTCCGTCGGTACGTCTACGTCCGCGACCTCGCCGACGCGCATGTCCGCGCCCTGACCAGCCCGGCGGCGCAGAACGCGACGATCGCGCTCGAGGGAGCCGAACGGGTCAGTGTGCTCGACATGGCCGAGGCGGTCCGCGCCCACTTCCCGGGCGTCACGATCGAGCACGTGCCGGCGCGGCCGGGCGACTACCGGGGCAGGGAGGTGTCGGCCGAGCGGGCGGCCAGCCTGCTCGACTGGCGGCCGACCACGACGTTCCGGGACGGCGTTCGCCAGTACGTCGAGTGGTACCGCGCCAACAAAGCGGACGACGGCGAGCTCACGTCGCCCCCCAGCCCCGCCGCCGGGCAGCGTGCCCACGAGGCGGCGCCGCCCACCCGGACCACCGGCCTGCCCGCGACCTCGGGGGACCGGTGACGGCCGCCGAGCCCGGGCGCCCCGGCGGCCTCGCGCGCGCCCCCGGTGACCCGGCCCAGATCCCGACCGTGCCCTTCCGCCCTCAGGACGTGCCCACCGCGCCCGACCCCGAGGTCCACGGCACACGGGGCGTGCGCGGAACCCGGGGCGTCCCGCTGGGCGCACGTCGCACGGACGTCGGCGAGCCGTGGACCGGCGCCGGCGGCCTGCCCGTTCCGTCGGCCCGGCCCCGGCCGAGCGGTGGCGCGCTGCTGCTCACCGGTTCGCTCGGCATGGGCCATCACGTCATGGCGCAGGCGTGCGCGGCGTCGCTGGAGGCCCGACAGATGCGGGTCCGCACGCTGGACAGCCTGCGGATGCTCGGCGGGCCGGGCGGTCAGTTGGGCGAGGCGGTGTTCCGCGGGATGCTCGGCGTACCCGGCCTGTACGACGCGTTCCACTTCAACCAGCTGCGCACCGGCGGTCAGCTCGCGAGGGCCATCGACTCGGTCTCCAGCCGCTTCCTGGTACCGCGGATGCGGGACGAGCTGACCACCGAGCCGGTGAGCCTGGTCGTCTCCATCTTCGCCACCGGCGCCGCGGCGACGAGCCGGATCAAGCCCGACTTCCCCGGCCTCGTCACGGTCGTGTTCTGCACCGACGTCTGCCCACACCGGCTGTGGGTGCACCAGAACACCGACCTGTACCTGGTCACTTCCCAGACGGCGGTCCGCTATGTGCGCCGGTTTCACCCGTCCGCCGAGGTCGCCGTCGTGCCGGCGCCGGTCCGCGCGCCGTTCTACGAGGCGCCGACCCAGCGTGACGCCCGGCTGGCGTTCGGCATCCCGTTGGAAAGCCGCTGCGTGCTGCTGATGTCCGGCTCGTGGGGGCTCGGCCCGCTCGTCGAGGCGGCGGAGGCACTCGCCGCCGCCGGGGTCTGGGTGTTCGCCGTCGCCGGCCACAATGCGAAGCTGGCCCGCCGGCTCGCGGCCCTGGCCGAGCGGGAGCACCGGGTCATCCCGTTCGGCTTCACCGACCGCATCCCGGCCCTCATGGCCGCCGCCGACCTGGTGGTGACCTCGTCCGGCGACACCTGCAGCGAGGCCCGGGTGATCGGCCGCGATCTGCTGCTGCTCGACGTCGTGCCTGGCCACGGCCGCGACAACCTGCAGGGGGAGCTGGAGAAGGGCGGCGCCGAGATCGCCGGCCGCGACCCCCGCTCGCTCGCCCGCTCGGCGCTCGTCGCGCTCGACCGGGTCCGGCCGCCGACGCGCCGGGTCGCGCGCGGGCCGCAGGACTGGGAACGCGCCTTCGGCGTCGCCCTGGCCAAGGTCGGCCTCACCCCTGGCCGGTGACGCCTGGCACCGGCGACGCGGCGAAGGCGGCACGTGCCCGCGGGCCAGCCGCACGGGGGACCGGCCGGTGAGCGCCGCGATCGCCTACGGGCTGCCCGCCGCGGTCGGCTCGGCGGCCCTGTACGGCGTCGCCCCGCTCGTCCAGGCGGTCGCTGCGCGCCGGGAGCAGGCGGGCACCGGGCTCGGGCTGGGCCTGCTCGCCCGGCTCGTGCGCCGGCCGCTGTGGCTCGGCGGTCTGGCCGTCGAGATGGTGGCCTTCGTGCTCGAGGTGTACGCGCTCTCGGTCGCACCCGTCGCCATGATCGGCCCGGTGATGGCGCTCGACATGATCGTCTTCACGTTGCTGGCCGGGCGGGCGCTGCGCGAGCACCTCAGCCGGCTCGGCGCGGCGGCCATCTGCGTGATGGTCGTCGGCATCGGCCTGCTCGCCTACGCCTTCGAGGAGCACGGCGAGGTCGGCTCGCTCGCCAGCACGCGCGTGATGCTGTTGTTCCTGTCCGTCGGACTGGCGTTCTCGCTGCTGGCCGCCGGTGGGGCGAACCGAGCCGCGGGCCGGCACCGGGTCGCCTCGGCGGCGATGGGTTTCGGCGTGGCCGCCGGGACGGCGTATGCGATCGCGACGCTCGCGACGCGGCAGTTCGGTCTCGTCCTCGACGAGCGTCGCAGCGGCAGCTTCCTGGGCGGCTATCTGCTCGAACTGCTGCGCACCCCGGCGCCGTACCTGCTGATCGTCTTTTCGGTGCTCGCCGTGAGCCTGGAGCAGCGCGGCCTGCAGGGCGAGGCGGCGGTGGTCGCGTTCCCGGTGACCAGCGGCGTCTCAGCCTTCCTCCCCGTCGTGCTGGGACTGACCATGTTCGACGAGCCGGCGCCGGCCGGCGGGCACTTCGTGGCCTTCGTGCTGGCGCTGGTGCTCATCGCCGCCGGCATCGCCGGGCTGGCGCGGGACCGGGCCGCCGCGGTCGGGGCGAGCGAGGCCGAGACGGGCCGCCACGGACAATCAGCGCGTATGCCGTGCGAGGGGGATCCCGGTTGCGCAGGTGACAAGCAGGCGGGCGAAGCGTGACCGGCCGTGCGCTGACTGTTATTAGTAGGACAGGCCGGCCGCCCGGGTTCACCCCCCGATCGCCCGGGCGCCCGGCCGTCAGCTGTATCTCTGGTTCCGCGTTGCTGGTTCGCCCCGTCAGGGCAGCGCGCTCCGGCCCCCTTACTCGCTTCGCTCCCCAAGCGACCTCCGCACGCTGTCCTCCTCCGTGTCCAGCACGGTTGCGCCCCGCTGAGCGTCGCCGACCCCCCGACCCCCCCGACCGCCGCTGGCCCCGCGGGGGCCTCGGTTCGGTCGTCCTGGGCGGTGGCCGGCCGGCGGAGAGGGCCGCCGGGCCGGTCACCGCCTGGCGGGCGTCAGCTGGTGAAGCGCTCGATGGCCTTGCGGACGCGTGCGTTCGCCTGTGCGTACGTGATCTTGCCATCGACGTAGGACGACAGGGCGGCACGGCGGACGCGCTCGGCGCGGGGATCCTCGAGTGGGGTGTTGAGCAGGTTTGTCGTGGCGGTGGCCACGGCGATCACCTCCCGGTTCCGGGGACGGACGAGGAAACGAAGGGATGGACGGAGGAACTGACCTGCGGGTGGGGATGCCGCCGCAACGCTGCGAGCGGAGTGGCGCTAACGCCGCCGGGAAGTTGTGCTGGCATCTGGCCGGTCCGCGGCCGCCGCTACGAGGGGGGCGCTGCCAGCGGACCGAGAATCGGTGCGGCGCACCGCGCCTGGCCGGGCGCCGCGGACACGCGGGCGCGAGGAGGCGACAGCCAGCGGCTCGAGGCGGCCGCGGCTCGGACCATCGGGGCGGCCGCCGACACGGGTACTCGCGGACCGCGGGCCAGAGCGGGCCGCTGCGCGGTCGTCGCGCGGGTCCAGCTCATCGCGATCACGGCGGTAGCTCCTGTCATGCCTGCCGACGACGTGCCCTGCTGCGTCGGTCGAGCGGGCCGCGTGGCGGGGCGTCGAACCGGCGGCACGGACTTGTCTTGGCCGCGATATCACACCGCTTGACACAACCCAGGCGAACGTCTCATCAACGCAGCCCGACCGAACCTCTACAAGAGTGCGCGTCAGTGGGCGCGCTTGCAAGAGCCAAAACGGCCGTGTTGGGACGTTCGGTGCCGCGACTTCGTTCCCGCGCGTACAACGCCGTTCCGACAACGGGTCTTCCGCGACCGGGTGGCCGAGGCCGTCGCGCCCTCTCAGAAGAGGCGCTCATGGGCGGGTGGCCGTGGTTCAGGCAACGAACGCGTCAAGCGTCCCATGGCGCGGCTCGGCGCCTGCACCGGGGGCGTGCACTCGACCGTGCATCCGCCGATTGCATCGGGATCAGGTGGACGGCGGGCGGGCGCCGCGTCGACAGCGGCCTCGCGGACAACCGGGCCGGCGGCCGGTCGGGCGATCGGCGCGGCCGCGCGGGTGCAGCGGCGGCGCGGCCGGCGCGGCGGAGCGGGCCCGACAGCCGGAGCCGGGCCTGCCCCGCCGCGCCGGACTCGCGCGGCATGCGTCGGGACCGGGGCATGGGCGCCGTTGGTGAACGGGGGAGGCGCCGCGATGTTCGCCCCCGGCCTGCCACCCGGTCCGTGCTGCCCCGCCGGTCCCTGGCTCGTCGCTTGCTCGAGGCCAGGGGGCGACGCCTCAGCGGCCTGACAGGCGCAGGTCGAACTCGCCGTCGCGCGCGCCGGCGAGGAAGGCATCCCACTCGGCGGCGGAGAAGGCCAGCACCGGGCCGGTCGGGTTCTTCGAGTCCCGCACGGCCATGCCACCGCCGACGGCGGCGACCTCGACGCACATCCCGCCCGCGCCGTTGCTGTAGCTGCTCGTGCGCCAGGGAAGGTGGGCTACGTCGACGGCGGCGAGCGACGGCTTCTCATATGTGTTCACGACATATCCTCCGCTATTGATGCAATCATTGAAATCGACTCCTCCGGACTCAGCGCAGAGGCCATCAGGTAGTCGAGCTTGACTCTATAGCGCCGAATTTCGGAAGCTCGTTCGAGGTAGAGGCTTCCGGCCGCTTCTTCTATGTAGACCACATCGTGGTCGCCGGAGTTGGGAAAGCCCAAGATGGAGAATGTGCTACCGAGTCCGGCATGTGCGCCGACTGAGAACGGAAGTGCCTGGATCGTGACATTCGGGAGTTCCGCCTGCTTCAGCAGCCACCGCAGCTGGCCCCGCATCACCGTCGGGCCGCCGATCGTGCGACGCAGCACGGCCTCGTCGAGGATGACCCACAGCCGGGGCGGGTTGTCCCCGGTCAGCCGGCTCTGCCGGTCCAGTCGCAGCGCGACCATGCGATCGACCTCGTCGTCCGGGCTCTCCGGCGCCTCGGCGCGAATGACCTGCCGGGCGTAGTCCGCCGTCTGCAGCAGGCCGTGCACGAGCTGGGACTCGTAGACGCTGATCGACGCCGCGTCGCCCTCGAGACCGATGTAGATCTCGAACCAGGCGGGCACGACGTCGTGATAGTCGTGCCACCAGCCGTGCCGGCGGGACTCGCGGGCGAGCGCCAGCAGTGCCTCGCGGCGCTCGTCGTCGTGGACCCCGTACAGGCTCAGCAGATCCTGCACGTCCCGGGTCCGGACGGGAACGCGGCCGTTCTCCAGCCGACTGACCTTGGAGACGGAGCAGCGCAGCAGCTCGCAGACCTCGTCGACGGAGACGCCGGCCGCCTCACGCAGCCGCCGCAGCTCGGCGCCCAGCCGTCTGCGCCGCACCGTCGGGCCGCCGCTCGTCGCCATCGTGGTGTCTCCTCCGGTCCGGTCCGTCTCGTGCGCGTCCGCGGGCCCGGCTACGGCGGGGATCGACGACGGGGCTGCCGCCGGCCCGCCGGCGGACCCGGCCGGCTGCCGGCGGGCCGGCATCGCGTCCGCGTCCCGGTCCTCGGCGCCCCGCGCCGACCGCGGCCCTGAACCGGGCGTCCGCGCCGCCGGCGCCGTGGTCATCGGCGGCGTCGACGGGCGCCCAGTGGCGGTCGACGCGGCGATCGCGCGCGGCCGGCCCAGTTTCGCCGGCCGTTTCGGCTTTGACGGCATCGTGCCTGCCTGTACCCCTTCCGTCGCCGCCGGCTCGCCGGGTCGACGAGGTCCGGGCGTGGTCTCTGGCTCGCCGGTGGCGGTCGTGGCGCGGGGCGGCGCGGACGACGTGCAGGACGTCTCGGTCGGCGGCTGGCCGCCGCTGCGCGGGACGATCGGGCGCCCCGCCGCAGGTCCCGGGCTCGTCCGTGCTGAATTGATCGGTTCTGACTCTCCGCTGCGTCTGGCCACCGGTTCGCCACCGTCCTTGCGCGCCGTTAAGCATCCCGTAGCAAAACCCTTACAGAAGCTCTTGCATATGCGTCCGGCGGGCGCCATGCTTCCGATCTGTCCTCACTTTGAGTGGCAGGCGGACGCCTAAGCGTGAGAAGTTGTCAACGGATACATGCGTGGGGGGAGCGTGGCGGTGAACTCAACCGCGAACCGGCGAGCCGGCCAGCTCAGTGGCCGCGCGTACCACGCCGGGACACGCGGCCCGCGCGGCAGCCGGGAAGATCGTTCGCACCGCCCGGGCTCGCCTCGCCGTGTGCGGCGCGTAGCCGCCATCGCCCGTCGCCACGCCGTGCGCGCGCGCACCGGCCGGCCTCCCGCCGGGCGGCTCGTGTCCCTCTCCAGACCCACGCCCCGGACGAGCCGCCGTGCGGGCGGCTTGACGGGGGAACGGCACATTCGACGCGAGGTCGGCGGCCGCCGCCGTCCTCGACCGTTGCGGTGTTGGTCCTCGTCCGAGCGCCGATCGCGACGTCGCGATCAGGAAGCCGTCCCGGTCCGGAGCTGGTGGGTTCCCCGCGTCGCCGGGTTTCGCCTGCTCCGGCACCGACGGCGCCTGCTCCGGCACCGACGGCCCCGCTCGGGCGCCACGCGGACCGGCACCCTGTCCCGAAAGGCGTGACGACGATGACCCGCCCCTACCTGGTCTTCGACGGAGACGGCGAACTGGTTGGCACCTTCCCGGACTGGGAGGCCGCGCACCTCTGGGCGCACCGGCGCGCGGCCGAGCCGTTGACCCCGCTGCCCGTCCAGATCGAGGACCGGGCCGGCCGGCGCACCTGGACGGTCGAGGGGGGCAGCTGCCGACTGACGGTCTGGCGTCGCCGGGTCGAGTACGGCTACTGCGTCGAGGAACGCAACCCCAGAGTCGTCCCGCTGCGCACCCACGCCTGGGCGTCCTGACCGCTCGCGGAGCGGGCCGCCGTCACCGCTGGGCGGCCACCACCCGTCGTCGGACGCGGCTCACCGTTCGCTGGACGCGGCTCACCCGTCGCTGGGACGCGGCTCACCGGTCGGACGCGGCGCCGCGGCGGAAGGAGGCCGTGCTGCCCTCCGTCCGCCAGTGCCGGAAGTCGGCCTTCACCAGGACCCGCACCGAGGCGCGGTTCGGCAGGTCGACGTTCGCGTACACGGTTCGCACCTCGGGAAGCGCGAGTGCGAAGTCCGTCAGCGCGATGGCGGCCTCGGTCGCGTAGCCGCGGCCCTGGCGCGACGGCACGATGCCGTAGCCGATCTCGACCTCGCCCTCGATGGGCGGCCAGAACAGCCCGACTCCGCCGATCACCAGGCCGCTGGCCCGCTCGACGATCTGACGGTGGCCATGGGGACCCATCCAGCCGGGGAAGCGCCCGAGACCTTCGGCGATGATCCGGTCACCCTCGTCGGGGAAGTCGTCGGCCCAGTGCGCGGGTCGACGCGCCGTGACGCCGGCGCCGTCCCCGTCGCGCTCGCCCTCGCCCTCGCCGTCGGCGTTGCCGTTGCCGTCGGCGGTGACGGCGACCGCGAGCACGGCCGTCCTTTCCTCCTCGCTCCACATCCGCAGAACCAGGCGTTCGGTCGTGAGGTTAGTCGTCGTCATGCGTCTGATCGCCCCAGAGCTCGGCGAACCGCGATCTCGACCGGCGGTATGCACCGGTAGGCGTGACCGGCGTCGCCGGTGGCCAGGGCCGGCGGCCGGTCCGACGGGTCGGTGTGATCGAGACCGGTCATCCGCCAGAGGATCTCACGGCGCTCGTCCGGCGCCGGCCGCGGGAACGCGGCGGCGCAGCCTGGCGAGTGCCCAGACGAGAACACGGCGCTGAGGGCCAGGTCGTAGCGGCCGGCGAGTCCGAGGAGCGCGTCGCCCAGGACGAAGAAGCCGAGGATTCCCGTGACCACCGCGAGTCCGTCGCGTCCGAGCGGTCCGGTGGTGGCGTAGCGCCGGATGGCCAGGACGCCGACCCCGAGCGGCGTCAGTACGACGGCGAGGCCGGCTGGCCACGGCAGACCCGTCGGCGTGGATCAGCACGCGTCGGCCGCGTGGCCAGTCATCCCTCGAGATACGCGAGAACGGCCAGCACGCGCCGGTTGTCGTCTTCGGACGGCTGGAGGTCGAGCTTCGTGAAGATGCTGGTGATGTGCTTTCCGACGGCCTTGTCCGTGACCACCATTGCCGCCGCGATGGCGGCGTTCGAGCGTCCCTGCGCCATGTGCGCCAGTACCTCACGCTCTCGTGGACTGAGGCGCTCCAGCGGTCGGCGGCGGCTGCCGAGCAGTTTGGCGACGACGGTCTGGTCCAGGGCGGTGCCGCCGGCGGCGACCCGGTGGACCGCCTCCATGAACTGCCCGATGTTCGAGACGCGGTCCTTCAGCAGGTAGCCGATCCCGCCTTGGCCGTCGGCCAGCAGTTCGCGAGCATAGAGCTGCTCGACATACTGGGATAGAACCAGCACCGGCAGCCCGGGAATCTGCCTGCGGGCGGCGAGCGCCGCTCGCAGGCCCTCGTCGGTGTAGCTCGGTGGAAGCCGGACATCCACCACCGCGACGTCCGGGCGTAGTGCGAGGAGTTCACGGACGAGTGTCGGGCCGTTTTCAACCGCGGCGACCACGTCGAATCCGTGGTCACTGAACAGCCGGACGAGCCCGTCGCGAAGCAGGGTCAGGTCCTCGGCGAGAACTACTCTCGGCTGGGTCACTGCTCGCGTTCGACTCCTTCCGTGGTCCCGGACCGTGCGGATCCGGTGGCCGGCAAGGTGATCGTCGCACGTGTCGGGCCGCCCCGGGGGCTCGCGACGTCCAGTCGGGCGTCGACGGTCTCCAGCCGATGGATGATCCCGCGCATCCCCGTCCCCCGGGTGAGATCGGCGCCTCCCACCCCGTCGTCGCTGACGACGACGGTGAGGTCGGAGCCGTCGGCGCCGAAAGTCACCCCGGCGACGGTGGCGTGGCTGTGTTTGACGACGTTGGCCAGGCATTCGGCGATCGCGAAGTACAGGGCGGACTGGACGGGCGGCGGCAGACCGGGCGGGAACTCGCCCGTGACGGTCACCGGCAGCGCCAGATCGAGTGCGAGCGCCCGTACGGCGGGGACGAGACCCCGGTCGCTGAGTACGGCGGGGTGGATGCGCTGCATCACCGCGCGCAGGTCATCGAGCGCGCCGCTGGCGGTGGAGCGGGCCTCGCCCAGCAGCCGCGCCGCGGCCTGCGGGTCCTTGTGGATGACGTCCTCGGCCATCCCCAGGGTGAGTGCGAGCGAGACTATCCGGGCCTGCGTTCCGTCGTGCAGGTCCCGTTCCACCCGCTTGAGTTCCGCGGCCTGCCCGTCCAGCGCCACCTGACGGGAACGGGCGAGGGTGCCGACCCGCTCGGTCAGCTCCTCTTCCCGCTCGTTCGGAAGCCGGCCGACGATCCAGGTGTGCGCGCCGACCGCGCCGGCGAGCGGAACGATGATGAACATCGGCCAGAAGAACCCGCCGCCGGACAGCAGCCAGACGACCACGTCGACCGCCGCGAGCAGCCCGGACGCCGCGCGACCCGATGCCAACCACCGCCGCCGCCCGGGCCTTACGCCCAGAACCGTGCGTACCAGGAACTCGGCGGTGAGGGCGGTCGCGACACCGAACCACACCCAGCGCGGCCAGAAATACCCGCGCCCGCTCAGCGACCAGGCCAGCCAGGTGATGCCGCAGACTGCCGCCGCGCCACTCGCCTCGAGAACGACCCAAGCTCTGCTCATCCGCGGCGCTGTCGAAGAAAGACTCAGCGTCATGCCCACCATGGTCGTCGCATCCAGACCTCTCCACGAGCGGTCTGGACACCGTCTTCGCTGGTGGGCCTAGCCCTACCCCGCCGAAGCGGTCCCGCGGCCGTGCGTCCCGGCGCGGGCAGCACCCCGACCACGGCATGTTCACGGCCGATATCCACGGTGGCGATGGCCGAGGTGGCATCCGGTCCGCATCGCGTCGCCCAGTGACCATCGGGCCCGGCGATACCGGACGGCGCGGCAGCCGCATCGGCGGCGACTGGTCAGCTGGCCGGCGTCACCGACCTGACGCCCCGGACCACCACCTGGAGCTGACGGGCCTGCTCTCGAGCAGGCCCGCGGCTCATGCACCCGTGGTTCGATAGGCCCATGTCGTCCGGGCTCTCCGTGCCTGGGTCTTCCGGGTCCGGATCTGCCGCGTCCGGATCTGCCGCGTTCGAGCGGCTCGTGGTAGAGCGGGCTCGCGCGGCGGGACGGCTGACAGCGCTGCGACTCGACTTCGCCCGGTTGCTCGAGGATTCCGCCGACGTTGGCGCCGACGACGAGCACGACATCGAGGGTGCGTCGATGCCGTTCGAGCGTGAGCAGCTGAGGGCGACGATGCGCCAGGCCGCGGGGGAGGCGGCGGAGATCGAGGCGGCGTTCGCCCGCCTGGCCGCCGGCACCTACGGGACGTGCACCAGATGCGGACAGCCAATCGGGGCGGGACGCCTGGACGCCCGGCCGGCGGCGCGGACCTGCGTCAAGTGCGCATAACACCCGCGCCGTACACCCCCGGCTCCAGGAGCTGGTCGCAGATCTCTCCCAGAGCAGCGTCGATTTCGGCTGGCTGTCGCGCGCCACTACGGCGTCCGGGTCAAGCGCGGTAGCCGGCGGGCCCTCGACCATCCGTTGGTCGGCCGGCTCGAACTGACGTCGGAGATCCTGACCGCCGTAGACGGCCAGCGTCTCGTGACCTTGCAGGCCGACGCCAGCAGCCCCGACGAGGGCGCGCTGGCGCTGCTGGCGCCGGCGACCGGTCTCGAGGCTGTGCATCACCGGCCGTTGGGAACCCGATGTTGAGCTCAGGAGCGCACGCGAATGACGGTCTTGCCCTTGCGCCGCCCGGTCGGGTTGAGCGCGGGGATGGCGTCTTCGAGGGTCGCGACGGTTCCGATGTGCGTGCGCAGGCGCCCGTCCCGCACCCGGTCGACGATCTCCACCAGCTGACTCGGAACGGACTCGACGACGAAGTCGACCGCGAGACCGTCGACAGGGCGGGCCTCGGCGGGCCCGACCACCGACACCAGCGTCCCGCCAGGCCGGATGATGCTCGCCGAGCGCCTCTGGATGTCGCCACCGATGACATCGAAGACCACGTCGACCCCGCCGATGCCGTCGAGATCCTCGTCGTCGAGGCTGAGGAACTCGTTCGCGCCGAAGTCGAGCGCCGCCTGGCGGTCCGCCGCCCGCCCGGTACCTATGACATAGGCGCCGAACTCCCGGGCGAGCTGCGTCACCACGGATCCGACCGCGCCGGCGGCGCCGTGCGCGAGGACGCTCTGTCCTGCCTGAAGACGGCCGTGCTGGAACAGGCCCTGCCATGCGGTCAGGCCGGAGATCGGCAGGCTCGCACCCACCGTGAAGTCGACGTTTCCCGGCAGCGGCGCAAGGTTGCGTGCCTCCACGGCCGCGTACTCGGCCAGGGTTCCATCGCGGTGCCAGTCAGTGATACCGAAGACCCGCTGGCCAGGCGAGAGCCCTGTCGTGCCGTAGCCAAGAGAGGTGACCACTCCGGCGAACTCGTGGCCGATGATCGCCTGGGCTCGATCGTGACCGGAGCGATCGACCCACGTCGAGGGCCACTGCCACTCCGCGGGGACGAAGCCTGACGCGTGGACTTCGACGACGACGTCGTTGATCGCCGGCGTCGGCTCAGGCCGCTCCGCCAGCTTTATCCCGGCTGCTTCCGCGACCTGATCAGTCGCGACGATTGCTTTCATTTTACTCCCCATCGAGTGGCAGGTCGAGCGTGTCCTCACGTTTCATCGAAGTCAAGGAGTAAACCGGACATCGTTTCCGATCCGTGCATCGGCGATAATGAAACGTGGCGGCCGCTGGAGAACGGCCGGACTCGCCGATGTCTCCTGCGACCTAGCCTTTCCTCTGGCTGCCTGGAGTATGCCGCCGCTGTATCAGGGGACACGCCACAGCGGCGGCCACCCGACGCGTCTACCCGGGATGGGCGAAACGCTTCGGGACGCCCGTCTTCGTTCGACGCCCTGACGGTGGTCGAGCGGGCCCTCGTCCACCGGGTCCTGGGCAGCGCGCTTGGATCGGACGCCGCGGGCGTCGCGTGATCGCCCGTACCGTCGTCTACGACGCCGGCATGCTCGTGGCGCTCCTGCGGGACAGCCCCGCGGCGCGGCTGCTCCACCATGGCCTGCGCGCGGCGCCGCACCGGCCGGTTGTCATCGGCCCGGTCCTCGCCCAGGCGTGGCGACCGGACCCGAAGACCGTACGTGCCTTCGGCCAGTACCTGAAGGACTGCACCGTGCCGCAGACTCGGGAGGGTGCGCCACCCATACGCGGCGCGACGAGCGTCCCCGCTGGCTGCGTCGCCTGCGCGAGGACCTTCACCCTCGACTCGTACAAACGGGCAGGGGCCATGCTCGCCGACGCCAGGCTTTCCGCGAAGAAACGGCCGGACGTCATCGACGCCCTGGTCGTCATAGCGGCTGCTCTGCACGGCCCGGCCCAGATCCTCACCAGCGATCCGGATGACATAGCCGCCTACACCGCCACACTCGACCGCGCAGACATCATCGTCGAGTCGATCTGAGACGTCCTCGTGATAGAAAGACTAGAACATCTGTCGTTGGTAGAGTAAAATGGCGTCTTTCCGAGGTGTGGGACCACGTGCGGCGCGCGGTCGACGCCGGCTCGCCGGCCGGTCACTTCATCATCGCGGGCAGCTCGGCGCCGCGAGGGGCGGTTGTCCACTCGGGCGCGGGGCGGATCGTGCCGTTGCGGATGCGCCCACTGAGCATGGCGGAACGGGACGTCGACACGCCGACCGTCAGCCTCGCTGCGCTCCTCGACGGAAACAGCGACATTGGCGGTGCGACCTCGCTTCGGTTGACGGACTATGTCGAGGAGATCACGGCATCGGGCTTTCCCGCTATCCGCGGCCTGCCGCCGCGGGCGCGTCGGGCCGAGCTGGACGCGTATTTGGACAACGTCGTTCAACGGGAGTTCCCCGAACAGGGCTATCCGATCCGGCGACCGACGGCACTGCGTGCCTGGCTCGCCTACTATGCCGCCGCCACGTCGACGACGACGGCCTACTCGAAATCCTGGATGCGGCGACTCCCGGCCTGGGTAACAAGCCGGCCAAGGAGACCACGCTCGCCTGTCGTGACGCCCTGTCGTCGCTGTGGCTGCTCGACGCGGTACCCGTTGGCGGTCGTGCTCATCGGCCAGGTCGCCGGGCCAGGGAGGCGAGGAGGATGTCGGCGAGCGCGTCGGCATACTGATCGACATCCGTGTCGGGGTGGCTGTCGAGATAGGACAGCATCGCGTCGACGGCGGCCTGGTAGGTGATCGCCATGACCCGGGTGTCGAGGTCGCGGAAGGCGCCTTCTGCCTGCCCGCGGCGGAACAGGGCTTGCTGGCCCTGGTAGAGCTCCTCGTAGTCGTGCTGGCTGAAGGCCGGGCTCCCGTCGGGCTCCTCGAGTCGGCGGGTGATGCGGTCCAGGGCCCGGAACTCGTCCGGTCGCTCCCGGCGAATGGATGCGACCGTGCGGATGTAGGTCCGGATCGCGTCGGGAACCGGGGTCGAGGGATCGACGGTGGCGGCGACCTCATCACGGATCAGCCGGACGACCGCGACGACCGCCTGCTTCATCAGATCGGTCTTGTCGGCGAAGTAGTGCCAGATCAGGCCTTTGGACACTCCGGCCTGCTCCGCGATCAGGCTCGCGGTCGCCGCCTCGAAGCCGTGATGGGCCACTACCTGGATGGTCGCCCGGAGGATCTGTGCCCGCCGTTGTTCCTCGCTGAGCCTCCGTCGTGCGGCGCGGGGTGGATCTGTGTCCCGAGCGGTAGTCACGCCGCCAACAATGGCAGGAGAGCACGGTTCCGCGCGGTACGCCTGACTATTGGCGGACGCGGCCGGTGAGTAGGCCGATCAGCAGAGCCATGATCAGGGCGGTCACGGCCATCTCGATGCGCATCCATGCTGGGAACGCGTGGGGAAGGGCTGCCTCGACGACGTTCACCGCGAAGAGCGCACCAGCGATGATCATCACGGCGCGCAGGGCCGGTCCGCGGCCTCTTCGAGCGGCCCGCATCCGCAGTCGTAGCAGGATCGCGAAGATGGCCACGATCACGGCATGCCCCCACGCCTCGTGGGTTGCCAGGCGTGGCGCGAGAGCTGACATCACGCCGAGGGCGACCAGTGTCGAGACGGTCAGCGCGACATAGACGCGGACCACTGTTAACGCCGCCGGGAGGTCGGCGGATCGGGCCCTGCGAGTCCTTCGGTTCACCTCGTTGTTGACCACGCGGTCAACAATCGCACTTAATGACCGATGGGTCAATAGTGGCACCAGGTGTCCGCGCGCGACCTGAGCCGGCTGGGTCAGCCCGCGGGGTGCTGATCGCCGCAGTGCCGTCGGCTACGGTGACGCGCCTGGCAGGTGTCGAGCGCGCACGTCAGGTCCCGGCCCACTCCCGGAACAGCGGGACGTCGAGAAGGCGTTCGCCCTCGCCGATGGTCAGGACCAGACCTGACCATCAGCGCCTGATCGACATCGGCGGGGGCCCGATCCACCTCGGGCCGGCTGTACCGGTCAGTCATTCGCCCTCCCGGTTTGCTTCGTCACCGTGACGACCACGCGTCGGCCGTCCGGATCTTCGAGGACGTGGTCTCCGGGAGCGAGCGGAAGAGTGATGCTCCCGTGTTCGACCGCCAGCCCGATTCGGATCGGACCCGTGGACTCGCGGCCGTCGGCCGGATATAGCTCGAGCACCGTCCCCCCGGAGGTCCGCGCGGCGAAGTGCGTGGGCCCACTGCCGTGCTGTTCCCGGTCCAACGGGAGACCCAGCGACCCGTAGAACTCGCGGCAGGCCGTCACGTCGGAACAGTAGAGGACGACCAGCGTCAACGCGGGTTCCGCCATCTGGGTCTGGTTCATCGTCCTCCGCCGAACGGGGGTCGGAAGGTGAGCGGGCCTGCCGTCAGCGTCCGCAACGTGAGGGGCGAAGACGCTCATGCCGAGCTTGGGCGGCCTCGACGCCGGGACAGCCACGACTGCGGCACGACGAGCGCACCCAAGTCCAGTACCGCCCCACCGATGACTCGTGGTCCGAGGTCCGCACCGGAGAACCGGGCGGTTCACTCACCGGGCCGTAGGAGTTCTTGCGGCGCCGAACCACCTGGCCAGCGCGACCTCGAGCATCTGCTGATCGTCGCCGACCCACGCGACGTGCCCATCCGGCCGAAGCAGTACCGCCGGCATGTCCAGCTCGTCGCTGATGTCGGCGACGTGGTCGACGCGCTCGGCCCAGCCGTCCACCGAGAGCCGCCCCGTCTGATCGAGCAGCAGCCCGCTGCCGGTGCGCATCAGCTCGAACAGGCGCCCATGCCCGAGCTGGACGTCGCGCAGCCGCCGCCCGAGCAGGGCATGGCCCTCACCAAAGTCGTACCGGATACCGATCGCCGTGATCTTCTCGATCAGAAAACGGTTGACGTCGTCGAAGTCCATCAGCTGCGCCACCAACCGCCGAACCGCCTGCGGCCCGGGTTCGTTGGTCGTCAGCTGCAGCTGTGCACGGGTGTTGTCCAGCACGTCGGCCGCCACCGGGTGCCGCTCGGACTCGTAGCTGTCGAGCAGGTCGCCCGGCGCCCAGCCGTTGATGACCGCAGCCAGCTTCCAGCCCAGGTTGAACGAGTCCTGGATCCCGAGGTTGAGCCCCTGTCCACCCATCGGCGGGTGGATGTGCGCGGCGTCCCCGGCCAGGAACACCCGTCCGACCCGGTAGCGCTCGGCCTGGCGGGTCGCGTCGCCGAAGCGCGACAGCGAGCGGGGAGAGTGCACGCCGAAGTCGGTGCCGGCGTACCTGCGCAGCTGTTGCCTGAACTCCTCGAGCGTCGGCGGCACCGAACGGTCTTCGGCCACGCCCTGTGCCGGCACGACCGCGCGGAATACTCCCGGCTTGTCCGACGGCCCGATCCCGAACCGCTTCTCGGTCCTGCGTACCTCGGTCATCACCGCCGCGATGTCGTCCGGGGACGCCGTCACCTCCATCTCGCCCAGCAGCGTGTCGATTTTCGACGGCTCGCCGGGGAATCCGACCCCGAGCAGTTTCCGAACCGTGCTGCGTCCACCGTCGCAGCCGACGGCAAACCGCGCCCGCAACGGCATTGCAGCCCCGTCTCCAAGGTGCACGGTCACGCCGTCGTCGTCCTGCTCCAGCCCGACCACTGGACACCCGCGCCGGATCTCGGCTCCGACTTCGGCCGCGTGCTCGGCGAGCAGCCGGTCGGTGAGCGTCTGCGGAATGCCGAGCACGTATCCGTGTGCGGTGTCCAGCCCGGCGGGAGCGGGCTTCTCGATGCCCGCGAAGAATCCCCGGACGCCGCCGGGAATGATCGGGTACTGCTTGCCGTTCTCGAGGAACCGGTCCAGTAGCCCCCGCTGATCCAGCACCTCGATACTGCGCACATGCAGCCCGAGCGACCGCACGAACGGCGGCAACTCGGCATCCTTCTCCAGCACGAGCACCGTGGCGCCCTGCAGGCGCAACTCGCTCGCCAGCATCATTCCAGTCGGCCCGCCACCGACGATGATCACATCGAACATGTATTCCCCATCGCGTGCCGGATCTTGCGTGCGGTCGACTATTGTGCACCTCGGCCGGGGCGTTGCCGCAGGCCCCGGGGACAGCCCGTTGGCGCTGCTGGTCGGGATGGTGCTGGACCAGCTGGTTTCGGAAAGATGGAGTGGGAAAGTCCCGAGTCCGGCGGCTGGTCAGCTCAGGGGCGAGCTGATGGGGGACCGCCGCGGCGAGCGGATTGGCGCGTCCGGGCGCGGTACTGGCCTGGCGGCATGGCCCGAGCTCGGCTGAACGCGCGGCTGAAGGCGTAGACCGAGGTGTAGCCGACCGCGTGCGCGATCGTCTCCAGGGAGTCGTCGCCGTCGAGGAGGCGGCGGGCGGCGAGGTCCAACCGCCAGCGGGTGAGGTAAGCGCCCGGCGTCTCACCCGTCACAGTCCGGAAACGTCGGGTGAGGGTCGCGCGCGACACCGCGATCTCGCGGGCGAGGGTCTCGGTACTCCAAGCCCGTGCAGGGTTGCGGTGCATCGCGGCGACCGCGGCGCCGACCAGCGGGTCACGCAACGCGCCGAGCATCGAGGGCCGCGCGTCCGGTGATTCGCTGCCGAGCCAAGCTCGCAGGACCTGCACGAGCAGAATGTCGACCAGGCTGTTGAGGACGACGGACGTCGCGACCTGCTCTGCCTGTGCGAGTTCGTGACCGAGCAGGCGGACCGTGGTCTCCAGACCGACGCCACCAAGCCGCGCGTCGACGCGCACCACGTCGGGCAGCAGCGTGAACAACTGGCTGGATGCTACCGGGTCGTGTTCGTAGTGCGCGCACAGCACGTGGGTGCGGACCGGGCCGGTGCCGATGCGCACCGTGCCCGGCCCGGTCTCCTCGTATCCGTCGGGCCGGCCGGCGGCCGCGCGCGCGACCGCGTCGGGAGCGCTGCCGAGCGCGTGCGCGCTGCCGCGTGGCAGGAGCAACACGTCCCCTGGCAGGAGCTGGCGCGGCGGCTCACCGGCCCGAGCCACCCAGGGGCGGTGCCGGCCGTCACGGCGGAACGCGGCCCCCGCGCTGGGAGCTGCCCACCAGCCCCAGTCGTCGCCAGCCTCGATCCGGGCACCCAGTACGCCGCGGACGCCGGAGATCGCGAGTATGTCGGCGAGAATGTCGATACCAGCTAGGCTACACCTCTGACGCATACGGATATGGATATGGCGCTGACAGGCATCCATTGATGCATCCAGGGCTGCATAGCATGCCGTCATGGACCTCGAAGGCAGTACTGCACTGATCACTGGCGCCAACCGGGGACTGGGACGTCACTTCGCCCAGCAACTCCTCCAACGCGGCGTGTCCAAGGTCTACGCGAGCGCCCGGGTACCTGGGGCGATCGACCTGCCGGGCGTGCACGCCGTTCGCCTCGACGTGACGGACCCGATGTCCGTCGCCGAGGCCGCGGCTGTCGCCACCGACGTGACCCTGCTGGTCAACAACGCGGGCATCTCAACCGGGACGAACCTCGTCACCGGAGACCTTGCCCTCATCCGTCAGGAGCTCGACACCAACTTCTACGGCCCGCTCGCGATGATCCGCGCTTTCGCGCCCATCCTGGCGGCGAACGGCGGCGGCGCGGTCCTCAACGTGCTGTCCCGGCTCGCATGGCTGTCGTTCGACGGCGCCAACGCCTATGCCGTCTCGAAGGCGGCGGCGTGGAGCCTGACCAACGGGGTACGGCTGGAACTCGCGAAGCAGCGAACCCAGGTCACCGGAGTCGTCCTCAGCGCGACGGACACCGACATGATGGCCGGCTGGGACATTCCCAAGAACGACCCGGCCGTCGTCGTGCGCGCGGCGCTCGACGGTCTGGAGGCCGGTGCACTCGAGGTACTCGGGGACCAGGACTCGATCGACGCCAAGGTGGCTCTCAGTGCCGATCCCGCCAAGGTGTACGCCCTGACCTGACCGGGCGGCCCGGCGGCCCCGCCTCGCGGCACGTCGTAGGAGATGGACGGGCACAGCTGCGCCGTGCTCCGATAGAGCACGGCGCAGCTCGGCGTCCGCCCGTGGCTGCATCGCTCCAGCTGTCGTTGGTGCTGGATTGGTGCGAGGGGCGGCATCCGGCCTGTGATCCCTGTGGTGCCGCCAGCCTGCATCGGCGCTGCTCAAGCCCGGTGATCACGGCATCAGGGCTGCCGCCGGCCACCCTTTACCGCGCAGAAATCGTCGCCGAGCTGATCAGAGGCGGGGCCGCCACGATCTCGAAGGCGGTGTGCGTCGACCGGCCCCGAAGCAGGACGCCAGGCGGAGCTCGTGGCCACGCCCGGGAGGAGAGGTGGGTGTAGCCCGGTGGCGCCCACCCTCTGCGGACGGCAAGTTCGACGGGGGAGTGGGAGACGTCGGTGCGGTCCAGGTCGATCTTCAGGCGGTGGCGATGGCGATAGGTGAGGTGCCACGTGCACACCGAACAATGGCATCGCTCGGACGCCGACCACGTCGTGAGGCAGGGTGCCGTGGAGGCCCTGACCGTATGGCCACCTCACCAGTGAAGCGACGGTCGTCCTAATCCCGCTACCGTGGTGGCGTGGGACTTCACCTGAGTCAGATCGACGAGGCGGACGAACTGCTGACCAGCGACCCGCTTGCCCTCCTTATTGGCATGGTGCTGGACCAGCAAATCGGACAAACAAGGAACGAAATCGTGACCGTGTCGCTGTAACCGCGCTTCACAATATTGTGCGCTCAGCCCGGCGATCACCACATCGATTGCTCGGTTTATGGTTTGCGGTGTCGTCGGAATGGTGGCGGTGTCGCCGCGGGCGAGCGTGCCGAAGTGGCGCCGGTGAACCCGGGCCAGAGCCGCCGCCGGCAATCGTCTCGGCGGCGCGATCACCGCGTCCCGCTCCGCGATCGCGGCGGCCTGGTCCGCGACCAGACGCGCGAGCTCCTCGTAGCTCGGCTGGCCGCTGGACTGAACAGGTACCCTTGGACGGTATAGCCAGGCACACCCCGCCGGTCCGGTGCGCCCTACCGACGGAACTCACGCTTGCGCCATCGCACGCCGAGCCGCTGATTTCTACGGTCGGCACATGGGAATTCATGGAATCGGCGCGACCGCGCTGGCGGGTGTGCTGACGGCTGTGGCGGTGTCGGCGACGACCGGCTCGCCGCCGGAAAGCATCCGACCTGAGGCCATCCATTGGCATGGCTGCCGCACGGGACCGGACGACGACCTGGGGAAGGCTCTGGACGCCGCGGGCGCCCAGTGCGGCGAGGTGACCGTCCCCATCGACTACGCCCGCCCGCACGGCCGGACGATCAGCGTCGCGCTCGCCCGGGTCAGGGCGACCGACCCGGCCCACCGGCGCGGCGTCCTGATGCTCGACCCGGGCGGGCCGGGCGGCAGCGCCATGGAGCTGACGCTCGTCGGCGCGCAGATGCCGGATGTCGCCGCGCGCTACGACCTCGTCGGGATGGACCCGCGGTTCGTAGGTCGCAGCAGCCCGATCGCGTGCCGGTGGAAGACCGACACGTTCCTGCGGTCCGCCGGCCCGGACCGCGGCTCCTACGGCGAAAGCGTGGCCCTGGCGAAGGACCTTGCCGCCGGCTGCACGCAGGGAAACCTCGACCTGCTTCCGCACGCTTCGACCAGGAACACCGCCCGCGACATGGACCTGATCCGGCGCGACCTGGGTGAGCAGAAGATCTCCTATCTCGGCTACTCCTACGGCTCCTATCTCGGCGCCGTCTACCTGCAGATGTTCGGCGCGCACGCCGACCGGGTGGTGCTCGACAGCGCTCCCGATCCCGACGTCTATGGCCCCGACCTCATCTCCCGTGACGCGCCGGCGGCGCAGGCCGCGCTCGTGCACTGGGCGGCCTGGGCGGCCGGCCACGACGGCGAGTACGGCCTTGGCAGCACCACCGGCGCGGTGTTGGCCACCGTCGACCGCGTCAACCAGGCGAGCCAGCGCCATCCCCTGCGAGTCGGCAGCTACGCGCTGGACGAGCATGTCGTGCCGTGCTTCCTGTTCGTCCATCTTTACGATGACAGCGACGACAGCTACCGAGAGCTCGCCGGGCAGGTGAAGATCCTCGCCGCCGCCGCCCGCGACGAGCCGGCGACGCCTACCCCCGCGCTGGACATGTTCCTTGCCGGGCTGCTCACCGGCGCCGGATACGCCGCCGACCGGGCCGGGACCGCCGTGCTGTGCGCCGACCGGGCCGTGGACCGTGACCCCGGTACGTATCTGCGCGCCATCGAAGCGCACCGCGGCGACGAGCCGCTGTTCGGGCCGCTGACCCACAACATCACGCCCTGCGCCTTCTGGCCGGTGGCGCCGGCGGAAAAGCCGACGACCATCGACAACGACGTGCCGGCGCTGATGGTCGGCGCGGACGGCGACCCGGTCGCGCCGTATCCCGGACAGCTCGCGATGCACAGGGCGCTGACGGGCTCGCGCCTGTTGACGTTGCGCGGCGGCTTCGCGCATACCGAATACATCGCCGCCGGCAATTCCTGCGTCGACACCACGGTGAACCGGTATCTGGTGGACGGCGCCTTGCCGAACCGCGACGTGAACTGCGGTATAGGTTCATGAACGTGGCCGCCTCCGTGTGGCGGGCGATGGCGGGCAGCCCGCACCGTTTCCTGCTGTCCCGGTGGCCGTGGCGGAGCCTGGCCTACGTCGGCAGCACCGTGGCGGTCAGCCTGGCGGCCTGGGCGGCGGTGCTCCCGTCGTTGCTGGTCTTCCCGCTGATCCCGCTGGCCGGGTTGCCGATCGGGTCGCTCGAACGCCAGCGGCTCCGCCTCATGGGCGTGGCCCCGCCCGGCAGCCCGCACGCACCCGTCACCGGGGGCACACTCGCCTGGGGGCGGCGCCGGCTCGGCGAGGCCGCGACGTGGCGGGAGCTCGGCTATGCCGCCTGCCTGCTGTCCGTGCTTCTCGTCGCCGGTGCGGGGGGAATGCTCGCGATGTTCTGCTGCGCCGTGCTGCTGGCCCTGCCGGTGGTCGTAGCGACGGCCGGCGCGGATGCGGTCACGGTCCAAGTCGGGGCGTGGTCCGTCGATACCGTCGGGCAGTCATTGCTGGTTGCCGTCCTGGGCGGCCTGCCGTTGACGGTGCTTACGCTCTACGGCCTCGGCGTCCTCGCTGGCGCGCAGCAGGAGCTCGCGCACCTGCTGCTGGCGCCGTCCGGCCGGGAACGCAGCCGGCAGATGGACGACCTCGTCGAGTCGCGCAGCCGGCTGGTGAACGCCTTCGAGGCTGAACGGCGCCGCATCGAGCGTGACCTGCACGACGGCGCGCAGCAGCATCTGACGCTGCTGACCATGAACCTGGGCCTGGCCGAGGTGGAGCTCGCCGGCACCGCCGGGCGGGCCGGAGACCTGGTCAGTGAGGCTCAGGACCAGGCCCGGCAGGCGCTCACCGCGATCCGCGAACAGATCCGCGGCATCCACCCGCGGGTGCTCACCGACTTCGGGCTGGCCGAGGCGGTGCGCGAGCTCGCGGAGCGCTGCCCGATCCCGGTCGAGGTCGACGTCGCGCTGCCGCGGCGCCCGCCAGCGCCGGTCGAGTCGACGGCCTACTTCGTCATCTCGGAGGCGCTGACGAACGTGGTCCGGCACGCCGGGGCGACGCGCATCCAGGTCGGCGCGGCCGTTGGCGGTGAGCGCCTGCTGCTGGCGGTCACCGACGACGGGCGGGGCGGAGCCGACCCGGCGCGGGGCAGTGGCCTGCGCGGCCTGGCCGACCGGGTCGCCGTCATGGATGGCACGCTGGAGATCACCAGCCCGTGCGGAGGACCCACCACGGTGCGGATCGAGCTGCCATGTCACTTCGGATAGTGCTGGCCGAGGACGCGACACTCATGCGCGCCGGCCTCGTCAGCCTGCTGCACGGCCTCGGCCACACGGTGGTGGACGCCGTCGGCGACGGCGAGGCGCTGCTGCGAGTCGCCGGCGAGCACCGGCCCGACCTGGTCATCACCGACGTGCGCATGCCGCCCACGCTCACCGACGAGGGGCTGCGCGCCGCGGTGGCCCTGCGCGCCCGCGACCCCGGCGCGGCCGTGCTGGTGCTCTCCCAGTACGCCGCCACCGCCTACGCCGCGGAGCTGCTCGGACCGACCGGTCGGGCCGGCGTCGGCTACCTCCTCAAGGACCGGGTCGGCGCCGTCGCCGACTTCGCCGACGCGGTCGCACGGGTCGCCGCCGGCGAGACCGTCATCGACCCCGAGGTGGTCCGCCATCTCCTGAACCGGCAGCGCGCCACCAACCCGCTCGACCGGCTGACGCCGCGAGAGCGCGAGGTCCTCGCCCGGATGGCCGAAGGCCACTCCAACCCGTCGATCGCCCGCATCCTCCTGGTCAGCGAGGCCGCGGTCGCCAAGCACATCGGCAACATCTTCACCAAGCTCGACCTGCCCAGCGAGGACGGCCACCGCCGGGTGCTCGCCGTCCTGAGCTACCTACGCGGCTGACGGGGCCCGGGACGAGTGGTCCTACAGCGGTGACCTACCGCTCCACCCGCCGCTACACGAATGCCTTGGAGTGCCGCGGCTACGGGCCGGCGACGCGGTCGAATACGGTGAGGTCGTGGGACTTCACCTGAGCCAGATCGACGAGGCTGACGACCTGCTGACCAACGACCCGTTGGCGCTCTTGATCGGGATGGTGCTGGACCAGCAAGTCGGATAAACAAGGAAAGAATTGCTGGCCGAGGTCGGCCGGTCATGGCACGGGGTCCGCGCCTTGCGTCATGACTGCCAACATTTGCCTCGTCTGGTTTAAACCGGGTGGAGACGGATCGGCACGCCAGACGATTGTGCCGATGATTTTGTTAAGTCGTCGTGCCGGCAGCGGTCGACCGTCGCCACGCGTGGACATCGCGCAGAGCGCCGATCTGGGTAGCGTGGTGACCTACCTCGGTGAGCGTGCCGGCGATGAAGTGCGTGGCCGGGTGCGCGGCACCCGGCGGGCCGACAACGCACAGGCCGCCTCTCGGTGGCTCCGCGGCGTACGTGTACCCAGCGGTCGTTACTTCGAGCTGGTCGTCATCGGCCCGCTCGAGGGCACCGCGGAGTCTCTGCCAGCCGTCGCGCAACTGGCTGACGGCCTCGTCGGCGCTGGTGAAGATCGGGTGATGAGTCAGGTACGGGGACGTCCAGCCGCTGGCCATGGTGCGCGTCCCGTCCAGGATGTCGGTGTCGCACAGGCGGCCTGGGATCGATCCTATGTGCCAGTACAGCCAGGCGATGGTGGTCATCGGGACCGGGATTGGCTCCGGGATCGCAAAGTCGGCCACCCATTCGCCGGCTCCAAACGGGTTCGGTGTCCGGCACTGGTCCCGCCGACGAACGCTCCAGGCCGTCGTGAACGGCTCCCAAAAGAACTCGTCATCGGTCAGGCCATTCCAGGCCCTGGCAAGGGTGTAGTGCTCGATTCGATGCATCAGTTCCAGCAGCGTGTCGGCTCGTTTCCGGGTCACGTGCCGCATCGTACTGGCGCCCTCCGCCCCAACCCCTTACCACGCCAAGGTGCCGAGATGTCCGAGCATGCCGACCGGATCAGGATTCGGCTCAGAGTCGCGTCGGTTGCGGTGGACCAGGCAAGGGTCGCCGGTCCGAACTCAGCCTTCCGCCAGCGCCGGATCGTAGCCGTCGACCCTACGTTCCCGACCCGGCTGCCTGGGCTGGGCGGCGTTCGGGCCGGTGACGTCGATCGTGCGACGGCATGACCAGCGCTGCGATGGCTGCGTCGGTCCGGCTACCGTGATGGGCGTGGGACTGCATCTGAGCCAGATCGACGAGGCCGACGAGCTGCTGACGAACGACCCGCTGGCGCTGTTGATCGGGATGGTGCTGGACCAGCAGTTCCCGCTGGAGCGGGCGTTCGCCGCGCCGCTGGAGCTGATGAAGCGGCTCGGCCGGCCCCTCGACGTCGGCGAGCTGGCCGGCTTCGACCCGGACGCGCTCGGCGCCATCTTCGCGACGCCGCCGGCGCTGCACCGTTTCCCGGGGTCGATGGCCAAGCGGGTCCAGGCGGTCTGTCACGTGATCATGGACCGGTACGACGGCGATCCGGCGTCGATCTGGAACACGGCCGCCGACGGTAAGGAACTGCTGCGGCGCGTCGGCGCGTTGCCGGGCTTCGGCGCGCAGAAGGCGAAGATCTTCGTTGCGCTGCTCGGCAAGCAGCTGGGCGTGACGCCGCCGGGGTGGCGCGAGGTCACGTCGCCGTATGGCGAGGAGGGCAGCCGCCGGTCGGTCGCGGACATCACCAGCCCGGAGACACTGCTCGAGGTACGCGACTTCAAGAAAGCGATGAAGGCTCAGGCCAAGGCGGAGGCCAGCTGAGGCTCCGCAGCATCATCCCGGCGACGGCGTACGGCACGGCCGGCGCGTCTCGATCCGGCCGCGTCGCCCGTCGGCGTGCCGCTCGAAGGGTTGTTGAACGATCCCCGGGACTGGTCGCAGAGCAGCCGTCGAAGCGAGTGTTCCGCTGGGAGGCGAAGGTGACCTCGACGCGGCCGCTTGCGCTGGTGACAGGGGCGAACCGGGGCATCGGACGAGAGACCGTTCGGCAACTGGTGGCGCGGGGATACGACGTCCTGGCCGGCGTGCGCGGACTGGACGACGGCGAACGGGCCGCGGCGGAGTTGGATCCGAGCGGCTCCCGAATCTTCGCCTGTCGACTCGACATCGCGGATCCGGCCAGCGTCACCGCCGCGGCCGCGCACATCAATGAGCGTTACCGCCGCCTGGACGTGCTCATCAACAACGCGGCGATCATCTACGACAGCGGGGCGCGCGCCGTCACCGCCGATCTCGGCACCGCGCACGCCGCGCCTGGGCGCCGGGCTGGTCGATCTCGAATACCGCCAGCCGGGCGGCGTTCTCCGGCTCGCGCTGCGCGAACGTGTCCAGGCCGGCGCCCAACAGGACGTACTGGGTGATGCCGTGGTCCGCCCCCTCGGCGACGAGATCCTCGATGAACGTGCCCGGGCCACGATCGACGCCCGGAACCCGGCCGTCGCCCGAGGATCCATGTCCGGGCGTTCGCGCCAGCCGTCGGCGGGGGCAGCCAGGCGCAGGCCGAACTCGTCGGTGACGAGATGCGGCGCCGCGTCGACGTGGACGTGCATTGCCCGCCAGAGGGCGACGCGCACCGCCGTGCTGTCGGGCGCCGTCTTGTGCTGTTGCGCCACATCCCTGCGCTCCCCGGTCATTTCCCGGCCGACGCCTGGAGGCTCCATAGCCGCCCGTCGGGGTCGCGCACGGTCATCTCCTTGGTCCCGTAATGGGTGTCCTCGAACGGGGTGACCACCTCGACGGCCTTCCCAGGCTGGAACGCGTCCACGTCCGGCACCTTCAGCACGAGGCGCGGTGGCTGGAGTTCTCGCGCCTCCCAGCTGGGCGCCGGGAACCCCCACCGACTATCGGCGGCTGCGGCCGAAGCGGGGCGAGCTGATCGGGAAGGCGAAATGGGCCGCGAGGAATGCCAGGCCGAGCCAGACGAGGTTGATGTCGTCAGAGTCGACGCCGAAGGCGGCCAGCAGGAAGAAGAGAGCGGCAACGAGAGCAAGCATGATCCTCCGCTACCCGATGATCGCCGGATAAATCACACAAGGTCGACAAGCAGAGCCCGCGGCCGTCGGAATTCGCCGTCCGGCGGGCGACGCGGGCACGCGGGAACGCCTGCCCCGGCCTAGGCTCGTGCGGTGACGAGGCAGGCGGTGGGCAAGGCGGTCGCGGTCGGAGCGGTGGCGATGGGCCTGGTGGTAACGAGTGCGGTGACGGTGGCCTGTGAGGCCGAGAGCACCGGCCGTTCCGCCGCGGCCACGCCATCCGACGGCAAACCGAGCACCACCGCCAGCCGGAGCGCTACCGCCACGCCCGCCGGAGCCGCCCGTCCGAGTGCGCCGGCGAACCCGGCAGCGGTGCCTGTCGACGGGCCGCCGTTCTGCGGCGCGAGCCGGTACGTCCAGGAGATCACGGTCCAGCAGTGGCCGAACGGCGACTTTCGTGTCTCGCTGCGCCCGACCGACGACGCGCGGCACGCCCACGACCGCGACGATGCGGCGGCGGTGATGTGGCGGGCGATCCGCCGCTGCCTGCCACCGTCGGCGGGCTTCACCGGGCTCGACGGGCCGGTCGGCGCCAGCCTCCAGGATCAGCTCCATTGCCACGAGTACCTGGCGCTCGTTCCGGGACGCGGCTCCGAGCGGTACGCGACCGGCGACACGTTCGACATCGAGAGCTGGCGGCCGGAGGCGGGCCGATCGCGCTGGTTCTCGACGAAGTGCGGCAACACCCTCGGAACCGACCCGTCGGGCACGTCCCGTACCTTCCGCCCCGACGGCGTGGACCCACGACGGACCGTCACCGGTGAACACGAGTAGGCGACCCGGGCCCCCCGAGCTGCGGGCCTCCGGGCTGCGGCCCCCCCGCGCTGCGCCCCCCGCGCTGCGGCCCCCCGCGCTGCGGCCCCCCGCGCTGCGGCCCCGGACTGCGGGCCTCCGGGTTGCCGGCTGCGTGCCCGTCGGTCGCCGGGGCTCGCCCAGTCGGCGCCCGTCATCGCCCTCGTGCTGCGCCCGCGCCATGGCCGAGGGATCGTGGAGAGGTGAAGTGTCGGTGCCCCGAGGCACGATGGGGAGCATGTCCGACAGTCGTGGGATGACGCTTTTCAACACCGCCGTGGGTTCCTGCGGCGTGGTCTGGGGCGCCGGCGGCATTGTCGGTGTCGCGTTGCCAGCCGAGGGCGACGAGCTGTCCGCCACCCGCTCCCACCTCGCTGAGGCCTATCCCGACGCCGCGGAGGCGCCGCCGCCCGACGAGGTGCGGGCGGCGATCGACGGAATGGTCGCGCTGCTGGCGGGCGAGCCGACCGATCTCGGCGCCGTGCGCGTCGACCTGGCCGGCCTGCCGGAGTTCTACCGCCGGGTCTACGCGGTGACGCGCGCGATCCCGCCCGGCTCGACGCTCACCTACGGCGAGGTGGCCGCGCGGCTGGGGATGCCCGGCTCCGTCCGCGCCGTCGGTCAGGCACTCGGACGCAATCCGGTGCCGATCGTCGTGCCGTGCCACCGGGTCGTGGCCGCGGCCGGCGCGCTCGGCGGCTTCTCCGCGCCCGGCGGCCCCGCGACCAAACGCCGCATGCTCCAGATCGAGGGCGCCCTGCCGCCGCCGGCCCCGACCCTCTTCGACTGAAGGCCGCCGCCGACGGACTTCCGGGGGTTCCACGTGAAGCCCGGGGCGCCCCGGATCGCCCGGAGCGCGGCCGCGTTCCTCGCGGGCCACCGGGAACAGCAGAGCCAGGCGGGATGGTTGGGCAGGATGTTAGTTGTAGCGTGCTAAATATCAAGCTTCTACCCGCGATTCTGGTGATCTTTTGTGGTAACGAGCGCCCACATCGGGGAGCCCGGGCCGACGCCACCTACGCCACCTACGCCACCGGCGCCCGCCCGGGGGCCGACCGCGGCGGTGACACCTGCGCTAGAGGTGAACCCCGCGGCGTCCACGCCGGGGGCAACCCAGGCGGCACCCGCGCCGGAGGCAACCCGCGCCGCGCCGGACCCGACCGCGGGCGGCCCGGCGACGGGCACCCGGCGCTACCTGGTGCTGGCGATCTGCTGTTGCAGCCTGTTCATGGTCGGCATGGACACGACGATCCTCAACGTCGGCCTGCCGGCGCTCAAGCAGGACCTGCACGCCCCCGACTCCGGCCTCCAGTGGACGATCGACGCCTACGCGCTGGTGATCGCGAGTCTGCTGCTGTTCTCCGGCTCGATGGGCGACCGGCTCGGCCGCAAGCGGATCTTCCGCACCGGCCTGGCGCTCTTCTCCGTCGGGTCGCTGCTGTGCAGCCTCGCCCCCAGCCTCGGCTGGCTGATCATCTTCCGGATGATCCAGGCGGTGGGCGGCTCCATGCTCAACCCGGTCGCCATGGCGATCATCACGAACACTTTCACCGAGCGGCGGGAGCGGGCGCGGGCCATCGGGGTATGGGGCGGGGTGGTCGGCCTCTCGATGGCGTTGGGCCCGGTGCTGGGCGGTCTGCTGGTCGACGGGGTCGGCTGGCGGGCGATCTTCTGGATCAACGTGCCGGTCGGCGTCGCCGCTCTGGTGCTCACCACCCGGTTCGTGCCCGAATCCAAGGCGCCGCGGGCGCGCCGGTTCGACCCGGTCGGCCAGGTGCTCGTCGCGCTCACGCTCGGATCGATCACCTACGCGATCATCGAGGCGCCGACGGCGGGCTGGGCGGCAGCACAGACGATCGTGCTGTTCGTCGTCGCGGTCTGCTCCCTCGTCGGGCTGATCATCTGCGAGACCCGTCGCGACGAGGCCCTGCTCGACATGCGGTTCTTCCGCAGCGTGCCGTTCTCCGGCGCCACGGCGATCGCCGTCGCCGCCTTCGCAGCCATGGGCGGGTTCCTCTTCCTCAACACGCTGTACCTGCAGAACGTGCGTGGTTACTCGGCCCTGCACGCCGGCCTGCTGACGCTGCCGATGGCCGGGCTGACCGCCGTGTGCGCGCCGATCTCCGGCCGTCTCGTCGGCAGCTACGGCGCCCGGCTCCCGCTGGTCATCGCCGGGACGGCGCTGCCCGCCAGCGGGGTGGTGCTGTCGTTCATGAGCCCGCACACCAGCATTGCCATGCTCGTCGTCGCCTACGTGCTGTTCGGGGTCGGCCTCGGCATGGTCAACGCACCGATCACCAACACGGCCGTGTCCGGGATGCCGGTCGCACAGGCCGGGGTGGCCGCGGCGGTGGCGTCGACCAGCCGGCAGATCGGCATGGCGCTCGGCGTCGCGATCTTCGGCTCGGTCGCGGCCAGTCACGTCGCCGGCGCCGGCGGGCACGCCGCCATCGACCCGACGAAGGCCACCGCCTGGTGGATCATGGTTGGGTGCGGCGTCATCATCGGCGTGCTGGGCCTGCTGACCACCGGCCGCTGGGCCCGGGAGTCCGCCACCCGGACGGCCGCCCTGCTTGCCGCCCAGCCGCGGCGCCCGAATCCGGACGGAGCCCTCGCCGCCGGCCACTAGTCCTCGCCGCGGGGCTACCAGCCTTCGCCGCCGGCCAGCAGCCCACGGCGCCGCCCACGAGCCCACGGCGCCGGCCACCAGCCCTCGCGCCGGGCACTGGCCGCGCCTCTGGCCACCAGACGGCGCGGACATTTGTGGTCTTGGATTGCCGTCGCGTGTCAGACACCTGGGGCGCACGGCTGCGCCGGGTCAGACGTCCGGGGCGCGTGGAAGTGCTTTTCGTGCCCCTGACGTCGGACAGGACGCACTCATGGAGCCGGCCGCCGGTACCGCCGGCGTGACGGCGCCGCCACGGCCGCCGGACGTCACCGTGCGGTGCGGCCGAAGGCCCGGGCGCGTGCCCAGAAGTCGTCGAAAAGCGCGTAGGAAGCCGTCCGGGACCCGTCGGAGCGGCGCGCGATCTCCGCGCGCAGCCCGGGGATGTCCACGCCCATCGCGGCCAGCTCCCGGTCACGCCCCTTGGCCTGCCAGATCGCCGCCCACGTCTCGAACACGGTCGGCGTCATCTCGGGGTGGAACTGCACGCCGAGATGCGGACCGAACCGGAACGCCTGCTCGGCGTCCTGCGTCCAGGCCAGCCGCCGCGCGCCGGGCGGCAGCGAGAACGTGTCCCAGTGCGACTCCATCCATGGCCCGGTCGGGATCGCGGCCTGATCGGTCGACGTGACTTCCAGCCAGCCGAGCTCGTGCCGCTCCGCCCGGCGCACGGTGCCGCCGAGCGCGCGGGCAAGAAGCTGCCCGCCGAAGCAGATGCCGAGGATGGGGGCGCCGGACCGGACCGCCGCTCGCAGGTAGGCCAGCTCGGCGGTTAGCCAGCCGATCGTGTCGTCGTAGGCCGACTTGTCGGAGCCCATGACGACGATGAGGTCGAGCGACGCAGGCTCCGGAAAGGGCTGTTCGCCGGCGGTGAGTACGTCGAAACGGATGCCGTGCTGCGTCATCCGGTCGGCGATCGTGCCCAGCTCGCCTGTGGCCGCCGCGCCGCTCACGTCATGGACGATGATGATCGCCCGGGGGTGGCCGGCACCGCGTCCGTGGTCGTCGAAGCCGTTCCCGACCGAGCCTGAGCCGATGGCCGCCGTCGTCATGCTCCTCCGTCCGCGTCCCGCCGGAGCAGGTGCCGAGTCGGATCGTCCCTCCGCGCAGCCGCCGCGGCTAGGAAACGTGACGCCTCCGACTCCTTAAGACCCCGGTACCAGCCGATGACGTCGCCGCCGTGGCGAGGAGCGGCGATACCTGTCAGGCGACGCGGTGGCGGGCCTCGATCGGCGCCGCGTGCCCTGAGCGGGCGCCACCGAGATGGGTACCGCTGGCCCGGCAGGGCCGGCCACCGGGACGGGAATCGTCAGAGCGCGAGCAGCAGCAGGATGGGCGTCGAGAGCACGGCGACTGCCGCGGCGTAGGCGGCCGCCGGCTGCCACCAGGGAACGGCCGGCGGTTCCAGCAACCGGACGATGCGGGAGATCACCGGCGACCGGGACGGCGGGTGCGCGCCGCCGGCTTCCGCGGGGGCCGTGGTCTCGGCGAGCCGGCCGGGAGCGGCCACGGCGGTGCCGACGGCGGTGGTCCCGGCGGTGTCCGACTCCGGACCGGCAGCGGTGGCAGCGACGGCCGGATGCGCATTCCCGTCGCCTCGCCCGGAAACGGCCGCGGAGCCGTCGGCGCCGGGCTCCCCGCCGATGCCGAGCGTGCCGGCGGGAACGAGAGACCGCGTGACACCGAGCTGGGCCAGCGCCCGGGCGAGCACCTTCCCGTTGGTGCGGCGGGCGGCGGCATCGTCGGCGAGCATCTCGACGAGCAGCGAGACCGCCGCCGTCGCCTCCCAGGCTGGGCGCAGGAAGGGAAAGGTCTGCTGCCAGGCGATGAAGGGCTGGATGACGAGGTCGTGGCGGCCGGCGACGTGCGCGTCCTCGTGCGCGAGCACGGCCTTCAGCTCACGGGGCGCGAGCGTGGTGAGCAGCCCGCGGGACACCACCACCCGGGCCTGGCGGACGCCGGGAACGCAGTAGGCGACCGCGACCGGATGGTCCAGGATGCGCAACCCCACGTGACCGCACAGCTCGCACTGCGCCTGCTCGTCGGCGCCTGCGCCTGCGCCGACGGCGGCACTGGCACCGCTGACGGCACTGGCACCGCTGACGGCGTTGGCGCCGCGTGCCTCGGGCCGGGACGGCTGCGGGCGGACCACGGCGAGCGGCGTCCAGTCGTGGATCCGCCGAACCCGGCCTCCCCGGGCCTGGCCGCGACGGGACTGACCGCGACGGGCCTGACCGCCGAGGCCCTGACCGCCGAGGGCCTGAGTTGCCGCGCCGTGGTGGCCGTGCGAACGGGCCCGGCAGGACGTCGGGGGGTGCTCCCGGCCGGTCAGGTCGACAAGGTGGCGGTGGCGGTGACGGTGACGCACGGTGGCGTAGGTGGACGCGGCCAGCACGCCGAACAGCCGGCCAGCCAACGCCGCGACCGTGACGAGGCCCAGGATGCTGAGCCAGTCGAGCCCGGACAGCGGCCGACCGGCGGCGATGTTACGGGCGTGGCTGGCGATCGCCCGCGGCGTCGACCCGGACAGCGGTGCGACGGTGAACGCGACCGCGGCCAGCAGCGCCGACACCCCACCGGCGAGCCCGACGGCCTGCCACAGCACGATGGCCGCTCGCGGGCAGCCGTGCGTCCAGCGGGCACCCGCGAGCAGCCGCGGGACCGGCCAGGCCAGCACCGCGGCGAACAGCATGAGAGCGGCCGCCGTGGTCATGTCGACGCAACGTTACCGCCGCCCGCCTTTTCGGGCGACGATGACGAATCGAGTTCGTCCGCTTGGGTGACGGTGATGTCGCCCACGGCTTCCTCACCGATCGTGGTCGTCGGGGTGAAATGCGTGTCGGCAGGCTCGGCCGGGTCGGTCTCGGCGGGCGACGCGAGCGCGCGGCGGAGGATCTCCGCCTCCTCGGCCGACACGGCGCCGACGAAGCGGACCAGCGCGGAGCCACGGTCGTCGGCGTTGCCGAGCGCCTCGATCATGGCCTCGGCCACGACCGCCTCGCGGGCGTCGGACGCGCGGTACCGGTGGGCGCGGGCCGCCCGCTGGCGACGGACGAAGCCCTTCTTCTCCAGCCGCTCCAGGACCGTGAGGACGGTCGTGTAGGCGAGGTCGCGCTCGTGTTGCAGCCGGGCGGCGACCTCCCGTGCCGTCAGCCAGCCCTCGGAGTCCCACAACACGTCCATCACCGAGCGTTCGAGGTCTCCCAGCCGCGCCATGATCCAAATTTTACGCCGCGTAGAAGTTCCCGTGCCCGTGTTGTAGGAAGGCCGTCGTCCTCAGGCTTGGCTCAGGGGGGTGGGCTACGGTCCGGGAATGCGGCCAGGGACGCGTCCTCGGGCGAGCGACCATGCCGGAGCCGAGCGAGCTCCCGGCTCACCGCCGCCACCCGTGGCCGGCCTCGGCGCCGGCGCCGCCCTCCCGCTGATCGCCGTCCCCCCGGCCGTCGCTGCCCCAGCCACCGCCGGGCCGGCCGCACCGGCGGTGGCTCCCACCGCGGAGCCGCTTGGCCGCCGCCGGCTGGTTACCGAGATCTGGCTGCTGCTCGGCGTGTCGCTCGGGATGTCGGGGCTGTTCGCCCTCATCCGCTACGTCGGCGCGGTGACGAGCGGGCCCGTGCGCGGCCAGGTGGCGCAGCTCAACGGGTCCGCGGCGCCGGGCCGGCCGTGGCTGGACCTGGCGCTGCAGCTCGCCGGGCTGCTCAACGCGATCGTCCCGGCGTTCCTGGCCATCCATCTGCTGGTCCGCCATGGCGGCGGTGCCCGGGCGATCGGCCTGGACCGCGACCGCCCGGGTCGTGACCTCCTGTTCGGCGCGGCGCTCGCGGCCGTCGTCGGCGGCATCGGGCTCGGCTTCTACCTGCTGGCCTGGCACAGCGGGGCGAACCTGACCGTCGCGCCCTCCGGGCTGCCGGACGTGTGGTGGCGGCTTCCGGTGCTGATCGGGTCCGCGGTGCAGAACGCGGTGACGGAGGAGGTCATCGTCGCCGGATACCTGCTGGTCCGGCTGCGCGAGCTTGGCTGGGGTGACCGGCGCTCGCTGGCCGGAAGCGCACTGCTGCGCGGCTCATACCACCTCTACCAGGGTCTCGGCGGCTTCGCCGGCAACGTCGCGATGGGCGTGCTGTTCGGCCGGATCTTCCAGCGACGCGGGCGGGTGGTTCCGTTGATCGTCGCCCACGCCCTGATCGACGCGGTGGCGTTCGTCGGATATGTGATCTTGGCTGGATCGGTGTCCTGGCTGCCAACTCCCGGATAACAATGAGGGAACAATCGGCCAACAGAGCCTGTTGAAGTCATAGTTTCTGCGCTGGTGGGGCCGTCGTGGGTAGCCGGGGCGGAAGCCCCGAAAGGGGACCGATGTGGGCGGTCATTTGGAGATCGAGCGGAAGTTTGCCGTCGGGGCGAGCTTCGTGCTGCCTCGGTTGGACGACGTGGGCCGGGCCGCCGGCGTGGCCGCGACGACGGAGCCCGAGACCTTCACCCAGGAGGCCGTCTACTACGACTCCGAGGACCTACGGCTCGCCAGCGCCAAGATCACACTGCGCCGCCGCGTCGGCGGCACCGACGACGGCTGGCACCTGAAGCTGCCCGCCGGCGTGGGCGCGCGTGAGGAGATCCACCGGCCGCTGTCGGCGGCCGAGCCCGACGAGCGGGGAATCGCGCACGGCGCGCCGCCGGCCGACCTGCTCGACATCGTGTTCCTGCACCTGCGCGGCGCCCGCGTGAGCCCGGTCGCCCGGCTGGTCACCACCCGCGGCGCCACCCGCCTGCTGGACCTGGCCGGCGAGCCGCTGGCCGAGGTCGTCGACGACCGGGTCCGGGCACAGACTCTGGGCGAGCGGGCCGTCCTGAGGCAGTGGCGCGAGATCGAGGTCGAGCTGCTCACCCAGCCGGATGCGCCGGCAACGAACGGCGCGTCGGCGGGCGGGAACGGGACGCGGCTGCTCGACGAGGTCGAGGCGGCCCTGCGCGCGGCCGGTGCGACCGACGCGCCGCACGGCTCGAAGCTCGCCCAGGTGCTGAGCCTCGCCAACACGGCGCCGCCCGAGCCGGCCCCGCGCCCGGCGCCGGAGCTGCTGGCCCGCCGTCGCCGGCGCGGAGGGGTCGCCGCCGGGGAGGTCCTGCGGGTCTACCTGTCAGCCCAGGTGGAGGCGCTGCTGGCGGCCGACCCGCGGGTGCGGATGGACGAGCCGGACGCCGTGCACAAGATGCGGGTGGCCACCCGCCGGATGCGCAGCACGCTGCGCACGTTCGCGTCGCTGTTCCCCGCCGATCTGGTCGCCCATCTGGACCTGGAGCTCGGCGACCTGGCGAGGTCGCTGTCCGGTGCCCGCGACAGCGAGGTGCAGCTGGCGTACTTCGACGGCCGGCTCGCGGCGCTGCCGTCCGATCTCGTTCTGGGCCCGATCGAGGAGAGCCTCGCCGGCCACCTGAAGGCGGGCATGGCCGAGGGTCGGGCCGAGGCGCTGGCCGCGCTGCGTGCCGAGCGGTACCTCGTCCTGCTGGTCGACCTGGCCGACCTGGTGCGCGCGCCGCTGACGGGCCGGGCTCGTCGGCCCGCCGCGACCGAGCTGCGCGAACTGGTTCGCGTCGCCGACCGCAAGCTCGCCGCCAAGGTCGCGAAGGCGGCTGCCACCGCGGCCGGGCCGGATCGGGACGTTCTGCTGCATTCGGCCCGCAAGCAGGCGAAGCGGCTGCGCTACGCCGGTGAGGCGTTGGTGCCGATCTTCGGCGCCGACGCCAAGGCGCTCGCGCGGCTCTCGGAGGAGGCGCAGGAGCTGCTGGGAACCCACCAGGACGCCACGGTGGCCGCCGGGCTGCTGCGTTCCTGGGGGGTGGCGGCGCAGGAGGCCGGCGACTCGACGGCGTTCACCTACGGCCTGCTGCTCGGTCTGGAGGAGCTGCGGGCGCGGGTCGCGGAACGTGAGTTCTTCGACGCCTGGCCGGCGCTGTCGGACAGTCGCGACCGCCGGTGGATGAAGAAGAAGTAGCGGCCCCGGCACGGGTCGGCGCTCGGCCGTCCAGCTCGGCGCTGCCGCCATCCCCGCGGGCCCCGCGCAGCGGGAACTCCCACAAGGCTGTGAGGGCCAATGGCCCGCGCACCGGCGGCCCTACTATGATGGGTGACCTATATCACCTTTCGGGCGGTGGCGGCTTTGTGTCGCGGCGTGTCGTTTCGCCATGCCTGTGCGGAAGCCTCGACCCATTGGGAGGGATGCGATATAGGCAACGGGGCGTCGGCGAGGACGGCTCTGTTACCGGCGGATGACGTGGACTTCCTGGCCCGGAGGTCTCCCGCGCGCGCCCCTCGACGTGTACCGTCTTGCCTGGCTGCAGTTCAGTCTGTGCCTCAACCGAGACGCTGCTGAACTGAGCTGGTGATGAATGTGGCACCGGCGTTTGGCCCGGGGTCCGCGCGGTGCGGGCCCTGACTGCACCAGCAGGGAGAACGGCACGTGGCTCAGGGCACGGTTAAGTGGTTCAACTCGGAGAAGGGCTTCGGCTTCATCTCCGTGGACGGCGGCGGCTCGGATGTCTTCGTCCACTACAGCGCTATCGACATGGACGGCTACAAGTCTCTCGAGGAGGGCCAGCGGGTCGAGTTCCAGGTGACCCAGGGTCAGAAGGGGCCGCAGGCCGACGCCGTTCGCGCCATCTGAGCCACGCAGACCGGGTGGGTCATCCCTGGTAGCCGCCCTTCGGACGGCTTCCGGTGGCCCGCTTCGCATATTGCTCCGGGGGCGACCCCGGACCCCGATGCCGGGCTTCGCCCGGCGCTAGGGCTCAGTACTCGACGACGATCAGCCCGTCACCCTCCTCGGGTGGCGGGCTGATCGTCTTGAAAGGCCGGCCTAAGGCCCAGCGCACCCGGTCGGCGACCAACCGCGACCGTACGAACGCGGCCAGCCGAACTCAGGATTCGCTGCCCACATCGCTTCGCCGACGATCGGCCGCGTTGAACGTTCCGAACGCATCGGGCCAAGCGGCCGGCAGGATTGCGCTGCCGCCCATACGCTCGACCGGCGCCGGGCGGAACGCGGTCCGAGGAACGCGGTCCGGCCGATTCCCCGCCTACTGGTATTTGTATTCGCAACCGTTGACCGGTAAACGGCCGTCGTTCGATAAACGAGTTAGCGCGGGCCGCGGGCGACGAGCGTCTCGGCGATCTGCAGCGTGTTCAGCGCGGCCCCCTTGCGGAGGTTGTCACCGCAGACGAAAAGCGCGATCTCGTTCGGGTCGTCCGGCGACTGGCGGATTCGGCCGACCCAGGTGGGGTCGGTACCGACGACATCCGCCGGCGTGGGGAACTCGCCGGCCGCCGGGTCGTCCACGACGGCCACCCCCGGGGCGCCGACGAGCGCGGCCCGGGCCTCCTCGGCGCTGACCGGACGGGTGAACCGCGCGTGCACCGCCACCGCGTGCGTGGTGATCACGGGGACCCGCACGCAGGTGGCCGAGACCCGCAACCCCGGCATTCCGAGGATCTTCCGGGACTCGTTACGAATCTTCATCTCCTCGGACGACCAGCCGCCATCCTTGAGGGAACCGGCCCACGGAACCACGTTGAGCGCGAGCGGCGCTGGGAACGGCCCCAGAGCGTCTTCGCCGAGCGCCTTGCGCACGTCGCCGGCGGCCTGGCCGAGGTCGCGGCGGCCGCCGACGGCCTCGAGCTGGTCGTACAGGGCGTCGATGCCGGCCTGGCCGGCGCCGCTGGCCGCCTGGTACGACGTGGCGAACAGCGACTCCAAGCCGAACTCGCGATGCAGCGCACCGATCGCGACGATCATCGACAAAGTCGTGCAGTTCGGGTTGGCGATGATCCCGCGTGGGGTGTCCGCGAGCGCGTCCGCGTTGACCTCGGGGACGACGAGCGGCACATCGGGGTCCATCCGGAACGCGCCCGAGTTGTCGACGGCGATCGCCCCGCGGGCGGCGGCGATCGGCGCCCACTCGGCGGAGACCTCGTCGGGTACGTCGAACATCGCGATGTCGACGCCGTCGAAGACCTCGGGCGCGAGCGCCCGCACGACCACGTCCTCGCCGCGCACCCGCAGCGTCCGCCCCGCGGAGCGTGCCGACGCGATCAGCCGGATCTCACCCCAGACGTCCGGCCGCTCGTCCAGCAGCGACAACATGACGGTCCCGACCGCTCCCGTCGCGCCCACGACAGCGAGCGTCGGACGGCTGTCGATCTTGTCGGCCACGGCCGAGTTCCTTTCGATTGCGCCAGATCTCGTCAACGACCGGTGCCGGCGTAGACGATGGCCTGGTTGTCGGGGTCGCCGAGCTCGAACGCGTCGTGGACGGCCTTCACGGCACCGGGGAGGTCGGTGTCACGGACGACGACCGAGATGCGGATCTCGGACGTCGAGATGATCTCGACGTTCACGCCCGCGTCCGCGAGCGCGCCGAAGAACCGCGCCGAGACCCCCGGATGCGACTTCATCCCCGCGCCGATCAGCGACAGCTTGCCGATGTGGTCGTCGTACAGCGTCTTCTCGAAGCCGATCTCCGCACGCACCTTGTCGAGCGCCGCGAGCGCCGTCTTGCCGTCCGTCTTCGGCAGCGTGAACGAGATGTCGGTGCGACCGCTGCCGGCGAACGAGCCAACCTGGACGATCATGTCCAGATTGACGTCCGAGTTCGCGACCGCGCGGAACACCGCCGCCGCGACCCCGGGCTTGTCCGGACAGCCGACGACCGTCACCTTCGCCTCGCTGTTGTCGTGCGCGACGCCGCGGATGATGGCCTGTTCCACGAGCTCTGCCTCCGGAAGTTCGGTGACCCAGGTGCCCGGACTCGTCGAGAAGGACGAGCGGACGTGCACGGGAACGCTGTAGCGCCGGGCATATTCGACGCAGCGCAACATCAGGACCTTGGCGCCGCTGGCGGCGAGCTCCATCATCTCCTCGTAGGAGATCGTGTCGATCTTCCGCGCGTTCGGCACGATGCGCGGGTCGGCGGTGAAGACGCCGTCCACGTCGGTGTAGATCTCGCACACGTCGGCGTGCAGCGCCGCCGCCAGGGCGACCGCGGTGGTGTCCGAGCCGCCCCGGCCGAGCGTCGTGATGTCCTTCGTGTCCTGGCTGACGCCCTGGAAGCCGGCGACGATCGCGATCGCACCCTCGTCGAGCGCGGTGCGGATCCGGCCGGGGGTGACGTCGATGATCCGGGCCTTGCCATGCGTGCCGGTGGTGATCACACCGGCCTGCGAGCCGGTGAACGAGCGGGCCTCGGCACCCAGGTTCGAGATCGCCATCGCCAGCAGCGCCATCGAGATGCGCTCACCGGACGTGAGCAGCATGTCGAGCTCGCGCGGCGGCGGCAGCGGGGCGACCTGCTCGGCCAGCTCGAGCAACTCGTCGGTCGTGTCACCCATCGCGCTGACGACGACGCACACGTCGTTGCCGCCGCGGCGCTGCTCGACGACCCGCTCGGCCACCCTTTTGATCTTGTCGGCGTCCGCAACGGAGGAGCCACCGAACTTCGCCACCACCAGCGCCATGCCCTCAGGCTACAGAGTGCGGGCGTCGTTCCCGACTCGATTTTCCGACCTCCGGCCGCCGCCGGCCCGGCCCGACGTGGTCCCGACGGGGCCGCCCGCCACGGCCGGGTCGACGGTGCCCGCGGGCCGCCCTGCGACCATCCCGACGCAGGTCAGAGCCAGCCGGACTCCTCGGCCGCGCGCAGCGCCTCCATCCGGTTGCGCGCCCCCGTCTTGGCGATCGCGGCGGACAGATAGCTGCGAACCGTCCCCTCCGACAGGAACAGCCGGCCGGCGATGTCCGCGACGGTCGCCCCGTCCCGGGCCGCCACCAGCACGTCGCGTTCCCGACCCGTCAGCGGGCTCGGTCCGCTCGCGAGCGTCGTCGCCGCCAGCGCCGGGTCGACGACGCGCTCCCCGCGGGCGACCCGGCGCACGGCGTCCGCCAACGCGTCCGGCGGGGCGTCCTGGCCGGCCGGAACGGTCAGGCTGACGCCGTCGACGGGCCTTGACCGTCCCATAGCTGCGTCGGACGTCCTGGCGCGCGACCGGCGGTGCGGTGGGGGGTGCGGCCGACGGCGCGGCGGCCGGTGCGGCCGACGGTGCGGGGACACGGGCGGATCGGAGGGGGTCTGTGCCGCGCGCTCGTCCGTCGAGCAGCTGCCGTGGCGGGTGTTGTCTGGGCATGGCCACTCTGTCGCCGAGCACCGGTTGCCGTCAGTCATGACCGTCACGAGTCCGGGATGACATCTGCCATTGGTCTCGCGCGTCTCGCGCGCGGCTCGCCGATTCGGCGTCGTGTTTCGGCACGATGGCTGCCCAGTTTCGGCAGTTCGCGGGGTGCGTTACCTGCCCAGATGTGGCCCCTGCGGCTCGGCGCGCTGTCTGCAGTGCGACGTGCCCGCTGACCAGCTCGACGGGTTGTGCGAAGGTGGTCGCGACCAGCGCTGCTCATCATGGCCGTCGGGGAACGGATCGGCCAGGAAGGACTTACTCATGGCCATCAGCCTCGCCAAGGGCGGCAACGTCAGCCTGACGAAGACGGCGGCGGACGCCGGCAACCCGCAGCTCACGGCGCTGACCGTCGGACTCGGCTGGGATGCCCGCACCACCACCGGCACCGAGTTCGACCTTGACGCCTCGGCGATTGCCGTCAGCGACAGCAACAAGGTCGTCTCCGACGGCCACTTCGTGTTCTTCAACAACCTGAAGTCGCCCGACGGCGCGATCGAGCTGTCCGGCGACAACCGGACCGGCGAGGGCGAAGGCGACGACGAGTCGGTCGTCATCAACCTCAGCCTCGTCCCGGCCGAGGCCGCCAAGATCGTCGTCCCGGTGTCCATCTACGACGCCGTCAACCGGGCACAGAACTTCGGTCAGGTCCGCAACGCCTACATCCGCGTCGTCGACCAGAACGGCACCGAGCTCGTCCGCTACGACCTGTCCGAGGACTACTCGACCGAGACGGTCGTCATCTTCGGCGAGGTCTACCGCAACGGCGCCGACTGGAAGTTCCGCGCCGTCGGCCAGGGCCACAACGACCTCGCCGGGCTCGCCCGCGACTACGGCGTCAACGTCTAAGCGCCTCGAAGATCGCTGGCGCGATCGCTCGGCGCTTGGACATTCGGGCGCTTACAGCGCCCTCAGGCGTTGGATCCGGGCTGGACCAGAAAGTGGTGGGCCGGCCCGGATCGGCGTCAGGCCCTGGACCGGGCGCCGCTGGCTGGCGCCGGTCGCTGTGGTTGGTCCTGCGTTTCGGTGACGGCTGTTCGGCTTGCCGGGGCACCGGTCGATCGCTGACGCGATCTTTCCGGTCTCGAGCTGGTCTGCCCGCGGCGGTTGACGAGCCTGGTGCGGTGGGCCGGACAGGTGGCCGGTGCGGTGCGAGTCTTGTGGTGTGGGCGGGATGAGGGCCTGGCAGGTCGCCAGGCCGGGGCCGGCGGCGGCGGGGCCGATGCGGTGGGTCGACGTGGCGGTGCCCGAGCCGGGGGCTGGGCAGGTTCGGCTTCGGGTGGTGGCCTGTGGGGTCTGCCGGACCGATCTGCACCTCGCCGAGGGCGATCTGACGCCGCGACGGCCGTTCACCATTCCCGGGCACGAGGTCGTCGGCCGGCTGGACGCCGCGGGGCCCGGGGTCGACGTCGAAGCGCTGTGGCCGGCTCTCGGCCCCGACGACCGGCTCGGCATCGCCTGGCTCGCCGGCACCGACGGGACCTGCGGCTACTGCCGGCGCGGCGCGGAGAACCTTTGCCCCGCGTCCACGTACACCGGCTGGGACGTCGACGGCGGCTATGCGCAGTACGCCGTCGTGAACGCTGACTATGCCTACCGGCTCCCGGGCGGCTACGACGACGGCGAGTTGGCGCCGCTGCTGTGCGCCGGGATCGTCGGATACCGGGCGCTGCGTCGCGCGGAGCTGCCGCCGGGCGGACGGCTCGGCATCTACGGCTTCGGCGCGTCCGCGCACCTCGCCGCCCAGGTGGCGCTGGCCGAGGGCGCCACGGTGCATGTGATGACGCGATCCGCGGACGCCCGGCGGCTCGCGACGGAACTGGGCGCTTCGTCCGTGACCGGTGCCTACGACGCACCGCCCGAGCCGCTGGACGCCGCGGTGCTCTTCGCGCCCGTCGGCGACCTGGTGCCGATCGCGCTGACGGCGCTCGACCGCGGTGGCACGCTGTCGATCGCCGGGATCCACCTCTCGGACATCCCGCCGCTGAACTACGAGCGGCACCTCTTCCAGGAACGCGCGGTACGCAGCACCACGGCCAACACCCGGGCCGACGGCGCCGAGTTCCTCCAGGTCGCCGCTCGTCACCGGCTGAAGGTCACGGTCACGCCCTATCCGCTCGCGGACGCCGACCGGGCACTCGCGGACCTGGCCGCAGACCGGGTCACCGGCGCCGCTGTCCTCTTCCCAGATGGGGCGCGGTAGCCACGCACAGGGCCAGGCGGGCGGGCGCGGGCTGGGATCGCGTCCCGGCAGACGGTGATCACGTCTGGGCAGGCGCTGATCGCGTCCCGGCAGGCGAAATTGGGGCGCGCCGGCTTCACCTGACCCGAATTATCACCTGCCTGGACGCACGCCGCGGGCCGGGACGGCGCGGCACGGAACGGCGCAGCGCTGGGCAGGGCGACGCAGGACGGACCTCTCCGACCACGGCCACCGACCGCCGACACAGCCCGGCCGCCAGCCACCAACCTAGACTTCGGACTTCCTCGTCTTGGCGGGCTGCGCGGCCGGCGCCGACCAGGCCCGCAGGGCGAGGGTGCCGATCGCCGTGAGCGCGGCGGCGGTGGCGACCTCGCGGGGGAGCCGGTGGCGGGCCTCGTTCTGGATCGCCTCATGGAATCGGTCGAAGCGCGTTGGCCACGGGCTGTGGCCGACGAAGAAACGGCCGACCTTGTCCGTGTCCGGCAGGCAGGCGCCCGTCATCCCGGCGAGCACGGACAGCCGTATCGCCGTCGGCGCCGACGCGGTAAGCAGGGCCATCGCGGCAAGCCCCGCCACGCCGTCCTTCTTCGCGATCGGCAGCCATTCCGACTCGGTGTTCGGGCCGGTGCCCCAGTGCGGCAACGCGTCCATCAGGAGATGGGACAAGAAGCCCGCGACGAGCGCCGCTCCCGGCCGACGGACGGCCATGCCCACCAGCGCGCCCGCGCCGACATGCGAACTAATGATCATCCGACTCACCGCTCCTGACGGGACCGACCGACCCGGTCCCGGAACCACGCTGCCATCCCGCCCGGATCCGGCCGCCACCAGGGGTGGATGACCGGTCGGCGTTCCGGGGCAACCGGTCGGATTCGCCGCGAAGCGCGATAGCCGTCTAGCTGTCCACGTATTGCGATGCGTAAGAGACAAATGGCAGACTGTCCATTGGTGGCCACGGAGCGTGGTTCGCACCGGCCGGAGGCGTGCCGAGCCAGGCTGGGTGGAACGCCCGTCCAGGGCCGCGGGGGCGGATGGCTGGAGGAGGCGCTCGGCATGATCGGTCCGACCCCGTCGTGGCCTCTCATTTCCGCCGTCACGCCGACACGGACGCTGCGGATGCTGCCGGTCCGCGCGCCGCTCGCCGAGGCGGTGCCCAGCGCCCCGGCGGTGCCCGGCCTCCCGACCGGCGCGCTCGTCTCGGTCGCCTGGCGGCTCGACGGGGCCGGCGAGGTCGTCGGCGCGCTGCTGCCACCGGGCCATCCGGCCGGCGGCCCGCTGGGCGCGCGGGTCCTGGCGGGTGCGGGCGTCTGGCCGGCGACGATGTGGCCGGCCGGGCAGGGGATCTCCCGGGAGAGCTCGCTGATCGAGCTGGCGCCCGAGCCCGCGCGCCTGGTGGTCTGCGCGGCCGATCAGGAGATCACGGGCATGGCCGACCAGCCCGGCCGTCCCCGGTCGGTCAGCCCGTGGGCCGGTGCCCCGTCAGTCGCTGGTCCCTCAGTCGCTGGCCCGTCGGTTGTAGGCCGGTCGGGTGTAGGTCGCTCGGTCGTAGGTCCGCGGGCCCATGGTCCGTGGGCTGCTGATCCGCGGACCGTGGGTCGGCGCCTGGGCCCGTGCCTGCGCGGGCTGGTCGCCGGGCTGCGGCGGGACAACCGGCAGGTGCGCATCCGCGTGGCCGACCGGGTGTGGTGGTTGCGGGCGTCGGGGATGTTCGGCGTTCGGGTCACGCGTGGCGGTCAGCAGATCTACCTGACACGCGGAATGGTCGGGCATTTCTGCGCCGTGGCGGACGAGCTTGACATCAGCGTCGTGCTGCTGACGTTGTCGGCCATTCCCAGCTCTACCTACGCGCCTTTGCTTGGCTTCTGACGAAGGCGGCGCGCGGCCGACGGGACGCGGTTCGTCAGGGGGTGACCCTGCGGCGGCCCTCGAAGGCGCGGCCCAGGGTGACCTCGTCGGCCCACTCGAGATCGCCGCCCATCGGCAGGCCGCTGGCCAGCCGGGACACGGTCAGACCCATCGGGCCGATCTGGCGGGCGAGGTAGCTCGCGGTGACTTCGCCCTCGGTGTTCGGGTCGGTCGCCAGGATCAGCTCGGTCACCGAACCATCGGCCAGCCGGGCGATCAGCTCACGGATGTGCAGGTCGTCGGGGCCGACCCCGCCGATCGGGTTGATCGCCCCGCCGAGCACGTGGTAACGACCGCGGAACTCGCGGGTGCGCTCGACCGCGACGACGTCCTTCGACTCCTCGACGACGCAGATCACCGTCGGGTCACGCCGCGGGTCGGAGCAGATCCGGCACAGCTCCTCCTGGGCCACGTTGAAGCAGACCCGGCAGAACCGGACCTTCTCCTTGACCTCGACAAGCACCTTGGCAAGCCGCCGGACGTCGGCGGGGTCGGCGGCGAGGATGTGGAACGCGATCCGCTGTGCACTCTTCGGCCCGATCCCGGGCAGCATCCCGAGCTCGTCGATCAGATCCTGGACGACGCCTTCGTACACGTTTGCCTTACCGTTCCCGCGCAGTCAGCGCCGTCGTCGTCAGACCCGTTCCGAACTCGATCCGGGCCGCGTCCAGCCGCGGGCGGTTAGCCGCGGGCGGTCAGCCGAGCTGTGGGAACCCGCCGGGCATCCCGGGCAAGCCGCCGCCCGGTCCGCCCAGGCCGCCGAGCATGTCGCCCAGCCCGCCGGTGGCCGTCGCCATCTTCTCCTCGGCCAGCTTGTGCGCGTTGGTGGTCGCATCGTGCACTGCGGCGAGGACGAGGTCGGCGAGGATCTCGGTGTCGTCCGGGTCGACGGCCTGCGGGCTGATCTTCAGATCGACCAGCTCGCCGCCGCCGTTGACGGTCGCGGTGACGAGGCCGCCGCCGGCGCTGCCGTCGACACGTGCCTCGGCCAGCTCCTGCTGCGCGGTGATCATCGCGGCCTGCATCTTCTGCGCCTGTTCGAACAGCGCCCCAAAGCCTCCGGCCGCGTCTCCACCCAGCCCGCCGAACGGGTCCCCAGGAATCGACATAACCATGATCCTACGTCCGTCATCCTGATGCCGGCGTCAGCGAGGCCAGCCCGTCCCCTCGCCCACCATGATCGCCGTTTCTGTCCCCGGGGGACAACCAGCGATCACGCCGGAGGCGAGACGAGCTGCGCACGGCGGAAGGTCGAGCGGAGCCTGGCGTCGGGGGTTCCAGGGGGTCGCCCCCTGGGCGGACATGGCGTCCGAGGCGGGGGCGAAGGTGCAAAGCGCCGAGTAGGCGAACCGAGCGGAGCCTGGCGTCGGGGGTTCCAGGGGGTCGCCCCCTGGGCGGACATGGCGTCCGAGGCGGGGGCGAAGGTGCAAAGCGCCGAGTAGGCGAACCGAGCGGAGCCTGGCGTCGGGGGTTCCAG